>OKAX01001110.1_pt1 | contig 1008 bp, 2 predicted proteins | sample 1612341 | NCBI WGS metagenome assembly OKAX01 (sample SAMN04436791, study PRJEB24849) | human gut metagenome | biome: human gut; feature: NICU; material: stool | host: Homo sapiens | place: USA: Saint Louis, MO | collected 2011-04-27 | reverse complement strand
TTGGCGAAAGACAGACATCATATTCAGCTTGATACAGATAAGATTAACCGGCGAACAGGGTTACCTCCGGATATAGTTACGTGATTAAATCGATGACCACCTATTTCAAGTAACGCATCATAAATTTCTTCAGCAGTCATTAATTTGATATCTTCTTTAGCACTACCGTCCCAAGTAAATGCAGAATCACACCAGCTACATCGATAATCACAACCAGCTGTACGCACAAACATTGTTTTTCTTCCTATTACACGACCTTCACCTTGAATCGTTGGTCCAAATATTTCTAAAACGGGTATTTTAGCCATTTACACTTGATCTTCCTTTGGTCTATAAACTACGTAACTTGAAGGTGTTTCTCTAAGATAAACTTGAACACATTTCGGTTGATTCTCTCTTTGATTTAACTCTTTTTGAATAATGTGGTAAATCGTTTGTGCGACAATTTCTGTTGAGGGACTTTTATCCTTAAAAGCAGGTAAGTCATTAAGCAAATAATGGTCAAATTGTTCATGAACTAGCTTTTTTAAATCTCTAAAATTAACTAAAAATCCACATTTATCTAGTGTATTACCAGCGATTGTTAAGTTGACGTAATACGTATGACCGTGTGTACGAATACATTTTCCCGCTTCTTCAAAGGGAATGTAATGTGCAGCTGAAAAGTTAAAATCTTTGTTAAGTTCGAATTGATATGGGTGAGTGACACTTGGATATATTTGTTGCATTTCCTTATTCTTCTCCTTTATGTTCAAGATAATGTTTTAAACCTCGAGCTCTTAAGTGACATGCTGGACATTCACCACAACCATCACCAATGATACCGTTATAACATGTTAATGTGTTGTGGCGAATATAATCTAACACACCTAGCTTATCGCTGAGTGCCCATGTCTGTGCTTTGTCTAACCACATTAATGGTGTATGAATGACAAAGTCTTTATCCATTGAAAGACTTAAAGTTACATTCATAGATTTGATAAAGCTATCTCTACAATCTGGATAACC
>OKAX01000983.1_pt1 | contig 1077 bp, 2 predicted proteins | sample 1612341 | NCBI WGS metagenome assembly OKAX01 (sample SAMN04436791, study PRJEB24849) | human gut metagenome | biome: human gut; feature: NICU; material: stool | host: Homo sapiens | place: USA: Saint Louis, MO | collected 2011-04-27 | reverse complement strand
TCGGCCTACTTTGGGCGAACTGCTTTGCAACCGGGTAGCGGAGGCAACACGTAAGAATCGCCAAGGATAATAATCCCTACATCATTTGTTTCTAAGTTTTGTGCCATTCCGTATGAACCGTTTGAAAACTCAACAAGTTCTCCACTCATGGCATTTTCTAAACCGTGGGCGCGGGCAATTCCGTCACCGACGTAAGTGACTGTTCCAACTTCTTCAACAGCAAGCTGTTGTTGATAGTTTTCGATTTGTTCTTTAATCAAGGCACTGATTTCTTCTGCTTTGATAGCCATTCAATTCACCTCTTTGTAGTCCTAAAGATTATTTTAATAACTTCTGCTGCATATGTTCTAATTGTTTGCGGATGCTGCCATCGATTACTTGATGGTTTGCTTCAATAACCACTCCGCCGACAATTGACGGGTCAATTAAATTGACTAAATGCGCTTGTTCATACCCTAATAATTGGGCAGCTTTTTCTTCCATTGCTTGATGTTGTTCTTTTGATAAAGGAATGGCTGTTGTCACTGAACCCAAAATTAGTCCTTGGTGCTCATCATAACGTCGTTCATATTCATCAATCATCAAGAGCAGATCGTACATGCGACGATATTCGTAAACCACTCGCAAAAAGTTTTGCATCATTTCACTAAAACCTGTTACTAGTTTTTCCATGATGCTGTCTTTTTCATAAGGCTCTAAGCGATCATCACTTAAAATATCGCCAATACCAGGTACTTGGTGATAGACTTCGCGAAGCGTCAATAATTCTTGATAAATTGCTTCAGCTTGGTTCTTTTCAACTGCCAACTCAAACAAAGCCTTGCCGTAGCGTTTACCAACTGTATATTTATCTAGTTTCATTTGCTTTACCTAAACTTTCAATATAAGAATCAATCAATGCTTCATGTGCATCTGGTGTTAATTCTTTATTTAAAATTTTGGCTGCAATTTGAAGAGAAAGATCTGCCACTTCATTTTTTACTGAAGACAATGCTTCTTCACGTTCTTGAGAAATATCTGTCCGAGCTTTTTCGCGTAAGCGAGTAACTTCCGCAGTTGTTTCTTTTAATGTTTTTT
>OKAX01000626.1_pt1 | contig 1386 bp, 1 predicted proteins | sample 1612341 | NCBI WGS metagenome assembly OKAX01 (sample SAMN04436791, study PRJEB24849) | human gut metagenome | biome: human gut; feature: NICU; material: stool | host: Homo sapiens | place: USA: Saint Louis, MO | collected 2011-04-27 | reverse complement strand
TCCGCCCGCGAATCCGCACGCCGAGGCGTGGATTCGTCAGGGCGATGCCGACGCGTTAGTACATGTTCAAAAGGATTTGATATGGACAACAAACAACTAAAACAACGTTATAACAATATAGTAGCACGTGTAAAAAATAATGAAGCATATAAACATACCACTTTTGGCGATTGGGTATCTTTCGAAACATTCAAAGAGTGGATGAATCTAAACTATGTTGAAGGATGGGAAATTGACAAGGATATACTAAGCGGATCTAATAAGTGTTATTCATCTTCTACATGTTTGATGGTTCCACGTGAAATAAATGCACTATTCCGTAGTTCTTCATCTATTCATGGCTATAAGGGTGTGTACTTTGATGAGAGAGATAATAAGTTTTATGGTCAAATGCGTATCGACGGTAAGACCGTACAGCGAGGATCTAGTGACACCGCAGCGGGAGCACATCAATACTATCTAGAACTACGCAGGAAACGTTTGCAGGTGCTTTTACAACGATATAGTAGTATTGAAAATCAATACGCTTATAAACGTCTAGTAGAAGCATTTAAACCTTACTTATAAACAAAAAGCCCTTAGTACAGGAATATTAAGGGCAATTAATTAAAATATCACAACATATTATAGGATTATTTATCATGGCAAGACCAGAAAAACAACACGATAACCGCGAAGTTCAAAAAGAACTAAAAAAGATCAAATTCAAAGAACTATCAGTAGAAGCAAAAGATGCAATCAACCAGGCTATACAGGGATGTAAATCACTTGGACGTAATAAAGTAGATTCAGAAGAAATCTATGAAGTACTACAGAAGTGTGAGTACATCACCAAACCACTAGCCCTACATACCGTCAATATGAAGTGTGCGAGCGGCACTATAAGCAAGTTACAACTAAAAGGTAACTCTCAGGCTGAAAAGTATAAACTAGTCTCTAAACGCGTTTCAGAGGCTCTAGAGCTACTCATATTACAGGGTATCCCACTAAAGAATTCAATGAGGCGTACACTAAGCAAGGTACAATGTAAGCAACTGGATGGAAAGCAAGAGAAAGAGTTAGCGGATAAGGTAAAAGCTGGAGTACCGATTAATTATCTTATCAAATATCTATCCGGTTTACTCTAATATAGTAACCACATATTCCCACATACATATGTGGTTATTATGGGGTTATTATGAATGAATGTATGTGGTTATTCACTACTGTGGTTGCTAATCCCTTGATATATTGGGATATTTTTGGGTTTTGTATGAGCAGTTTGAATAACCCCCCCTATATTAATATTAACTCCCACTCTTAACTTTGAAGTATAAGTGTCTTACTTCTATTCAGTCTCTAAAGAGCCTAACATCGCTTTGCTCGTCAGTCTCTAAAGAGCCTAAC
>OKAX01000624.1_pt1 | contig 1389 bp, 1 predicted proteins | sample 1612341 | NCBI WGS metagenome assembly OKAX01 (sample SAMN04436791, study PRJEB24849) | human gut metagenome | biome: human gut; feature: NICU; material: stool | host: Homo sapiens | place: USA: Saint Louis, MO | collected 2011-04-27 | reverse complement strand
GTTTACCGAAAGGATCAATCCCTTCTTCACGTAAAGCTTCCATTTTTTCGCGGCGCACGAGCATTTGATCATTTAAATCCTCTAAATGCGCTTGTTGTTCTTCTGCCACTGTTGTTCCTCCATTCTTGATTTTAACCTATCCTAATAATGCCACAGTAATTCGAAAAAAAGCAAGCCGAATTTTACTTTCGGCTTGAATTTTTTATTCTTCTATAGTAGTTACAGCAACTTTGGAAATCTTTTCTACAAAGGCATCAAGTAAATCGACAACTGCTTGTTGTGTTTCGACTTGGTTAATCGCAACTTTCACTTTGGCTGCTCGCGAGATTCCTTTTAGATAGTAAGAAGCATGTTGGCGAAACTCACGGACCGCAATTTTTTCACCTTTTAAATCCACTAATCGTTGTAAATGAACTTTTGCAATGTTAATTTTTTCAGCTGGTGAAGGCTCAGGCATCAATTCGCCCGTTTCCAAGTATTCTTTCGTCCGTTGAATCATCCACGGATTGCCCAAAGCAGCTCGACCAATCATCACACCATCCGCTCCAACATATTCTAACATGCGTTTAGCATCTTCAGGCGTTTTGACATCGCCATTTCCCATAAAAGGAATGGTTAAATGCTTTTTCACTTCCTTTAAAACGTCCCAGTTGGCTGTCCCTTCGTACATTTGGACACGTGTTCGACCATGCATAGCAATTGCCGAAGCCCCTGCTTGTTCGGCAGCCAAAGCGTTGTCTACAGCATATAGATGATCTTCATCCCAGCCTGTTCGCATTTTTACAGTAACAGGCAAAGAAACTGCCGAAGAGACTGCGTGAACCATCTCATGCACTTTATTCGGATCCAGCAACCATTTCGCACCAGCTTCAGCTTTAATTATTTTATTGACAGGGCAACCCATGTTAATATCAATAATCGCCGCTTGCGTATTTTCTTCCACAAACTTAGCAGCTTCCACTAATGTTTCTTTATCTCCACCAAAAATTTGTACACTTAAAGGATATTCCCGCTCATCAATATATAGCATTTCTAAGGTTTTTTTGTTTCTTAATTTAATTCCTTTGTCACTAATCATTTCACAAACGACTAAGCCTGCGCCAAATTCTTTTAGAGTCACACGAAAAGCGGCGTTACTAATACCCGCCATCGGAGCTACGACAACACGGTTGGGGATTTCAACGTCTCCAATTTTCCACATAGTCTTTCCTCCTACTTTTGTTTCGTATTGCGAATCGCTTCATCGCGAAGTTCAATTAATTCTTCTTCACTATAGTGATATTTATTGTTACAGAATTGACAAACTGCTTCTGCTCCATGATCTTCATCAATCATCGCATTTAATTCATCGATCCCAACAGCAATCAAAGCGGTCGCAAATTTTTCTTT
>OKAX01000537.1_pt1 | contig 1514 bp, 1 predicted proteins | sample 1612341 | NCBI WGS metagenome assembly OKAX01 (sample SAMN04436791, study PRJEB24849) | human gut metagenome | biome: human gut; feature: NICU; material: stool | host: Homo sapiens | place: USA: Saint Louis, MO | collected 2011-04-27 | reverse complement strand
AACAGTTTACAACAATTATTGTACGGAAAAATATTTTTTATGACATATCTGCATGAGCATAATCAATGTCTGTAAATTTATTATATTGTTTCATAAAGTGAAGTTTCACAGTACCTGTTGGACCGTTACGTTGCTTGGCGATGATGATTTCAATTTCACCGTTATCATCATTTGTCTGTGGTTCAAAACCAGCATCGTCATCATCTTCATCACCTTCACCACGATTATAATAATCATCACGATATAAGAAAGCGACAATGTCGGCATCTTGTTCTATAGACCCAGATTCACGAATATCACTCATCATAGGACGTTTGTCTTGTCGCTGTTCAACGCCACGTGATAACTGACTCAGTGCAATAACTGGGCATTCTAATTCACGTGCAATCGCCTTAAGTGTACGTGAAATCTCTGAAACTTCTTGTTGACGGTTATCTGAGAAACGTGATCCGCTTCCTTGAATCAATTGTAGATAATCAATCACAATCATATCAAGACCGTGCTCTTGTTTGAGCCGACGACATTTAGAACGTAAATCATTGATACGGATACCTGGCGTATCGTCTATGAAGATTTTAGTTCGTGATAGCTTACCTACCGCAATCGTAAAGCGACTCCAATCTTCTTCAGTCATCGTCCCAGTTCTTAAACGATTGGAATCAACGTTACCAGAACTACAAATCATACGTGTTGCTAATTGGTCGGCGCCCATCTCAAGTGAGAAAATACCGACAGTATACATAGCTTCATGTGTGGCAACCTTTTGCGCAATATTTAAGGCAAAGGCAGTCTTACCTACTGAAGGACGTGCCGCTAGAATGATTAAATCATTACGGTTAAAACCAGCAGTCATTTGATCTAAGTCACGATAACCAGTTGGAATACCTGGTGTTTGACCACTATTTTGATCGAGTTCTTCTGCGGTCTCATATACCTGTCCTAAGACATCTCTAATATCTTTAAAACCATCACTTTCTCTAGTAGAAGATAGTTCTAAAATACGTCGTTCGGCATCACTTAAAATCGTATCTAATTCTAATTCATCATTATAGCCATCATTCGCTATACTATCAGCGGTTTGAATAAGTTTCCGTTTCAACGCATGTTTAAAAACGATATCCGTATAGTACTGAACGTTTCGTGTTGTCGGTACACTCGTCGATAGTTCGGCAAGATATTGAGGGCCACCCGCTTCGTTCAAGCTACCTTCACTTGATAATTGATCCATCAATGTGACAACATCAATTTCCTTATTATCCTCATTTAGGTGCATCATTGCTCGAAAAATATGTTGATGGGCGCCTCTATAAAACGACTCAGGAAGCAAGACTTCCTGAGTAGTATTAATGAGTTCTGGATCTATAATAATGGCACCTAAGACAGATTGTTCAGCTTCATTGCTATGTGGCATTTGATTTTGCTCATACATTCCATCCATTATCTACTTACACCTCTTATTTCAATCCATCTTTTATTTTATCGTCATCTGATATTGTCACGAGATACACTACAGA
>OKAX01000524.1_pt1 | contig 1548 bp, 2 predicted proteins | sample 1612341 | NCBI WGS metagenome assembly OKAX01 (sample SAMN04436791, study PRJEB24849) | human gut metagenome | biome: human gut; feature: NICU; material: stool | host: Homo sapiens | place: USA: Saint Louis, MO | collected 2011-04-27 | reverse complement strand
ATCAGAAAAAGGCGCATTTGACTATTTAATAATATTCAAGTTGTAAGAAAACTTTCTGAATGCTTTTGCAAGGGATGTAAAAAAATAAATCACCCCCCGCACATACTTCATTTTATGTGTCGTGGGTGATTTATTAATTGTAAATAGCCCGTTCTAGTGTGTAGGTTTCGTCGTCGGCTTCATCGTAAAGCGTCGCAGGGACACCATTTTCACATTGATTAAATGGTAACCTAACTTGTCTAAGATAACTAAGCGTTTAGGGGTTAATTCAACAAGCAAGGCATGCATTTGTTTGCCATCAATGAAAACATTGAAAGATGAGGTGATTTCTAAGGTGTGTTGCGTGGCTTTCTTCACGTCTACAAACCACCAATGCCCAGTATAATTGTGTTGAAGCTCCTGTGGGGAAGGGAGCTGTTTATTTTTCTTCCAGAGGATAGAGCCTGCTAATCCAGTAAGTAAAGATGCGCCAACCAAGAAAGTCCAATGTTTTTTCAAAGAAATTCCTCCTAACCTTCATTTTCATTTATTCGTCTTCGTTACCTTTATTATATAGAACTTGTCTAAAATATTCGACTAAATCGCTGAGAATTGACAAATATTTAATGATTGACACAAGATAGTAAAATTGTTGGTTTTGGTCTATACTTTTCCTTGTTTTTTTATGGTATAGTGTGTAAGAAAGGAAGTCTGTGTATGAAGTACCCGAATGTCCAACTTGCTTATTTTATCGAACGACCCAATCGGTTTATTGCACACTGTCGTTTAATGGAAACGAATGAAGAAGTAATCACACATGTCAAAAATACTGGCAGAGGGAAAGAAGTTTTTTTACCAGGTGCTGTTGTGGCGCTTAGTTATCAACCATCGCCTAAAAGAAAAACAGATTACGATTTGATTGCAGTAAAAAAAGGTTCTATTTGGATTAATATTGATAGCCAAGTACCGAATACATTAGTCAATGAAGCGTTAAAAAATGGTCAAATTGTGCTTCCTGGTTTAGTTGGTACGATCCAAACTGTTAAACGTGAGCAACGATTTGCACATTCAAAATTTGATTTTCTAGTGGAAACGGATGCAGACGAACAAGCTTTTGTCGAAGTGAAAGGCATGACTTTAGAAAATAAAGGCATCGGTGCTTTTCCTGACGCGCCAACACTTCGTGGCTTGAAGCATGTCACTGAACTAATGGCTGCAACTAAAGCTGGTTATCGCTGTTACGTTTTGTTTGTGGTCCAATTTGAAGAAATTAAGCAAGCAACGATTCACCAAGAGATGCAACCCGCCTTTGCTGAAAATCTGGGTGCTGCAATTGATCAAGGTGTGCAAGTCCTTGCTTACAATTGCCACGTAACACCAGCAACGATTGAACTTAAGTCACAGGTAACCTTTGATTTATTACAGGCATTTGATGATCCTAATAAATAACTTGAAGAACTCCTAGCGCTTTAAGTCAGGGTAATTACGTGACTTTTGTACGAGAGATTACTATTATAAAGAGAGTAAATAAACAAAAAATGGAGGTTTTTGATTATGATACATTTAGGC
>OKAX01000338.1_pt1 | contig 2061 bp, 3 predicted proteins | sample 1612341 | NCBI WGS metagenome assembly OKAX01 (sample SAMN04436791, study PRJEB24849) | human gut metagenome | biome: human gut; feature: NICU; material: stool | host: Homo sapiens | place: USA: Saint Louis, MO | collected 2011-04-27 | reverse complement strand
ATGTTTTAAATTCAATTTCTAAGTGCTCACTCATGGGGTTCTCTCTCTTTCTTAAATCACTCCAATTTTCACATATTATATAGGTTTCCGTCAAGAAAAGTGGTCTTCTCTGTGAAAATTTTTTCTAATGAAAGGCGTTTGGAAATCAAATAGCGAATAACACCCTATTTTAGTGAGGACTGTGGTAAAATAATCAGTGAATGAAATTCAAGGAAATTGAGGGATCTACCATGGAACGAGAGTGGGAGCTGTTTTTAGCGCCATATGAACAGGCGGTCAGCGAATTAAAAGTAAAACTACGAGGTATTCGTAAACAATTTCGGGAGCAAGATAAACACATACCAATTGAATTCGTTACAGGACGTGTGAAACCAGTAGATAGTATTTTGACCAAGACGGCAATTCGGCATATTCCTTTAAATCGGATTGAAGAAGAAATGCAAGACATTGCTGGTTTGCGGATTATGTGCCAATTTGTGGAAGACATTTACCAGGTAGTCGCACTTTTAAGAAATCGTAAAGACTTAAAAATTGTGGAAGAACGGGACTACATTGAAAATAAAAAAGAAAGTGGCTATCGTTCGTACCATGTGGTGGTGGAATATCCTGTGCAATTAGTCACCGGGGAAAAGATTATTTTGGCCGAAATCCAAATTCGGACACTTTCCATGAATTTTTGGGCAACGATTGAACATTCTTTGAATTATAAATATCAAGGTGTCTTTCCTGAAGAAATGAAAGAACGCCTTCAGCGAGCGGCAGAGGCAGCCTATTTATTAGATGAAGAAATGTCATCTATTCGTGAAGAAATTCAAGAAGCACAACATTACTTCTCTCATGGCCGTGGATTGCTAGAAAACGAATACTATAAGCAAATTAAAAACGAAACACCAGAAAATCAGTAAAGGAGTCTGCTTATGAAAGTGGCGATTGTTCATAACTCGGAAGAAAAATCGAAACAAGTCACAAAACAACTGACAACACTATTAGAGCAAAACCAAATTCAAATAGACAATCGTCAACCTGAACTTGTGATTTCAGTCGGCGGAGATGGTACGCTTCTTTCCGCTTTTCATCGATTTAATCATCTGTTAAACGAAGTAAGTTTCTTAGGTGTACATACCGGACACTTGGGTTTCTATACAGATTGGCGTGATTATGAATTAAAAGAACTAGTTGAAAGTTTATGTATTCATCGTGAAAAAAGTACGAGTTATCCATTATTAGATGTGCGGATTCGGTTTAGAGATGGGAAACCAGATAAACATTTTTTAGCATTAAATGAATCGACAATTAAACGAGGAAACCGGACGATGGTGGGCGATGTGTTTATTAAAGACGAACTGTTTGAACGATTTCGTGGTGATGGGTTGTCGATTTCGACCCCAACCGGCTCTACTGCGTATAATAAAAGTATTGGTGGAGCTGTTTTGCATCCTAGCATTAATGCGTTTCAGTTAACCGAAATCGCCTCCTTAAACAATCGTGTCTTTCGAACATTGGGGTCACCGATTGTAATCGCACATACGGAGTGGCTGGAGATTAAATTACAGGAAAGTGATGATTATTTTGTCACGGTGGACCAATTAGATATTTATCAAGAAAATATCGCTTCTGTTTGCTATCGAATTGCAGACGAACGGATTCATTTTGCCTCTTATCGGCACATGCATTTTTGGCATCGAGTGAAAGATGCCTTTATTGGTGAGGATTAATTAAACGATGGAATTTCAATGGACATATGACAAAGAAACAACACAACAAGTGAAATATTTTTTAAAGGAACAAGGCGTTTCAAAAGGGTTATTAGCTAAGGTGAAATTTCAGGGAATGGGACCGTTCAAAATGCCATCTATCCTTTACAAACTGGCGATGTCGTTAAAATGACGATTCCAGATGAAGCGGAACATGAGACATTATTAACAGATGATGAACCGATTGAAATTGTGTTTGAAGATGATCATTTTTTAGTAGTTAATAAGCCCGCTGGCATTGCCTCGATACCTGCTCAGTATCATCCTTCAGGAACGATGGCGAATCGTGTTAAGGGCTATTACAAGC
>OKAX01000296.1_pt1 | contig 2320 bp, 3 predicted proteins | sample 1612341 | NCBI WGS metagenome assembly OKAX01 (sample SAMN04436791, study PRJEB24849) | human gut metagenome | biome: human gut; feature: NICU; material: stool | host: Homo sapiens | place: USA: Saint Louis, MO | collected 2011-04-27 | reverse complement strand
GATGGAATCATTGCTAAAGTTGATTCAATTCAATATGATCCAAACCGTTCAGCAAACATTGCATTGCTAGTTTATGCTGATGGTGAAAAAAGATATATCATCGCACCTAAAGGATTACAAGTAGGTCAAACTGTCGAAAGTGGTGCTGAGGCAGATATCAAAGTTGGTAATGCTTTACCATTACAAAATATTCCAGTTGGGACAGTAATTCATAACATCGAGTTAAAACCTGGTAAAGGTGGACAACTTGCTCGTTCTGCTGGTGCTAGCTCTCAAGTATTAGGTAAAGAAGGTAAATATGTATTAATCAGATTAAGATCTGGTGAAGTACGTATGATTTTATCTACATGTCGTGCAACAATTGGTCAAGTTGGCAACTTACAACATGAATTAGTAAATGTTGGTAAAGCAGGACGCTCTAGATGGAAAGGCGTTCGCCCAACTGTACGTGGTTCTGTAATGAACCCTAATGATCACCCACACGGTGGTGGTGAAGGTCGTGCTCCAATCGGTAGACCATCTCCAATGTCACCATGGGGTAAACCTACACTTGGTAAGAAAACTCGTCGTGGTAAAAAATCTTCTGACAAACTTATCGTTCGTGGACGTAAGAAAAAATAATATTAAAAACTTATTTGGGTGTGCGGCGTAAAGCTGCACGCACACAATAAGAAGGGAGGCGCCCAAATGGCTCGTAGTATTAAAAAAGGACCTTTCGTCGATGATCACTTAATGAAAAAAGTAGAAGCTCAAGACGGAAGTGAAAAGAAACAAGTGATTAAAACATGGTCTCGTCGTTCTACAATTTTCCCAAATTTCATTGGCCATACTTTTGCAGTATACGATGGACGTAAACATGTACCTGTATATGTCACTGAAGATATGGTAGGTCACAAATTAGGTGAATTTGCTCCTACACGTACTTTTAAAGGACATGCAGCAGACGACAAGAAAACAAGAAGATAATTTTAATAAGTAGAGGAGGAAATCCTGATGGAAGCAAAAGCGGTTGCTAGAACAATAAGAATCGCACCTCGTAAAGTAAGACTTGTTCTTGATTTAATCAGAGGTAAAAATGCTGGAGAAGCTATTGCTATTTTAAAATTAACTAATAAAGCTTCATCACCAGTAATCGAAAAAGTATTAATGTCCGCTTTGGCAAATGCTGAGCACAACTATGATATGAATACAGATGAATTAGTTGTAAAAGAAGCATATGCTAATGAAGGACCAACTTTAAAACGTTTCCGCCCACGTGCACAAGGACGTGCAAGTGCAATTAAAAAACGTACAAGCCACATTACAATCGTCGTAAGTGACGGTAAAGAAGAAGCTAAAGAAGCTTAATAACTTTCTAAGGAGGGAATACTGTGGGTCAAAAAATTAATCCAATCGGACTTCGTGTCGGTGTTATCCGTGATTGGGAAGCAAAATGGTATGCTGAAAAAGACTTTGCTTCACTTTTACATGAAGACTTAAAAATCCGTAAATTTATTGATAATGAATTAAAAGAAGCGTCAGTTTCTCACGTAGATATTGAACGTGCAGCAAATCGCATCAATATTGCTATCCATACTGGTAAGCCAGGAATGGTTATTGGTAAAGGCGGTTCAGAAATTGAAAAACTTCGTAACAAATTAAATACCTTAACTGATAAAAAAGTACACATCAACGTAATTGAAATTAAGAAAATTGATATTGATGCACGTTTAGTTGCAGAAAATATTGCACGTCAATTAGAAAATCGTGCTTCATTCCGTCGTGTACAAAAACAAGCTATTACAAGAGCTATGAAAAATGGTGCTAAAGGTATCAAAACTCAAGTATCAGGTCGTTTAGGCGGAGCTGACATCGCTCGTGCTGAACAATACTCAGAAGGAACTGTTCCACTTCATACATTACGTGCTGACATTGATTATGCACACGCTGAAGCCGATACAACATATGGTAAATTAGGCGTTAAAGTATGGATATATCGTGGAGAAGTTCTTCCTACTAAGAACACTAGTGAAGGAGGAAAATAAAAATGTTACTACCAAAACGTGTAAAATATCGTCGTCAGCATCGTCCAAAAACAACTGGTCGTTCTAAAGGCGGTAACTACGTAACATTTGGTGAGTATGGATTACAAGCTACAACTACATCTTGGATCACATCTCGTCAAATCGAATCAGCTCGTATTGCAATGACACGTTACATGAAACGTGGCGGGAAAGTATGGATTAAAATTTTCCCTCACAAGTCTTACACAAGTAAAGCTATCGGCGTACGTATGGGTAAAGGTAAAGGGGCACCAGAAGGCTGGGGATCACCAGTTAAA
>OKAX01000275.1_pt1 | contig 2609 bp, 1 predicted proteins | sample 1612341 | NCBI WGS metagenome assembly OKAX01 (sample SAMN04436791, study PRJEB24849) | human gut metagenome | biome: human gut; feature: NICU; material: stool | host: Homo sapiens | place: USA: Saint Louis, MO | collected 2011-04-27 | reverse complement strand
GTTTTCGGTATTTGGAATCATCCTGAAGCAGCACAGTTAACATATATGGGTCTACATAGTTTACAACACAGAGGTCAAGAAGGTGCAGGTATTGTAGTTTCAAATCACGAAACGCTAAAAGGTGAACGAGGATTAGGCCTATTAACTGAAGCAATTAAAGACGAACATATGTCAAATATAAAAGGTTATCCACATGCGATAGGACATGTTCGTTACGCAACCTCTGGTAATAAAGGCATTGAAAATATTCAACCATTTTTATATCACTTTTATGATATGAGCGTAGGTATATGTCATAACGGTAATTTAATTAACGCTAAATCATTACGTCAAAATTTAGAAGAACAAGGTGCGATTTTCCATTCTTCTTCGGATACTGAAGTCATTATGCACTTAATTCGTCGTAGTAAGGCGCCGACATTTGAAGAGGCATTGAAAGAGAGCTTACGACTCATTAAGGGTGGATTTACTTTTGCCATCCTAACAAAAGATGCGTTGTATGGTGCAGTAGATCCTAATGCTATTCGACCATTAGTAGTTGGAAAAATGGAGAACGGTGCTTATATTTTAGCAAGTGAAACATGTGCGATTGATGTTTTAGGTGCTGAATTTATACAAGATATTCATGCAGGTGAGTATGTTGTTATTACGGATGAAGGTATAGAAGTTAAGACTTACACACGACAAACAACAACTGCAATTTCAGCTATGGAATATATTTATTTTGCGAGACCTGATTCAACGATTGCAGGAAAAAATGTTCATGCGGTACGAAAGGCATCAGGTAAACGGTTAGCACAGGAAAACCCAGCAAAAGCAGATATGGTAATAGGCGTACCTAATTCATCATTATCTGCAGCAAGTGGTTATGCTGAAGAAATAGGCCTACCATATGAAATGGGACTAGTTAAAAATCAATATGTTGCTCGAACTTTTATACAACCTACTCAGGAATTAAGAGAGCAAGGTGTACGTGTGAAACTGTCGGCTGTTAAGGATATTGTTGATGGTAAAGATATCGTACTTGTAGATGATTCGATTGTTCGAGGTACAACGATTAAACGCATAGTTAAAATGCTTAAGGATTCAGGAGCTAACCGCATTCACGTAAGAATTGCTTCTCCCGAATTCATGTTCCCTAGTTTTTATGGTATTGACGTATCTACAACAGCTGAACTCATCTCAGCAAGTAAGTCTCCTGAGGAAATTAAAAATCATATTGGTGCAGATTCTCTTGCTTATTTAAGCGTTGATGGCTTAATCGAGTCTATAGGACTTGATTATGATGCGCCATATCATGGCTTGTGTGTAGAAAGTTTTACAGGTGATTATCCAGCAGGACTTTACGATTATGAGAAAAATTATAAAAAGCATTTAAGTGAACGTCAAAAATCATATATAGCTAATAATAAACATTATTTTGATAGTGAGGGAAATTTACATGTCTAAAGCATATGAGGAATCTGGTGTAAATATTCAAGCAGGATATGAAGCAGTCGAAAGAATAACAAGTCATGTTGAACGTACATTGCGCAAAGAAGTATTAGGTGGTTTAGGTGGATTTGGTGCAACATTTGATTTGTCTCAATTAAAAATGAAAGCGCCAGTTCTGGTATCAGGTACTGACGGTGTGGGTACAAAGTTAAAATTAGCAATTGACTATGGAAAGCATGACACAATTGGTATTGATGCTGTCGCAATGTGTGTAAATGATATTTTAACAACAGGTGCTGAACCTTTATACTTTTTAGACTATATTGCCACGAATAAAGTAGTGCCAAGTATTATAGAGCAAATCGTTAAAGGTATAAGTGACGGTTGCGAACAAACCAATACGGCACTTATAGGCGGTGAAACTGCTGAAATGGGAGAAATGTATCATGAAGGTGAATATGATATTGCTGGTTTTGCAGTAGGAGCGGTAGAGAAAGAGGACTATATTGATGGTTCAAATGTTGAAGAAGGACAAGCAATTATTGGTTTAGCTTCAAGTGGTATTCATTCAAATGGCTATAGTCTAGTTAGAAAAATGATAAAAGAATCAGGAGTTCAATTACATGATCAATTTAATGGTCAAACCTTTTTAGAAACCTTCCTTGCACCAACAAAATTGTATGTAAAGCCTATTCTTGAATTAAAGAAACATATTGATATCAAAGCGATGAGCCATATTACTGGTGGAGGTTTCTATGAAAATATTCCGCGTGCCCTTCCTAAAGGTTTATCAGCAAAAATAGATACACAATCATTCCCAACGTTGGAAGTCTTTAATTGGCTTCAAAAACAGGGCAACATTTCAACGATTGTTGACAAAAAAGATGTTCAAACAACATTAACAACGTTACGTGCAATGGATACAACTGCATATGAAATTGGTGAGATTATAAAAGATGATGATACACCTATTCATTTATTGGAGGTAGAATAGTGACCAATATAGCGATTTTTGCCTCAGGATCAGGTAGTAACTTTGAAAATATTGTAAAACATATCCAAACAGGGCAATTATCTGGTATCAATGTAACGGCACTGTATACAGATAATGAAGGGGTACCCTGTATTGATAGAGCTAAAAATTTAAATATTCCAATTCATATTAACAAGCCAAA
>OKAX01000228.1_pt1 | contig 3447 bp, 5 predicted proteins | sample 1612341 | NCBI WGS metagenome assembly OKAX01 (sample SAMN04436791, study PRJEB24849) | human gut metagenome | biome: human gut; feature: NICU; material: stool | host: Homo sapiens | place: USA: Saint Louis, MO | collected 2011-04-27 | reverse complement strand
AGTACAAACAGGAATTGAGACATACGCTAGCAATAATTCCTTTAATCAGGAACAGATTGAATCAAAGGCTAGTAAGCCAAAAACACAATATTCAGAATTAGAATTTGATACGCACGAAGAAGCAAAAGATAACATTCAAGTAATCCCAGAAAAAAGTGGGATCCCAGTTGATTTGGGGAATAATATTATTGGCTATCAAGAAGGCGGAGCTGGTTCTCGTTTTATTACTTTCCATATCAAAAATTATGGTGTTTTTATTCGTACAAATTCAATTTTAGGGCAAGACAACGTTGCTTTATCTAAGGAAGTTGCTCAAATTTTATTAAGTATTGAAAAATATCCGGAAACGGATCGTGGATTAATTCGGGCAGATTTTGCTTCGGGGATGATGTCAATTACTTGGGCGTCAGATACGTTCGTAAAAAGTGTTACTAGCTCTGATTTACGAGTAAGCATTGAAAAAGCTTTAACAAAATAAATTTATAAAGTACAACAAATTTGGAAAGTGAGGTATTAACAAATGGATGAAATGGTTTTAGGTACACAAAAATGGTTAAATAAGACGTATGGAAATGTTTCTGGGTTCAATAAAGTACCAGAAAATGGGAAAACGGGTTGGCCAACTATCTATGGATTACGTCGAGCATTGCAAAAAGAAATGGGAATCCAAGAACTATCAGATAATTTTGGTCCTACCACGGAACGTTATTTTAAAGAAAAAGTAGAAAAACAGTTAAATGAACGTTTTGGGGCAGGCATTGGAAATATTGTGAAAATAATGCAAGGTGGCTTTTGGTGTAAAGGGATTAATCCTTACGTTTCTGGAACTGAAGCAGTTGATGGGTTAATGACAGGTCTCACAACATTAGCGATTAAAAAATTTCAAGAAATGGCAGGATTAGCACCTAGTGGGTATATGAATGCAATGTTAATGAAAGCCTTACTTGATATGAGTGCATTCGCGTTGGTGCCAGGAGGGGACAAAAATATTCGGTCAATGCAACAATCTTTAAATGCTAAGTATAATCGTTATTTTGGCTTGTTGCCATGTGATGGTGTGTATCAAAGAGACACGAATAGTGCTTTAATTTATGCACTTCAAGCAGAGATGGGTATGGATGAAAACACAGCAAACGGATTTTATGGACCAGGAACAACGGCTAAGACACCAACATTAACAGTTGGATCTACTGGTAATTTCGTAAAAATTCTACAATGGGCGTTGTATGTAAATGGATTTAATCAATCTGCAGTATTTAGTGGTTCATTTACCTCTTATATTGCAGCTGAAGTAGAAAACTTCCGATTATTTATGAATCTACCCCCCTATAACACTTCCGCGGATATGACTGTAATCAAAGGTCTTCTATCAAGTGCAGGAAATACTGATCGTGCAGCCAGTGCTTGTGACATGGCTACTCAATTAACGAAACAACAAGCACAACTAATTAAAGACAATGGGTATTCTATTGTTGGACGTTATTTAACAGGTAGCGTAGGAGTGGGAGCAAATAAAAAAGATAAAAATCTGACTCTTGAAGAAATTCAAGCCATTACTAGTGTGGGGTTAAGTATTTTTCCTATTTATCAAGATGGCGGATGGGAAGAAAGCTACTTTAACGAAGGAAATGGGTTAAGAGATGGATCTTTAGCGCATAACGCAGCATTTAAACTAGGGTTTCCTTATGGAGCGACTATTTACTTTGCCGTTGATGTAGATATTTTAGATGGTAACATTCCAGGAACGGTCTTACCGTATATCAAGAAAGTAAAAGAATCTTTAGATGCAAATGGTATGTACAAAACTGGAATTTATGGTACACGAAACGTCTGTCAACAAGCAATTGATGCTGGATTTGTTGAACATTGTTTTGTATCTGATATGTCTACAGGATTTAGTGGAAATCTAGGTTTTCCAATGCCAAAAGAGTGGGCATTTGATCAATTCTATGAACATAGTGAATTAGGGTTTCCGATTGACAAAGTGGCCGTATCTGGAAGAGATTTTAAATTTTTTATGAAATCTTCAAATAGCTCCGTAACTACTCCCATCTTCTGATAGTTCTCAAATATCGATTTAATTTCCATCATCAGATAGCCAACATACAGAACATATAATAGCCCCACACCGGCGCCACCAGGTACTAACGGTGCTAAGGGAATGAAAAAAAGCAGCAAGACAATACTTGCTACTTTCCTTAATATTCCGTTGATTCCTATTTTACTTTTAAACTCAATTTCTGGATTTATCGTGGCTGCGATAGTGCCGCTAATAAAATCAATAGTCATTGCAATAAAACATATACTGCTTTATAATCTGGGTCTGCTACAAAACGCTCCAAAAAATCAAATAACGCCAAACCTACTTACCTACTTTCCGACAATTTCTTTCGCTTCTTTTTCTGTAATGCAAAGTGGGACAAACTCCATTACTTGTTCATCTGTAAAACAGCCCCAGTCATACATCATTTTAATGTCATCAAATGTAAACATTTTATTCCACTCCTTCTGCTAATTTTTCGTTAATTTCTTTTACCTGATTGGTTAATTGATTAATCGCAAGCATTGATTTTGCACTAATTTGCGCAAAATTATCTGCTTTTTTCGTTACTTCTGAAAGCTCTTTTTTTAAATTCACGTCATTAACCATGAGTTTTGAATTCAATTGTTTTAATTCCGCATTTTCGGCTTGTAATACCTCAATGTCGGTTGGTGGTGCTGGCTCTGGTTGTGGTGCATTTTCTGGATCATGAATCAATTGTGCGCCATCATAACGCCAATTCATAAAATCAAACGGTTCTTTTTTCACTTCAAGCTCAACATTATCTGGTTGTTCCATTGTAGAATAACCTTCTAAATAGCCAATTCTATTTTCAATCCAAATTTTCATAGCTAACTTTCTCCTTTCTTAAATCGCATACACCCGTGTCAATACAAAAGTTTTTGAAGCAGTATTATTATTTTTATGGCCTAAAATTTGCGTATTGCTTATATAAATATATTTGTTGTATTTTGCTCCATTCAATGTTTCTAAATGATGAACAACCGCACGACCTCCAAATTGTCTCCTAGGCTTGTACTTGTGTTATATGGTTGATATAAAAATAACCAGCCAGAAAGACATTGATCCAATGGTAAACTCGGATTAATTGATTGATTTTCCCCCATATACCATGCTCCTGACCAAACTTTTTTACCTACATTTAAAATATTTGTTTCAGATAACTTATTTAGTAACTTTTCAAGACTATCAAAATTTTCTTCAATAGCTTCTGCTCCGTTCTCCATCCCTCGATAAATTCTGGTTAATTCCATATTCTCAACATCCTTTCTATATAATTAAATCAAACACTATGGATCGACTATTTTTTTCATCTATAAGTAAATATTTATATTCATTAATTTTTACTGGTAAAAATTCCGTTGTATAATCCAAAGGAATAGATA
>OKAX01000206.1_pt1 | contig 3978 bp, 6 predicted proteins | sample 1612341 | NCBI WGS metagenome assembly OKAX01 (sample SAMN04436791, study PRJEB24849) | human gut metagenome | biome: human gut; feature: NICU; material: stool | host: Homo sapiens | place: USA: Saint Louis, MO | collected 2011-04-27 | reverse complement strand
GTTAATATTACTACTTTAGAATGATTTCATATACATATTAACTGGGATGAAGGGATGCGTATTGTATGTCGTTAAGTGTTGAACGTTTTTTATCTTTTTCTGAAGAGGCGCAATTGCAAACTATTAAAGATCTTAATGATATAGGACAAGAGGAGATGATTATTGAGGCATTAACTGGTGTAGGCATCGAGAATCTATCTGTACCTTTATTAGGTGAGCTTGGTAGAGTGTATAACAATCATGATAAACCGGAAGAAGCTATTAAGGTATTAAACTCTATAGATGAAGAGTATAGAGATGCTGTTTGGCATTATCGTTGTGCTTACTCTTACGGATTTATTGCTTCGAATAATAATGAAGCATATACATCTGATAATATGCAACATATGCTATCACTTGTAGATAATGGTATACGACTAGCTGTTAGTGAGAATCGAAATAATATAAAAGAATATTTCTTTGAGCTTATTGATATGTGTTATATGCAGATGGATTTTGAAAGGTGTGAGTCTGATTACCCAGAATTGTGTTCTGCTTATAGTAAATACGTAGCCGAAAAACAGAAGAATAGGATAGGTGTATCTCAGCATCGGACTATAACTGTTGAAGAGATTAAAGAAACTGACGATATGTGGACTATTAATGAACCTGCGTATTGGACCATAAATATTTATGGCTCTTATGATGATTATATAGAAACATCTAAAGAGTTTACATTAGAGCAACGATATCTTAATGCAATATGTTGGTATTTTGCTGAGGTCAATAATGGTGGTCATCACCAGTTTTTCTATAACTCTACAGGTATTGTATGGGAAGATGCTTTAGCGGGGTTGCGTCTATTCAATATGAAAGCGTTGGCAGATAATTTTCAATCAGTACTAGATTTCTTTGGCGGTACTGTACCATTTGATAGAGCGGAGCGGTGGCACTTATTACAAAAATCTGAGGATAATCCAGAGTTCTTTGAGTTTCTAGATGGAAAAGATGATGTAGTATATGAATATGATGGAATCTTTGAAGATGCATTTGTACATGAACATCCTGAATTATTTGTATTTGATGGTACCTATAAAGTTCCAGAATAAGTTTGGCTATATTTAACAAGATATAATCGATGTAACCGGTACAACTGGTACTTTCACTATGTTAATCGATTTTATTATGTAGTAACTTTCACCAAGTAGAAACGATATATTAGAGGTATTACATGTTAGATAAACAAGGCGTATATGATTGTTTGCGTGACCATCATATCGATTTTGAAATTACAGATCACGCACCATTATTTAGTATGGACGATAAGCCAAATGTGCAGTTACCATATCCTGAGTGGGATGCGAAGAATTTATTTATTAGAGACCATAAGCGGGAGCATTACTATTTAATTACCGTTCGTGGATCAAAGCGTGTAGATTTAAAACAATTTCGTAAAGATCACAAACTTAAAAAATTTCCTTTGGTTCCGAAGAAGAACTATGGGATATATTGAAGATTAAACCAGGTCATGTATCTCCATTTTGCTTGCTCCATGATGAAGAGCATAAAGTACATTATTATATTGATGCGGACTACGAAAACAATTTAATCGGCATTCATCCGAACCAAAATGATGCGACTGTGTGGCTTCAAGGCAAAGAACTAGTTAAACTTATTGAAGAGCATGGTACAATAGTAGAATATATTACATTGTAATTTTGAAGTGTTTTAGGAGCAGTTTAGGAAGATCTATGAATAGAACATTATTAAAACGTATGATAGTTACATCTGTTATTGCCGTATTAGGTGTAAGCACATCTTTTGCAGCTCTTGTTATGGAGCGAGATCAATCTGTAGATACAGCACCTATTGTAGGTATGTATCGTTTCGAAGTACCTGTAGAGCTACAAGGAACTTATAATAGTGCAGGTGTAGCTAATCTGACAGCATCTATGGAGAAAGAGCCTAATACATTATCTATGAATGTAGCCCATGTAAAGGGAAATCCAGCTGAGTCTTATGTAGTTGAAATCTATAAAGATTTAGCTGCTATTGAAGCGCATCGCAAATCTGATCATTATCAAGCTTTTGTTAATGAAGTCGGTTCTAAATTAACGAATCGTAAGATGTACGATGTACAGTCTGTACTTTTATTTGAAAAGAAAGATGCATTATCTATCGTAAATGATGGTAAGGCAGTAGTTACCTTAACTGAGTTTACTGTTGATAGCAATGAAATCGATACGGTACAACGACAATATCAACTTGATATGGAACGTGCCGTTCGGGATGATGCGGGTTATAAGGCTGGTTATGTGCTTCGTGAAAGAAACGCAAAAAATCGCTGGTACGTCATTCAGATCTATAGCGATCAGGAAGCCCTTACTAAACACTTGAATAGTCCAGGCTATCGCTTTATGATGAGCCAAATCCAAGGTAGTCTACAAGGGGTTACTACTAAAGTATTAGATGGGGATATCCTCGTAAACCATGGTGGTCAAGCTTTTGTTAGACCTTAGTCTTTGATATAATACTAATCAGTAAAGTTACTGCTAGCATATTATGTGCTAGCAGTTTTTTACTATATAATAGGTTTATAATTTAGTTAATTCTATTTAGGAGTTATACATGACACAGCAAGAACGATTGCACTATCTTTTAGAGGGATTAGTAGCTGAATATAAAGAGAAATATAACGAACATATAGATATTCCAGTAAATGAAGAAGAACAATTTACTCTATTTAGAGCACTATGTAATATTCGTCCTGCAGGAGCCATGCCCACTGAATGGATGAAGATAGAGGATGAATATTTAAATACATTAGCCCATGAAAAGGGCATTGTCACAATTAATGATATGGAAGAACGAGAGCCTCAGATTTATTTGTGGCAAGGAGATATCACTCGATTATCTGTGGATGCTATTGTAAATGCAGCCAATAATCAATTACTTGGATGTTTTGCTCCAAATCATAAGTGTATCGATAATGAAATCCATACCTTTGCTGGTATAGAGCTTCGTATGGAATGTGCTAGAATGACTGAGTATATGGAAATGCCTGAAAAGACGGGTGTAGCTCGTATGACCTATGGTTTTAATTTACCTGCCAGTCATGTTATCCATACGGTAGGGCCTATTGTTTATGATACTGTTACAGACTTAGAAAAAGAACAACTGTCATCGTGCTATAGATCTTGCTTGGAGCTAGCTAATGCTTATAGTTTGAAGTCCATTGCATTTTGCTGCATTTCTACAGGTGAGTTTAGATTTCCTAATGAATTGGCGGCCCGAATTGCTATTGATACGGTGCGTACTTATTTAAAAGAAACTAATAGCAAAATACAAGTGGTATTTAATGTATATAAGGATATAGATTATGACATCTACAACAAACTATTGGGATAACTAACATACTCCTTTTGAAATTCATAAAAATGCTGTATCATTTAATAATGACATACAAAAGGTATTGAATGATTTGTTATCTTAAGAAGGAGTTAATGTACTATGAATTATAAATACACCTATGAAAGCCCATTAGGAACTATGGTTATGCTTGGTACATTATCATACTTAACAGATTTATTTTTTATTGATGAAGCTCATGCACCTAGTTATGATGATGCGGAGTATATAGAGCAACTAACAGGTCCATTTGAAGTAACAATTATGTGGCTAAATCAATACTTTAATGGTAAAAAGCCCTTTATTACACCTCCTATCCAGTTAGAAGGTACTGAGTTCCGTAAATCCGTATGGTCTATATTACAAACAATTCCTTATGGTGAAACTACAACATATGGAGATATTGGTAAACAGATTGCACAGCAACAAGGTAAAGAGAAATTCTCTGCTCAAGCCGTAGGGGGGGCTGTAGGGCACAATCCTATTTCTATCATCGTTCCTTGTCACCGTGTTATTGGTAGTAATGGCCAGTTAACTTCAACTGCGCCATAATCAGCGGGGCGTTCTCACCGCTCATTTCATGCAGGTTCG
>OKAX01000200.1_pt1 | contig 4165 bp, 1 predicted proteins | sample 1612341 | NCBI WGS metagenome assembly OKAX01 (sample SAMN04436791, study PRJEB24849) | human gut metagenome | biome: human gut; feature: NICU; material: stool | host: Homo sapiens | place: USA: Saint Louis, MO | collected 2011-04-27 | reverse complement strand
TGAAAGAATTACAATCACTTGGTTTAGACATGCGTGTCTTGGACATTGAGGAAGCTGAGATTGAGTTACGCGATATGGACGATGACGATGATGATTTAATCACCGTTGACGCACTAACCAAATTTGCGGAACAACAATCAGCGAAACAGCTGGAAAAAGAAGCAGAATCAGTCGTGAAAGAAGAAGCACAAGACGTTGTTCAAGAAATTGAAACAGCCGAAGACAGAGACTAATTTGTCGCTACCACTCTGATGAGTTGATTCAACTGCGACTTTGTTGCAACTGCGCAAGCCATTACTTGTTCCAAGTGTCGTCAGACCTTCTTTCAAGTGATGCTTGCCATTTGCTAACAAGTTGCTGACTCAGCTTCTCTAAATAAGGAAATGGAGGGAATTCCTTTTGATCGATGTAAATAAATTCGAAAGTATGCAAATAGGGCTTGCTTCACCAGAAAAGATCAGAAGTTGGTCTTATGGGGAAGTTAAAAAACCCGAAACAATTAACTACCGTACATTAAAACCCGAACGTGAAGGGTTATTCTGTGAACGCATTTTTGGTCCAACCAAAGACTGGGAATGTGCTTGTGGTAAATATAAACGTATCCGTTATAAAGGTATTGTCTGTGACCGTTGTGGCGTTGAAGTCACTCGTTCAAAAGTACGTCGTGAACGTATGGGACATATTGAATTAGCCGCACCAGTTTCACATATCTGGTACTTTAAAGGAATTCCATCTCGGATGGGTCTTGTTTTAGACATGAGCCCTCGTGCATTGGAAGAAGTCATTTATTTTGCTTCATACGTTGTCATCGAACCAGGTGACACAACATTAGAGAAAAAACAATTGTTAACGGAACGCGAATATCGTGAAAAACGTGAACAATATGGCCAAGCCTTCAAAGCTGCTATGGGTGCCGAAGCCGTGAAACAATTATTAGATAACGTCGATTTAGATGGCGAAGTTGCGCAATTAAAAGAAGAATTAAAAACAGCTTCTGGTCAAAAACGGACACGTGCCATCCGTCGTTTAGACATCTTAGAAGCCTTCCGTGCTTCTGGTAACCAACCAAGCTGGATGGTAATGGATGTTATCCCAGTTATTCCACCAGATTTACGTCCGATGGTTCAATTGGAAGGTGGTCGTTTTGCAACAAGTGACTTAAACGACTTATACCGCCGTGTTATCAACCGTAACAACCGTCTAAAACGTTTATTAGACTTAAATGCGCCAAGCATCATCGTTCAAAACGAAAAACGGATGTTACAAGAAGCGGTCGATGCTTTAATCGATAATGGTCGTCGTGGCCGTCCAGTTACTGGACCAGGTAACCGTCCATTGAAATCTCTTTCACATATGCTTAAAGGTAAGCAAGGACGTTTCCGTCAAAACTTACTAGGTAAACGTGTTGACTATTCAGGACGTTCAGTTATCGCAGTTGGACCAAGCTTGAAAATGTATCAATGTGGTTTACCAAAAGAAATGGCGCTTGAATTATTTAAACCATTCGTTATGAAAGAGTTAGTTCAACGTGAAATTGCTACAAACATTAAAAATGCTAAAAGTAAAATTGAACGTATGGACGATGAAGTTTGGGATGTGCTTGAAGATGTTATAACTGAGCATCCAGTACTATTAAACCGTGCTCCAACATTACACAGATTAGGTATTCAGGCATTTGAACCTACTCTAGTAGAAGGTCGTGCAATTCGCCTTCACCCTCTTGTTACAACTGCTTATAATGCAGACTTTGATGGTGACCAAATGGCTGTTCACGTTCCGTTATCAAAAGAAGCTCAAGCTGAAGCACGTATGCTTATGCTTGCAGCACAAAACATCCTAAACCCTAAAGATGGTAAGCCGGTTGTAACACCATCACAAGATATGGTTTTAGGTAACTATTACCTAACATTAGAGCGAAAAGATGCCGTGAATACTGGTGCAATCTTTAACGATACTAATGAGGTTTTAAAAGCTTATGCAAATGGTTATGTACATCTACACACTCGTATTGGTGTTCATGCTAATTCATTCAATAATCCAACGTTTACTGATGAGCAAAATAGCAAAATTTTAGCTACATCAGTAGGTAAAATTATTTTCAATGAAATTATTCCTGATTCATTTGCATACATCAATGAACCAAGTCAAGCTAACCTAGAAAGAACGACACCTGATAAATACTTTGTTGATCCTACGCAATTAGGTGAAGGTGGACTAAAAGAATACTTTGATAATGCAGAACTTATTGAACCTTTCAACAAAAAGTTCTTAGGAAATATCATCGCAGAAGTATTCAATAGATTTAGCATTACTGATACTTCAATGATGCTTGATAGAATGAAAGATTTAGGATTCAAATTCTCATCTAAAGCTGGTATTACTGTTGGTGTTTCTGACATTGTTGTACTTCCAGATAAACAAGACATTTTAGATGAACATGAAAAATTAGTTGAACGTGTGACTAAACAATATAATCGTGGTTTAATCACTGAAGACGAGCGTTACAATGCGGTTGTAGAAATTTGGACTGACGCAAAAGACCAAATTCAAGGCGAATTAATGCAGTCTCTTGAGAAAACTAACCCAATATTCATGATGAGTGATTCTGGTGCCCGTGGTAATGCATCAAACTTCACTCAATTAGCTGGTATGCGTGGTTTAATGGCAGCACCATCTGGTAAGATTATAGAATTACCAATCACATCTTCATTCCGTGAAGGTTTAACGGTATTAGAATACTTTATTTCTACACACGGTGCGCGTAAAGGTCTTGCCGATACAGCACTTAAAACAGCTGACTCTGGTTACCTTACTCGTCGTCTTGTTGATGTAGCACAAGATGTTATCGTTCGTGAAGAAGATTGTGGTACAGACCGTGGTTTATTAGTTTCTGATATAAAAGAAGGAACTGAAATGATTGAACCATTTATCGAACGTATCGAAGGTCGTTATTCTAAAGAAACAATTCGCCATCCTGAAACAGACGAAGTAATTATTCGTCCAGACGAATTAATAACACCAGATATTGCAAAACAAATCACTGATGCAGGTATTGAGCAAATGTATATACGCTCAGCATTTACATGTAACACACGTCATGGTGTATGTGAAAAATGTTATGGTAAAAACCTTGCTACTGGTGAAAAAGTTGAAGTGGGTGAAGCAGTTGGTACAATTGCCGCTCAATCTATCGGTGAACCAGGTACCCAACTTACAATGCGTACATTCCACACTGGTGGGGTAGCAGGAAGTGACATCACTCAAGGTCTTCCTCGTATCCAAGAAATCTTTGAGGCACGTAATCCAAAAGGTCAAGCTGTGATTACTGAAATCGAAGGTGTAGTTGATGATATTAAATTAGCAAAAGATCGCCAACAAGAAATAATTGTTAAAGGTGCTAATGAAACTAGATCTTATCTAGCATCAGGTACTTCAAGACTTAAAGTTGAAATAGGTCAATCTGTTGAACGTGGTGAAGTTCTAACAGAAGGATCAATTGAACCTAAAAACTATTTATCTGTAGCAGGCCTAAATGCAACTGAAAGTTACCTATTAAAAGAAGTACAAAAAGTTTACCGTATGCAAGGTGTTGAAATTGACGACAAACACGTTGAAGTTATGGTAAGACAAATGTTACGTAAAGTTCGCATCATTGAGGCTGGTGACACTAAATTATTACCAGGTTCATTAGTTGATATTCATAACTTTACTGACGCTAACAGAGATGCATTCAAACATCGTAAACGTCCAGCTACAGCTAAACCAGTATTACTTGGTATTACTAAAGCTTCTCTGGAAACTGAAAGCTTCTTATCAGCAGCTTCATTCCAAGAAACAACACGTGTGCTTACTGATGCAGCTATTAAAGGTAAACGTGATGATTTACTTGGTCTTAAAGAGAATGTTATTATTGGTAAGTTAATTCCTGCTGGTACTGGTATGAGACGTTACAGTGATATTCAATACGATAAAGCTACTGCACCAGTAACAGAAACAAGTGAAGAAGTTGAAACGATAGAATAACGAGTCTAATTAGATTTCGATTTATGACATTGTCACAAATCAATTATTAGGCGAAAATTATGAGCCATAAAATTCTAGTACAGAAATTTTCAGACGAAAATATTTGTGCCAGAGTTATCATTCAAGAGTGGGACGATGCGTT
>OKAX01000186.1_pt1 | contig 5802 bp, 3 predicted proteins | sample 1612341 | NCBI WGS metagenome assembly OKAX01 (sample SAMN04436791, study PRJEB24849) | human gut metagenome | biome: human gut; feature: NICU; material: stool | host: Homo sapiens | place: USA: Saint Louis, MO | collected 2011-04-27 | reverse complement strand
ACTCAAGCTGGTGAATTAATTCAGGCAGTTAAAAGTGCTAAGGAAATAGGAGCAAACATTCAATTAATCGATCGTGATATCCAAGTTACTTTTAAAAGAATGTGGCGTCATTTAAGCTTTTTGGAAAAGCCAAAACTTTTTATGACATTTTTTACTGAATTTGATGATATTGAACAAGATAAATTAGAAGAATATTTAGAGTCTGATAGTTTTGACAAAGTATTTATTTCGTTTGGCCCATTTACTATTTATTGGTATGCCGTTTTCATAGTGTTTGGGATCATAATCGGATATTTTGTTGCTAATAGAAGAGCAAAGCGTGCGGCATTGCCTGAGGATACAATTGTTGACCTGTTGTTATATGGATTGCCAGTTTCTATTATATCGGCCAGATTATACTATGTCCTTTTTGAATTACCTTTGTACATTGATGATCCTTTAAGTATCTTTAAAATTTGGGAAGGTGGTCTAGCAATACATGGTGGATTAATTGGTGCTGTATTGACAGGGGTTATTTATTGCAAGAAGAAACATCTTTCTTTTTGGAATGTTGCTGACGTAGTTGCTCCCAGTATAGTAATTGGACAAATCATTGGACGATGGGGAAATTTTCTGTTTATGACTCAAAAGATAATGCAGCTGGTAAATATTCCTATGACGAAAAAAACAAAAAAATAACTTTTGATGTAAGTGGTAGAGGAACCTTTATTATGGAAAAAGTTGAATATAAAGATGGAAAAATAAATGGGGAAATCAATGATAGAGAAACGGTCTTTGTAAAAGAAAAATAGAATAAAGAGGTGATACTTTGAACAAAAAATCACTGGTAAAAGCAGTCTTACTATTTTTAGTAGGCTGTTTTTTTGTGTTTACACAAACTACAGCGGTTAATGCCGCACCTAAACCTGATGAAAATAAAGTTATTGTTACAGAGCCAACTACTAATGTAGATACAATTTATGATACTTACAAAGATAATGCTTTTGAATTAATGACAAAAGAAAAAGAAAAAGATAAACCCTGGAGCACAGGTATTAGTGAGGCAGTCGTGAACGCTTCTGCAGCAGTCAAAACATTCGTATGGGCTGGGGTAAAAGGACTCGGAGAATTTAATGCAGTTATGGTAAAAACACTATTTAGTATGGATATTATAACTGCTATTAAGCAACCGATTATGAACCTAACGTCTAGCATAGCAACTAATATGTTGGGCATTGCGGGAACGATTGGTATTGCCTTTGTCTTTGTTATTTTAGGTGTAAAATTTATTGGACAACAACGATACAAACGGTTTTTTGGTATTTTTTTAATGACGATTCTTATTTTTACAGGTCTTTCCGTCCTAAAAGATGCCAACACGTCCAATTCTTTGTTTGATATGATGTTTAGTGTGGATAAAGAAGTTGAGACCGCATTTGTGAATATTAATCCGGTCTTAGGTGATGTTAGTGTACCAATGACAGAGAAAGGGAAAGATAAGAACGGAAATGAAGTAGAGCAAAAATTATCTGCAGATCAACGAGCAAAAAGTGCAGGAAATTTAATTGCTTCACGTGTTTTTTACACCAATGTGTATGAACCTTACTTGCTCATGAACTATGGAACAAGTGATGTTAATAAAATCCGTAAGAAAACAGTGAAGTATAAAGATAAAGAATATGATCGAATCAATTTATTGTTAGACAACGATATGAATAGCGAAGAAAATAACAAGTTAATGGAAGAAGTTGTAAATTACGAAAGTAAAGACTTAAAAAACCGATCAATTATGTATTATAACAACTGGACCAATACTTTTTATGGCTTGTTTTATCTGGTAGTTAACCTCATTCAAACAGTGGTGTATTTCCTGTTAAGTTTCTTACGATTAATTATTGCGGTCATTCAATTGTTCCTATTGCCGTTGTTACCGTTATTGTTGTTCGCAGGACTCTTTTTAACTGAAACCAACGTCTTTGCGAATTACTTTAAAACCTTTGGCATGACTATTTTTATGAAGGGAATGGTTGGTTTTGCGACTATTTTCTTTGCAAGTTTCTTATCACTAGGTTTTCAATTAAGCAATCAGACAGAAAACGTGTGGCAGAAGATATTAACGATACTTATTTATCTTCTTACACCGCTTGGCTTGTATGTCTTCCGGAAATTCTTTGCTAATCTTGTGACGGGACGTGTTTCACTTTCTGATGGTGTCGGATTTATCGGAAATCCTTTTGGCACAGAAGCTAATATGCGTAGAGCGGCAAAAGAACAAAAACAAGAGAATAAGGAGCGCAGGAAACAGGCACAAGAAGAACGTAAAGCAGCTATTAAAAAACGTCAAGAAGAAGCAAGGAAACATGGTAAAGCAGAAACTGGCTTAAAACAACGACCATTAAATAAAGAACAAGAAAAACGTAGTGCGCTACGCCGTGAATTAAAGCCAAGACCTCAACATAAAGCGCCAAATGCTATCGAAAAAGCACAAGAAGGATTAAGACAAGCGCACGAAAAAGGACGTATGCAAGAACAGAAATCTGAAGAACAACTCAAACGGCAGCAACATGAATCAGCTCGCCAAAAAGAATATGAAAAAGATCGCTTGAAAAAACAGGAATCACTCAAAAAAATTAATGATCAAAGCGACGAATCAACCAATTTAACAGCTTTAAGAAATCAAAATCGGCGTACTGGACAGCGAAGTAAAAAACGCGAAACAGGTCATCAAACACTTATGAAACGACAAGGAGAAAAAGTGCTTCAACCAACAAATAAACCAAAAGATATGAAAAAGCAAGTGGTTGCTCGTAGTCCAAGACGAACAGGACAACCAACGACTCGTCAAAATATCCAACCAAAAGTAGCGGCCCAAACGGTCAAACGGAGTGGTGGAACGTTGGGAAGTAATCCTGCCTATCGACGTCCAGAAGTACGAAAAAAAATGGATCAAGTGAAGCAAGTAACGCAAGTTGATGTACCTCAAACGCATTCTACACCACAACGTGTACAACCCAAGGTAAATGAGCCAATCACACGTATGAATAGACATAATACGCCAATCATTAAGAAAGAAAAGAGAACTAAACAATCACCAGTTGTTCGCAGAGAACGCAAGAAACCTGGTACACAGAAGATAACAAACAAACCTAAAGGAGTGAGACAACCTCGTGCAAGGAAATAATTTGTTTAACAATGGCTTGCTACAACCAAAGAAACCGCCAATAGGACAAGAACAACAAAAAATGACTCGCTACCACCAACTCCGACTAGTCTTTGGATTAGTCGGAGTTCTTTTATATCCTTTTGCGATTTTAGGCAGTATTCCATTACTAATTGGTCTAGCGGTTGATAAAAGAGACAAGGCTGCAAATGTATTTGATATGGATTATGAGAGTTTTTTGAAACGAAATAGTATTGTCTTTCTTAGTTTTTCAGCTGTGTTATTTGTAATAAATGTCTTTGCATTTATCCTCTGGATTCCCAGAGGGTATCTGTCTGCGTATCTTCTTTTCCCCTTAAATCTTCTTCATACAGCACTGCGTTTTAATTGGGAGACAATAGTCGCTTTGCTTATTGGATCAAGCGGAATGGGAGCCATTTTTTTGGCATTTTCTTCATTTGTGGCAAAACGAAAAGTGATTTCAAAGGAAGACGAACGGAAGAAAATAACCGAATCAAAAGCCTACAAAGACCGAGAAAAAAATAAATTTAAAGAGTCGCAACGCTTCACAGATGAACAAGAAGAAGCGTATGAAGAAGCAGTAGAAACGGTTGATATTGACAAGTATAAAGAACTATCCAATCAATTATTGCTTGGTACAAGTGAGTTCGGGTTGCCGTATATCATCAACTTTTCAGAGTTCAATCAGCATGTTCTTGTTCCCGCAACGACAGGTTCAGGGAAAACAACGTTACTTCAATTACTTGTCCAACACGCAGTCAAATTTAATTTTCCGGTGATATTGATTGATGGAAAAGGCGCTCGAGATACATTAGAAAGTATGCGAGAAATTGCCAAATTTTATGACAAAGAAGTGCATGCTTTTACGGATGATGGCGATATGAGATACAACCCAGTAGAGCATGGAAATGACATATCTATTCGAGATAAGTTAGTGTCTTTAGCCGAAACAGAGAGTGTCTTTTATTCAGGCGCAGCGAAAGCTCTTTTGCAAGTAACAATTCAATTGTTAGACGAGTTTAAAGGAGCCAAGGTTACTTTATCTGGAGACACTCGTACGACAGAAACCGTTGAACGAAGTCTACCATTTGTTCAACGATTTTTACTTCCGAGAAATGTTTTACACTTATTTGCGGATGCGATTTTACCAAACAATCCCAAACTATTTGAGATTGAAGTAGAAAAGAAAATACAACAACCTAAGAAAAAATCAGTGAAAGAAGGAAGCGAGATACTGCCTGATTCAGACCTTGATAAAGAAGAAAAAGAGGAAGATTTACAAATTAAGAACAGTAAATTTAGAAACATTTCCCAACTAGGAATAGCACAAAAAGAAACGGAAACGATTGTCCTTAATCCAGAAACATTAGATTTAGACTCGTACTATTTATTACTAAAACGAAACCTAAGATATTTGCCAACAGACGAAGAAACAGGAGAAAATATCAAACAAAAATTGTTCGAACGATTATTTATTCGTTATGAACATAAAGATTCACCGTTTTATTTGTATGCCACATCAGAAGCATTACAGACAAACATTAACATGTTATTAGACAGTGAGTTAGGAAAATGTTCTTGATGTGCAAGAAATTGTCAATCAACGCAAGTTAGTTTACGTATCGTTCAATGGATTGATTTACAAAGAATATATCCGCACTTTAGCGCAAATGTTAGTCGGAGACGTAAATTATTTTGCTTCTGAAATGTATCGAAAAAATGTTAAACGTGAAGTCCTTGTGATTTTTGATGAACCTGCTTCTTATCTAAATGAAACGTTTATTGATATGGTAAATAAAGGTAGAGGTGCAGGTGTTTATGGTATTTTCACCCCTCAAACGATGGCAGATATTGCAAAATTAGGGGATAAATTAATGGAACAACTTGTCGGAAATGTGAATACTTTGTTCATTGGAAAGACCAACGAAAAAGGTGAAGCCGAGTATTGGAGTGAAACAATGGGAACGTATCAAGACATTGATGTAACTTCAGTTACGGAACAAGAAGATGGTTATTCAGATGTTGGAAAATCTGATTGGTCAGGAGATAGAGGAACCAAACGTAATGTAGATCGCTTCAAAATTAGTCCAAACAAGATAAAAGAATTGCGTACAGGGGAGTTTATTATTTATCGTACAGCAGAAAATGTAAACCTCCCACCACAAAAAGTTTATGTGCGAAACGCACTCGAATGGTTACAAAAAAGTAATTCAAAATAGATTAATATAGTGTGTCAAATTTTGGAAACATCATGGAAATACTTAGGAAAACCACTGGAAAGTGTGTGGAATTATAAATTGTAGTGGCGTGTCCTCGGCGCTTGGTATAAAAGGCTTTCTCCGCCTGCAAAATTCCTGACCATTTTCGCTCAACGTGGGTTAAAACCCCCATTAAGCGAAAATGGTCAGGAATTTTGCAACTACGAAAAAAATACCAAGCGCCGAGGACAAACAGAATAGAGTAAAAAATAGAATGAGTAAGGTGATAGAAGTAATAAAAAATAAAGAAAAAAGTTCAAAAGATAAAGTTCAAAAGATTAACAACTACCCCTTGCGATAGACGCCCCTTCACCAAACCTTGAAGGGACTATCGCCCAAAACAACAACCTCCTAAATCCTCCACCAAAACTTGGAGGACTTAAA
>OKAX01000173.1_pt1 | contig 7295 bp, 7 predicted proteins | sample 1612341 | NCBI WGS metagenome assembly OKAX01 (sample SAMN04436791, study PRJEB24849) | human gut metagenome | biome: human gut; feature: NICU; material: stool | host: Homo sapiens | place: USA: Saint Louis, MO | collected 2011-04-27 | reverse complement strand
AGTCATCGGGCATTATCTGAACATAAAACACTATCAATAAGTTGGAGTCATTACCGGCGATGACGTGAAATATACCGGTAAAGTTGTCGGCCTCGATATGGGAACGGGCAGCGCCTTCTCCTTGCTGCCAGCACAAAACGCGACCGGTAACTGGATCAAAGTCGTCCAGCGTCTGCCGGTGCGTATCGAACTGGATGCGCAGCAACTGGCACAGCATCCTCTGCGGATCGGTTTGTCTACGCTGGTTACAGTCGATACCTCCAATCGTGACGGACAAATTCTGGCAAGCCAGGTCCGCACCACGCCAGTATCAGAAAGTAATGCACGTGAAATCGACCTTGCTCCGGTCAATAAGATGATCGAAGAGATCGTGCGGGCCAACGCGGGCTAATTCAAAGGTGCGTGTGATGCAACAGCAAAAACCGCTGGAAGGCGCGCAGCTCGTCATTATGACGATCGCGCTGTCCCTGGCGACATTCATGCAGGTGCTGGACTCCACCATTGCTAACGTGGCGATCCCCACTATCGCCGGGAACCTCGGCTCTTCACTGAGCCAGGGAACCTGGGTGATCACCTCATTCGGGGTAGCGAACGCTATCTCTATTCCGATCACCGGCTGGCTGGCAAAACGCTTTGGCGAAGTAAGACTCTTTATGTGGTCAACTATCGCCTTCGTCATTGCGTCATGGGCATGCGGGATGTCCACCAGCCTGAACATGCTGATTTTCTTCCGCGTAATCCAGGGTATTGTCGCCGGTCCATTAATTCCGCTGTCACAGAGCCTGTTGCTGAATAACTATCCACCCGCCAAGCGCTCCATCGCCCTCGCGCTATGGTCGATGACGGTGATTGTTGCCCCGATATGTGGTCCTATTCTGGGGGGCTATATCAGCGACAACTATCACTGGGGCTGGATATTTTTTATCAACGTGCCAATCGGGGCTGCGGTGGTATTGATGACCCTGCAAACCCTGCGCGGTCGGGAAACCAAAACCGAGCAGCGGCGCATTGACGCCATTGGTCTGGCACTGCTGGTCATCGGTATCGGCAGTTTGCAGATTATGCTCGACCGCGGCAAAGAGCTGGACTGGTTCGCCTCGCAGGAGATTATCATCCTGACGGTGGTCGCCGTGGTTGCTATCAGCTTCCTGATCGTCTGGGAGCTTACCGACGAGCACCCGATTGTCGATCTCTCGCTGTTTAAGTCGCGCAACTTTACCATCGGCTGCCTGTGTATTAGCCTGGCCTATATGCTCTACTTCGGCGCCATCGTCCTGCTGCCGCAGCTATTGCAGGAGGTTTACGGCTATACGGCAACCTGGGCTGGTCTGGCGTCCGCGCCGGTAGGGATTATTCCGGTGATCCTGTCGCCAATTATCGGCCGCTTTGCACACAAGCTGGATATGCGTCGGCTGGTGACGTTCAGTTTTATTATGTACGCCGTCTGTTTCTACTGGCGCGCGTGGACGTTCGAGCCGGGTATGGACTTTGGCGCATCGGCCTGGCCGCAGTTTATTCAGGGGTTCGCAGTAGCCTGCTTCTTTATGCCGCTGACGACCATTACGCTGTCCGGTTTACCGCCTGAGCGTCTGGCGGCTGCATCGAGCTTGTCTAACTTTACGCGAACGCTGGCCGGCTCTATTGGTACATCGATTACAACAACGATGTGGACTAACCGTGAGTCGCTGCACCATGCGCAATTGACGGAATCCGTTAACCCCTACAACCCAAATGCTCAGGCAATGTACGACAAGCTGCAGGATTTAGGGATGACGCACCAGCAGGCGTCAGGGTGGATAGCCCAGCAGATCACTAATCAGGGTCTGATTATTTCCGCCAACGAAATCTTCTGGATGTCGGCGGGGATCTTCCTGGTTTTGCTTGGTCTGGTATGGTTCGCTAAACCGCCCTTCGGCGCGGGCGGCGGCGGCGGTGGAGCGCACTAACTATCTGATAAAAGGGATCTGCGGATCCCTTTTTTATTGTGGCCAGCATCAGAAATAATATTTGAATCTCAGGCGTCCGCCGTAACGTGCATCTTCGCTGTTGTCGCCATTGTTCGGATCGGCCTCAACCCATGAGGCATAAGCACCGAGATAGATATTAAAGTTTCTCATATTCATTACGTTAGGGAATAAGTATGAGGCATGGATGGTGTGAATATCATAGCTGCCCGGATCGGTGATCCAGCAGTCTTCCTCGCAAACGGCCTCCAGGTTAGTGGCATTGAAAGCGTCAATGTTGTTATGCGCATAGATATAGCCCAGTTCGAATCGATGCCACAGCGCGTTCACCCCAGCGGTAAAATCGGTCTCATCGGTCGCGTCCATATAAGCAGTATTCAGGTTAATCACCGCGCCGTCTTCCGCATCGGTTTTTTGTCCGTCCCAGGTCATGGTAAAACCATACCCCGTACGATCGGACTGATCGATCCACTTCCCGTTCTCATAATAGCCGTAGGCGTTGTTAACGACGTTACTTTCCATCGCCACTGCCGTCGAGAAACGCCCGTTTTGCCAGGCGATCACCGGGCGCACGTAAGCCACGTTTTTATCATTGGTTAAGTCCATCCCGTGGTACTGCTTCTCGGTATAGAGCGTACTGCCATTTTCCATCAATGTATTCACTTCAAAATACCAGTTATCGATGGTTTTACTTATCAGGAAATTACCGCCGCTGTCGCTACGTCCACGCCCCTCTTTCATCATATAAATATAGCCATAGCCATCACTGTAAAGATCATTCGCCGTATTACCTGAATATTCAATAAACGTATCCTGATTCAGCGGGAACATATCGTACGCTTCAAAACGTCCGACCTTAATTTGCCAGTCTTTTTCCTGGCCAAAAAAGAATACTGCATCATCGAGATTCATTTTTCCGGTCAGGTCTGCCAGCGGCTGAACTGAGAATCCGGCGAAATTACCGTTGTTCAGTCGTTGGTAGCCATCAAACCCTAATAGCAGACGCCCGTTGATATCCCAACGTTCATTCGTTCCCGGCGCCCAATCTTTATTTGCTGAAGTTCTGGTTGATGTCAGGCTACCAGAGCGGCTTGCCGCATCCATATTAAACTCAACGTCGCCATAGAACTTGATATCGCTAAAACCGGATAGCGTTAACTTGGGTGGATTTTCCGTAGAGGCGGAGGGTTCAGCAGATTGTACTTGCACCGTCGGCGCTGCGGCTACCTGCTGCTGCCTCAGCGAGCGAATTTGCGATTCAGCATCTGCGGCTCGCTGTTCGGCATTAATCACGCGCTGCTCCAGTTCAGCAAGACGCTGTTCAATAGCGGTATTTGCTGCCCAAAGGTTATGCGAAAAGCAAGCGCCGACCACAAGCGCTAAATATTTCACCTTCATTTTTTATCCCTAAAGTTTAATGTATACCAGATAAGATTTGATAAAAACCCCATCCACCAGCGATGAAAAGAGTCTTTTTATTACCTGGATATCTGGCGTATTCCATTATGTTTTTCTATTAATTATTTATGTTTTTTGATTTATGTGATCGGTGTGAGCTGGCATCGTTAATTATCCATTATTTTCTGTTTACCAGATCACGCTTTGTTATTTAACAGGTCACCCATTAATTAACTGAAATTATATTCCTGTCGTAAATATAATAGATATAGATTATATTACGAAATAAAAAACCCCGGACATAAACCGGGGTTAATTTAAATACTGGAACAGCTAATCAATAAGACTAAATATGCAGTTCCTGCAATTTCTCTTTCGGCAGCGCCAGCTCTTCATTGCTGTTCACGCGTACATCACGCTCCAGAATATGACGCGCGATATCCTGTGCTTCGCTAAGAGAGTGCATCTGATACGTACCGCACTGGTAAACGTTCAGCTCCGGGATCTGGTTCTGATCCTGTACTTTCAGCACGTCCGCCATTGCCGCTTTCCACGCATCGGCAACACGCTGCTCGTCCGGCGTACCAATCAGGCTCATGTAGAAGCCGGTACGGCATCCCATCGGAGAGATATCAATAATCTCAACGCCATCACCGTTCAGATGGTTACGCATAAAACCTGCAAACAGGTGCTCCAGCGTATGGATACCTTTCTCAGGCATGACTTCTTTGTTCGGAATGCAGAAACGCAGATCAAACACGGTGATTGCGTCACCATGCGGGGTGTTCATCGTTTTTGCAACCCGGACCGCGGGAGCTTCCATCCGGGTGTGATCGACAGTAAAACTATCTAACAACGGCATTTAGCCACCTCCGATAAATTTTTTAAAAATAATCTGAACTCTTTGTTCCGGGGCGAGTCTGAGTATATGAAAGACGCGCATTTGTTATCATCATCCCTGTTTTCAGAGATGAAATTTTGGCCACTCCCGAGTGGCCTTTTTCTTTTGTATCAAGCGTGCTTTTCCAGCCACACGCTAAACGGCTCAGTATCAGCCGCTTCAATCTCCTGCTGACGACGCTTCGAAGCCTCGGTTTCAGCAATAAATTCAGCTTCCTGCAATATTTCTAATGGCTCTTCACGCAGCAGATTTCGGTAAGCCTCACCCAGCGCTTTGCCCGTACCGCCAATGCCTTCATCAATCATAGACCGTAGGATCCGGGCAGAGAAAGTCAGTTCAGGATTGTCAAAACAGACAACCAGTTCATCACAGACCTTCTGATACTCCTCCCCCCCATCGATGCTGTCCAGCGTTTGTGCCACGCGTTTCAGATCGCGGAACAAATCTTTCCCAACCTTAGGCAGCGGGAACTGGGCTGTTTCACAGCCAATACCTAACGTCAGTCCAGGCTTACGCCCTTCGAGAATCACGCGATTCCAGTTTTTACGCGTACACAGCAATTCATCGCTGCTCATTTCCGGGGCATCGGCCAGCGCACACCAGACCATAAACAGATCGAGGAAGCGTACCTGCTGCTCGTCCACGCCGATCGGTGAGAACGGGTTGATATCCAGCGAGCGTACTTCGATGTACTCGATACCGCCACGCAGAAGCGCATCAGATGGTGTTTCACCACGACGAGTGACGCGTTTCGGACGAATAGGCGCATACAGCTCATTTTCAATCTGCAGAACGTTGCTGTTGATTTGCAGACGCTTACCGTCTTTCTCCAGACCGATCGCCGCGTACTCCTCGGAAGGAGTCTTAATCGCGCGCTTTAATCCTGCCACATACTCATGCAAATCGTTAAACGTAATTCCAAGATTGCTTTGCGACTTATTGGTATACCCCAAATCACTCAGACGCAGCGATGTCGCGTACGGCAGGTAGTACATCCCGCAGTCGGTTTTTTCAAACGGCAGGGTTGTCGGTTTTCCTTGCAGGAAAGAGGAACAAATGGCCGGAGAGGCGCCAAACAGATACGGGATCACCCAACCAAAACGGTAGTAGTTGCGGATCAGACGGAAGTAGCCCGCGGAGATCTTCTCTTTAGCATCTTCGCCTTCGGTTACGCCGCACTTCGCCTGCCAGAAAGCCATTGGCAGCGAGAAGTTGTAGTGTACGCCCGAGATTGTCTGCATCAACGCACCGTAACGGTTTTTGAGGCCTTCACGGTACAGCGTCTTCAGGCGACCGGTGTTCGACGTGCCATACTGCGCCAGTTCGATATCCTGGCCTTCGGCAATATAGCAAGGCATGCTCAACGGCCACATACGCTCGTCGCCCAGGTTTCTGGCGGTATAACGATGCAGGTCGCGCATGAATGTGAGCATTTTCTCAATGTCATCGCCTGGCGGAGTGATAAATTCCAGCAGCGCTTCGGCAAAGTCAGTAGTTATCCATTTATGCGTTAGCGCTGAGCCTAACACCTCAGGATGGCCTGTCGTTGCTAATGACCCATCTGCATTAACACGCAGCGTTTCGCGCTCCAGACCACGTTGAATCCCCTTTAACGCCTGAGGATGGTTTTCCAGCCAGGCCAGCGCCTGTGATACGTCCGGGATCAAATTGACCTCCCGCCTGTCAAAATCGTTTTAATTAGCATAATGGTATTGGTTACCCTGAAGGCTATCTCACAACACAATTAGTGCCACCACATAATGCCTTGCGTCGTAACCGCTGCGACAACAACATAGCGCAGCGCCTTGCCAAGGCATAAGAAAAAGAGAACTGGACCCCACGAGATGCGCATCCACCCGGCTAACAGGCACAATAAATCACCTACAACCGGCATCCAGCTTAATAATAGTGTGACAGCGCCATAGCGCTGCAGCCAGCCAGTGGCTTTTTCTTGCCAGCGCGATGTTTTACGCAAAGGAAAGAAACGCCCAAGGATAACGTTAGTTAACCCTCCAAGGCTATTACCCATTGTTGCTGTTAAGACTAAGACCCAGGGATGACTTATCCCGGAGACCAGCAAAGCAACTAAAACGACTTCAGAATTACCGGGTAATAGCGTGGCGCTGAGAAAACTGCTGGCAAACAGTGACAGGAGCGACAGTCCATCACTCACAATAACCGGACATCCACGGCGTCCATTCCCGCAGCGTGCGCCGCCTGTATTCCAAAATCGGCATCTTCAAACACGACGCAACGAGCCGGAATAACCCCCATACGTTCGGCACAAAGCAAAAACGTATCAGGAGCAGGTTTGTGGCGTTGTACGTGATCGGCTGCGACGACAGCATCAAAATAGCGACGCAGTCCAAGGTGAGCGAGCAGCGCTTCTGCAATTGCGCTTTCACTCCCCGTTCCTACCGCCATAGGCCGGCAACCATACCAGGCTTTCACGACGTCAACCAACGGCAGAGGCTGGACGCTATCCAGCAACATGCTTTTCACCTTGTCAGTTTTCTCGCGCGCTAAGGCATGGGGGTCAAGATCGGCATGATTCAATTCAATTACCGACTGGGCAATACGCCACGTTGGGGAGCCGTTGAGGGCGACCATGGCTTGTTCATCAAACCGCAGCCCATAATGCCCCAATACCTCATGCCACGCCTTACGGTGCGTTGGCTCAGTATCCAGGATGGTGCCATCCATATCAAAAATCAAACCCGCATAACGTTCGTACATCGTCTTCTCACAAGCCGAATGACCAGACGTTATTTTATCGTAATTGATTGATTTTGTCGCTGACAGCGAATTGAGGGGTGTTCAGAGAGTATGTGGAAATAATTTAAAGGGGGAGATGGTGCATCCGGGAGGATGACTCACTAGCGTTCGCCCTGCGGGCAGTTGCTGGAGCAACGTTATCCTTCCTGGTGCTCGCGATTATCTCGCAGACCATGAAACAACAGTTTTGCTGCTATCTCGGAGAAGATGGTGCATCCGGGAGGATTCGAACCTCCGACCGCTCGGTTCGTAGCCGA
>OKAX01000172.1_pt1 | contig 7351 bp, 4 predicted proteins | sample 1612341 | NCBI WGS metagenome assembly OKAX01 (sample SAMN04436791, study PRJEB24849) | human gut metagenome | biome: human gut; feature: NICU; material: stool | host: Homo sapiens | place: USA: Saint Louis, MO | collected 2011-04-27 | reverse complement strand
AGTGAAAAAGAACCTGAAACCGTGTACGTACAAGCAGTGGGAGCATCCTTTTGGGATATAGTATACGTACTTTTACTATAAATAGATTAGTATAACTAATGGATTTTGTTATAAAAGTACTGTGGAGTGATAATGGTATGGATCAAAAATTAATTAACCAATTGCTTGCTTTGCCGGGTGAGGAACTACATCTTAAAAAAGGTGATTTTCTCTTCCGTGAGGGGGACAAGGCAGAATACTTTTACGTAGTAGTAAAAGGTAGAATGAGCATTAAGAAGTTCGAAGCTAGCGGGCACATTTTTGCGTTGCGTTTAGTAGGGCCGAATAATGTAATTGGTGAGGTTCCGTTGTATGAGGAGAACACAAAAACATATGTGTTCAACGCCATTGCTCGGGAGGATTGCTCTGTTTATTGTATACGCTATGATGTGTTGGAAGGGGCTATTGCAAAAGACCATTCATTGGCCATTGCAATGATGAAAATCTATACATTACATATGCGACGTCAACAGGCAAAATACCGAGACTTGCTATTATATGGCAAGAAGGGAGCATTTTATTCTACCTTGTTGCGCTTAGCCAATAGTTATGGTGTAAAGCGCGAGGATGGTATCTTTATTGATATTGCCCTAACAAATCAAGAGTTGGCTGAATTTGCTGCCACATCAAGAGAAAGTTTAAATCGCATGCTAAGTGAGTTGCGTAAGTTGGGCTATGTAGCCTATGATAAACACCATCTAGTAATCTGTGATTTTGACGCTTTAATCGGATTGCTTGATTTAGAGGTTGACAATATAGACCCTAATATTAGTAATATCGAATAACAGGATTCTCTCCCTTGTGTTAGCTCAGCTAGCATAAGGGATTTTTTTGTAGTTTTGAAGGAGGACACGAGATGAGCTTGTTGTCTCAAAAGTTTAAGTTTCTTCGCAAGAAGAACGTATCTCCAAGCGGCCATCAAATAACTGAAGATGGCGGTCGCGAGTGGGAAAATTTTTATCGTGACCGTTGGTCTTACGATAAAGTTGTCCGCACAACGCATGGCGTAAACTGTACTGGTTCTTGTAGCTGGAATATTTACGTTAAAAATGGTGTTGTTGCATGGGAAAATCAGGCTACTGACTACCCTGAAACACCAGATGATATGCCGGATTACGAACCACGTGGGTGCCCTCGTGGTGCGACATTCTCTTGGTATCTCTATAGCCCATTGCGCGTAAAATATCCTTATGTACGCGGTGAGTTGGCTGAGCTTTGGAGAGAAGCGAAAAAGCATGCTAAGAACCCAATCGAAGCTTGGAAATCTATCGTAGAAGATCCTGAAAAAGCGAAAAAATACAAATCTGCCCGTGGTATGGGTGGCTTTGTGCGCTCCACATGGGATGAAGCAACAGAAATTACTGCTGCATCCTTATTATATACTGCGAAAACATACGGCCCTGACCGCAACGCAGGCTTCTCTGTAATCCCAGCGATGTCCATGTTGTCTTATGCAGCAGGTGCACGTTTCCTTAACTTAATGGGTGGTACACCATTGTCCTTCTATGACTGGTATGCCGATTTACCACCTTCCAGCCCTCAAGTTTGGGGTGAACAAACAGATACTCCTGAATCTGGTGACTGGTACAATGCTGGTTACATCATGACTTGGGGTTCCAATGTACCATTGACTCGTACCCCAGATGCTCACTTCTTAACAGAGGTTCGTTACAAAGGTACAAAAGTTGTATCCGTATCCCCTGACTATGCGGAATCTACAACTTCTTCCGACGCATGGCTCAATGTAAAAGCCGGCACTGATGCGGCGCTTGCTATGGCAATGGGTCACGTTATCTTAAAAGAATATTACATCGATAAAGAAACTCCATACTTCAAAGAGTATGCAAAAGAGTTTACTGATATGCCATTCCTTGTACGCGTTGAAGATATCAATGGCACTGTACAACCAGGCCGTTTCTTGAATGCTAAGGACTTAGGTCGCCAAGAAGAAGGCGCTGACTTCCAAATGGTATTGATCGATGAACTTACAAATGAAATCGTTGTTCCTAATGGTACGATGGGTGAACGTCACACGAACCCTCAAAAATGGAATTTGCGTCTTGAAAACCGCGATACAGGGGCTAAAATTGACCCTCGTTTATCCGTATTTGATCAACGTGAAGATGTAACTGTTGTTAAGTTGCCATACTTTGGCGATGAAGAACACGAAGGCGTTATTGAACGTGCTATTCCAACGATTACAGTACAAACTGTTGATGGTCCTGTAAAAGTAACTACTGTATATGACCTCATTCTTGCTAACTATGGTATCGATCGTGGTATCGGCGGTGAAGTGGCTAAAGCTTACACTGATGACACTCCTTACACACCTACATGGCAAGAAAAAATCACTGGCGTAAAAGCAGATATCGCTATTGCTACAGCTCGTGAATTTGCAGATAATGCAGAAAAAACTAAAGGTCGCTCCATGATTATCATGGGTGGTGGTATTAACCACTGGTACCATGCAGATATCATTTACCGCACAATCTTGAACCTCATCATGTTCTGTGGTACAGAAGGTGTTAACGGTGGTGGCTGGGCTCACTACGTAGGTCAAGAAAAACTTCGTCCTGTTGAAGGCTGGGGCGGTATCATGACAGCTAACGACTGGAGTAAAGCTCCTCGTTTGCAAAATGGTACATCTTGGTTCTACTTTGCTACAGAACAATATCGTTCTGATTGCATCGATTTGGCAGACCGCGTGTCTAAATTAGCTAAACCTCGTTACCGTCACCCTGGTGATTACAACGTATTGGCTGCACGTTTAGGTTGGTTGCCATCTTACCCTACTTTCAATAAAGGTAGCCAAGAATTGATTAACGATGCTCGTGCAGCAGGTGCTGGTACAGAAGCAGAAATCAATCAATATGTGGCGCAAGCATTGAAAAACAAAGAATTACAATTCTGCGTAGAAGATCCAGCGGCTAAAGAAAACCACCCACGCAACTTGTTTGTATGGCGTGCAAACCTTATCGGTTCTTCCTCTAAAGGCCATGAATATTTCTTAAAACATTTACTTGGTACAAAACATGGTGTTCTTGAAGATGATGATGCACCAGTAAAACCAGAAGAAATCAAATGGCGCGAAGCAGATGAAGCTGGTAAGCTTGACCTCTTAATCGATATCGACTTCCGTATGGCTTCTACAGGCTTATACTCTGATATCGTATTCCCAGCTGCTACATGGTATGAAAAAGAAGACTTGTCTTCTACAGACATGCATCCATATGTACACGTATTCCAAGCAGCTGTTGATTGCGCATGGGAAACTAAATCTGACTGGGATACATTCCGTACCCTTGCAGAAACAGTATCTCGCGTAGCGAAAGAGTCTGGCTTCACAGAATATGAAGATATCGTAGCATTACCTCTTGGTCATGACAGCCCAGGTGAAGTGGCACAACCAGAAGGTAAGGTTCTTGACTGGAGCAAAGGCGAATGTGAACCAATTCCTGGTAAAACAATGCCGAACCTTGTTCATGTAAAACGTGATTACAGTAAAATCTTTGAAAAATACATTGCGTTGGGACCTAATATCGAAAATAAAATGGGTGCTCATGGCATGGCGTGGGATGTATCTGATGAATACAAGACATTATATGATCAAAATGGTATCATCGATAATCCAGAATTCATTTCTCATGGCCGTCCTAGCATTTACGAATGTAAGGAAGCTTGTAATGTTGTATTAACATTATCTTCTTGTACAAATGGTAAATTGGCTGTTCGCTCTTGGAAAGCTATGGAAGAAAAAACAGGTCTTTCTGGTCTTGAAAAGAACGCAAAAGGTCGCGAACAAGAAAAAATTACTTTCGATGATATGGTTCGCCAACCACGCTTCATCATTAGCTCTGTAACAAGTACTGGTAAGAACGATAAAAACCGTCGTTACTCTCCATTTACAACATCTACAGAAGATAAAGTACCATTCCGTACCGTAACAGGTCGTCAATCCTTCTATTGTGACCATGAAATGATGCGTGATTACGGTGAAGCTATGGCGTTGTACAAACCTGTATTGTCCTATAAACCAGTACAAGGTGACTACAAACAAGAAGGTATCCCTGAAATCACATTGAAATACTTAACACCACATCATAAGTGGTCTACACATAGTATGTATTTCGATAGCCAACAAATGTTGACATTGTTCCGTGGTGGTCAAACAATTTGGCTCAACGAAGATGATGCAGCAGAAATTGACGTTAAAGATAATGATTGGGTAGAAGCTTTCAACAAAAACGGTATCGTTGCAGCTCGTGCTGTAGTTTCCCCACGTATTCCTCGCGGTATTTCCTATATGCACCATTCCCAAGACCGTCACATCAACGTTCCTGGCGCGAAGGTTAAGAAACAACGCGGTGGTACGCATAATGCACCAACTCATATTCACATGAAACCGACACACATGATCGGCGGTTATGGCCAATTGAGCTATGGCTTTAACTACTATGGCCCAACTGGTAACCAACGTGATATGACAATTGTGGCTCGTAAAATGAAGGAGGTAGATTGGCTTGAAGATTAAGGCTCAAGTATCTATGGTCCTAAATTTGGATAAGTGTTTGGGTTGTCATACATGCTCTATCACTTGTAAAAATACATGGACGAACCGCGAAGGCGCGGAATATATGTACTTCAATAACGTGGAAACTCGCCCAGGCGTAGGTTACCCACGTCATTGGGAAGACCAAGAAAAATGGAAAGGCGGCTGGACATTAGATAATTCTGGTAAATTGGCTCTTTCTACAGGTTCTAAAACAAACCGTTTGATGAAATTATTCTTCCATCCTGAACAACCAGAATTGAAGGATTACTTCGAACCTTGGACATATGACTATGAAACATTGATTCATGGTGGTCGTAAAAACAACCAACCAGTTGCTCGTCCTCGCTCTCTTGTGACTAAACAAAAAATGGAAGTTACTTGGGGCCCTAACTGGGATGACGATTTAGCAGGTGGTCAACATGCTCGTTCCGATGTGAACTTGGCTAAGATGGGCGAAGATATCGTATTTGACTACGAAGAAGTATTCATGCGTTACTTGCCACGTCTTTGTAACCACTGCTTGAACCCTGCATGTGTAGCTGCATGTCCATCTGGCGCAATCTACAAACGCGATGAAGATGGTGTAGTTCTTGTATCTCAAGACGTATGTCGCGGTTGGAGACATTGTGTTCCATCTTGCCCATACAAAAAAATCTTCTACAACTGGGAAACAAATAAAGCTGAAAAATGCGTATTCTGTTACCCACGTTTGGAAAATGGCTTGCCTCAAATCTGTGCTGAAACATGCGTAGGTCGTATGCGCTACGTAGGTGTTGTATTCTACGACATGGACAAAGTCGAAGAAATGGCAGCTACAAAAAATGAACAAGATATTTACGAAAATACAGTAGAGTTAATCTTGGATCCTCATGATCCTGAGGTTATCAAAGCAGCTCGTGCAGAAGGTATCTCCGAAGCATGGATTAAAGCAGCTCAAAAATCTCCTGTATACAAACTTGTAAAAGAATGGGGCGTGGCATTGCCATTGCATCCTGAGTACCGTACATTGCCAATGGTTTGGTATGTGCCACCACTCAGCCCAATCTTGCAACGTGTAACATCTGATGTATACTTGCCAGATGCACACGAAATGCGCGTGCCTGTACAGTACTTAGCTAATCTGTTTACAGCAGGTAACACAGAAATCTTAGCTCGTACATTGCAACGTGTTCTCGACATGCGTGAATACATGCGCCGTCGTGAAACAGGTGATGGTCCTATCGAACACAAAGTTGATTTAACAGAAGATCAAATGTACGCTATGTATAAATTGTTGGCATTGTCCAAATACAATGATCGCTTTGTTATCCCATCTGATGTTAAAGTATCTCGCGAAGGTCGCCTAGAAATGCAACAAAATCGCGGCTTTGCTTGCCCTACAGGGGGATGTCAATAATGAAGGATGCTCAGAAAATCGCTCTTATTGCGTCATTTCTTCTACGCTATCCTGATGAACAATGGTATAACGAATTACCTGAATGGAGAGAGGACGCCCAATCCGTTGGGCATCCTCAACTTCGCCAAGGTTTATTAGAATTCTTCGACTATGTAGAGGAATCCGATAAAAAAGAATTTGAAGACCAATATGTTCGTACCTTTGATTTTAGTCAAAATACAACTATGTATTTATCGACGTATGAGTTACAAGGTACAGGGGAACAAGCGGAAGAACTCGTAAAATTTAAAGCTTTCTTCCTCGAAAACGACTATGATTTGCCAAAAGAAATGCCTGATTATATTCCAGCACTTCTTGAGCTATGTGCCGTTATCGATGATGAAAAATCAAAAGAAATTTACGACTATTGTAAGCCAAAATTGGAATACATTAGAGAACGCTTCATTGAGGCTAAACTGCCTTATGCATTCTTGTTTGATATTATCTTGTCTGTTGCAAATGGATTGGAGGACGGTGCACGATGAATCTATTCCTTTGGGGCGCTTTGCCTTACATCGCATTCACCTTCTTAATCGTAGGTACTTTGGTTCGTTTCTTCTACTTTGAAAGAAACTGGACTACAAAATCGAGTGAATTTTTAGAGAAAAAACAATTGCGCATCGCTAATCCATTGTTCCACTTTGGCTTGCTATGCGTTATCGGCGGTCACGTAGTAGGTGTATTAGTACCTAAAGCTTGGACTGCTGCTATTGGTATCAATGACCATATGTACCATGAAGGTGCATTATATATGGGTGCTGTAGCTGGTATCATCTTCATCGTAGGCTTCTTGCTCTTGATGAAACGCCGCTTTACTGTGCCTGCTATGAAAGTTAACACATCTGGCCTCGATAAATGGTTATATTTGTTCTTAACATTAGCTATTTTCAGCGGTATGGCTGGTACATTGCTTAATGCATCTGGTTTCTTTGATTACCGCGTATCCATCGGCCCTTGGTTCCGTAGCTTGCTATCCTTTATGCCAGATCCATCCTTGATGGAAGGCGTACCATTCATGTTTAAATTCCACATGTTGGCTTGGATGGTAGTGGCTATTATCTTCCCATTCAGCCGTTTGGTACACTGCTTGAGTGTTCCACTCAACTACTTAACACGTCCGTTCATCGTATATCGTAAACGTGATCAAAAATAATTAGGATGATGATTGATTTGTACGCCTAGATATAATAGGATTAATCAATCTATAGCCCCTTGTAATAGTGAAAGCATATGCTCACAACTACAAGGGGCTTTTTATTTACTTATTCTTACGAAAAGCGCCGAACCCACACTGTCGGGAACCGGTGAACCGGGTGCGACTATTA
>OKAX01000161.1_pt1 | contig 8258 bp, 8 predicted proteins | sample 1612341 | NCBI WGS metagenome assembly OKAX01 (sample SAMN04436791, study PRJEB24849) | human gut metagenome | biome: human gut; feature: NICU; material: stool | host: Homo sapiens | place: USA: Saint Louis, MO | collected 2011-04-27 | reverse complement strand
CGACCTGCAGCGGGAAATGGGAATTGCATACCTGTTTATTTCCCACGATATGGCGGTGGTGGAACGGATCAGCCACCGTGTGGCAGTGATGTATCTCGGGCAAATTGTTGAGATTGGCCCCCGACGCGCGGTGTTTGAAAATCCGCAACATCCGTATACGCGCAAACTGATGGCGGCAGTACCAGTTGCCGATCCATCGCATCACCGACCACAGCGTGTGCTGTTGTCGGATGATATCCCCAGCAATATCCGCAAGCGCGGCGAAGAGATTTCCCCCGTGTCGTTACAGTTAGTTGGCCCGGGGCATTATGTTGCGCGTGGGCAACCAGAAAATGCGCTTTCACGTTTATAACAGGCAGACAGGGTTTAAGGAGAATAACATGACAAAAATTGTTGCTCGGAAATGGCTGGTTGCTGTGGGAGTGGCCTCTGCGCTGGCCGCATCGCCTGGCTGGGCCGCCAAAGACGTGGTGGTAGCGGTAGGATCCAATTTCACCACGCTTGACCCCTATGACGCGAATGACACATTGTCGCAGGCGGTAGCGAAGTCGTTTTATCAGGGACTGTTTGGTCTTGATAAAGAGATGAAGCTGAAAAATGTGCTGGCAGAGAGCTATACGGTTTCTGATGATGGCCTGACTTACACTCTTAAGCTGCGTCAGGGCGTGAAATTTCAGGATGGCACCGACTTCAACGCCGATGCGGTTAAAGCCAACCTCGACCGCGCCAGCAATCCGGAAAACCGTCTGAAACGCTACAACCTGTATAAGAATATCGATAAAACCGAAGTCGTCGATCCGTCGACGGTGAATATTACGCTCAAACAGCCATTCTCTGCTTTTATCAATATTCTGGCACATCCGGCAACGGCAATGATTTCTCCCGCCGCGCTGGAGAAATACGGTAAGGAGATCGGTTTCCACCCTGTGGGGACCGGGCCGTACCAGCTTGATACCTGGAATCAGACAGATTTTGTGAAGGTTAAGAAGTTCGCGGGTTACTGGCAGGAAGGGCTGCCAAAGCTGGATACGATTACCTGGCGTCCGGTGACCGACAACAACACGCGTGCGGCCATGCTGCAGACCGGGGAAGCGCAGTTTGCCTTCCCGATCCCTTACGAGCAGGCGGCGTTACTGGCGAAGAACAAAAACCTGGAACTGGTGGCCAGTCCGTCTATTATGCAACGTTATATCAGCATGAACGTCACGCAAAAACCATTCGACAACCCGAAGGTGCGTGAAGCGCTGAATTATGCCATCAACCGCCAGGCGCTGGTGAAAGTGGCGTTTGCGGGTTATGCCACGCCAGCAACGGGCGTTCTTCCTCCGTCGATAGCCTATGCGCAAAGCTATACGCCATGGCCATACGACCCGGCGAAAGCGCGCGAACTGCTGAAAGAAGCAGGTTATCCGAACGGTTTTACCACCACGCTATGGTCTTCGCATAATCACAGTACCGCGCAGAAAGTGCTGCAATTTACCCAGCAGCAGCTGGCGCAGGTGGGAGTTAAGGCTCAGGTAACAGCGATGGATGCCGGCCAGCGCGCGGCGGAAGTTGAGGGTAAAGCGCAGAAAGAGAGCGGGGTGCGGATGTTCTACACCGGCTGGTCTGCCTCTACGGGGGAAGCTGACTGGGCGCTGTCACCGCTATTTGCATCACAAAACTGGCCGCCAACACTGTTTAATACGGCGTTCTATAGCAATAAGCAGGTGGACAGTGATTTAGCGGCAGCGTTGCAAACCAACGATCCGGCGCAGAAAGCGAAGCTGTACAAGGATGCGCAGGATATTATCTGGAAAGAGTCGCCGTGGATCCCACTGGTAGTGGAAAAACTGATTTCGGCGCACAGCACCAGATTGACCGGGTTCTGGATTATGCCGGATACCGGATTTAGCTTTGATGATGCGGATTTAAAATAAGCTATTCATTCGGCCCCGCTAACCAGGGGCCGGCGAAGGGAGTGTGATGCTTAACTATGTTTTCAAGCGCCTGCTGGGGTTGATTCCAACTCTGTTGATTGTTGCGGTGCTGGTGTTTTTATTTGTTCACCTGTTACCCGGCGATCCGGCCCGGCTGATTGCCGGACCGGAAGCTGATGCCGAGGTGATTGAACTGGTACGCAAGCAGTTGGGGCTGGACCAACCGCTGCATATTCAGTTCTGGCATTACATGACCAACGTGTTGCAAGGCGATTTTGGCACGTCGATGGTTTCTCGTCGCCCGGTTTCCGAAGAGATAGCCAGCCGTTTTATGCCGTCGTTATGGCTGACAATTGCGAGTATGGCATGGGCTGTGTTATTTGGTATGACGGCGGGGATCATTGCAGCCGTATGGCGCAATCGCTGGCCGGACAGGTTGAGTATGACGCTGGCGGTCACCGGGATCTCGTTCCCGGCGTTTGCGCTTGGCATGCTGCTCATGCAGATATTCTCCGTTGAGCTCGGTTGGTTACCCACCGTTGGCGCTGACACCTGGCTGCACTATATCCTCCCGTCTATTACGCTGGGCGCGGCGGTGGCTGCGGTGCTGGCCCGGTTTACCCGCGCCTCGTTCGTCGATGTGCTCAGCGAAGACTATATGCGCACCGCACGGGCTAAAGGGGTGAGTGAGACCTGGGTGGTGTTAAAACATGGTCTGCGTAACGCGATGATCCCGGTGGTCACCATGATGGGACTACAGTTTGGCTTTTTGCTTGGTGGATCAATCGTGGTTGAGAAGGTGTTCAACTGGCCTGGGCTTGGGCGACTGCTGGTGGACTCCGTCGAAATGCGCGACTACCCGGTGATTCAGGCCGAGGTGCTGTTGTTTTCTCTGGAGTTTATTCTTATCAACTTAGTGGTGGATGTGCTTTACGCCGCCATTAATCCGGCTATCAGGTACAAGTAAGGATGCGATTTTTTAACTGGCGCCGACAGGCGATTTTGAATGCAATGCCCCTTGTTAAGCCAGAGCAGATACGCACACCGTGGCATGAGTTCTGGCGTCGTTTCCGTCGACAGCACATGGCGATGTTTGCTGGGCTGTTTGTATTGCTCCTGATCATGGTCGCGATTTTTGCCCGCTGGCTGACGCCATTTGATGCCGAAAATTACTTCGATTATGACCGTTTGAATGATGGGCCGTCGATGCTGCACTGGTTTGGTGTCGATTCTCTGGGACGAGATATCTTTAGCCGCGTGCTGGTTGGCGCCCAAATCTCGCTGGCGGCAGGAGTCTTTGCCGTGTTTATTGGCGCGGCGATTGGCACAGTGCTGGGTCTGCTGGCGGGATACTACGAAGGTTGGTGGGATCGGCTGATTATGCGCATCTGCGATGTGCTGTTCGCCTTTCCCGGCATTCTGCTGGCGATAGCCGTGGTCGCCGTGCTGGGCAGCGGCATTGCGAACGTGATTATCGCCGTGGCCATTTTCTCCATTCCTGCTTTCGCGCGCCTGGTGCGCGGAAATACACTGGTGCTGAAGCAACAGACGTTTATTGAGTCTGCGCGCAGTATTGGTGCCAGCGATACGACCATCATTTTTAACCATATCCTGCCGGGTACGGTTTCATCGATCGTGGTCTTTTTTACCATGCGAATCGGCACGTCGATCATCTCTGCCGCGAGCCTGTCATTTCTGGGATTAGGCGCACAGCCGCCGACGCCGGAGTGGGGGGCAATGCTTAATGAAGCGCGCGCTGACATGGTGATCGCGCCGCACGTGGCGATTTTCCCGGCGGTAGCGATATTTCTGACGGTGCTGGCGTTTAACTTACTGGGAGATGGTCTGCGCGACGCGCTGGACCCGAAGATAAAAGGATAAATCACAGGCCGGATAAGACGTAATGCCTTATCCGGCCTACGGTTGAGTTACGCTTAATTAAACGCGTGAACCCCACAGATCGTATTCATCTGCGTTTTCGACCTTCACGCGGATGATATCACCAGGTTTCACCTTGGTTTCACCATTCAGGTATACCGCGCCGTCGATTTCCGGAGCATCAGCCATGCTACGACCAATTGCGCCTTCTTCGTCAACTTCATCAACGATAACCAGAATCTCGCGGCCCACTTTCTCTTGCAAACGTTCAGCAGAGATCTGCTGTTGCAATTGCATAAAGCGGTTCCAGCGTTCTTCTTTCACCTCTTCCGGGATTTGATCCGGCAGGTCATTAGCGCCAGCGCCTTCTACCGGGCTGTATTTAAAGCAGCCCACGCGATCCAGACGTGCTTCCTTCAGGAAGTCGAGCAACATTTGGAAGTCTTCTTCCGTTTCTCCCGGGAAACCAACAATGAAGGTGGAGCGCAGCGTCAGTTCAGGGCAGATTTCACGCCACTGCTTGATGCGCGCCAGCTGTCTGTCTACGGAGCCTGGGCGTTTCATCAGTTTAAGAATACGCGGGCTGGCATGCTGTAACGGGATGTCCAGATACGGCAGGATTTTCCCTTCTGCCATCAGCGGGATCACGTCATCAACGTGCGGGTAGGGGTAGACGTAATGCAGGCGCGTCCAGATCCCCAGTTTTGATAACTGTTCGCACAGATCAACCATGCTAGTTTTGACCGGCTCGCCGTTATGGAAACCGGTACGATGCTTCACATCCACACCGTACGCAGAGGTATCCTGAGAGATTACCAGAATCTCTTTCACGCCCGCATCGACCAGACGTTTGGCTTCGCTGAGGACGTCGCCAATCGGACGGCTCACCAGATCGCCGCGCATGGATGGAATAATGCAGAACGTACAGCGGTGGTTACAGCCTTCAGAAATCTTCAGATAGGCGTAGTGGCGCGGAGTCAGCTTGACACCCTGCTCAGGAACCAGGCTCAGGAACGGATTATGCTTTGGTTTGGGTACGTAATGATGAACGTGCTCCAGAACCTGCTCGTAGCTATGCGGCCCGGTGATTTCCAGCACCTTCGGGTGGACTTCACGGATCTGATCGACTTTCGCGCCCAGACAACCGGTGACGATCACCTTGCCGTTTTCGTTCAGCGCTTCGCCGATTGCTTCCAGGGATTCCTGAACCGCACTGTCGATAAAGCCGCAGGTATTAACGATAACCATATCCGCGTCGTCGTAGCTTGGCACGACATCATAGCCTTCGGTACGAAGTTCGGTCAGGATGCGCTCAGAATCGACGAGGTTTTTCGGGCACCCTAATGATATAAATCCAATCTTAGACATTATTTTGTACAATACATTGCTCGGGAAAACTCGGATTATACATCATGCCTAAACTTTACAGCTACATCCGTTGGTCAAGTGACCGACAAGACAAGGGAACAACAAAAGACCGCCAGTTATCGGCAGCGAGGACGTATGCTGAAGAGAAGGGGCTGGAGATGGTAGAAATCATTGAGCCAGGTGTAAGTGCGTTTCGTGGGAAAAACCGCTCTGGAAAGCTGGGAGACTTTATAGATGCTGTAAAGAGTAATGCTATACCTTCTGACTCATGGCTTTATTGCGAAAACCTTGACCGTCTATCCCGTGATCAGGTGGATGAAGCGTTAAGTCTTTTTCTTGAGATGATTAGGCTGGGACTAACAATAGTCACAGGAATGGACAAGAAGGTTTATAACAAGGCATCGATACGGCAAAATCCTACAGACTTGATGTTGTCAATCCTACTGTTTATCCGTGGGAATGAGGAATCAGAAACGAAATCTAAAAGAACTATAGGAAATGTTGTTGCTTTAGTAGAACGACATAATCAAGGCTTGCCAGTAAACATTAAATCCGTGGGTCGTCATCCGTTTTGGATAGATGATTCTGGTTCACAGTACGAAGCAGTTAAAAAGCATCCTATCTATTGGAATATTGCTAGAGAAGCTATTGATATGTTCCTAGATGGTCATGGGGTCTATAGTGTTAAACGGGCTTTAGATGAAAAATACCCAAATGGATTGAAGGGTAAAGAATGGGATTATCAGGTATTACAAAAGATGCGTAATAACCGTGCATTGATCGGTGAGCGTACAATGAAAGTAGGTGGTCAAATCTATAAATTGAAAAACTATTATCCGTTGTTATGCAAAGATGAAACGGAATATTTAGTACTGGCTGAAAAGAAAGAACAGAATAATTTTAAATCCAAGAAAGAATCAAAAGATAAAATTAAACTGTTATCAGGGCTATCACTACTACGTTGTAGTAAATGTGGTGGTACTATGCATTCTTTTATTAATAAAAAAACACCACGTTACATATGTACGAATGGTACACATAAACAGAAAAATTGTTCTGGTTGGTCGATTATTGCCTCTTTGGTAGAACACTGCACAATGATTGCTTTACTGATGGGTTATCTAAACAACAGTTGGAAAAATGGTAGTGATACTACATTGATTGATGAAGAGATAAATGCAAAACAATCAATAATCGCTGATTTGGATTCCAAAATATCAAATTTAGCTGCTGCAATTTCAGTTGCACCAAACGTTGTTGAGCTTGCAACAAAGATTCAAGTGTTAAATACAGAACGTGAACAATTACTAATAAACGTAGTTAACTTAAAGGAAAAATCAGTATCATTAAAGAGTAAGGGATCATTTGAAATAGAAATGACCGAGTTTTTAATATTAATTCAGTATGCAGTGTTTACCGATTTGGAAGATGAAGATAGAAACAAAATTAGAAAGATCATATCTTCAATAATTGAATATGTAATAGTGGATAAAACTGATTCATGTATTACCATTCGTATCAAGTGTTATGGTATTGATGAAGTATTAGTATTTGGTGGTGTAAACAGAAAACCTCATTGGGAGTTTGATATTGAACTAGTAAATGATGATCAGGATAGTAATGTTGTTGTAGTTACCGATGAAATCAGAGAAAAAACTAATCAATACTTAGCGGATTTAAGGAAAAGTTATCATAACTTATATGATTCATCAGTATCTATGTTATCTCAGGTTGGTTATCCAGAAATCAACGGATCACTATTCTGGCCAAATCGGTAATAGTAAAATACTAAGTTAGATTTCTCGTTTGAAAGTGTATTTTGGCATCGTAGGAGTGATTACTGGCAAGGGGTATTTGATAAGGCAATGAGTAGCCTTGATTTGCAACCTACTAAAAATTGGTGGTTTACAGCCTCCAATAACCCTATATAATTAATCCGACAAGACGAAGAATCATGAAATGCCTATTGGTATAGAGTGAGGCTTTTTTGCGTCTATACAATATATATTTAACAAAATCATAACATAAGGATACACACAACATGTCAAATCATCAGATTCACTCTAAGGTTTCCCCACTGGTAACTAACTTTACTACTACCTACCTCGTACCACGTGGTTTTGATTCGTTCACTACTTGCGTGATTGATATTGAAGACCCGAAACAGGGTAGTACGGTGATGCTTATTGATCCTGGTTCGGATATCGGTACGTATCAGTTCTTCTACGATTGGGCTAATAGTAGTTTGGTAGTGGCGAACTACTTTGATAGTAGTATGGTGTACGGCAAGTATAAGACAGCAGAAGAGTTTACTAATGACTTTGACCTACCGATCAAGTTTGGGGAACTCGTAGAACTCTTACACTTGCTGATGACAAATGAAGCAAGTTTGTATATTGGGATTGATTCAGCATATATCGATCATACAGAACTACTAACCCGTGATGATTGGACAGATCGCCGTATCAAGAAAGAATTTGGCATTGTACCTAAGTGTGAGTTTGATCGCGTTAGTTACTACCGCCTGAATGAAGTAATCCAAAAAGAACAATAATAGTTTTCCATTTCCATTTTGCCGACTCAATAATTTTCGGCGGGGCTACCTTTTGCCCTTTTTTAATTCACACAGGAGGATCATAATGATTAACGCACAACGCCTACACCCTGATACTTTCCAAGTACCAAGTTATGAAGAACTAGAAAAGTTAAAGCCAAATGACCAAATCAAAGTATGTATGGGTGATACTCGTATTTGGGTTATTGTAACTGAATTGAAGGGTAAACAAATTACATGTACTAGTGATTTAACTGGTTCTATGAAAGTTCGCTTTTGTAATGTATTTGACACCATAATTTACTAGTTTGTACTAAATACTCCTATAAGAATAACAATGGGAGTTTATATGAAAGATTGGTTAGTAACCATAGCTGTACCAGTAATTGGCTTTATCATCCTCGTCACTGGATTTATCGAATACGTTCTAATAGCGTGGTTAGGATTACTCTTAATTCTAGTAGTATTAGGCGTTTTAGGCCGTATTTTGGCATGTTTCAAAAAACAAAATACTAAATAGATATGTAGCAAGTGACATT
>OKAX01000155.1_pt1 | contig 8643 bp, 6 predicted proteins | sample 1612341 | NCBI WGS metagenome assembly OKAX01 (sample SAMN04436791, study PRJEB24849) | human gut metagenome | biome: human gut; feature: NICU; material: stool | host: Homo sapiens | place: USA: Saint Louis, MO | collected 2011-04-27 | reverse complement strand
TTATAGGTTATATAGAGAAACTACCCAATGATAGTTTTTATAATCAAAAAGGATATGGTGAAAAGTTAAGTTATGCTGATGATACAATAGATGATATGAAAAAAGCCTATGGTAGTACATTAGTTATTTATAGATCATTTAATGATTTTTCTATACAAGACCAAGAAATTTTTAGAAATATGGTAATAAATACAAAAGCAAATGATTACAGACCTCCATATAACGCAAATGCTATTCAAGAAGGATATGTTAATATTATTAAAGTTTTCAAAGGGTTAGAAACTTTATTAGGTCAAAAAATTACAATCTAATTTTTTAGTCTTATAAAATTTAAAAGGACGCTATAGTCTAATCTTCAGTAATAAGTAGTACTGAAGAATTCAAGACTATAGCGTCCTTTTATATTCCGTTCATTTGAGGTATGAGAGGATGTTACAGATATGTCATAGATATGAGAGAGATTTTATTTCATGCGAACTGCTTCGGCAAATTCGTCTTCGGTCATGAGTTTTTCTTCCAAGATGATTTCTTTAATAGAGCAACCGCGTTTGTACGCTTCTTTTACCACCTTGGCGCTCTTGTCGTAGCCAATATATGGTGTTAAGGATGTAGCAATCATGAGAGATTGTTCTACGAAGAAGTTGAGTTTTTCAGGCACAAATTCTACACCGTCGATACAGTGTGTTGTAAACGAGTTCATAGCATCTGCGAGAAGGCGACAGCTTTCAACAAAGTCATAGATCATGATAGGCATGTATACGTTCAATTGGAACGCACCGCTACCTGCACAGAGCGTCATAGTTGTATTGTGGCCGAATACTTGGGCGCATACCATAGTCAAAGCTTCACATTGAGTAGGATTTACCTTGCCTGGCATGATGGAGGAGCCCGGTTCGTTTTCAGGAAGATGCCATTCGCCGTAGCCACAGCGAGGGCCAGAGCCTAAGAAGCGCACATCGTTAGCGATTTTGAATAGGGTAGTCGCTAATGTGTTAAGTGCACCGTGAGCCATCATAAATGCATCTTTGAGAGCAAGTCCTTGGAATTTGTTATTCTTAACACGGAATGGAGCGCCTGTTACCTCTGGCAATACAGTTTCCATAACGTCTAGATAGCCTTTAGGCGTGTTCACACCTGTACCAACCGCAGTACCACCGAGTGCTACGTCGAGGAGGTGGTCAGCATTTTGAAGGAGCATAGTTTTGGCAGTTTTTAGGCCGTCCACAAAGGCGCTAATTTCTTGGTCTACCATGATGAAAGTAGCATCTTGTAGATGGGTACGACCAACTTTTTGCAAGCCTTTCCCTTTTTCTTGCAATTTTTCAAAAGATCCGATAAGGCCGTCCAATGCAGGAATTACGCGTTTTGTAATTTCAAAGTACGCACAAATATGCATTGCCGTAGGGAATGTATCGTTTGTACTTTGGCCGCGGTTTACATCGTCGTTAGGATGAAGCGGATTGGATTCATCTAACTGTTTAGCTCGGTGAGCGATTACCTCGTTCACATTCATGTTAGTTTGTGTGCCGGAACCTGTTTGGAATACGGTTAACGGAAATTCATCATCCCATTTTCCGTCCACGATCTCATCTACTACTTGAGCGATGAGTTTCGCTTTTTCCTCAGTTACTGCGCCACACTTTGCATTGGTTAAAGCACATGCTTTTTTTACAAGCGCAAGCGCCTTGATTTGTTCAATAGGGATGCGGTGGTCACCGATCTTAAAATTATTGAACGAGCGTTGCGTTTGAGGTCCGTAAATTCGTCTAGCGTCGACTTCGACTGGTCCCATTGAATCATATTCAATTCTTGTTTCCATAATGTTTACAACCTCCTTAAAAGACATGCCGACCCTACTGTCGGTACTTTAATTATATAAAATCCTGTATATTTGTACAGAATAAAAGAGAATGATTTCTATTTTCATATAATTGATAGGTGTATATGCATAATGCGCATATAAGAAAGGGGAAGTATATTGTGCTTTCCTTCTCTCCATACTTTATGATTTCAATCTATATGTAAGATTGATAATGCGTTATATGTAGAAAAATTATAAATTAAATATTTCATTTGGTGAATAATGAAAGGTCTATTCTTAGGGTAAACGATTAGGTATATATTAGCGTGGGGGTCCTCCAAAAACGACTTAGCGGCCCTGCGAAGCAGGGTGGGTGGCTTTGGAGGCTTTTGGAGGGCTACCACGCTTAATAAAGTATTTTGGATACAGAATAGACCTTTCAAGATATTTGTGGGAAAACTTAAATTTATAATTTTCATATGTATACATTATAAATGTCGCATATATATTGAAATCATCGCTTTAACACGATAAAATGGAAGTAGCTTAGTATATTGTTTTAAGTTTATGATTTCACAGAGGAGGTAAGTACTTATGAAACATGACTTTACGAGCCATGACCTTCATCTGCCGGAACTGACGTTACGTGGGATGCTACTTGGTGCATTGATTACTGTTATTTTTACAGCATCTAACGTATATCTCGGTTTGAAGGTAGGTTTGACGTTCTCGTCATCCATTCCGGCAGCTATTATTTCAATGGCAATTTTACGGTTCTTCAAGGATTCTAATGTTCTTGAAAATAACATGGTACAAACGCAGGCTTCTGCGGCTGGTACATTGTCCGCCATTATCTTTATTTTGCCAGGTTTACTCATGCTTGGGTATTGGAATGGCTTTCCATTCTGGCAAACATTCTTGCTCTGTGCCTGTGGTGGCTCTCTAGGTGTATTATTCACCATTCCATTGCGTCGTGCCATGGTAGTGAATAGCGATCTACCATATCCTGAAGGCCGTGCAGCAGCAGAAATTTTAAAGGTTGGCTCTCACAATGGTGAACAAGGCCCTCAATCTAGCTCCGGTATGACAGATATTGTGTCCGGTGGCTTTGTAGCTGGTCTTATTAGCCTTTGTGCAAATGGTTTCAAGGTGCTTGGCGATAGCATGAGCTTCTGGATCCCTGTAGGTAGCAAAGGGATTACTCAAATTCCTTTGGGCTTCTCTACAGCGTTGTTAGGTGCTGGTTATCTTATCGGTATCGCCTCTGGTATCGCTATCCTCGTCGGTGTACTCATCGCATGGGCTGGCTTCGTGCCTTACTTCACTAACATGTTTGCTCCAGATGGCGGTGCTACTGCTAAGTTTGCGATGGCTATTTGGAAATCTAAAGTTCGTTTCATCGGTGCTGGTGCTATTGGTATTGCTGCGATTTGGACTTTGATTACCTTAATCAAACCTATCATCGAAGGTATGAAAATTTCTGTTAAATCCATGAATAGCAGCTCCGCAGAACGTGAATTGCATCGTATGGATACAGATATGAGTACAAAATCCGTTTTAGGTGTATTCATACTTATTCTTATTGGCTTAGTATTTACATTCTGGGATTTCGTATCTGTTGTACCTATTAGTGCAGGTTTAATGTGGACACTCGTTGTAGTAGGTATCGTAGTAGCTTTATTGATTGGCTTCTTCGTAGCTGCAGCATGTGGCTATATGGCAGGCCTTATCGGTACATCTGCTTCTCCAATTTCTGGTATCGGTATTTTAGCGACTATTATTTCTTCCTTAGTTGTATACTTTATCGCAGCGGAAAATAATTTATTTGCTACACAAGAAGGTGTTCAGTTCGCTACCGCTATGGCTATCTTTATGACATCCGTAGTTATTGCGATTGCATCTATTTCTAATGATAATTTACAAGATTTGAAAACTGGCCAACTCGTTGGTGCTACACCTTGGCGTCAACAAATTGCCTTGTTACTTGGTTCTGTAGCCGGTGCCATTGCAATTGCTCCAGTTCTTAACTTGCTTTATCAAGCATACGGTTTCACAGGTGCGTTACCACGTGCTGAAATGGATCCAAACGCTGCATTATCTGCTCCTCAAGCGACTTTGATGACTACCATTGCACAAGGTATCTTCAACTCTAGCATGGATTGGGACTATATCTTAATCGGTGTTGGCGTTGGTGTTGTGGCGATTATCGTCAACTTGATTCTCAAGAGCACAACTGCAACCTTAACATTGCCTCCGTTGGCTGTTGGTATGGGTATTTATTTACCACCTACTTTAGAAGTACCGCTTATTATTGGTTCTTTCATCAGCTACTTCGTAGGTCGTTATCTTGTAGCTCGTGCTAAAATGCGTGCCGGTGAGCTTGCTGACTACGATGTAGAGCAATCCAACCGCCGTGGTGTTCTCTTTGCTTCTGGTCTGATCGTTGGTGAAAGCTTGATTGGTGTAATCATAGCTGTTATTATTGTATTGTCTGTTACAACTGGTGGTGGGGAAGCTCCACTTGAATTAGTAGGGCCTGAATTTGAAAGCACAGCACAATGGTTAGGATTACTTGCATTCATATTCGCTGGTCTCTATCTTGTTCGCCGTGTTGTTACACACAAGTTCAATAAAGAAGAAGCTCTTGCTATGAAAGCTGAGCAAGAACAATAAGAGGTTAAACAATGAAATTAAAACAGTCTGTACTCATCATTATGGCTGCTGCATTGCCAGTAGTCTCCTTCGCAGCAAGCGAAGTAATACCTGTAACGCAAGATACTGTAAATGTACAAGCAAATCAAACAAATGCGAAACGTGTAAATCGTAATGATTTAACATATCGTATTTCTAGTACTGCTACACCTGAGCAGAATCGTGCGTTGCGCTCTAAAGCGTCTAAAGTAGATCGTAATGCAGTGGAAGTGGTAGCTCCAAATGCGGACCGTTATATGGATCGTAAAGAGGTTGCTGTATCACCTGTGGAATCTACTACAGATCATTTGGATTTAGTATTCCCAGAGGTTAAATCTGTTAGCCCTGCGGTAGAAAAAGCAATCAATACGACCATCAAAAAGTATGTTTCTAAAATACAAAATGATGTAGAAAAGTTAAATGCTAAAGAATCTGATAAAACAAATGTAGTTATGTACTATGATGTTAAAACAGATAAAAACGGTATTTTCAGCGTATTGATTCACACATATACTATGCGTGATCATGATGCCAATGGTGTAAACTATGTAAAAGGCTTCACATTTAACACCACAACAGGTCGACAATTGTCCTTGTACGATCTTGGTGGTCTTAATAAAAAAGAACTGGTGAATGCAATTAATAATAATCAAGATGTGAAAGATAAATTAGGTGGCGATGTAAATATCGATAAAATGCCTACTGAATTCTACACAACAGATGATTATTCCGTTGTAATGATCTTGCAACAAGATGTGGATTCAATCCATAGCGCAGGTACGGTATATGTACCAGTTGGTATCTTGCGTGACCGCGAAAATGATGTAACAAAAAAATAATCGAACTGTGTAAATTCGATTATGTGTGTATAGTAACAGCTGTTTAATTGTGAAAAGAACCGCTCCTAAGGGGGCGGTTCTTTTTTGTCTATGTTATTGTTTGTCGTTATAATAGTTTACGCGCGGTGGTAATGGGAATTGAATGTTTCCGTCTGACTTTGTAAGCGGTTCCGGTGGTAATTGTAAGAATACATTATCATGGAATTTCTTTTTAAATGCTTTCAACGTCGATTTTTGAATAGAATCAACGGTAATGAGAAGGGCACTCGTATCAGTATTTGGGGAGATGGAAAGGATCTTTCCTTGAGGTTCTTTTTGTTGGTAAAGGGCGATGGCATCGGATTGATACTCCTCTAGTTGGGCCTGATTTAATTTACCTTTTGATACGACTACAGTTCTATCTAGCTGTGGATCATGAGCCTCTGTAATCGCTTTGGAAACAAGGTCAGTTTTCTTTTGATCCGTTAAAGATGCATGTAATTGGCCTGCCTCCCAGAATAGAGCTCCGTCTTGACGGAATTTGGTGAAATCATTGCCATAGCCTAATGCTTTGTCGATGATATTAGCTGTTTTGTTTTCTACTTGTTGCTTGAACAATGTATTGTGGAAGGCAAGTGCTTGTTCTGTTTGTGTCATGCGGTACGCAATTTCCGCTGCTTCTGCACGAGTTACATATTTTTCAGGGTTAAACAATGTACCTGGAGCGTAGTTTGTGAACCCAAGATAGGCAAGCTCGCGAACGGCATCTTGTGCCCAAGGAGCTACAAATTTTTGGTCTCCATAGGCTATATTATCAAGAACTGTTGGGTCTTCAGTGGTATATCCTAAGTAATGGATGTAGTTATCCGCTACTACCGCAAACTCTTGGCGGGACATATATTTTTCTGGTTTATATGTGTCATCACCATAGCCGCTGATGATATTTTTGCGAGCTACAGATTCAATAGCAAGAGCAGACCAACGGTCAGATGTAATATCTTTAAATTTACTTGATAAGAAGGCGGCTGTACCATCATCCGTAATATTGTTGAAGAGCGCTGCTACTTCTTCACGTGTCATAGGTTGGTTAGGTCGGAATGTACCATCGGAATACCCCTTCATTAGGTTTGCTTTTGTTACAGTGCTAATCGAGTTAGCTGCCCAAAAATCACTAGGCACATCTGTAAAGATGTGGGCGCGGATTTTTTGAATATCTTGAGGTGTACCGATAGAGGTGTTTACAATTGCAGGTGATGCGGTATTAGTAGATTTAACGTTAGCAGCTTCTGTTTTAGTAGTCTCCATCTTCGTAGCATCTGTTTTAGCCATTGGTGCTTTAGTTGTTTCCATTTTAGTGGCTTCAACAGTGGTTGCAGGAGTATGAGTTGTAGTGGTTGTGTTTGCAGAAGCAAAACCAAGGCCTGTTGTAGTCAATAATGTGCCGAGTACGAGGGCACGTAATGCGTGAGGGGTATTCTTGTACATAAAAATCCTTCCTAATCATGGTAAAGGCTAGCGCTTGATAGCCGTAGAATATAAACTTTCACCAGCATAAAAAGTTATATCCGTCGCATCATAGTCAATTAGTTGGCATGCATAGTGATATACAACAAAGCAGCGTAGTACTGTCGAGTATACGCTGCCTTGGCTGGTTAAGTGTAACGCCGATTAGCGTTTTACTGTCATTTTTACTTTGGAACCGAATAATTTAGAGATTCCTTGTTGTGTTTCTTTAGATGCTGTAGATACAACTGCGTAAAGTTGGTTATTTTCTACATCAGGGAATGTAGCTAGAATTGTACCTGCTTTTTCATTTTTGTTGTAGTAGTTGCGGAAGTTTGTATCGATTGCATCGTATTCAGCTTGGCTGTATTGGGAGGATTCAACTACAACATAGTTATTTATAGTAGAATCACCACGGTTTGCAAGGTTAGCTTTTACTGTGGAAATATCGCTGTCTGTTTTTAAAGCTACGTGTAATTGATTGTCACGCCAGTACATTACGCCATAATTTTGGAATGCATCTTCTGTTTTATAAGTTTTATTTAATTCAGAAAATACTTTGTCTTCTAATGCAGCTTGTTGTTTTTGATCAAGTGCTTTTAGTGTGCTGCGACGAACAGGGCGAATGGTGCGAGTAGGTTCAGCTTTTTCAGCTACTGCAGCATCTTTATTGCCTTTTACGTCTTTTTCAACTTTTTTTGCATCAGATTTTACAGCTTTATCAGCTTTAGCTACATCTTTTTTAGCGTCTTTACTTACTTTAGATGTATCTTTCTCTAATGCTGTATCAGCTTTTTTGGCATCTTCTTTTACAGCTGTTTCAGCTTTAGCTTCAGTAGTAGTGTGTTTTGGTGTTGCAAGGCCAGCACCATTAAGCATACGATTTAAGATTGTTGCAGCTTGTGCTCTTGTTACAGGTTGTTTAGGGTTAAAGTTTTCTGTTGCCCCAGATGCTACGATGCCTCGTTGTGCCATGTATTGGATATCTGCCAAGTAGGCAGAGGAGATACTAGCTTCGTCCTTGAATGTTACTTTTTCTGCTTTTACAGGTGTAGAAAGATTCAATTTTTTAGCTAGACTAGCAGCAGATGCAACGAATTGTTCGCGGTCCATAGTTTTGCTAGGTGTGAAAGCTGTTTTAGATGTGCCTTCCATTACGCCTGCAGCACTAACTAATTTGATAGCAGAGCTAGACCAACGATCTGCTTCCACGTCAGAGTAGGAGGTAGAGGATTCTTTTGTTGCAATCTCTGCTAATTCTTGTTCGTTTAAGTTGTGTTGTAGTACTTTGCCATAAATAGCAGCTGCTTGTTCACGAGTAATTTGTGCACTAGGTTTGAATGTATTATCAGCATAACCAGAAAGGTAACCAGCTTGTGTCATTGCTTGGATAGCATCGCGAGCCCAGTTATCTTTTGTGTCAGGGTATACACCAGTAGGTAAGTTTTCTTTAGTTTTTACAACTTTTTTACCTTCTACCTTTGCAGCATCTTCTTTTACATCATTTTTTACGGAAGTATCAATGCGTTTAACGTCATTTTTTACAGAAGTATCAACGCGTTTAACGTCATTTTTTACAGAAGTATCAACGCGTTTAGCATCGTTTTTAACAGATGTATCAACACGGTGTTCATCCGCTTTAGCAGATACCTCAGCTCTAGTAGCCACATTAGATACTTCAGATTTTATATGAGTCGCAGTTGTTTCAGCGTGAGCCATGCTGAATGTAGAACCAAGGGCCAATGTAATTGCTAAAGACAAAGATAATTTATTTAGTTTCATGAAAAGGGCTCCTTTCAAACTATACTTATATAAAATAAATTATAACAC
>OKAX01000154.1_pt1 | contig 8668 bp, 2 predicted proteins | sample 1612341 | NCBI WGS metagenome assembly OKAX01 (sample SAMN04436791, study PRJEB24849) | human gut metagenome | biome: human gut; feature: NICU; material: stool | host: Homo sapiens | place: USA: Saint Louis, MO | collected 2011-04-27 | reverse complement strand
TTATCATTTCATATGTATATCCCTTACATATATACGTGAAATCAGAAGTTTCTGGTCAGATAACACATTCCCCAATGTGTCATTTTTTTCAGATTACGTATTGTACATCAAAAATTTTTAATAGACAAGAGTTTATTCACTTCTTTTTCATGAATCCTTCTAAAACTTTCAATGTGAAAAAGAATCATTTACATCTCATTAAACAACCTTATGTTGCCATGTTCCTCGAATAAATCTCAAATAAGAACAACATAATCTTAGAGACTGATCAAAGCACAAAGATAACCATGCCCCAAAAAGCCCTAAACCTAATGTAATGCATAATAAATATGTAATAATAGGACGAATAATCGCTACACTCACAAGGGAATATTTCATAATATAATATGTATCCCCTGCCCCTTTCAACACACCGGAATATACTTGCTGTAATGCTTGAGGGAATGCAGCGATAGCCATAATACCCATCAAAGTGGCTGAAAGTGTAACAACATCACTTTCACGAGTATATAAGTGTACTAAAAAATCACCAGGGCCAATAAAGATTAATGCACTCACAAGACCCACGACTAAACCGATACGAGCACCAATTTTACCATAAGTACGTGCAATATCCGGCCTTTTATGCCCAAGATTTTGACCCGTATGTGACGCGCCTGCAAAGCCAAGTCCCATCGCAAAATAATAAAATATATCCATTAGATTCATACATACGTAATGCGCGGCCAAAGGTACTGCACCTAAGGAAGCCACAATCATAGTGTATGTATACATACCGAACCTTTCAAAGAACTGTTCCCCCAAAGAACTGCCACCTACATGAAACATCGTATGAAGTACAGGTCTTTCAAAAATCCACTTCGACGGATGGCGCAATGTTAATCCAGTAGCAGTATGTTGTGAAATCGTACGCAACAACAATAATGCAATAATCGCACTACTGATCATAGTGGAAACACCTGCCCCCATAACACCAAGTTCAGGGAAGAAACCGATACCATAAATCAAGAAGAAATTCATTATCGTATTCAAAATATTCCCTACTACATTAGATTTAAAAATAACCTTGGTGTTACCATATCCAATGAGTGCAGCCCCTACGATTTGACTAAAAGACTGAAAGATTAAACTAATAACTATGAAACGACCATACCAAACAGCTGTTTCAATATAGCTCTCTTCAGCACCTGTAAAACGTAGAATATGCTCTAAATTTAAGAAACATATCAATAATAACGGTACATAAATCAAAAAATTCAATAAAATAGACTGCTTGAGCACGGCATTCATACCATCTACATCACCTTCACCATGACGACGAGCTATGATTGCTGTCACAGCAATGGATAAGGCGCGGCAGAAGATGAGCATTACCATCTCAGGTTGTCCCATAATACCTACCGAAGCAAGAGCTGATGCACCTAAGGCACCAACCATCGCCAAATCGATGGCCGTCATAAATTGTAACATCAAGCCTTGTAATGTAGCTGGCCAAGCTATTTTTAAATAATTACCATATAGCTGCTTTGTAGTTCCTACAGGTCCTAATCGTTCTACAACAGGCAACATGGTGTCTATTGAAAGCCATCGTTGTATACGGTCTAACATCCTATCTCCTATTCATGTAAGATCATATAGTAAAGGCATTACTTCACCTCTTATATCTATTGTATTATATCATATAACATATGAGAAATCATTCATATGTTATGCTTTTTAAATAAGAATATATATCAAAATAGCAAAAAAGAACCTCTTAGACGAAATGTATATACCCTATCAAGTACAACAATGTATAAGAGGTTCTTTAGTTTTACAGGAAAATAACTATCTTAGACTATTATCAAAATTAGTTCTCAACTCTTAACCTTTAGAGGCTAATAATTGATTTACTACGGCACGCAAGTCATCTAAGCCTTGTTTAGTTTCAGCCAATTCTTGACGTTGACGTTCATTTTCAGCTTCCAATGTATTTAGACGTGCTGCTTGATTAGCAATAACAGTTTTTTGATTACTATTCTCTTTTTTGAGGCTAGATACTTCGTCTTGCATTACATAAACAGAGCTAATAGGACCTGCTTTATAACGCTCTGGGATAGCGTCTTTTCTTTCACGACTACCACCAAATTTATGCGTTATACCTGCATTTACCATGTTGTGGCTAGTGCCAAGTGAAACACCTACATTGAACATAGTATCTTCAGTTCGATAATGAGCAATGCCGATAGCACCCGCAGTTTCACCACGGTAGTTACCAATACCAGCCATAATTTGTGTTGGTTCCAATGGATCATATTGAATTGGTTTCAACGCGGCCATAGCTGCCGCATGAGCACCAACACGTTGTGTTTCAGTACCGACACGGTTAACAGCTTCTTGTAAACCAGCATTAGATGCTTTCAATTGGCTAACATTTACTGCATCAGTATCAGCTGTGCCAGGCGCTACTCCATGAATTTTGTTGCCACCATTATTTAAGCCGTCTACAGTAAGTGATACAGGGCTAGCTGCTGTATCTGCAGGAGTAATAGTCATACCACCCCCATTAATTGTAGTAGAGTTGCCAGCTGCATCTTTCACAGTTGTACCTGCAGGAGTGATTTTAGTAGATACACCGTTTTCATCACCTACAGTAACACTGTTTAGGCCTTTTAAGTCTTTAGCCAAGCCATATGTGAAAGTAGTTCTATCTTGGTTAACTACAAGATTATCACCAGCTTGGAATTTTACGGTATCACTACCTTGTACTTTTTCAACAGTACCTCCTGCAGCTGTTACCTTCCATGCAGATATATCTTTAACTTGTTGTTTACCAGTCTCTGTCAAGTTGCTCAAATCTTGATTTGCTGCATTATCGATTTTTGCTTTAGTTTGATCATCAATCTTAACAGTTACATCTTCACCATTAGCTATAGTTGTTAAACCGTTTTCGCCTTTAATATTGAATTTTACATCGCCTGTACTCAACGATTTTTCATCAGTCAAACCAGAGTTACCACCTAAAGAAATCTTACGAGCAATAGCTGTCGTGTTTTTGTCGATATTAGCTTTATTGGTTGCGATGTTATCCTTATTAGTTGCAATATCAGCAGCATTTCTATCAATTGCAGCTTTATTATTAGCTATTTTTTGCTTGTTATCCGCAATGGCATCAGCATTTTTACCAATCTTATCTGTATTATCAGCAATGTTGGCTTTGTTTTCTGCTACTTGATCATCAACATGTTTCAATTGATCTTCTGTGGCGGCACGTCCAGAGACAGGCTGTGTTTGACCCGGAGTCCATGCAGTGTTAGTCAAACCCGTTACTTGAGGTGTTTCTACCCCTTCTGTAGCTTTCACTTTTGGTGCTGTAATTGTTTGATTTGCTTTTACAGTATTGAAAGTTACGTCTTGTTTAGTAGCAATTGTGAAATCTTTACCATTTTGAGTAATGGAAATGTTATCACCATCGATAAACTTAACTGTGTTTCCACCTTCAACTTTTTCAGCAGTATTACCATTAGCTACTACATTCCATGCCGATAAATCTTTAACTTGTTGTTTACCAGCATCTGTTAAGTTGCTCAAATCCGTATTTGCTGCATTGTTGATTTTATTAGCCGTAGCATCATCTAATTTGACAGTTACATCTTCTCCATTAGCTTCAGTAACAATACCATTTTGCCCTTTAATATTGAATTTCACATCGCCTGTACTTAAGGATTTCTCATCGGTTGAACCAGTATTACCACCTAAGGAAATCTTACGACCGATAGCTTCTGTATTTTTATCAATATTAGCTTTATTGGCTGCGATATCGCCAGCATTTTTAGTGATGGCCGCTTTGTTATCTGCAATATTTTGTTTATTCGTCGCAATATTATTTTTATTAGTTGCTATATCGGCTTTATTAGTTGCGATATTATCTTTGTTAGTAGCAATATCTACTGCATTTTTACCAATTGCAGCTTTATTGTCAGCTATTTTTTGCTTATTATCTGCAATGGCATCAGCATTTTTGACAATCTTATCTGTATTATCAGCAATATTGGCTTTGTTTTCTGCTACTTGATCATCAACATGTTTCAATTGGTCTTCTGTCGCTGCACGACCAGATACAGGTTGTGTCTGACCCGGAACCCAAGCAGTATTAGTCAAACCTGTTACTTGAGGTGTTTCAACCCCAGTTGTCGCTTTCACTTTTGGCGCTGTAATGGTTTGAGTAGCCGTTACCGTATCAAAAGTAGCATCTTTCTTAGTTGCGATTGTAAAGTCTTTACCATTTTGAGTAATGGAAATGTTATCGCCATCGATGAACTTAACAGTGTTACCACCTTCAACCTTTTCAGCCGTTTCATTATTAGCGACTACATTCCAAGCTGCTAAATCCTTAACTTGTTGCTTACCATCAGGGGTCAAATTGCTCAAGTCTTGGTCCGCTGCATTCTCGATTTTACCTTTAGTTACATCATCGAGTTTAACAGTCACATCGTCGCCATTTGCAACCGTAGTAAGACCATTTTCACCTTTCACATTGAATTTTACATCACCTGTACTCAAGGATTTTTCATTAGTAGAACCAGAGTTACCACCTAAAGAAATCTTACGACCGATGGCTGTTGTGTTTTTGTCGATGTTATCCTTATTAGTTGCAATATCACTAGCATTTTTAGTGATAGCAGCTTTGTTATCAGCAATATTTTGTTTATTCGCAGCAATATTGTCCTTATTAGTAACAATATCACCTGCATTCTTATCAATTGCAGCTTTATTATCAGCTATTTTTTGCTTATTATCTGCAATATTATCTTTATTAGTAGCAATGTCGCCAGTATTTTTATTAATTGTAGCTTTATTATCAGCTATTTTTTGCTTGTTATCCGCAATGGTATCAGTATTTTTGCCAATCTTAGCTGTATTATCAGCGATATTGGCTTTGTTTTCTGCTACTTGATCATCAACGTGTTTCAATTGGTCTTCTGTAGCTGCACGACCAGATACAGGTTGTGTTTGTCCCGGAGTCCATGCAGTGTTGGTCAAACCTGTTACTTGAGGAGTTTCAACCCCAGTTGTCGCTTTAACCTTTGGCGCTGTAATCGTTTGAGTAGCTGTTACCGTATCAAAGGTTACATCTTTCTTAGTAGAAATGGTGAAGTCCTTACCATTTTGAGTAATAGAAATGTTATCACCATCGATAAACTTAACTGTATTGCCACCTTCAACTTTTTCGGCAGTATTACCATTAGCTACTACGTTCCATGCGGATAAATCCTTAACTTGTTGCTTACCATCAGGAGTCAAATTGCTCAAGTCTCGATCAGCTGCATTGTCGACCTTACCTTTAGTTGCATCATCAAGTTTAACGGTTACATCGTCACCATTAGCAACCGTAGTAAGACCATTTTCACCCTTAACATTGAACTTCACATCACCTGTGCTCAAAGATTTTTCATCGGTAGAACCAGAGTTACCACCTAAAGAAATCTTACGAGCGATAGCCGCAGTATTTTGAGCAATATTAGCTTTATTAGAAGCAATATCCCCTTTGTTTGTAGCAATGTCACTTGTATTTCTATCAATTGCAGTTTTATTGTCGGCTATTTTTTGTTTATTATCTGCAATAGCATCAGCATTTTTACCAATTTTATCTGTATTGGCTCCGATATCAGCTTTATTCGCAGCAATATTGTCTTTGTTAGTAGCAATATCTACTGCATTTTTATCAATTGCCGTTTTATTATCAGCTATTTTTTGCTTGTTATCAGCAATAGCATCAGCGTTTTTGCCAATCTTATCTTTATTATCAGCAATATTAGCTTTATTCTCTGCTACTTGATCATCAACGTATTTCAATTGATCTTCTGTGGCAGCACGACCAGATACAGGTTGTGTTTGACCTGGAACCCATGTAGTGTTAGTCAATCCTGTTACTTGAGGTGTTTCGACCCCAGTTGTCGCTTTCACTTTTGGCGCTGTAATCGTTTGAGTAACGGTTACCGTATCAAAAGTTACATCTTTCTTAGTAGAAATGGTGAAGTCTTTACCATTTTGAGTAATGGAAATATTATCACCATCGATAAACTTAACAGTGTTGCCACCTTCAACCTTTTCAGCCGTTTCATTATTAGCTACAACATTCCAAGCTGCCAAATCCTTAACCTGTTGCTTACCGTCAGATGTCAAATTACTCAAATCTCGATCAGCTGCATTATCAATTTTACCTTTAGTCGTATCATCAAGTTTAACAGTCACATCGTCGCCATTAGCAACAGTAGTAAGACCGTTCTCGCCTTTAACATTGAATTTCACATCACCTGTACTCAAGGATTTTTCATCGGTAGAACCAGAGTTACCACCTAAGGAAATTTTACGTCCGATAGCTGTCGTGTTTTTATCGATATTAGCTTTATTGGTTGCGATATCAGCTTTGTTTGTAGCAATATTGTCCTTATTAGTAGCAATATCTGTTTTGTTTGTCACAATATCGCCTGCATTCTTATCAATTGCAGTTTTATTGTCAGCAATTTTTTGTTTATTCGTCGCAATATTGTCTTTATTGGTTGCAATATCAGACTTATTTGTTACAATATCGCCTGCATTTTTAGTGATTGCAGTTTTATTTGTATCAATAGCAGTTTTATTAGCTTCTGCTTTATTGTCAACTTTTTTCAATTGAGATACATTGACAGCATCTTTATCAGCAACACCATCTGCTACATTCGTAACTTTCAAATTCCCAGCATTGATACCTTTGTCACCATCAATTTTAACGGTTTCATTACCACCAGCATTATTGAAAGAAGCACTGTTTAATTTAGAAAGATCTTTTTTCAAAGCTACAGAGATTTTCTTATCATTTCTAGCAACCGCAACATTATCGTCACCAGAAAAATCTACTGTATTACCTTTTTCAACCGCTAATGGTGTAGCTTCACCATTAGCAGAAAGATTCCAACCGTATTTATTTTGATCAATCGCTTGATTAATCACATTAGCTACGTTAGCAGAATCCGCCATACCAGCCGAGGCTGTAGCGTTACCATTTGCTACAGTAATGTCTTGCTTTTTACCAGAAACTGTAATTTTCTTACCATTAGCTGTAGTTGTAATGTATGTATTATCACCATTTACAGCCAATTTACTATTAGCAAGGTTCACATCACCTGTACCAGTATCACCTGTAAAAGCTAGATTAACACTCTTTAATTGCGCCACGTTTACTGCATCTGTATCAGCAGTACCAGCAGCAACATAGTTAATTTGACGTGTTTGGTTTGTCGTACCAATAGCAACACCACCTAATTTAGACGTTAGGGCAGCACCACTTAAACCAGCATATATATCTGTACGACTAGTATTAACATTATAGCCCGCTACGCCTGAAGCAATATCAGCTGTAGATTTTGAACCAACAGCTACACCATCTACGACTTTACCTCTAGCACCATCACCAACAGCTACAGAACGACTCGCAGATGCGTCTGTTGCGGCATTTGGGCCAATAGCAATAGAATTAGCTGCCGTAGCACCAGTATTATCTTTATTAGCAACATCAGAAGATTTTATAGATATATATTTATAAGCAATTTGGTCTACAATAGCGCTAAGTTGAGAGCCATTAATTGCATCTGTGGAAGTAGCACTTACTTCGCCAGGAGCCACATGTTTCAACTGACGTTCATACCCTTTAGAGCCAAAAGATACAACGTCACCTGGCAATGTTTTATCACCACCAGCCCAGGAAGCAACAACGTTATTTGGCAAAGTATAACTAGATTGTTTTGTACCGCCTACATCAGTGTTAGAACCACCACCGATGGCAATAGCATTATCACGATTTGCCCTAGCCCCTGTGCCAATAGCAATAGCATTTGTTACATCATTATTGGCTTGACCAGAAGCACCACTAGAAGTTCCTGATAAACGATCCTTCGCATTTGCACCAGTACCAATTGCAATGCCAACATTTCCAGACTGACCTTTCATACCTAATGTGATACCAGATTCGCCAGCCGTTGCCGCTGTATATAGTGGGTTTCTCATATCAAATCCTGTTAAGCTTTGAACAGCACTACGCAAATCCCCAGTTTTATTCTCACCATTATTCGTAGTGTAAATAACTTTTACACTATCGGCTTTAACTACATCATCGCCACCAATAACAATAGAAGAGTTACCTTGAGCTATTGTATTTCCCCCAATGGCAATTGCTTGCTCCCCAATTACTCTTGCACCTTCATTAGCAGTATTACCACCACCAATAGCGATTCCTTGTGGACTGTTAACACTGGTACTAGAATTAGAACCTATTGCAATAGAATATCCACCAGCAGCTGCTGCATTTTGACCGAAACCTACAGCTTTGTCACCAGTAACAGAAGCACCATCCCCCAAGCCTACTGCTGTTGCATGCAGATTTGTAGGCAAAGTATTTGCCGCCATAGAGATGCTAGCATTAGTCATTGCTAATACAGCCAAGATTGCTGCTACAACAATTTTCTTTTTACCACTATTATTCTTAGCGAACTCAGATACTACTACGTAACAGTTTTTTGATTTGCTCCAAACCACTTTAAAAATCTTATTCATACTTTCTCCTATAAACTATATTAATATTAATGCTCCCTCGATCAATCAGCGTCATGCCGTCCAGAAATTTTTACATAGCGGCATCACGACTACTGGC
>OKAX01000149.1_pt1 | contig 9460 bp, 2 predicted proteins | sample 1612341 | NCBI WGS metagenome assembly OKAX01 (sample SAMN04436791, study PRJEB24849) | human gut metagenome | biome: human gut; feature: NICU; material: stool | host: Homo sapiens | place: USA: Saint Louis, MO | collected 2011-04-27 | reverse complement strand
GGTAGTCCGGATGGCGGGATGACACCACGCGACTTACGGTACCACCCACCATAACCGAAGTTCATCCACCGTAGGACCCATTTTTTCTTCCACAGGTTTCACGCGATTATTGCCGTCTTTCATAGCTTCGTTCAAGCTGAAGATCACCATTTCATTCATGTAGAAACGCAATTCATCATCATGTACATTGGCTGTATTACGATCCAAGATATCGATGATTTGTTGCGCATAGTCCAATTTAGCATCTTCAGATACAGTCGCATGTTCTGTAAAGAACTGTTTGTAATCGTTGTACAAACGATCTAATGCCAAACGCCCATAGCTATCGTTTTTATAACGATGGCTTACGATGTACCAGCTGCGACGAACATTCATGTAGTACAACACATTGTTGCGGTAACGCTCTTGACCAGTCATAACGCGGGAATCATCCATGATGCGCTTGCCCTTTTGGTCCAATTGGAATTGTGTGAAAGCATTCACTACGTCGCGAACTTCTTCGCTAGGTACGGAAAGGGCCACTTCTGTTTCAAGCACATTCAATGGTTCAGTCGGTTGTTCCGGCATCATCAATCGATCTTGAGCCGCATCCGCTTGACCTACCGCGCATACACAAGCAAGTGCCAATACAGGCATAAATGTTTTGAATTTCATACTTCCTCCTTATGATGAGCCGCCCCGAAAAGGGCGGCTTTCACAATCCTTACATGAGTGGTTAAGAACTCGAATATTCAGATTCGATTATTTTGTAAGACCTGCTTGTTGCATCAACAATGCGATTTGAGCTTTCATTTCTTCATTATCGCGTTGTACTTGATCGTATTTAGCAGTTAACTCTAAGTCATGTTGTTTCATGCGTTCATTTTCAGCTTTTAACGCAGTCACTTCATCTTGCAATACATATGCAGAGCTGATAGGGCCTGCTTTATAGCGAGCTGGAATAGCTTTCTTAGCATCGGACGTACCAAATTTATAGGATACACCCGCATTAATCATGTTGTCATGACCGCCGAGAGATACGCCCATATGGAACATTGTAGATTCATTAGTATAGTGTGCTACGCCTACAGCAGCAGCTGTGCTGCCTTTGTAGTGGCCTACAGCAGCCAATACTTGAGTTGGTTCCAATGGATCATATTGTAAAGGTTTGAGGCCGGAAATAGCTGCACTAGTAGCACCTACATCAGCGATCTTACCATCCACACTACGCATAGCACTGCTCAATTGATTTACGTTAACCGCATCAGTGCCATCTACACCAGGGCCTACATTAGTAATTCTATTACCACCGTTATTGAGGCCGTCTTTAGTAAGGCTTACAGCATTACCTTGAGCAGGCGTAATTGTCACGCCGCCACCGTTCATAACAGTTGTATTACCAGCAGCATCTGTAGTAGTTACGGACTCAAGACCTTTCAAGTCTTTCGCCAACTTGATGTTATATCCATCACCAGCAGCGTTTTTCACAACACCAATATTGTTGTCTGCCAAGCGGTTCACATCCGCACCACCAGTAAGGTTCATAGTATCTCCCAATCCACGAACCACTTTACCGCTATCACCAGGTTGGTCGCCTTGGAATACACGGCCTGTTCTTGCTTTATTATTGAAGTCGTCATTAACAGCTTTCAATTGGTCTTCTGTTGCGGCACGACCAGGAACTGCTACAGGGTTTTCAGGATTCCAAGTTTTGTTATCCAAACCTGTTACGAAGTTGCCTTCTTTACCGTCAGAAGTTTGCTTGCCTACAACTACATCGCCAGCTTTCACAGTATTTGCCGTTACGGAACCGTCATTGCCGTCAATCTTAACTTGATTACCGCCATTGCCAGCTGTAATTGTACCTGCAGAACCGTCGATGTTAACTTGTTTTGCTGGATCTTGACCAAGAGTGATCTTATCATTTAATGCCATTTTGATAGCGCCGTTGTCCACGGAAGTTTTGATATTGCCGTCACCTTTCAAGTCGATTGTTTCGCCAAGAGGTTTCTTCACGGATTGACCGTCTTCCGCTTTAAGGCCAAAGCCTGTGGATTTGATGTCTTCGATAGCTGTATGCAATTGACCGCCGTTTACAGCGTCCTTGCTACCAGCGCCAATAGTGCCATCAGCCACATTAGTGATCTTCTTATCAGCCGCATCGATACCGTCTTTTGTTACCTTAGGACCGTTTTCGATAGTCAAACCGTCTTTGTTGATAGTAACAGCTTTGTTGCCACCATCATTGATTTGCAAGCCATCTTTAGTCAACTTAGTCGCTTCATTAGCGCCGTCCTTGATAGTAACGCCGTTTGTATCCATCTTAGTGTCGCCTGTAGTCACAGTGTTAGCTGTTACAGTATCTACAGTGATGTCTTTTTTCAATTCTACCTTAACAGCACCGCCGTCTACGGATGTTTTGATATTAGTGTCATCACCTTTAACCTTAACAGTTTCACCAAGAGGTTTCTTCACGGATTGACCGTCTTCCGCTTCAAGACCAAAGCCTTTAGTTTTAAGGCTTTCAACAGCGTCATGCAATTGACCACCGTTTACAGCGTCTTTGCTATCTTTGGCAACCGTACCGTCTTGAACGTTTGTAACCTTCTTGCCGGCTGCATCGATGCCGTCCTTCGTCATGGATGGACCATCAGTAATCTTCACGCCATCTTTTGTAACAGCTGTCAACGGATTACCTGCTGCATCTTTAATAGTCATGCCTTCGCCGTTTACAACGGTTTTACCGTTTACACCGTTTTCACCATTGTTGAAAGTAACGGAATTTAAACCTTTAAGGTCTTTCGCCAAACGAAGCATCAATGTATCTGTACCGTCGGATACAACGCCGATATTATCATCGTTGGAAAGTTTAGTTTTATCGGTTATGCCACCCTTAACATTTACTTGAGTGTTAAGTTTTCTCTTGATAACGTCGCCGGAGTCACCACCGTATGCCATACCGTCATCTTTGGTTGCCACTTGGTGTGTCTTACCATTTTCATCAGTGTATTTGATACGGGTGATTTCGTTACCGTTGAGGTCTGGATCACCTTTTTCAACAGAAATGTCAGCGCTATGGCCGTCTTTACCGTTAAGACCGATGTGACCTACGCCGTCTTTACCAGAAATAGATACAGCTTCTTTACCGTCCTTACCAGTCACAGCTACCTTGCCGTCTGTACCGTTATCAGGACCTGTAATGGACACGCCGTTCTTACCGTCTTTGCCAACTTTCACGGATTCAGCTTTAAGGTTTTTATTCATCTTTACGTTGATAGTTGTATCACCAGATGTTTGGTCTTGTGTGATGAAAGTTTTAAGGTTTTCGCCGCTGTAATCTTCGTCAGCTGCCGTGCCTTCACCTTTAATAGTCACTTTAGAGCCAAGCTTATTAGTTTTTTCTCCGCCTTGATTAGCATCGAATTTCAAACCTTTATTAGTCAATGCGTCTGCACTATCTTTGATTTTGTCATTTAAGTAGTCTACATTAACCGCTTCGCTACCATCGTTGCCTGTAGCATATGCCACATTCGTTACGTGAGTACCGCCTTGCTTATTGTTATATGCAGGACCTTCGTAAGTTACCTTGGATTTATCAGGATTACCAGTAGGATCCAAATCATACTTAACAGCGCGGTCATTCAATTTATCAAGTTTGGATTTAGAAGCAACGTCTTTGATGGTAACGGTTTCTGTTTTATCTGGATGATTCTTATCTTGTACAGTCAACGCTACATCGCCGTTCGCATCCACAGTGTAGTCTCCATTGGAGCCTGCTGCTTGATTTCTGATCAAACGATAATCAGTGGAGTTAGCACTTTGAGCATCCAACGCTTTTTTCAACTGATCTTCTGTTGCCGCACGACCGGATACAATCTTATCTGCATCCCAATCTTTATTATCAAGACCTGTTACATAGTTGCCTGTTTCGCTGTCGCCGGCCGCGTTGTTAACAGTTTGACTACCCATAGTAGCACCGCCTGCTTTCACAGTCTTAGCAGCCGTTACGGAATCAAGATTTTTAAGGTCTTTCGCCAATTGAAGTTCCAATTTGTTAGTGCCATCAGCTTTTACGTTGATATTGCCGGCTGCGCTCTTGAACGCTGCAGATTCAGCTTCAGTTACGCCTTCACCTTGTACTTTCACCAAGGAGTTCAATTTTTGTTTATTCACGGTACCAGTGTTGTTACCAGTGAATTGTAAACCGTCTTCCATAGTCGCAACTTGGTGCTCACCGTTGCCGTCAGTGTATACGATACGAGTAAGACCGTTTGTACCGTCTACACCTTTTTCGCCTTTAACACCGGTAGCAGGATCATTGTAACCAGGTTTTACGGATAAGTCGATACCATTAGTACCGTTCACGCCGTTCGTTCCAGCAGGGCCTGTCAAGCCAATGTGGCCTACGCCGTCCTTACCGGAAATAGAAACTGCTTCTTTACCGTTTTTATCAGTAACAGCTACCTTGCCATCTGTGCCATTCGCTGTGTCAGGACCAGTAATGGATACGCCGTCCTTACCATTTTTGCCAACCTTCACAGATTCAGCTTTAAGATTTTTATTCATCTTCACGTCGATAGTCGTATTACCTGTCGCCGCATCTTGTTTGATGAAAGTTTTAAGATTTTCACCACTGTAATCAGCGTCTGCTGCAGTGCCTTCACCTTGAATTGTAACAGTAGATCCTAATTTGTTAGTTTTTACGCCGCCTACATTAGCATCGAATTTGAGACCTGTGTTAATCAAGTCATTCTTGGTATTCGTAATTTGATCGCCAAGGTCTTGTTTTACTTGATGTAATTGACCGCCGTTTACAGCATCTTTAGAGCCGGCCGCTACGTTACCATCTTTCAAGTTAGTAATTTTTGTACCGTTAGGACCTTCCAAAGTTACTGTATCTTTATCAGTATCACCGTCGTATTTTACGGAGCGGTCTTTTACTTTATCGAGTTCAGTTTTGGACGCAACATCCTTAATCGTTACAGTTTTAACGTCTTTGGATTTTTCGTCTTTTACCTTCAAGTCAATTTGATTATTAGTAACCTTATAGGAACCGTCTTGTGCATTATCTGGATTAGCGATTAAGCGATAATCCGTAGAACTTGCATTAGCCGCTTTCAAAGCATCACTAACTGTTTTTAACTGTTCTTCAGTAGCTGCACGGTTTGGTACATATACAGGATCAGCAATATTCCAAGATGTATTATCTAAACCTGTTACAAAGTTACCAGTTTGGTTAGCACCTTTGTTATCTGCTACCGTATGATTACCTACAGTTGCAGTGCCTGCTTTCACAGTGTCGGATGCCGTTACAGATTGCAAACCAGTCAAGTTTTTCGCCAATTGCAATTGTAATTTTGTATTACCGTCAGCGCCGACAGCCGCAGAAGTAACACCGATATTATTACCTGTAGCAAGATCAGAAGCACTTGTTACACCACCATTGATGTCCACTTGTTTATTAAGTTTAACATTAGATGTAGCACCCATGTCGCCTTTGAATTTAAGGCCGTCGTTCAAGGTTGCCACTTCTTCGTTAGAGCCATCAGGTTTTTGATATGTAATACGAGTTGTAGTCGCGCCAGGAGCACCATCTACACCAGGTTGACCGTCACGAGTAACAGAAATATTAGTTGTTACACCATCTTTACCGTTGATACCGATTTTACCGTCTTTACCATTTGCACCAGTAGCAGTAATTGTTTCTACATTGAGATTTTTACCAAGTTTTACATCAATTGTGCTATCGCCGTTAGCATCTTGAGAGATTTCCGTAATGATGTTGGAATTATCACCTTTAACTGCTACTTTGGAGCCCAATTTATTTGTTTTTTCGCCGCCTGTATTAGCGTCGAATTTAAGACCCTTATCAATAAGATCTTGTTTAGTTGTATCAATCTTATTGTTTAAATCATTTTTAGTATTTGTGATTTGGTCACCAAGATCCTGCTTAACTTGATGTAATTGACCGCCGTTTACAGCATCTTTAGAACCAGCCGCTACGTTACCATCTTTCAAGTTGGTAATCTTTGTACCGTTAGCACCTTCTAATGTTACTGTGTCATGGCCTGTGTTACCGTCATATTTTACGGAACGATCTTTTACATTATCTAGTTCAGTTTTGGACGCAATATCCTTAATCGTTACAGTTTTAACGTCACTGGATTTTTCGTCTTTTACCTTCAAGTCTACTTGATTGTTTTCAACCTTATAGGAACCGTCTGCCGCGTTGTTCGGATTAGCGATTAAACGATAATCAGAAGCACTTGCGTTAGCCGCATTAGCCGCTTTTACAGCATCGCTGACAATTTTAAGTTGATCTTCTGTTGCCGCACGTCCGGACACGAAGGCAGGATCAGTTAATGTCCAATTTTTATTGTCCAAACCGGATACAAAGTTACCATTTTGAGTAGCTGACTTATTGTCTGTTACAGCTTGGTTACCCATAGTAGCAGTACCAGCTTTTACAGTTTTTGTAGCAGTTACTGTATTAACATTGATGTCTTGACCCAATGCAACCTTAATTGTTGTATCGTCGCCAGTTTGTGTAATTGTAGTGTCGATGTTAGTACCATCACCAGCTACTGTTACCTTGGAGCCTAATTTATTTGTTTTTTCGCCGCCATTATCAGCATCGAATTTCAAGCCTTTATTGATAAGCTCCGTTTTTGTATCATCAAGTTCTGTTTTGGATGCAATATCCTTGATAGTTACAGTTTTCTTATTCGCAGGATTTTTAGCATCTTGTACAGTCAAGTCAACTTTATTGCCAGATACAGTGTAAGCTTTATCAGCAGCACTGCTGTTTTCAACTAATTGATAGTCAGGAGCATCTACGTCAACTTTATATGTTTTATATGTACCGTCAGTACCTTCTGTAATCGTTGTGTTTTTACCAGCAACAACTTTAACTGCTTTTTGCGCTTCATTACGAATAACAGATTTACCGCCGTCCGTAATGTTGGACAAGTCTTTATTTGCCGCATTGTCAATCTTGTTCTTAGTTGCATCAGTCAACGTCACATCAATTGTTTGGTTGTTAACAGATGTCGTAACATAAGAACCATCGCCTTTTACAGTCAATGTTTGATTGTCCAATAAAACGTCATTGTTACCGCTGTTACCGGCTACTTTCAAGTTAACATTGCGCAATTGTGCCACGTTAACAGCATCAGTATCCGCAGTACCTGCAGCCACGTTTGTGATTTGACGAGTTTTTGTACCACCGTCACCTAGGGACACCGCACCCATAGTGGATGTCAACGCAGCACCTGTCAATCCGCTATATCCGTTTGTACGGCTGTCTACAGTTTTAACATTATAACCTGCTTTACCGGCCGCAACGGAAGCAACGGAATTCGCACCCAATGCAACGCCGTCATCTACGCTGGATTTAGCTTTATAACCGATCGCTGTGCTGTTCGCATTAGCTGCAGTCGCATCAGCCCCGACAGCTGTAGCAAAGTTACCTGCTGCAGAAGTACGTACACCGGCTGCTGTCGCGTTATTGCCTGTAGCACCTGTGTTATCGTAGTTCGCATCGGCAGATGTGCCTTTAGCACTAAAGAAATTCGTTTGCGCCGCTTCAACAGCTTCTTTTACCGTATGGTATGTGCTGTTCTTGATATTGAAATCAGGCGCTTTATATGTAGAACCATTCGCTTCATAGCCCGTATAAGTAGGACCTGCGATGGATTTTGCCAAGTTACTGTTTACAAATTTTAATTGTTTTACATTTGTTGCGTCAGTATCGTTTTCACCGCCTGCTACGTTGATGATACGGCGTTCAGAACCTACGTTACCTACCGCAACTACACCGTTTGCAACATTGTTATTTTGTTGGTTAGTGAAAGCAGAGAAACCATTAACCAAGGCACCTCTTACTTCCGTACCAGTACCCAATGCCAAGGAGTTATTGGATTCTGCAACGGCATTTGTACCGATAGCCATGGAGTTAGTACCTGTAACAGTTGCACCAAGACCGATAGCTGTCGTATTAGTATTGTTTGCTTTTGCTTCTTTACCGATTGCAATGGCACCATCTTTAGAGGCATTCGCCGCACCGCCAAGTGCAAGCGCATCAGCACCCAAGGATTTTGCATTACCGCCTAATGCGATGGAGTTGGATAATTTTGCTTGAGAAGAACTACCCATAGCAATAGCATCAGCACCAGCAGCATTAGAACTACTACCCATAGCAAAGCTGCTTACACCACTTGCATTTGCACTTTTACCCATTGCCACGGCATTTTGTGCGGATGATTGCGCCGTATTACCGATGGCAAAGGCATTCTCTGCACTAGCATTAGCACTATAACCCATGGCTACCGCATTGGCGCCACCAGTACTGGATGAAGAACCGAATGCCATAGAATCATCTGCACCAACTGCAGTACGAGCTTTTGTACCGAAAGCAAGAGAACGAGCCCCTTCTGTTACGGTATTACCATCGCCATTATATTTAGCACTTGGAGTACCATGTTGTTGACCAGGTAATTTTATAGTTTCTGCCGCACCGATTGCAATGGATTGATCCGCTTTTGCTGTAGCGGAGTAACCCATGGCAAAACTACCATTACCCTTTGCCCAAGATGCAGTACCCAATGCTGTAGAGAACTCACCTTCTGCAGCAGATTGACGCATCATAGCCAAGGAGTTAAATCCACTCGCCTTTGTGGCTGTACCAAGAGCCATGGCAGATGGGGATAAAGCTTGTGCATAATGACCTAGTGCAAAGGAAATACCACCTGTAGCCTGAGCATAGTTACCGATAGCTAAGCCGGAATAATAAGTTGGATTACCAGTTTCCTGAATATTTGTATTTTTACCGATAGCAATGCCGGCAAAGCTATTTTCTGTATAGTTACCTCTATCTGTACCATTGTACAAATGACTATTATCAAATGGTGTCAAGTTTCCAGGATTTTGATAGTTATATAAATAACTACCTCCACTATAAACTACATTACCAGTAGCATAACCAGCGCCATTTACATCATTAATCGTCATAGCAGTATATGTAGCAGCATTAACTGTAGTAATATTACCACCCATTAATAATGCAGCCACCGCCATAATCGCACTCATGCGTGCCCAGGTTGTACCGTTTTGTACGGATTTCACCTTACCGCCACCTGTTTTTACAATTTCAGATACTACAACGTAGCATTTTTTTGTTTTACTCCAAATAACATTATAAATTCGATTCATGATTATCCTTTCTTACCGAAAACTCAGTAAAACACACCACTTGTGTTGCATAATATTGCAAAGATAATAAAAAGAAGAAGTATAAAGATTAATTATCATCTACACTTCTTACACCAAATATTAGTATTCCAAATTACGATCTGAATACTATAATTATTCATGATTCTTCATCATATACTCATCCACGGCAATACAATATCAAAAAATTTCTATCTTGTAAACAACTTTTTCATCTTTTCTTCATTTTTGTCATTTATTTATTTCTATTTTA
>OKAX01000146.1_pt1 | contig 10259 bp, 9 predicted proteins | sample 1612341 | NCBI WGS metagenome assembly OKAX01 (sample SAMN04436791, study PRJEB24849) | human gut metagenome | biome: human gut; feature: NICU; material: stool | host: Homo sapiens | place: USA: Saint Louis, MO | collected 2011-04-27 | reverse complement strand
GGAGCACCTCAAAAACACCATCATACACTAAATCAGTAAGTTGGCAGCATTACCGTCATCGCCATAAATATCGCTGACAACCGTCGCGGGTTGGCCAATACGAATGTGGGCGAGCTGTGTTTCTTTGAAGTTGGCATCCACCCATAGGTTGGTGGCCGGAACAACCGCCATTAACGGCGTGGTTGGGCTAATCTGCGCACCAGGCTGTACGGCGCGACGGGATACATAACCGGTCATTGGGCTGACAATTCTGGTACGTTCCAGCGCCAGCCAGGCATCGCGCACTTCGGTGGCGGCCTGTTGTACGGCGGGTTGATCTTCCAGCTTGCTGCCGAGAATCATTGCCTGGTTAGCATTATATTGTTGGATTGCGACATCAAGCTGAGCCTGAGCGCTGGCGACGGCATCACGCGCATGTTGCAGCTCTTCGCGGCCAATCAGGTTGGCATTGCCCAGCGGGACACGGCGATTAAAATCGCTTTGTGCCTGCGTCAGAGCTGTTTTCTGCACTTCAATGTTGGCCTGTAACTGCTTGCTGTTGATCATCAACTGGTGCGTCTGACGCACGCTGGAGGCCAGCGCAGTTTTGGCTTTTTCAAATGCCTGTTTGGCATCTGTCTGGTCGAGGGTGACCAGCACATCGCCTTGTTTTACAAAGTCAGTGTTATCAGCCCAGACTTTCGTCACGCTGCCTGATACCTGCGCCATGATTTGAACCTGGTTCCCTGCCACGTACGCATCATCTGTATCTTCGTAATGACGCAGTACTAAAAACCAATAAATCCCATATGCCACGGCAATGATAATAAAGAGCAAGGTCAGAAGGAGAAGCAGACTTTTACGTTTGCCATTCTTCTTGACCGGTTGCTGCGGGGTTTGAGTCTCCGCATTTGCGCTCATGTTGTTCTCCACGATCTTCTTTTTATTCACATCGGCTGAGCCGACCTGTTTATCAGACAGGCCAGCAGTATGCGTGCTGGCCTGTCGGTTTTTTCATTTATAAATCTGGATTTCTGAGCGAGTCGACGCCTTAGCGCAGCGCTTCTAACACCGCGCCATCCTGCTCCATCTGATCAAGACGGGTCAGAAGTTTACGGGTAATTTGCTCAAGCTGATCTTTTTCGGTGGTGCTGAGAGACGACCAGAGCTGGTGCAGGCAATTATGCTGAGGCGGTAACACCTCTTGCAAAAATGCATGGCCTTTCTCGGTCAATTGCAGATGCAGACAGCGGCGATCGTTATCGCTTTCGCGACGTTCGATCCAGCCACGTTTTTCTAACTCATCCGCGATGCGGGTAGCGTTAGTACGTGACGAGCCAAGCGCACAACTCAGTTCAGAAGGCTGAATACTGTGGTTTTCCTGAGACTCCAGCGTAATCAACGCCATAAACAACGTCTCGTTAATCCCTTGAGCTTTCAGCATCTTATTGCGATTTTCCAGCAGCTTGCCCTGCATGTGCATGCATAGACGAGTCAGAAGCACTTCCTGATAAGGGAACTCTTCGTAGCGGCTGGCGCGAAATTTTAGCATTTGTTCAATGGGCGTAAACGAACTATCCATTTGGGTATAACCTCATTAATTTCAGCCGATATAGTAACGACAGTGACAAATAAAGTAAATGTATTATTAATTTAAAATGATTGTTTTTATCTATAAGACAACCAGCATTTTCCAGGCTAATCCATAGCCCAGAGCACTCAGTAACGTTGGAATGATGATGCTGCGGGTCTTATAGAAGCTTGCACCCAGTATGACAAACCCCACCAGAGTAGGCACGAACCGACGAGCGTCGTGCATCACTTCTGGCGCGGTAGACACCACCAGCAGGGCGCAAATTGATGTAATGCCAATAGTATCGAGTAATATGCCCGTCGCGCCGCGCTTCGTCGGGCGAACATTGCCGACCCCAAGACGGAGCGGCAAATAGCGAAAACAGTAATTTACGCAGCCGACCAACAGGCCAAGTAGCAGAACTTCATAGCTCATCAGGACCTCCTTGCCAAAATGACTGGATGAGCGCCGTCAGGCATCCACAGACAATACCTGCAAGGATAGCTGCAGGGATGGAAAACAGCATGACGCCAGCCAGCGCCCCGGCCAGGGCCGCAGTCACGCAAAGCGCCTGTTTTCGTTGGAATGACGCGAGCAGGAAGCTCATAAACAGCGCCGGGAGCATGAAGCCCAGTGCCGCTTCAACCGCCGGGTAATCTTTGAGTAAACCACTGCCGGAAAACGCGCCGAGCACCGTACCAAACACCCAGGAGGCCCAGGAGCATAGCGCAATGCCGATCATCCAGTTTTCACTCCAGCGCCGGTTATCCCGTACCAGTTTCGCCGTTGCAGCGGCAAAGACTTCATCGGTAAGGCCAAAAGCCCACAGCGCGCTTTTGGGTTTACTCAGTCGCTGGGCGATCCGACTACGCAGGGAAGGGCCGTACAAAACATGACGGACATCCATGGCCATGACGGTCAGCGCGGCGACCCACAGCGAACTGCCTGCGGCGAGCATGGTGGTAATGACAAACTGGCTGGCTCCCGCATAGATAATGCAGGAGAAAAAGACGCTTTCAACCGGCGTAAAGCCAAGGCGAGTGGCATTGAGACCAAATGCAAAAGCGACCGGAATATAGCTGATAACTATTGGCAGGCTGTCTTTGAATCCTTCCGTTAACGTTGCCGAACTGGATTCAGACTGGGGTACAGGGCTTTCCATAGGGTTATAGGTTTCATTACCGAAATTAATATAACTTGGTTCAATGAGTTATAACCTTAGCAGACTGATGGGCTCCTTAACACCCTGTGGAGCCCAATCAGCGGTAAACATGCGTTATACGCTTAATTTACGGCTTCCTGACGGTGAAAACCTCGCCACCAGACCAACAGGTTGAGTATGGCAACGGTCGTACCTGCCAGACAAACGCCAGCCCACCCGGCATGCTGCCAGGCAGAGGCCGAAATCAGCGAACCGGCGGCACCGCCAATGAAATAGCTGGTCATATAGCCTGCGGTAAGGCGATTACGCGCGTCAGGATGAATGCGATAGATAACCGTCTGGTTGGTGATGTGCACTCCCTGAACGGTGAGGTCCAACACCAGAATACCGATAATCAGCATGGGGACTGAAGCATGCCCAAACCAAATAGCAAGCCAGGAGAGCAGTAGTAACAGCAGCCCCATGGTTGTGGTCAGGTGGGATTTACCTTTATCGGCAAAACCGCCCGCCGGACGTGCGCCTAACGCCCCTGCGGCACCCGCCAGACCGAACAGACCAATCATTCCTTCCGAATAGTTAAACGGCGGCGCGGCGAGCAAAAACGCCATCGAGGTCCACAGAATACTGAAATTGGCAAAAGTCAGGCAGCCCAGCATCGCGCGGGTACGCAGCAATTTATCGTGAATAAACAGGCTGAATACGGAGCCTAACAGCTGCGGATAGTTGAGATGGGTATCGGATTTCATCTTCGGCAGGCCGCGCCACAGTGCAACCGCCATCAGCGCCATTAATACTGATGCGACCCAAAATACAGTGCGCCAGCCGCCAAGATTCGCCAGTAATCCCGCCACGGTTCGCGCCAGTAGAATACCTAGCAACAGGCCGCTCATAATCGTGCCGACGACCTTACCGCGCTTGTCCGGTGTGGCAAGTGTTGCCGCCAGCGGAACCAAAATCTGTGCCACGACCGAGAACAGCCCGGTCAGGGCAGTACCGAGGATCAGCATACCCAGCGACTGGCTGCTGGCGGTGATCAGCATGCCACCAGCCGCTAACAGCGTCATGGAGACAATCAGCATCCGGCGTTCAAACATATCGCCGAGCGGCACTAAGAACAGCAGGCCGGCGGCGTAGCCGAGCTGGGCCGCGGTGACGATAAACCCTGCGGTACTGGCAGAGAGCGAAAAGTTGCGTGCGATGGTGTCGAGCAGCGGCTGCGCATAATAGTTACTGGCGACGGCGAGGCCGGTGGCGATAGACATTAACAGGATTAGCGAAGGGCTAAGTCCCTGAGTTGTTTTCGTCATGGTTTTCAACTGAATAATGGATTGCAGAAAACAATCATAACGGAAGTGATTAAATGTTGCTGATTTGTTGAGTGATGGATTGTGCGATTGGAGGAGGGTGGATAGGCCGGATAAGGCGCATCGCGCCACCATCCGGCATTTATGCGGTTACTGGCCTGATGGCAATACGCTTATCAGGCCTGTGAGTGGGTTATTTCTGCGCGGCCAGCGCTTCGTTCACCCAGCCGTCAAACTGCTGCTGGTGGGCTTTGATCCAGCCGTCAACGTGACCCTGCACGTCGGCTTCAGACGCTTTCCCGTCGTGCATCATTGCGTTCTGAGCGTTGATATCCGCCAGCGGCAGCTTCATGATGGCAAACAGTTTCGCTGCAGCCGGGTTTTTCTCCGCCCAGGCTTTATTGGCGACAATATGCATCGTGTTCACCGGGAAGCCGTAGTTGGCGCCGTTTGGCAGCTTGGTATCAATATCTTTCTGCTCGCCAGGCAGGGAAGAGAACGGCACCTGCAGCCAGACCACATCTTTACCCGGCTTCATTACGTCGCTGACCCAGTACGGTGTCCAGGTGTAGTAAAGAATGGGTTTACCTTCTTTGAAGCGGGTAATGGTGTCAGCCATCATTGCTGCATAGTTACCGTGGCTGACTTCGACGGTTTTTTCCAAATCGAAAGCTTTGTTCTGGTGGTTGATTACTGCTTCACAACCCCAGCCTGGTGAACAGCCCATCATATCGGCTTTTCCGTCACCGTTGGTGTCAAAGATTTTGGCGATCTTCGGATCTTTTAACTGGGCGATATTGGTGATTTTGTACTGCTCAGCGGTTTTTTTGTCGATCAGATAACCCTGTGCGGCACCCGTAACGAATACCCCCTCGCGATAAAACTTTTTGTCTCCGCCCGCCGCGGCGTACATATCATCATGCAGCGGCTGCCAGTTCACGGCGGTAAAAGTTGCATCGCCAGAGGCAATGGAGGTATAGCCGACGTTGTAGTCAACTTCGCTGGTTTTGTTAACGGTGTAACCCAGTTTCTCCAGCGCACGAGCGACTAACTGCGTCTGGAAGGATTCTTCAGAGATAGTGCTCTGGATTGGCTGTACGGTGATGCCTTTGCCCGGCAGGTCGGCAGCGAAAGTGCTGGTGGAGACAAGGGTGGCAAACGCTGTGGCAATAATAATTTTCTGTCGCATCGTTGTTCCTTAATTATTGGAGGGACGTGTAGGCCCGGTAAGCAATGCGCCACCGGGCAACGGGTGAATTACTTCGTGAAAGGGCGAGTGATAAGCCCAACGGGACCAGTGGTGTACCAGCGACGGTTGCCACGGCTACGCGAATCGCGACCAACGGCCTGTGTCAGGCGATCCAGAATGATGGCGAGGATCACAATCCCAACTCCGCCGACGGTGGCAAGCCCCATATCCAGACGACCAATTCCGCGCAGAACCATCTGACCCAGCCCGCCAACGGCAATCATCGACGCGATGACGACCATTGAGAGCGCCAGCATCAGCGTCTGGTTAACCCCAGCCATAATGGTGGGCATTGCCAGCGGGAGCTGCACTTTAAACAGCATCTGGCGCGGGCTGGCACCAAACGAACGCGAGGCTTCAATCAGATCGGCTGGCACCTGGTTAATCCCCAGAATAGTCAGACGTACGATTGGCGGCAGGGCGAAGATAATCGTCACCACTACGCCCGGGACGTTACCAATACCGAACAACATGACAATCGGCACCAGATAGACAAACGCGGGTGTGGTTTGCATGGCGTCCAGCAGCGGGCGAACAATTTTTGCTGCCCGTGGACTGCGCGCCAACCAGATCCCCATCGGCAGACCGATCACCACGCAGAACAGCAACGCGGTCAACACCAGCGCCAGAGTTATCATGGCCTGCGACCACGCGCCGATGGCACCGATGGCAATCAAGGAAATCAGCGTAGCAACGCCCATCCCAACACCGGAAATCTGCCAGGCAATTAGCGCGAACAGGATAATCGCCACCGGGGCTGGCATACCTAACAGCAGCTGTTGAAAACCGTTGAGAATGTAATCCACCGGGACACGAATGCCCTGGAAGACCGGACGGAAATGGGTAACGACCCAGTCGATCCCCTCTGTGACCCAGCTGTCCAGTGGGATCAGCGTTTTATGGAACGGATCCATAATATTGAAATGCTCTGGTGCCGGCGCGGGGGCGCTGGTCAGCCAGTCCGCGCCACCGCCATCAGTGGGCGCACCGGATGGCGTGCTCCAGGCATCGGCAGTTTGTGCGGCGCTGTCGGCCACTGGTGTGGTATCCCACGGATTAGTTTGATCAGCCATTGTTTACCCCCTCACGATCTAAAGCCTGTAACAGCATGCGTTTTGAAATGACGCCCACATACTGCTGTTCCTCATCAACAACCGGCACCGCGCACGGGGCCTGGCCGACATGAGAAAGCAACTCGCTGAGAGGAGTTTGTGCATCTACGGCTAACGGCTCATCGATCAATGCCGCTTCAATACCTTGCGCCTGACTTAACGCTGTTTTTAAGGAGTCGATTGAAACAACGCCAACGAATTTATTGCCGCGTTCGATCACGTAACCATATTCGCGATCTTTGTCCTGCAATAATTGCAGCGCCGAACGTGGGCCCACCCCGGGCGTTTTACGAATTAAACCTTCGGGGCTACGACGTGAAATATCTTTCGCACTGAAGACCTGGCTAATATCAACGCCGCGGAAGAAGGTGCGTACATAATCATTGGCTGGATTATTCAGGATTTCATCCGGCGTGCCGACCTGGACCACTTCACCGTTTTGCATAATGGCAATTCTGTCGCCAATACGCATAGCTTCGTCGAGATCATGCGATATAAAGACCACGGTGCGTTGATGCTTCGCCTGTAGTTTTACCAGTTCATCCTGCATCTCAGTACGAATTAATGGATCGAGGGCTGAGAAGGCCTCATCCATTAATAAGATATCAGGGTTAATGGCTAATGCGCGGGCGAGGCCTACACGCTGGCGCATACCCCCGGAAAGTTCATCCGGGTATCCGTGAGCATAATTCTCCAGACCAACCTGACGTAGCGCATCTAACGCTTTTTCACGACGTTCATCCGCACCAACACCGGCTAATTCCATGCCGAATGCCGTATTGTCCAGCACCGTCATGTGCGGCATCAGGGCAAAGGACTGGAACACCATCGCAATCTTTTTTCTGCGCACCTCGCGAAGCTCAGCATCGGATATCCGGGCGATGTCTACGCCGTCAATCAATACCTGCCCGCGGGTGGGTTCAATCAGGCGATTGAGAAGGCGTACCATTGTGGATTTACCCGAACCGGATAATCCCATGATGACAAATATCTCGCCTTCTTCAATGGCCAGACTGGCGTTCTTAACGCCAAGCGATAGCCCCGTTTTATCCAGAATCTGCTCTTTTGAAAGTCCTTTTTCAATATATTTGAAGGCTCTCTGCGGATGCTCTCCAAATATCTTATAGAGATTTTTAACTTCTAATTTAATTGCCATGCAATAGAATGATTCCTGTTATTTGTTTATATCGATATATTACCTGATGGAAATAGTGACCTTTTTCTACCCTAACATACTGAGAATCTGAGACAACCCTGAATTTGGTTGTGGCATGAATATTGCCAAAGGCCAGGTGGCGGGACTTCCCGTGATATAAGGGCTGAGCGCGAATGTGAGCGGATTAATATTTTTTGTAAATGGCAATGAAAAATCGCCTGAATTGCTGGAATGCAGGCGAATAATGCGTCTGATATTGAGTGTAGATCACACAATTATATTTGCACGACAAAAGTGTGATCCTGTTAAAATATTTCCGCGAAAAATGTACGGTATTTCCCGTGAAAATGAGTGCTAGAAATTCCAGTCGTCATCTTCGGTTTCGACCGCTTTTCCCATCACATAGGATGAACCGGAACCCGAGAAGAAATCGTGGTTTTCGTCAGCGTTGGGCGACAGCGCGGCAAGGATTGCCGGGTTAACCTCCGCCATTTCAGGCGGAAATAGCGCCTCATATCCCAAATTCATTAATGCCTTATTGGCGTTGTAACAAAGGAAGGCTTTGACGTCATCAACCCAGCCGGTCTGTGCATACAATTCTTCCGTATAACGCGCTTCGTTATCATACAATTCCATCAACAGGTCAAAGGCAAAATGCTTTAACTCTTCGCGTGCTGATTCGGAAATATGCTCCAGACCTTTTTGATATTTATAACCAATGTAATATCCATGAACCGCTTCATCACGAATGATCAGACGAATGAGATCGGCGGTATTGGTCAGTTTACCGCGACTGGAGAAATACATCGGTAACCAGAAGCCAGAATAGAACAGGAAGGATTCCAGAAACACGCTGGCTATTTTTTTCTTCAACGGTTCATCGCTAGCGTAATGCGCCAAAACGATCTGCGCCTTGCGCTGGAGTGGGGTATTTTCTTCACTCCAGGCGTAAGCTGCATCCACATCTTTGGTCTGGCAAAGGGTGGAGAAAATAGAGCTATAGGAACGGGCGTGCACCGCCTCCATAAAGCTGATATTCGACAGCACCGCCTCTTCATGCGGCGTTAACGAATCAGTCATTAACGCTGGTGCTCCGGCAACATTCTGAATGGTGTCGAGCAGCGTCAGCCCGGTAAAAACGCGGATTGTTAGCTGCTGTTCGGCTGCGTTCAACGTTTGCCAGGCCGGAATGTCATTGGAGAGCGGGACCTTTTCCGGGAGCCAGAAGTTACTGGTCAGACGGTTCCATACCTCAAGATCTTTATCATCCTCAATCTTGTTCCAGTTGATGGCGCTCACGCGGGATAATGTCATTTTCTCCTCCTTACAGCGCGCATGACACGCAGCCTTCGATTTCGGTGCCTTCCAGCGCCAGCTGGCGTAGTCGGATGTAGTACAGGGATTTGATGCCCTTACGCCAGGCGTAAATCTGCGCTTTGTTGATATCGCGCGTGGTGGCGGTATCGGGGAAAAAGAGCGTCAGTGAAAGCCCCTGATCGACATGTCGCGTTGCTTCAGCGTAGGTATCAATGATTTTTTGTGGACCGATCTCGTAGGCATCCTGATACAAGGCCAGATTCTCATTGGTCATAAACGGGGCAGGGTAGTAAACGCGCCCGGTTTTGCCCTCTTTGCGAATCTCCACTTTCGACACGATCGGGTGAATGCTTGACGTGGCATGGTTGATGTAGGAGATAGAACCGGTGGGCGGAACCGCCTGTAAATTCTGGTTATAAATACCGTAGCGCATCACATCTTCACGCAGTTGCGCCCACATCTCGCGCGTCGGCAGCGTAATGCCGCTGGCGGCAAACAGTGTGCGGACCTTGTCGGTTTTTGGCTGCCAGTCGCCCTGCAGATACTGGTTAAAATACTCGCCGCTGGCGTAGCGTGACTGTTTGAATCCGGCAAAGGTTTGACCCCGCTCGCGAGCGATCTTCATTGACGTATTCAGCGCATGCCATGTGATGGTGTAGAAATAGAGATTGGTGAAATCCAGCCCTTCCGGCGAGCCGTAGGCGATCCCTTCCCGCGCCAGATACCCGTGCAGATTCATCTGCCCAAGACCAATCGCGTGCGACGCGCTGTTCCCGGCGTCGATCGAAGGCACACTGCGGATGTGGCTCATGTCCGAAACGGCGGTTAAGCTGCGAACCGCCGTTTCCACGGTACGACCAAAATCGGGTGAATCCATGGTATGGGCAATGTTCAAGGAGCCGAGATTGCAGGAGATATCGTGCCCGATCTGCGCGTAATTGAGATTTTCATCGTAGGTGGAGGCACTGTTAACTTGCAAAATCTCCGAGCACAGGTTGCTCATATTGATCCGACCGGCAATCGGATTGGCGCGATTCACCGTATCTTCAAACATGATGTAAGGATAACCAGACTCAAACTGGATCTCGGCCAGCCGCTGGAAGAATTCGCGGGCGTTAATGTATTTTTTGCGCACGCGTTCGTCGGCCACCAGTTCGTCATACCGCTCACTCACGGCGATATCACCGAACGGTTTGCCGTAAATCCGTTCCACGTCATACGGTGAGAACAGCGCCATCCGGGCATTTTCTTTCGCTAGCCGGAAGGTGACGTCGGGGATCACCACGCCAAGCGAGAGCGTTTTGATGCGGATTTTCTCGTCGGCGTTTTCACGTTTAGTATCGAGAAAACGTAATCTATGGTCACTCCCGTTTTTGCAACACCGATTTTGACGACAAGTTGGCTTGC
>OKAX01000134.1_pt1 | contig 11911 bp, 8 predicted proteins | sample 1612341 | NCBI WGS metagenome assembly OKAX01 (sample SAMN04436791, study PRJEB24849) | human gut metagenome | biome: human gut; feature: NICU; material: stool | host: Homo sapiens | place: USA: Saint Louis, MO | collected 2011-04-27 | reverse complement strand
TTAATTTGGAGGTTGACGTAATGGGAACTGTGTGGAGATTACAAACAAGAACAGATAGTAGCAGTGGAGAAAAAATTTCAAAATATTGTTTAGATAATGAGGTTGCTGCTTTAGGGTGGAGTATTAAGGATGACCATATAAAGAATTATAACCCTGAGGCTATAATTGAAATACAAGAAAAACGGAAAAATATAGAAGATATAAATCAGTATTATGATGTTGTTAGAACGTATGGTTTATATGGGATGAATCATAAAAAACGGTTGATTGCTGTTGATATGCTTAAGAAAGTTGAAAAGGGTGACTATATTTGGATGCGTGATAATGGTATTTATTATCTAGGGCATGTAACTGAAAAATCTGAGTATATTTATAACAGTGATGAGGATGCATTAGATTTTGATGCCGCTAATCAAATTACAGATGTTAAGTGGGAACGGATTGGTGATGAAAGCCAGGTACCAGGTGCAGTAGCAACAGCTTTTATTAGTGGTCGAACTTTACAACGTATAAATAAAGACTATATGTTTGAGTATGCTGAATATGCATTTTGGGGAAACCCTTTGATATTAGAGAATTCAAATGAAGAATTTTTACAACAATTATTTTATGATTGTTTATCTCCAAATGATTGTGAGGATTTAGTTTGTTTATATTTATATGATCGTAAAGGTTATGTGACAATCCCATCTACGAATAAAATTGCAACTGAGCTATATGAATGTGTATTAGTAAATCCAGAAAATGGGATGCTTGCATATCCACAAGTTAAAAAGGGAAATATTGCTTTAGATTTTGTTAAGTATATTGATTTGGTAGATAATCAGAAACAAAAAAAAGAAGTATATCTATTTACATCGGAGGGTGAGGTAAAAAATTCCAATATTCAAAGTGATTCGATTCATATTATTGCTCCAAATGATTTATATCTATGGGTAAAGTCTAAGATAGAAAGTGAAAGTTACTTAATCCCTGAAGGAATTGTAAAATGGTATAAATTAATACATTCATCAGAAAAATAGTTAAAAATTAGGAGAGAGTATGAGCCAAGTTTTTAAACAAGATTTAACAGATACTTCAGTCCGACCAGGTGGTATCTTTTTCGTTGAGTTATTAATGCCGAAGCAGTGTGATATGCCTGACCGGGATACAATGATAGAGATATTCACGAAGCATTTAGGTCCTGTTGATTGTTTTGATCACTGTCGTGAGTCTGCTGGTTTCGCCCCTCAGAATTATAAGGTCCATTACGAGGATACTCATGCAGATATTTCACCGACGTTAATGGTGACGGATTGTGAGAAAATCGATAAGCCTGTATTAGATGATTTTGAACGTAGTCAGGTGTGGGATTGTCCTAATGTGGATGAGTTGTTAGCAGAGTGCCAATACAGGGTGTTTGCTACGGATATGTTAGCCTCTGGTTTAGAGGCCAAAGAACGTGCAGATATGCTTGTAAAATATGTAGATGCATTGCTAGAATTATATCCGTCTTGTAAAGCCGTTGTATTTGGACCGTCTCATAAGTTTTTAAGTCGTGAATCGATAGAAAATCATTCAGATAAAGCAGTAACTCGGTTTATTTATTATGCTGTAAATGTGCGCTATTTTAGCATTCAAGGTACCGAAGACATGATAGTTGATTCTCTAGGTATGAGTACCTTATTTTTGCCTGATGTTCAGTATCACTTTCACGGTATGAATCCTGATGAGGTAGTGAATCATGCATATAGTGTGTTGTATTATATTTTTGAGCACGACAATCCTATCGGTGATGGGGAAACGATTGCCGGCTTAGAAAATGGAGATATGAGTCCAGACATCCAATGGAAGGTTCAATACGAGGATTCTTTAATCCAGCCCGTTCGAGAGGTTCTAGACATTAATATGGGTGAATACGCATCTGGAACTCGGTAGTTGTTAATCAATGAAAGGTGTGAGCATTATGAGTGATCAACGTGTTTTTGATATGGAACTTGTGAAAGTTGAAAGTTTGGAGAACGCTGTTAAGACGCCATTTTATCAAACTGATTCCACAGGTGGTTCAGTATGGGTTATTAAACCTGGTCAAATCTTACCAAAACATTATCATCATCACTCTGATGATATATGGGTTATATTGCAAGGCAAGGGTGTATTTTATCCAACGCCTAATACAGAGGTGCCTTTTACAAAGGGGCAAGTTATAGTATCTAAAAAGGGTGAATGTCATGGTGCAAAAAATACTGGAACGGAAGATATTGTCTTTGTGAGTATCGTTGCTCCAGTGCCTGCTGATTATGATCCTGTTAAGACTAATTAATATGAAAGCACTTTATAGTATTTTCTTCTCTTGTGATAGAGATATATTCATACTATAAAGTGCTTTTTTATTTTATACAGTCATTTCTAGCGAATATACCTTTTCTATTTTATATGTCATTATTTTGGTTTTACTATTCCTATTTGTTATTTCTATACTCTATAAAATTCCATTGACAGAGGACGTTTGTTCTTTTAAGATGGTAAAGTATGTAATATTTTAATAAGTAGAAAGGAATTATATGAACTCATCTACACTAGAGCCTCAAAGTGGGGATATCAATTTCAGAGATTTTACGAAACGTCGTATGCTTCACGTAGTCTTACCATTGTTTATTGTTTCTATTATTGCCTTCCTGGATCGCGTTAACATTGCTTATGCAGGCTTGACTATGAAGGAGAATTTACCATGGTTGACGCCAGAAGTATTTGGTATGGGGGCAGGCATTTTCTTTATTGGTTATGTTTTGTTTGAAGTGCCTGCATCTTTAATTGCAGCTCGTTGTAATGCTATGCATTGGGTGGCGCGTATCATGTTTAGTTGGGGGCTCGTATGTATTCTTATGACGACGATGACCACTGAGTTGGAATTTTATGTTTATCGATTTTTACTTGGTCTATGTGAGGCTTCTTTATATCCTGTAATTTATTCATTACTCATTCCAAATTGGTTCTTGCCAAAGGAGCGAGCGAAGGCAATCTCCTTGATGTTGACATCTTTATTGTTCTCTAACATCATTGGTGGGCCATTGGCAGGTATTTTATTGGATACAACGTTCTTTGGTCTACATGGTTGGCGTACACTCTTTATCGTTGAAGCTATTCCTGCTGTGATCTTTGCGTTCATTTTCGCATTCTGGATGAAAGAGCGTCCTGAACATGCATCTTGGGTAACTGATGTAGAAAAGGTATATATTAAAGCCGAGCTTGAAAAAGAAGAACAACAAAAGCAAGCCGCAAAGAAATATACTATTTGGCAAGCGTTAAAAGACCCAAAAGTATTGCGTTTAGCGTTAATCTATTTCTTGTGGGTTATTGGTTTCTGGGGCTTTAGTTTTTGGATGCCTCAAGTTCTTAAAAGCTTATCTGGATGGCCACCAAGCGTGGTAGCGTGGTCTATTGCTATTCCAATGACAGCAGCCTTACTTGTACAAATATACTGTGGTTACTCTTCTGAAAAGCGCAATGAAAAACGTTGGCACGTTGCTACTACATTGTTCATTGGTACTATTGGTTTCTTAGCAACACCACACAGTCCATCTCCAGAAGTTAGCTTATTCTTTATATGCTTAACTGCAGTAGGTGTTTACGGTGGTATGGGTGTATGGTGGACCATGCCAACAACCTTCTTATCTGGCGCTGCTGCAGCGGGGGCGATGGGACTCATTAACTCTTCAGGTAATATGGGGGGCTGGGTAGGTCCTTATATGCTTGGATTCATCAATGGTCACACTGGTAGCTTTGCTTATGGTTACTATGTAATGGGGGCTTGTATGTTCCTTGCTGGTCTATTAATTTTGACACTTCCAAAATCTATGGAACATAAAGAGGATTAAGTAGAGCTATATTATAGATAACTAGATTATAGACAACTTAATAGGAAAATATTTAACGAATGCTTCAATGGTGTGATTTTGGATACTATTCAATTTTATGTTACAATTTACAAAATAGTATTATTTAAACTTGAGGAGACAAATATTGAAAGAGTGTAGACCTAAGTTTGATGAAATTACATCATTTGATGAATTTAATAAATATTATTGGTATCGCGATGAACTTTCACAAATATGTAAATCATTAGGATTAGAATACAGGGGAACAAAACAAGAACTCAATCATATTATTGAGCAGTACTTTAAAGGCGATTTAATTAAAAAATCATCAATAAAAAATAGAAAAAAACAAGTGGAAACTATTACTTTAGATACACCATTACTTGAATGTAATTTTTCCTTTAATACGAAGTTTAGAGAATATTTCTCTGATTTAATAGGTGTTTCACGATTTAAATTTAATGCTGATATGGCTACTGCTTGGAGAAAAGTAAAAAGTGAAAAAAATATAAGCTTTACAATCGGAGATTTGCTGAAAGTATATTATGGTGAATCAGATTATGCAAAGTATGATAATTCGGTTTGTCAATGGAATCAATTTTATAAGGATTTTTGTGCAGATGAATGTAGTTGCAATTATTCGAATAAATTAAAAGTAGCGTCTATTATTTGGAAAGAGGTTAGAGATTCAAAAAATGAAAAAATTTATTCAAAGGAGCTTTTAAGTGAATATGCATATAAATTAGAAGGGTATCGCAAGTAGGAGCAACTTGTCATTGCAGAGACGTATTATGGGAAAATTAGCAATTAAATCTATAATAGAATAATGAAAAAAGCACCTTATATCCTATGAGAAGAGTCATTTGTGATGACTTTTGTAGGTATGTAAGGTGCTTTTATTTATTCCTGATTTCTTTATTGATTTTGTTTTGTTACATCAGGCACTTTCCCAGGATTCATATCGAGGTTTAGATCTGTGGATTTGAATGGGCGTGGGTTTGCCTCTGGTGGTTGTACTTTAAGTTCTGGATGTAACCATTGTAATTGTTTTAGTTCCCAGTCGTACTTGGCACCGTCATTTTGTAGTTGACGAATATCTTTTAGGATTTCGTCTAGTTGGTCGCTATGCTTATTAGCCATCCCTTCAAGAATGTAAAGACGACCTGCTACACTGTCGATGGTAGAACCATCGTGGTCTTCATCGACACGCCATTGTAATTCAGAGATTTGTATTTGCTGGAATATGATAACGATAACCAGCACAATGATAACGCCCCACATGGGAGCTTCTTTAGCTTTCAAAAGGGCTCGCAATTTAGATGCGAGCCCAGATGGTTTGTTCATTATTGACGATCCTCGAGTTGTAATCCAGGTAATGGTAATTTGGAGTTGACGAAGTCTAACCACAAGCGAGAAGCGTGGGAGAGGTAATGACCCTTTTTCCAAATTACATAAAGGGTATGAATAATTTCAGGTACGAGAGGTCTTACGACAACCTTGGAACCAACCTCTGTATTTTCACCTACCTCAGGGCAGAGGCGAGATGGTAATAATGCGATAGCAAGGTTTGCACTAACCGTTTGTAACATGAGATCACGTTGGCTCGTTTCAAACACGATATGCGGTTGGAAGCCGGTGTGTTTACAAGCTTTGATGATTTCATCATGTAAGTTGAAATCGTCTTTATGCAATACAAAAGATTCATCGGCTAGCATTTCTAAGCGAATTTCTTTTTCTTTTGCCAAAGGGCTAGATTTTGGAATGATAACGGACAGTGGGTCACTCGTAAGGTAGAAAGATTCAAATTCTTTAGGGTTTGGTTTTGTACAGATGATGCCAATATCAATTAAACCTTCTTGAACGCTGATCTCAACCTTTTTAGAACCTTGTTCGTAGAGTTCCAATTCGATTTGTGGATATACTTTTTTAAATTCACCTAATAACTGGGCAAAAATGGGAGCATCCGTAATTGGTGGAATACCAATTCTGATAGAACCTTGCTCCAAACGAAATTCGTTTTCAAAATCAGTTTTTAGATGTTCAAACATAAACACAACGCGTTTAGCGTGGGTTAAGAAGATGGTACCCCCATCAGTAAGTTCTACAGATTTAGCATTACGCATGAAGAGAACAACACCAAGTTCGTCTTCTAAAGCTTTAATTGTACGGCTGATTGCAGATTGGGAGATGTGTAAATTCCTTGCAGCCTTACTAAAGCTTTTTTGATCAGCTACTTCAACGAAGTATTTCAAATGATGAAAATCCATAATTAACCCCCTAAAAATAAAACTTGGTTATAGGACGTGACCTAACTAAATGAGAATAGTTATTACTGTAATGCAATTAGCTATTACTTTATGTAAAGCATGGATAGCAATATTGGCAAAGCGACAGTCACTGTATGTGTTGCGTTGATAGGGCCCAGCACGTTATAATTAGCATATAGGGCTATATCAAGTTATGATATTAGGAATTATGGTTGTGCCCATCACAAAAAAGTATGCTCACACATAATGCCATATTATATATAACATATATATTATTGCATTATTTTTTCATGTGCGCAAGTTTGTAATGGTTGTTATTCCTAAACATAATGATAGATTAAGCAAGTGTTCTATTTTTGCTAAATGCTTAAGGAGGCAATAATCACATGAGTCGTAAATTTAAAACTATGGACGGCAACCAAGCGGCTGCTCACGTTTCTTATGGTTTTACAGAAGTTGCTGCGATTTATCCAATCACTCCATCTTCTCCAATGCCAGAACACATTGATGAATGGGCTGCATCTGGTCGAAAAAACATCTTCGGCAACACTGTTCAAGTTGTAGAAATGCAATCTGAAGCAGGTGCTGCTGCTGCAACCCACGGTTCTTTACAAGCTGGTGCATTAACAACAACTTTTACATCTTCCCAAGGTTTGTTATTGATGCTTCCTAACTTATATAAAGTAGCAGGTGAATTACTTCCAGGTGTATTCCAAGTAGCTGCTCGTGCATTGGCTGCACATGCTTTGGCTATCTTTGGTGACCACCAAGACGTAATGGCTGCTCGTGCAGCTGGCTGTGCTATGTTAGCTGAATCCTCTGTACAAGAAGTAATGGACTTGTCCGCTGTAGCTCACTTGACAGCTATTAAAACTCGCGTACCTTTCATCAACTTCTTTGACGGTTTCCGTACATCCCACGAAATTCAAAAAATTCAAATCTGGGACTATGAAGATTTAAAACCATTGGTTGACATGGATGCTGTTAAAGCTTTCCGTAAAAATGCTTTGAATCCAGATGCTCCTGTAACTCGTGGTACTGCTGAAAACCCTGACGTTTACTTCCAACATCGTGAAGCATCCAACAAATTCTACTTGAACGTTCCTGACGTTGTAGAACACTACATGAACGAAGTTAACAAATTGGCAGGTACTAACTACCAATTGTTCAACTACCATGGTGCTCCTGATGCTACTGACGTTGTTGTAACTATGGGCTCTTCCGCTCAAGTTGTAGAATCCACTGTGGATTACCTCAACAAATTGGGCCGCAAAGTTGGTTTTATCAACGTTCATTTGTTCCGCCCATTCGCAACAGATCGTTTGTTGAAAGCTCTTCCTAAAACTGTAGAACGCATTGCAGTTCTTGACCGTACTAAAGAACCAGGTGCTTTGGCTGAACCATTGTTCTTAGACGTACAAGCAGCTGTAGTTGACGGTGGCCGTAATGTAAAAGTTATCGCTGGTCGTTATGGTTTGAGCTCCAAAGACGTTATCCCTGCAGATATCGTTGCTGTATTCGATAACTTAGCTGCTGAAAATGGCAAGAAATTCTTCACATTGGGTATCAATGATGATGTTACATTCTTGTCCTTAGATCGTGCTGAAGGCGTAGAAGTTGAAACTCCAGGCTTGACTGAATGTAAATTCTGGGGCTTCGGTTCTGACGGTACAGTTGGTGCGAATAAATCCGCTATCAAAATCATCGGTGACCACACTGATATGTATGCTCAAGCATACTTTGACTACGACTCCAAAAAATCTGGTGGCGTAACAATGTCTCACCTTCGTTTTGGTAAAAACCCAATCAACTTGCCTTACTTGATTACTGAACCTCAATTCGTAGCATGTCACCGTCAATCTTATGTACATGAATACGACTTGATTCGCGGCATCAAAAAAGGCGGTACATTCTTATTGAACTGTACTTGGTCTCCTGAAGAATTGGATGAACATTTACCTGCTAAATTACGTCGTCAAATCGCAGAAAAAGAATTGAACTTCTACATCATCAATGCTGCGAAAATCGCTTCCGAAATCGGTTTGGGCGGTCGTATCAACATGGTAACGCAAGCTGCATTCTTCAAATTGACTGAAATCATCCCTGTAGATGATGCTGTTAAATACCTTAAAGAATCCGTAGTAACTTCTTACGGTAAAAAAGGTCAAAATATCGTTGACATGAACAATGCTGCTATCGATCAAGGTGTTAACGCTTTGGTAAAAGTAGATGTTCCTGCTAGCTGGAAAGACGCAGTAGATGATGGCAATCATGCAGTTAAACCTGGTTGCGAATCTTGCCCATCCTTCGTTCAAAATATTGCACAACCAATCAATGCACAAGCTGGTTATGATCTTCCTGTATCCAAATTCTCTGGCTATGAAGATGGTACATTACCTGCTGGTACTGCTAAATTCGAAAAACGCGGTCCTGCATTGTTCGTTCCAAAATGGTTGCCTGAAAACTGTATTCAATGTAACCAATGTTCCTTCGTATGTCCACATGCTACAATTCGTCCAATTTTGGCAACTGAAGCAGAAGTGGCTGCAGCTCCAGAACATTTCGATACAATCCCTGCATTGGGTGCTAAAGATCTTCAATTCCGTATCGCTGTATCCCCATTAGATTGCTTGGGTTGCGGTAACTGTGTTGATATCTGTCCAGCTCCTAAAGGCAAAGCTATCGTGATGACATCCATCGATACTGAAATCGAACAAGCTGAAGCTTGGAACTATGGTGTTAACCTTCCTGTAAAAGAAAATCCTATGAAGAAGGAAACTGTTAAAGGTTCCCAATTTGAACAACCATTGTTCGAATTCTCCGGTGCTTGCGCAGGTTGTGGTGAAACTCCTTATGCTAAATTGTTAACTCAATTGTTCGGTGACCGTATGATGATTGCCAATGCAACTGGTTGTTCCTCCATCTGGGGTGCTTCCATGCCTGCATCTCCATACACAACTAACCAACAAGGTCATGGTCCTTCTTGGGCAAACTCCTTGTTCGAAGATAATGCTGAGTATGGTTATGGTATGTACATCGGCGTTAAGAAAATCCGCCAACAATTAGTAGAATTGGCTGCTAAAGCAGTTGAAACTGCTACTGGCGAATTGAAAGACGCTTTAGAACAATGGATTGAATTTGCTAACCTTGGTGCAGCTACTCGTCAACGTTCCGAACGTTTAGTAGCAGCTATCGAAGCTGAAGGCGCTACAACTCCTGAATTGAAAGAAATTCTTGAGAAAAAACAATTCTTGATCAAACGTTCTCACTGGATCTTCGGTGGTGACGGCTGGGCATACGACATCGGCTTCGGCGGTGTTGACCATGTATTAGCTTCTGGCGAAGACGTAAACATCTTCGTATTCGATACTGAAGTATACTCCAACACTGGTGGTCAAGCATCTAAATCCACTAACGTAGCAGCAGTTGCTCAATTCGCAGCTTCTGGTAAACGTACTAAGAAGAAAGACCTTGGCATGATGGCTATGTCTTATGGTTATGTATACGTAGCACAAGTAGCTATGGGTGCAGACAAAAACCAATTGATGAAAGCTGTTACAGAAGCTGAAGCATATCCAGGTCCATCCTTGATCATCGCTTACAGCCCATGTATCAACCATGGTATCAAAGCTGGTATGGGTAAAGCTCAAGAAGAACAACGTAAAGCAGTTGCAGCTGGTTACTGGGATCTTTACAGATACAACCCTCAACTTAAAGAAGAAGGTAAAAATCCATTCTCCTTGGATTCCAAAGAACCAACTGAAAGCTTCCAAGACTTCCTTAAAGGTGAAGTACGTTACGCTTCCTTGGCTAAAGCAGCTCCAGACGTTGCAGAAGAATTATTCGCTAAAACTGAAAAAGACGCTAAAGAACGTCGCTTAAGCTATGTTCGCTTGCAAAAAGGTTTTGAAGACGTAAAATAATTCGTTATTTAACGACTGAGAACTATATGAGGCACCCTTTCAAGGGTGCCTCTTTTGTATGTAATACTATATAGCTAAATGTGTTAATATCATATTATTTAGGTAATAACTGCTTTAAACATAGGTAATATACTAGTAATTTGGTATAATGATAAATAACAATGTATATTTCATAAAGTTAAACATAGAGGTACATATGGCTAAGGATAATTCACAAATAGCAATGGAAGACATGCAACAAACGATATATAAAGAGTTAGGCTATAAATCCTATCCATTTCCTTTTACAACGCCGGCCTATTTAGAAGCATATGGTGCTCTTGTAGGGCTAAATACTCCACCTGCGAAGACAGCTCGTGTTCTTGAACTAGGCGCTACTTATGGCGGTAATATTATTTCTCAAGCTGTATTTAACCCAGAGGCGACCTTTGTAGGCATTGAACTTTCACAAGACCAAGTAGAGAAGGGCAATCAAATTATTTGTGATGCAAAATTAGAGAATGTATCCTTGGTGCAAGGAGATATTTTGAATTTTGACGAATCTATGGGGACTTTCGATTATATTATTGCACATGGATTCTACTCTTGGATCAATGATGAAATGAAGGATAAGCTGCTCAATATTATTTCTAATCATTTGGTGGATAATGGTATTGCCTATGTGTCTTACAATACGTATCCAGGTTGGCATACCATGGAAGAAGTACGTCAGCTCATGCTGTTTGCTAATCGTGGCCAAGATAAGTTGACCCATAAGGAAAAGGTGTTGCGCGGTAAGACCGTAGGCAGTCTTGTGGGTGCTCAGATTCTTAACTATGATAACCTTAAAGAACGAAATAGTAAATTTCTTGGTGCATTGCGCTCTGTAATGCAAAAGGATGACTATTATGTAGGTCATGACCATCTAGAGCCGCATAATGATCCGTGCTATTTCTATCAATTTAATGATCATTTGAAAGCGCATAATCTTGCTTATGTATGTGATGCAGATCTTACACTATCTATGGTTCGTACCTATGATGAAAGTATTGCAGCTAAACTTGAGCAATTGGCACCTAATAGCCAAGCGGATCAAGAACAATATTTAGATTTTATATTAGATACAACATTCCGCAAGTCAATTATTTGTAAAGCTAGCTTTGCAAAAGATATCAATTTTGCTGTTGCGAATCCGGCTGAAGTGAATACAATTCCTGTACGTACTATTGTAAATAGCTTTGTTTTCCAAATTCTCTTTGACGAGGAAGCCTTGGAAATGTTTGATAACGAGCTCGTAAGAGATACGTTCCAAGCAATAATTAAAGATGGGGGCACTTTCAATATGATTGAAGCCCTCGCTATTTTGAAAGCGGCTCATGAGGCGGCTCATGCATCTGATGATGAATTAGAACCTGCTGTATGTAGCTTGTATCGTGCTGTAGTAGAGCATATGGTACGTGGTGGTATTCGCTTCTATAAAACATTCCCTGTAAAAGAAGAGTATATGGAGGGCTTATCTTATATACCTACCCGTTTTACAAACTTTGTAAAAGCTATTGTTCATGGTGGCAGTGAATATATGTATGGGGCAGATATGTTCAATGATGCTATTGGTGATATTTCTGAAGAGGATTTATTATTTATGGAGTTATTGAACAAACCAAAAGCGAAATCCACGGTAATTAAAAAGATTAAAGATGCTCTCTTTAGTGCAGATCAGTCTCAACCTACAAAGCATCAAAATGCCATGGCTGAAGCTTTTTATAATGAATTAACAACGCGTATGGAACAATTGGGCTTTATTAGAAGTAAGAAAACAGGTAGTATTTCCTAATTGATAGAGCTCGTTATTTGATTATATTGCTATGAAGTTGTATTATATTCA
>OKAX01000101.1_pt1 | contig 18521 bp, 19 predicted proteins | sample 1612341 | NCBI WGS metagenome assembly OKAX01 (sample SAMN04436791, study PRJEB24849) | human gut metagenome | biome: human gut; feature: NICU; material: stool | host: Homo sapiens | place: USA: Saint Louis, MO | collected 2011-04-27 | reverse complement strand
GATTTTATAGGAATTATATATAAATTCATTCTAAACTCACTATAAAATAAGCATTTAATGGTTCTTCTACATTTTGACTTCATAGACTATAGATAGTATGTGTACCAGTCGAAAGACAAACTCAACTATATCTGAAATTTCCAAACTATATATCTACAAGTCCATGCTAGATATATGTTTTGGAACTTACATGATGACAGTTGACTGGAAATATACATGCGTAAAGTTGCATGTATATGAATTAATAAGGAGGACAATATGAAAAAATCTATTTTAAAAAGTAGTATTGCTTTAGCAGTGGCTGGCGTATTTGGTGCCACTGTAGCTGTAACAGCAGCTGAACCAGTAACTCCAATGCCTGTTACGCAAGAAACAGCGAGTACAGCGACTCCAGCACAACCAGTTACTGATCCAGTAGTTCCTACTGTAGCGGTGGCTCCAGATGTGGCTACTACTGCAGTTGCACCTAAAACTCCGGTAGCTCCTGTAGCAGAAGCTAATCAAGTAGGTACAGCAGTTCGTAATACTACACCAGTTCCAACAGCTACACAAGATGTTAAAACACCAGTAGCTCAAGAAACTGTAGTGCCTAGTACAGAAAATCCTGCAGCAGCGGTCCCTTCTATTGAAACTGCATCTGTAGCTAAAGCTCCTAGTGAAACAAGAGTAGTACGCGGTGGCGATAAAAAATCAGAATCTGTAGCAAAGCATGATAAAGAAGTTAAAAATACTAAAAAAGCTGCAGTAGACAAAGCGCCTAAAGTAAAAGTTGTGAAAGACGAAAAAAAGGCTGATAAAGAAGAGCCTACTAAAGAGGAAAAAAAAACTCTAAAAGTAGAAAATCACAACCTAGCACAACCAATCAGCAAGAAGGCGTAGTAGACCAAAATAGTATTTTCGTAGTTGGTGCTAATTATTTAATTGACCAATTCGAAAGTAAATTTGGAAACTCCAAAATCACTAATGTATCCTTCAAAACTCAAGGTAAAACTGCCATTTATGAAGTAGCTGGTTTTAATACTAGTGGTGCTCATTCTATGACTCTAGATGTGGCTACTGGTAATGTAACGGATGGTACTCCTAAAGCATATGACGCATCTATGGAAGCTAGTGCTATTGATGCTGGAACAGTAATACCTCCACATGTGGCAATTAATGCAGCTTTCGTACAGTCTGGCAAGGTAGCGACTGGTATTAATGCGTGGTCTCTTGCTAATCAAAATGGTAAACCACTATATACCATAGAATTCCATGATGCACAAAATAAACCGATATCCGTTGTATTGGATGCTAAAACAGGGACGGTAGCAAAATAAGTTGATCTCCTATTCTATAGCGCTGTAAAGCAAACCCTTTCAAAAACGAACACTAAGCACTCAAAACTATACACACATAACATAAATACACTTACACACACATACACAACACATAAAACACACAAAAACACACAAAAACACACACACACAATAAACAATTACACACAGCCCTCTGGATTGGATAGATAAACATTGACTCTCTCCTATGCCGTCTATCGTTCAGAGGGCCCCTTATGAATTGTGGTTCCCTCCGAATCATAAGATTATATACTTGGTATATATACTCTCTCTCACAATAAGAACGTAACTGCTTTACAGCACGCTGGGTATAGGAGAGCAAGAAAGCCCGTATCACATGTAGACCGCTGCATGTGATACGGGCTTTTTTTGTAAGAGAATTTCTTTATATCAAATGGTAGATATAAGATTATAAGTTTTTAGTAAAGGTAAAAAGAGCAGATGTTATAGGAAGCATCTGCTCTTTTGTTATGAATATAGACTCTTATGAGATCTAACATGGTTGTTTTATTTATATATATTGTCGCGGTACTCGTTCTGAGAATCCACAGAATATTTCGTATGGAATAGTAGAAGCAAGAGCGGCAATCTCTAGTGCAGAGATACTTTCATGACCTTGGGAACCTAGAAGAACCACCTTATCGCCTGGTTTTACGGTAATCGTATCCGGAACAGCTACCATGAATTGGTCCATACAAATGCGACCTACTACAGGGCAACGCGTGCCATGAATCAGTACGGTACCTCGATTGGATAAACTACGAGGATAGCCGTCAGCATAGCCTACAGGAATGGTAGCAATTGTCATTGGCTCAGCTGTGATATAGGTAGACCCATATCCGATGCCTTCGCCAGCAGGGATATGTTGCACATGAACAACTTCACTATGGAAGGATAAAACTGGCTTTAAGCCTAATCGATTTGGTACATCAAGGGATGGCATGATACCGTATTGAATAATACCAGGACGAGCATCTGTGAATAGACTATCTTTGACAGATAAGAGACCTGCACTGTTGGCGAGAGAGAAGCGGTAATCTGCTTCTGGACGGAATGCCCGTATTTCATCTACCATGCGATGAAATTTTTGCGTTTGGCTATGAGCGTGCGTTTGATCTGCGGCGTCCGCATTACTCATATGAGAGAAGAAGCCGTCTACTTCAAGATTTTCGTAGGACTCAACACGTTTGATAAACTCTACAGCATCCTCAGGTTTGATGCCGATGCGATGCATGCCCGTATCAACGGCAACGGCAACGCGAATGATCATGTCATGGTTGTCAGCTACTTTATCGAGGGCGTCTAAATCCGTAGATTCACAAACGGCAGGAATGGAATTCGTATCTGCTACAAGCTCAAAGGATTGTGGTCTTGTGAGACCTAATAGATAAATAGGTACCATAATACCTGCGTTGCGAAGTGGTACAGACTCTTCTGGAATAGCAACGGCTAAGGATTCGTAACCTTCTTCCACAGCAATACGACCCATCATAACGCTGCCGTGGCCGTAGCCATTGGCCTTGATAACAGCTGTAGATGTGCTCCACTCAGGCAAACTATCTTTAATTTTACGCAAATTCTCGCGAACGAGACTTGTATTTATGGTCAAATAGGTAGGTCTCATGGTATTCCTCAATTCTATATAACATTACTTTTATTTTATAACTTTTGGGGAATTACACAATACTTTTGTAAAAGTTTTATACAGAAATATTGGTTTTGTTTTGAATTTCATGGCTTTTCTGCATATATTATATACAATAATTGTGAAAGTATACTAATTGATATGAATAGATATGTTACTTACAGTACTAATTCATAGTATTAAATTATATAAAAAATAGTATAATTTATATAGAAGTAGTATTACATATATTTGAGGCTATTCAATTCATATGCTATTTGCCTTTACTAGAAAGTAAGAAATAAATTTACAGGCAAAGGGCTGAGAGTTGTTGGCATGTATTAAACAAGACACATGGAATACAACATGTATGTAGGAGGTTCTCATGAGTGAACGTGTAGTAGTGGTAAACGCAAGTAAAATGAATTACGACCATGCATTAGATTTCTCCATATTATCTAATGATGTACAGGTTTATGATAACAGCACAAATACTGAGCTTATCGAACGCATTCAGGGTGCTCGCGTAGTAGTAACAAAAGAGATTCCTGTTACTGCTGAGTTACTTTCACAATTTCCAGATACAGTAAAGCTCATCGTAGAAGCCGGCACAGGCTATAATAATATCGACCTCAATGCAGCAAAGGCAAAGAGTATCATTGTGTGCAACATTCCAGCATACAGTACAGAGCGTGTAGCACATACGGTAATCATGATGATTCTTAATTTTGCGTCCACTATGCAACAACAAATTGGTATGCTTGCTAAAGGTGATCGCAGTAACTTTACAAAATATTTGCAAGTGAGCCATACAGAAGTGAATGGTAAAACATTAGGTGTTGTCGGTGCTGGTCACATTGGTATGGAAGTCATCAAAGTAGCAAAAGCACTTGGCATGAATATCTTGGTTCATACACGTACACCAAAAGCTGATGGGGATGGTATTCGTTATGTAAGTCTTGATGTATTACTTGAAAATAGTGATTATATTACATTGCATTGCCCATTGAATGATCAAACTAAACATCTTATTAATAAAGAAACAATTGGTAAGATGAAACCTAATGTAGTCATCGTTAATACTGGTCGTGGTGCCCTTATCAATGAAGCTGACCTTTGTGAAGCATTAGCAGCTAAACGTATCGCTGGGGCAGGTCTTGATGTACAAGAGGTAGAACCTCCAGCAGAGGATAGTCCTCTCTATACACTAGATAATGTCATCATTACTCCGCACATGGGTTGGAAAGGCCTTGAAACACGTCAACGCCTGGTAGGTATTATTCGAGATAATATACAAGCATTCTTAAAAGGTGAACCAATTAATGTGGTGTCACAATAGTTACGATAAAGATTTATAACAGTATAATTTATACTATTACACCTTGGTTTAATATAAAGGTCTATATTATAGGGTTGTTTGAACATCTACAATATAGTGTAGTTTATAATATTACATAATAGGTTCTATAACGGCATGAAAGTAATTGTCTAATTTTGTAGGCGATTCTTTCATGCCGTTTTTTACCCACCATAACACCATTTCCACAAAACTACCTGAAATATGATTGATAATAAAGTCATCCGGTAGATTTGTATTTGCTTTACGGTCTTGATTGATGAAATATCCTTTCACCAACTCATTTAAATGATCTCTAAAATAGCGCAAAAAAATTTCGTTATTATCACTAGCTAGTAGTTCGAGGATTTTATTTTCATTTTGCTGTAAATGTTGTAATAAATGACCAAATACTGAGACTGGGTAAATATTTTGTTGATAAAGTCCATGAGCATGAGGTAAATGATTAATACTATCTTTTATATGTAAAAATAAGTCTTCGCAGAGGGCTTCTAGTAATGCTTCTTTTGTGTCGAAATGAGCATAAAATGTGGTGCGGCCAATATCTGCGGCACTAATGATTTCCTGAACGGTGATTTTGTCATATGCCTTATTAGATAATAATTCGTTAAAAGCTATAAATATGGCTTTACGAGTCCTTTTCTGTCTACGATCCATATTAACTCCTGTCATACTTTTAGTACAAAACATCATATATGTTCCGTAATAAACATATATGATGTTTTATATATTGTATTAAAACCATAGGTTGATACAATTAAAGTGAACAAAGTGTTCGTTATCGTAATTATTGTACTGTAAGTATAGTCATAATTCAATTCATATTGATAGTGAAAGTCTGATAAGGGGATTGCTGTATGGTACATCGAATACATGATATATTATCTGGTTTATATATGACGATTTTAGCGGGACTATTTTTACTGCTTGATGGGATTCCGCATTTAATAGAGGAGTTTGGTGGACAGAGTCCGTTTCAAAATATATTCCCTTTTGAGCCTTCTTGGGTTACCGTTATTATTTGTGGTTTTCCTCTTGTGTATTTATCCATACGAAGGATCGTATATAATAAGGGAATTAGTAAAATCTCATCGGCTCTATTGATTTCTATGGCTATGTTTGCAGCCATTGCCATCGGAGATATATTTGCGGCTGGTGAGGTAGCGTTTATTATGGCTTTAGGCGCTCTCCTTGAAGAATCAACTACCGAGCGAGCAAAAAAGGGGTTAAAAAAGTTAATTTCGTTAGCACCTGTTAAGGGTCGTAAAATACAAGATAACAAAGAAATAATGATTTCCATAGAGTCTATACAAAGTGGTGATTACTTGCGAATCCTTCCGGGCGAAACAATACCTGTAGATGGTCGAATCATTAAAGGTGAAACAACGGTAGACCAATCCATTATGACAGGAGAGTCTATACCTGTTGATAAAACAATTGATGATGATGTATTTGGTGGAACTATTAATTGTTTTGGTGCCATAGATATTATAGCTACTAAAGTGGGCGAAGATAGTTCTATTCAAAAAATGATTCAGCTTATTAGAAATGCGGAACAGAAACAGGCTCCGATTCAGCGCATAGCTGATACTGTTGCTAGTCGATTGGTTCCTATTGCATTGTTGATTGCTTGCATAGGCTATCTAGTAACTGGAAATATCATCGTCGGTGTTACTGTGTTGGTAGTATTTTGTCCTTGTGCATTGGTGCTTGCTACACCTACTGCAGTTATGGCTGCTATTGGTCAAGCTACTAAACATGGAGTTATTATTAAATCTGGTGAAATTCTTGAAACTATGGGAAAAGTAGATACTATGGCATTTGATAAAACCGGCACATTAACACGTGGTCAGTTATCGGTCCAATCTATTTTAGCCGTTGATACTGATTATAGTGAGACCGATATTCTTCAATTATCTGCATCTGCAGAGGCTAAGAGTGAGCATCCTATTGGTAAAGCTATCGTTTCTCATGCGATAGAGCAAGATTTAGAAATACTTGATACTACTTCGTTTACGATGTTCGTAGGTAAAGGGATTATAGCCGTAATAAAAGGTCGAGAATTATATTGTGGAAATGAACGATTCCTTGAAGAACATAATATTATTGTAAATGAGTCCATTCAACAAACCGTTAATGTATATCGAAGTGAAGGAAAGGTATCTGTCATTATTGCAGATAAAGAGCATATTATAGGTATCATTACATTATCTGATACAATGCGAAATGATGCGATAAATATGATATCTGCTATCTCAAGCTTAGATATGACAACAGTATTACTTACTGGTGATAGTAAAGAAGCAGCTACATATATTGGAAAGAAATCTGGCGTTTCCGAAATACATGCGGAGCTTTTACCAGGAGAAAAAGTAAGTATTATCGAATCATTGCAAGGGAAACATCATAAGGTTTGTATGGTTGGCGATGGAATTAACGATGCACCGGCTATGAAGACTGCTGATGTGAGTATTGCAATGGGGACTATTGGTAGTGATATTGCCATAGAAACAGCAGACATTGCTTTGATGAGTGATGACCTTAGTAAAATTCCTTATATTAAACGATTATCAGATGCTACGATTAAAACTATAAAATTTAGTATTGCTTTATCAATGGTCATTAATTGTATCGCTATTATTCTCTCATTGCTTGAGGTTTTGACGCCTACTACAGGTGCATTAGTGCATAATGTGGGATCTTGTTTAGTGGTCCTCATCGCTGCCCGTTTGTATGATAGAAAGTTTATTTAAATGCAATAAGAGCCGTCCCCGGTTGTATGGGGGCGGCTCTATTGATTAGGACTATCATAGATCAAGTCTTGGTATATATATTTATATATATCAAGGGAGGTAGTTATCCTCAAACTTGATTATGATTGATGTTGTGTTTTGATGGGACTCCACCAATGGCGTCTATAGGCCTTGATGCCTTCCACCACGGTTCTTGTCGCTTTAGCTGCAATATCTTTCGTTGCAGCTGGGATGCCCTCTAGGCGATAGGGAATACCTAACTCCTTATATTTAGCAATACCCATAACGTGATAAGGTAAGCAATCAACGGCTTGTAAATTTTTCAGAGATCCTAGGAAAAAGCCTAGACGATAGTGACGATCGGCATTATCTGTAATCGTAGGGACTACTACGTGACGAACCCAAATCGGAACTTCCACGTTTGCCGTCAATCGAGCAAACCCGAGAATGGGCTCTAACGGTTTACCCGTTAACCATAAATGCTTGGCTGGATCGATTTCCTTAATGTCTAGGATGACGAGACTAGTTACACTGAGTAATTTACGGTATGCCACCTCTTGGTGGGGGTCAAAACAAATTCCACTTGTATCTAAACAGGTATGGACGTTTCTTTCACGGAAATATGTGAAAAGCTCAATAACAAAGTCGATTTGCATAAGAGCTTCCCCACCTGTGACGGTGATACCACCATTAGTATAAAATTGGCGGTTACGTTCGTACTGGTCCCATAATTCCTTTACGGTCATGAATTTAGCATTATCGCTAGTTTCATCCCATGTATCAGGATTATGGCAATAAGCACAGCGCATGGGGCATCCTTGAAGAAATACCACCATGCGCATGCCTGGACCATCAACCGTACCCATCGTTTCAACCGAATGAATACGTCCAGTCATAGGAAACCTCGATTAGATACGTTGATGGAATGTACGGGAAATAACTTCGTCCTGTTGTTGTTTTGTCAATTTGTTGAAGTGCACCGCATAACCGGATACACGAATCGTCAATTGAGGGTACAACTCAGGATGTTTTTGAGCGTCTAACAATGTTTCACGAGTAAACACGTTAACGTTCAAATGATGGCCGCCCTTTTGGGAATAACCATCCAATAACTCTACCAAGTTATCAACTTGTTGGTTGCTCATGGGTATAACCTCCTTTCAACCAAGACTAACACTCGTATCGGTGCCGGTGAAAGCAGTCCGATACTGTGGAAGATTTTATTTATCTTCCTTTATAGTAACATTTGGTTCGCTGCATGCGAAGTTTGTATTGCTGTTAGGCAATTGAGAAGGGTCTAACTCAATATCAAAATCGCTGACGGAAACAAATGTTTCACCAGATTTACCTAATGCGTCCGGAATGATAGAGAAGGTATTAGAAATACCATCGGAGCAATCACGCCATGGCATTTTAGCTACGGATGCCAACGAGGATACAGCACCGTGAGAATCACGACCGTGCATTGGGTTCGCGCCAGGAGCGAAAGCTTCGCCAGCTTTACGGCCATCTGGAGTAGAACCTGTAGCAGTACCATATACTACGTTGGAAGTAATTGTTAACAAGCTCATAGTTGGAACGGATTGACGATATGTAGGATGTTTACGAATCTTGTTCATAAATGTGGAAACAACCTTTGCTGCCAAGCTATCTACACGGTCATCATCGTTACCATATTTAGGGAAGTCACCTTCGATTTCGAAATCAACAGCGATGCCATTTTCGTCACGGATAGGTTTTACCTTAGCATATTTAATAGCGGATAAGGAGTCTGCTACTACGGATAAACCAGCGATACCAGTTGCAAACCAACGAGTTACCTTGCGGTCATGCAATGCCATTTCTAGTTTTTCATAAGCATATTTATCGTGCATGTAGTGGATGATGTTCAAGGCATTTACATATACGCCTGCCAACCATTCCATCATGTCGTCGAATTTTTCCCATACTTCGTCAAATTCTAAGTATTCGGAAGTGATAGGGCGGTATTTAGGACCAATTTGTTTCTTCAACTTTTCGTCAACGCCACCGTTGATAGCGTAAAGCAAGCATTTCGCCAAGTTGGAACGAGCACCAAAGAATTGCATTTCTTTACCGATACGCATTGGGGATACGCAACATGCGATGGCGTAGTCATCACCAGAGTTAGGACGCATCAATTCGTCATTTTCGTATTGAATGGAAGATGTTTCAATGGATAATTTCGCACAGAAACGGCGGAAACCGATAGGCATGCGAGGGGACCATAATACAGTGAGGTTTGGCTCTGGAGCAGGGCCAAGGTTAGTCAATGTATGTAGGTAACGGAAGGACATCTTAGAAACCAATGTACGGCCGTCAGTACCCATACCACCGATGGATTCAGTGGTCCAAACAGGGTCACCTGTGAACAAATTGTTGTATTCGTGGATACGTGCGAAGCGAACCATGCGCAATTTCATAATGAAATGGTCTACGAATTCTTGGATTTGTTCCTCTGTGTATGTGCCGTTGCGAAGGTCTCGTTCCGCATAGATATCGAGGAATGTGGAGTTACGACCAATGGACATAGCAGCACCGTTTTGCTCTTTAATAGCACCAAGATAGCCGAAGTAAATCCATTGCATAGCTTCACGAACATCCTTAGCTGGTTTGGAAATATCATAGCCATAGGATGCTGCCATCTCTTTCAATTCTTTCAAAGAGCGGATTTGATCTTGTATTTCCTCACGGTCGCGAATAACATCTTCTAGCATGTCACCCATTGTAATGCTAAATTGTTCTTTTTTATCTTCAATGAGATAATCAACACCGTAAAGAGCGATACGACGATAGTCACCGATAATACGACCACGGCTATACGCATCTGGTAAACCAGTTACAATGTGAGCTGTACGTGCAGCTCGCATTTCTGGAGTATATACATCAAATACGCCATCATTGTGAGTTTTGCGATGTTTCTTAAAGAAGTCCTCTGTTTGCGGATCCATTTTGAAGCCGTATTCTTCAATAGCGGATTTTGCTGTGCGCAAGCCACCATATGGGAACATAGCGCGTTTTAAAGGTTTGTCAGTTTGCAAACCAACGATTGTTTCAAGTTCTTTGTCGATATATCCTGGCGCATGGGCAGTAATGTGTGTGGCCACGGAAGTATCAGCATCGAGCATGCCGCCTTTTTCACGTTCTTCTTCATAAAGCTTCATTACTTGTTCCCACAATTTTGTTGTTCGTTCTGTAGGACCAGCAAGGAAGGAATCGTCCCCTTCATAGGGGATATAGTTTCTTTGAATAAAGTCGCGTACATCAACGGCTTTATCCCACACACCTGTGTTAAAATCTTTCCATGCAGTATGTTGCATTTTGCACCTCCATAAAAGGATATAACTATAGATTTCTATGCCTATAGTGTACAATGTTTGTAGCAATTCTACAATGAATAGATGATATAGATTTTCAATACATACTATGCAATTTTGTGAAGTATCTCATAAATTTCCATAAGCTAAATTGTTTAAATACACCAGTATATATATGCTTATATGGGATTTTGCTTTTTGCAATTTCATTTAATGTATATATAATAATATGAAATTGCATATCAATATTAATAAAGGAAATAAAAATTTTATTAAAGAGGATGAAGGCGGATTATTCAATAGTATGATTGGATAGTTTATATTTGTGTACTGTTCGGAGGCCGTTTATATCTTGTACAGAATCAGCCTGCAAGTCTTTATAAATGCATGTATATTGTAATGCTACGGAACGTTGCCAGCCAGGAAAACAAGCGTTTCTTTTCTTCGCTGACATCATATACTATACTTTGAGCAGCTCTTGTTGAAGAGTAATTGATATTGCCTAATATAGGAGGTCACATTATGGATTTTAATGAAAAATTACGGGAGTATAGAAAAGAATCCGGATTATCTCAAGGGAAATTAGCGGAAACGCTCAATGTGTCGAGACAGGCCATAACAAAATGGGAATCGGGCAATGGGATGCCTGATATTTCAAATTTAAAGGCCCTTTCAGCTGTATTCAATATTTCTGTGGATGAATTACTTTCAGAAGAAGTGGTTAAACTTCGATATCCTTATGAAAGTATTGTAGAATACGATATCGATGAGATAAAACATTTCGACATTAAACTGGGTTCTGTTAATCGCGTAAAAATGAGAGCTGGAGAGGGTGAGAAGATAAAGGTTCAACTGGTCAGTGATACTATTGAAAATTTGACGGAACTGGTGAAAGTAAAAATCGATGATATCAAAAGGCGTATCGATGTGGATGTAAATCGTTCCAAATCCTTATCTGAAGAGCTTGTAAAAGAACATCTGTCGATTTTTATAAATTTGCCTGAAAAATATATGGGAGATACGGAGCTAGCGACCCATTGTGAAAAACTAGAGCTATTTGATATTATTAGTGAAAAGTTTGAGCTAGACGGAGCGGTTAAAGAAATTCATATTGCCGGCGGTAACAGTCATATAGAGCTGGATAACAACTCTCCAATGGAGATATATGTAGCGGATTATACGGGGCGAATTGATGTGAATCAGATATCGGCGAAATCTCGTCTGCATGTCCCTCATGAGTATGCTTTCAAAGCGGTGAAAAAAGGTATTCGCACTAAATTGCTCTTTGAAGATCGTGGACACCTTGTAGACGATTTTTCTGTGTCTGAATCAGAAAATCAAATTGAAATTAATGGAATCAATAGTGAACTTACAATAGTCAAGTTAAGTGAATAGTTGCATTAATTATATAGACATATCTGCTACATAGTTTTCATAAAGCGTTATTACTTGTTCCAACGACTTTGTTACACAGTTTGTAGGTCCCATAAGGAAGAAAGCATCCCCTTCATAGGAATAGAAAATATGATTTAATTTATTGTAGTGTTAGGGGTATATTATGGTACTATTGAGATAGTGTTATTAAGATATAAAACATGTAGATAACATGATCTTGGTAGAATGAATTAAGATAGAAGTAATCTGGATAGAATATACGTGGATCAAAGTGGATTATAAGATTGTATAGGCGAATGCTGTTGAAAGGTGGATGGTAATGACAAATCGAAAGAAAGCACTTTTAGGTGCTTCTGCTACTATTGCGGTGTGGGCTACTGCATTTCCTTTCAGTAAAATAGCATTACAGTCAGTAGATTCATTGACATTGTCTGTGGCAAGGGTCATGGGTGGCGCTTTACTTATGCTGGTAATCGGTGTTGTAAAAGGGCTACATATACCGACAACATGGCGTGAGTGGGGACTATATATTCTGTTAGGTGCTACAGGGAATTTTCTTTACCAAGTTGTATTTAATGAAGGCTTGCGCACAATTCCAGCGGCCACATCCAGTATTATTATGGCCTTGACTCCGATGACGACAGCACTGATGGCCACGATTATTTATAAGGATACAATACGACCTATAGGATGGCTATTTACCATAACTGCATTTATAGGTGTAGCCATAATTATTCTATGGAATTCCGCCCTTACTATTCCTGTAGGAGCCTTGTGGACTTTGTTAGGGATGATACTCTTTGCAGTGTATAATATTCTAAATCGTGGACTTAGTTTAAAGGGACATAAGCCTATCACTATCGCCATGTGGTCTATGTTTACGGGGGCTATTATGGCATTGCCCTTTGCGGAACATGCTATTGAATTGATTGTGGTGGCACCGATTAGTGCAAAATTTGCTATGGCCTATTTAGCATTCCTATCTAGTGCGTTAGGCTTTGTATTCTGGAGCTATGCCTTGGAACATGCTGAAAAGGTTTCTGATGTAACTAATTTTATGTATATCTCGCCTATAGTGGCAGCTATTGTAGCAGCCTTCTTATTGGGGGAAATACCTAATATGGGTCTCTATATAGGGGCGCCTGTCATTTTAGGATCCCTATATCTCTTTAATCGATATAGATAATTTATTTTTGTTAGTGTTTGAATTGGTTCAGCTTGATGTAAAAAAATAAAATTAGATAAATAGGGATGTGAACCCTTATAAGATAAGAGCTATATAATAAAAGAACCTCAACCTTTTAACTGGTGAGGTTCTTTTTTGGTTTGACAGTCCTTATAAATTGTAGTAATCTAAGTACATAATTAAATCATACCTTATAGATATGTTTTAAATTTAAAATTAATTCCTACTGAATTGTAGGAAAAGAGGTGGTACAGTGATTGCTATACGAAATGTAACGAAAGAGTTTGATGTTAATAAGCAAAAGGTTACTGCATTATCTGATGTAAACTTTACCATAGAAAAAGGCGACATATTTGGCATTATTGGCTTTAGTGGAGCCGGTAAATCTACACTGTTACGCATGATTAATGCTTTAGAGGTACCTACCTCTGGTCATGTTGAAATAGATGGTGTGAATATCAATGGTTTAAGTTTTAACGAGCTCAGAAAGGTTCGTAAGCGCATCGGCATGGTGTTTCAACAGTTCAATTTATTGAATGCTAAATCTGTGTATGATAATGTGGCGATTCCATTAATTCTAAATAAAGTTCCTAAATCAGAGATTGATAATAAGGTTAAAACCTTGTTAGACTTTGTTGATTTAGGTGATAAAGCAAATGCCTATCCAGGAGAATTATCTGGTGGTCAAAAGCAGCGCGTTGGTATTGCTCGTGCGTTGGCTACAGATCCATCAATTCTGCTTTGCGATGAAGCAACAAGTGCTCTTGATCCAGATACAACAGAGTCTATTCTTCAATTATTAGAACGCGTTAATCGTGAACTAGGGGTAACAGTCGTTATCGTAACTCATGAGATAGATGTAATCCAAAAGATATGTAATCGCGTTGTAGTTATGGAACATGGGAAGCTTATCGAGAGAGGTTCTGTACTTGAGGTGTTTAGTAAACCTAAGCATGAAACAACAAAACGATTTGTTAGGACTGTTATTCCTGATGAAATCCCATCTACAGTTAAACATACCTTGGCTTGTGATAAAAGGCCTTACACAATATTTAAAATGCACTTCTTAGGAAATAATACAACTGATAATGTGCTATATCATATTAATAAAACTTTTGATTTAGAAACGAGTGTGTTGTTTGCTACGGTAACAGAGTTAGAGCATACGGTACTTGGAATTTTCATCGTTCAGTTCATTGGTGATGATCTTGAAGTGGGCAAGGTAAAAGAGTATCTTGTGACACAAGGCATTGAATGGCAGGAGGTGGCACTATAATGGATTTCTTTATGCAAGAACTTGGCGTTCCCGGTTCGCAGTTATTACTAGCTGCAGAACAAACATTATATATGGTGTTCCTATCTCTATTCATTGGTACAATACTAGGGTTAATTATTGCAGTTACACTGGTGGTAACAAATCCTAATGGGATTGTTAAAAATAGTGTTGTTTATACCATTACAAATACAATTGTTAATATCGTGCGTTCCGTACCATTTATCATCTTGATGGTGTTTATCTTACCGTTGACTAAGATGATTGTTGGTACTCGTGTGGGCACAACGGCGGCTATTGTACCGCTTGTTATATTCATTGCGCCTTATCTTGCTCGACTCTTTGAAAACTCTATTTTAGAGGTCAATAAAGGCATTATTGAGGCTGCACAGTCTATGGGGGCCTCTCATTTTGAGGTGATTTGGCATTTCCTTTTACCAGAGGCAAAGGGATCGCTTATCTTATCCATTACAACAGGTACTATAGGTCTTATCGGTGCTACTGCTATGGCTGGTGCCATTGGTGCAGGTGGTGTAGGTGACTTGGCTCTTACCTATGGTTATGAACGGTTGAACTTCCCATTGATGCTATTTACCGTTGTTATTTTAATTATTTTTGTTCAAATTATTCAAACAATAGGTAACTACTTTGCACGTCGTGCGCGTCGTTCCTAATTTGATGAAATAGATTTTGGTTATATTGATTGTGAAAGTATAGGAGAATGTACTATGAAATTTAAAAAACTTCTTGCCCTTGGCGCGGCATTAGTATTTAGCGTAGCTTTTATCGCAGGCTGCGGTTCCAATAATAGCGATAATGGTGCTAAAAAGGAATTATCCTATAGTAAGTCTCAAGGCCCTTACTCTGAACTATTTGAAAAAGGTGTAAAACCAATTTTGGAAAAACAAGGCTATACCTTTAAAGGTGTAGATATGTCTGATTTGGTACAAGCGGACCAAGTGTTGAGCGATGGTGAAGTAGATTTCAACGTTGAACAACATACAGCATACATGAAAAACTTCAACGAAAAACAAAATGGTCATCTTGTAGCGTTGACTCCAATTCCAACGGTGCCAGCAGGTATCTTTAGCGGTTCTAAAACCTCTTTAGACCAAGTGGCAGATGGTGATACTATTGCAGTACCAAATGATGCATCTAACATGGCTCGTGCCTATGCATTGTTGCAAAAAATCGGTTGGATTAAACTTGATCCTAACAAAGATTTAGCAACAGTAACACAAGCTGATATCATTGAAAATCCTAAACATCTTAAATTTACTGAAATGAAATCTCTTACAATTCCTTCTGTACGTACTGATTTCGACTATATTGTTATTACCGGTGCTATCATTTATAATGCAAAAATTGATCCAAAATCAGCGTTGGCTAACGAAGATGTATTGCCACAATGGTTGTTACAAGTAGTAGTTAACGAGAAAAATAAAGATGCACAATGGGCAAAAGACCTTGTAGCAGCTTACCACTCTCAAGAATTTAAAGACTACATGGAAAAAAATAATAACGGCCTATGGTTCGTACCAAAAGGTGAATAAATAAGAGAACCACCGATAAGTTGCAGCTTATCGGTGGTTCTTTTTTCCTATAATTCTATTGTATGGTAATACAAAAAATAAACCAATTAACAGTCAATAACGTCCAATCAAGCGGACAAATGAGTGTTAATCAGTTTATGATTAACAATAGTATACTAAACGAAAAAGATTTAGACAAGCTTCAAAAACAATATAATTATCAGTACTATCAAGCTGCGTGTCATGGGTCGTCACATGATTTTGATTTGTTTGATTTAGGTGCTATTAGGTTAACTACGGAACAAGGTTTGAATAAAATAAGGGTTTCACCTAATGATTTTAATTTATATGAAATTATATATTATAATAAAAAGCAGAATTACTGCTGCTGCTGTACATAAAGGTACAGGTAGTCAGACCAGTAATTCTGCTTCTATGGTTACTATATATGAAATGACGAAAGATATCAATGATGGATATGGAACCCTTCACATTGATGTTAATGGCAATCCTGAATTTTATATACTTATTCCTGCCACATAGTTTTCGTATAGTTCTTTATAGTGACCACCGCGTTTGATGAGTTCGTGGTGTGTTCCTTGTTCTGTGATAGTGCCGGTAAAAATCCAAGTATCTTGCAGTACCATGCCTACCGTGTTGTGTAAGCTTTCACGAGATACGTCGCGAATATCTACGCCATCGTTGATGATTGTGGCCGTTAAGGTTGGTATATATAATGTGCCTGCCACGGTGAGTAACGAAAGAATTGATACGATAATGACTGGAAACCATAAAGATTTTATATAGCGTATAAAAGGTTTCATTTAAATCCTTTCAGTAATTTTAGTTAAATTAATAATTTTCGATATTTATATTGTATTGTATAAAACCAAAAATATCTAGTAAAAACTATTACTAAAAGTTTAGTATTAATCAATAAGTATTATGACGAATATTATATTCTCACTAAAAAAATTCTGCTATACTGTATTAGCAATTTTGCAGTTTTATTTTTAGTAAGGAGTGTTCTTAATGAAGTTGAATTGGAAATTATTTGCACCGCTTGTAGTAGCTATTCTTGTATGGCTCATCGGTGCTCCTGAAGGTCTTAGCGCAAATTCTTGGATTTATGTAAGTATTTTTGCAGGCCTTGTGGTGGGGTTGATTTTAGAACCAATGCCACCAGCTTTCATCGGTATCATTGCTGTTACCGTATCTATGTTATTTAAGGTTGGTCCAGCACCTATTATAGACAAAGCAACTGGTGTAGCAAAGGCTATTACGGATGCCCAAGCTATCAGCTGGGGACTTAGCGGTTTCTCTAATGCTATCGTGTGGTTGATATTCGCAGCATTTATGATCGGTATCGGTTATGAAAATTCTGGTCTTGGTCGACGTATTGCATTGTTCCTCGTAGCCAAGCTTGGAAAGTCCTCTTTAGGCCTTGGGTATGCTATTGCTATTACTGACCTTGTGTTGGCTCCATTTATTCCAAGTAATGCGGCTCGTTCTGGTGGTACGATTTATCCAATTGTATCTAGTATTTGTCCGATGTTCGATTCTTACCCCGATAAGAATCCTCGTAAAATTGGTTCCTATTTGAACTGGGTAGCATTGGCAACAACTTGTGTATCTAGCTCTATTTTCTTGACTGGTGCGGCGCCAAATCCATTGGCTCTTGAATTGTCTGCAAAGTCGGGTATCGTAGCTGCCAACTGGGGCACATGGTTCCTAGCATTCTTGCCAGTGGGTATTATACTATTTATCATCACACCATTATTGACCTATGTATTCTGTAAACCGGAGGTAAAAGGGTCCCCTGAAATTGCAGCATGGGCAAGGGATGAATATAAGAAATTAGGTTCCATGACACGCAGTGAAATTTTCATGGCCTTGATTTCCGTGTTGGCTCTTGTGTTGTGGATTGGTGCTTCTACATTCAAAGTAAACCCTACAACAACAGCTTTGATTGTTATTATCTTGATGATTTTCACTAAGATTATGACATGGCAAGACTTCCTTGCTAACAAACCAGCATGGAATGTTTTGACTTGGTTTGCTACACTCGTACCTATGGCTTCTGGCCTTAAAAATGTAGGTTTCTTAGACTGGCTTGCTAAATCTGCTGGTGATTCTTTGGTTTCTTTAGATCCTACAATGGCAGTTCTTGGCTTGTTATTAGCATTTTGCTTACTTCGTTACTTCTTTGCTTCTGGCACTGCTTATGTAACAGCTATGGTAGGCTTGTTTGCTACTCTAATTCTTCAAATTCCTGGTGTTGATCCAGCTCAAGTTATGTTAATTCTTTTAGTACCAATGGGTATTATGGGTATCCTTACACCATATGGTACTGGTCACAGTCCAATCTGGTTTGCTAGTGGCTATAACAAAGGGCCTGAATTCTGGAAATTAGGCGCTATCTTTGGGATTATCTACCTTGCGATATTTATCGTGGTGGGTATTCCATGGATTCAGTTCGTAATGCCACTTTTAGGATAGGCTTTCCGCCGCCATATGTCTCTCTGCGCTCCATTCGCTGCAAGTCGCTGGACAGACATATGGCGGCTTCTTTTATCCTGAAATGGCAATACTCACTTTGGGAAAAGCAAGTCGAGCTTACAGAACGCTACGAGGGGCTTTCCTTATATCCGAAAATGGCATAGCTCACTTCGGGAGGGCAAGTCGCTGGACAGACATATGGCGGCTTCTTTTATCCTGAAATGGCAATACTC
>OKAX01000025.1_pt1 | contig 70165 bp, 66 predicted proteins | sample 1612341 | NCBI WGS metagenome assembly OKAX01 (sample SAMN04436791, study PRJEB24849) | human gut metagenome | biome: human gut; feature: NICU; material: stool | host: Homo sapiens | place: USA: Saint Louis, MO | collected 2011-04-27 | reverse complement strand
CTGCCTGTCACGCAGGGGGTCGCGGGTTCGAGTCCCGTCCGTTCCGCCACTTATTGTTTAAGGATGATTTTATACGTCCTTATAAGTTGAGAAACCGCAAGTCATACAAAGACTTGCGGTTTTTTTTCGTCTTATGTTTTCCTCCGGCATTCCGGGGAAGCAAAAGATAATAAGTGAATCGCCACAGGTTTAACAGACACCTCGGAGTCATTTAAAATGGCTTACCCAGGAGTCCAGCGCGGTCAGTTCGACCAGTTCATCGCGCTGCTTGACAAAATAATTTTGCAGGCCGTAGCGGGTGAGGAACTGTGGAACAATGAGTTTATTGTCATCGGCGGAGGTAAACACCTGGTCGAAGGTCGTACCGACCTGGTCGCGCAGATTCAGGTCGGCAGGCAGGACACCCAGCGCCCGCGTTTTCAGGCTCTGGTACACGCGCTGGTAAACCGGTAGTTTGCTGAGTTCATGCTGGGCATCAGTGACGGGTTTGTCATACGGCGTCCAGCGGCTGATAGCATCATTATCGCCCGCCTGACGCTCTGCGTGCCAGTCAATGTGATTCAGCGCGTAGTCCAGATGCGCCATCAGTTGTGCCTGAATATCCCGCTGTCCGTGGAACTTGTTGCTCCAGCGTTTTGCCATATACTGCTTCACGACTTCATTGTTACGTCCGCTTTTGTCCTCCAGCATTCTAATCACGCGCAACACCGCGAGTTTTTCTTCGCTTTCCGGCGGCGCGGCGTTCATCTCCTTAACCAGGCCGTTAAAGAGGGAGGGCAGGTAGCGCTGCGCCAGCAGTTGCAGGTAGGTCTGCTCCACATAGGGGCCGATGTTTCTGCCCTGATACAGACCGAGATCGGCAAAACGGCTGCGATCGCCCCAGTCGCCGTAGGCCAGGGTGGCGTCACGCACCGGGTTTAGTAACGGCAGTTGCAGGTTGCCGTAGTCATCCATACCCTGCGGCGGCGGTACGTCCATAAAAGCTTTGGCCTGTTTCAGTACGGTGACGCCGGACTGCCAGTTGCTGTTGTAATAATGATGCCAGCCTGCAATCAGCAGCAGGGCGGCGATGCCGCCCGTAGCGAAGAAAACTGACAACCTGCGGTGTGATTGCATCAGCCAGATTCGGCTTTCGCTGGCCAGGTTAGGTTGCAGGCGCAGCAGCCAGCGGTCGAGGTAGCGCTGCTGGGCGTTCAGTTCGATACTGAGTGGATCAAGCGTCTCTTCGCGCTGCTGTTTCTGCTGCCGCTCAAGCTGTTGTAAACGTTTCATCACCCTGACGGTGAGCCAGGCCAGGGCAATCAGCCCCCAGGCAGCGGTTGCCAGCCAGCGGTTCGCCAGCGGTTTCAGCCAGTACTCGTCGTAGAGCGTCCACGCCGGGCCTTTCCACCAGATCCACACCAGCAGAAAAATCCACGCCAGCACCAGCAGCCAGAGGGCGGAAACCTTAAACCGGGGCATTGCCGGTCTGAGGGCGGATCGCAGCCCGCTGAAAAGTCGGGGTGTCGGTAATCTCACAAAAGCTCCTGTTATCTCTTACTGTTCTGCCGTGAATTTGCTTTCGAGCTGTTCCAGCAGGGAGGGTTCCCAGTCGGCCAGCCTCATCTGTAAGCGGATCATTTCCTGTGGTCAGCCTTTCGGACTGTAACGCCTGGAGCGGATCGACGGAAAAGCCGTTAACCACGGTATCGGCAAGCTGGTGACGCTGAGGCATTCCCGGATACCGGGCTTTGTTCATGCGCCGATTACCGACTGGCGGAAGAGACGGATGCCGCGGGAGAGAGTACGCATTATGAATACAGCCCGGCCGGGCGACTGGTGAAGGTACTCCGCGCTGAAGGCCATGTAACCAGCCTGAGCTGGACGCCACAGGGGCAACCAGAAAGTTACCGGGAGGGGTTCAGCAATCCGGTTCGCTGGCAGTATGACCGTTGCGGGCGTCTGAGCGTGGTAACCGATCCGCTGGGCCATACTGTCCGGCGTGAATACGATGAACGTAACTGACTGACACGCTTGTATAACGAAAATGGCGAAATGTACCGGTTTATCCGGGGCGTGAATGATCGTCTGTACGAAGAGCAAGGGCTGGATGGTGTCATCACCCGCTACGAATACGATGAGTGTGATCGTGTTATCAGCAAAACCTGGGCAGCCGGAACACCGGATGCGCTGGTACATTCCTGGCAGTATGATCCTGCGGGGAACGTGACGGAGAAACGGACACAGGATGGACGCACGGTATACCATTATTCGACCACGGGTAACCTGACAGAAGTACTGTTTTATCCGGCAGGTCATGATGAGTCAGGGGAAGCACTGCCCTCCCGAAAGGTGAAACTGAGTTATGACCGGCTGGGGCGACTGACGGCAGAAGAAAACAATACAGGGCGGGTAAGCTACGAACTGGATGCACTGGGCAATCGCACCGTGGTGCAGCTACCGGATGGCCGCCATCTGAAGACGTTGTACTATGGCAGCGGACATGCACTGAGTATCAGCCTGGACGACAGGCTGCTCACTGAATTCAGTCGTGATAACCTGCACCGTGAAATCAGCCGCACGCAGGGAGGGAGCCTGACGTTGCGGACCCGGTATGACAGGCTGGGGCGACCGGAACGCCGGGAAATTTACCGCCAGGAAGAGTCGATGCGCCCGGCAGAAGCGTGGCACTGGCAATACGACAGCCGCCATAATCTGCTGAGTGAAACGCAAATCTGCGATTACCGCTATCAGGGTTACAGTTATGATGAGGCAGACCATATTCTGCGGCAGGACACCAGTTTCAGGGGGAGCAGTCACTGGCAGTATGACGCGGCGGGGAACCAACTGGAGACCTCGCAGTCAGGGCAGGCGCTGAAGCATAATCAGCAGCATCAGCTCCGGCAGAAAGCCTGCGTTTATGATGTTTACGGTCGTCTGATCCAGAAGCCGGGGCCGGGCGGGATATGGTATTACAGATACGACAGCGAACACCGGATGACGGAAGCGGTGATGGAAGCCCCCACGGCGACGGGAACGGGCAGTACGCGGCATGAAGTGAATTTCAGCTATGACCCGCTGGGAAGGCGTACGGAAAAGCGCAGCGTGGTGAAGGTGTATGAGAAAGGAGAGGGATGCGTAAAGGCAACGCAGCAGGAAACGCGGTTTGTGTGGGAAGGGCTGCGGCTGCTGGCGGAGGAGCGGAACGGATTGCCGCTGGTGTATGTGTATGAAGATGCAGGCAGCTATACGCCGCTGGCGAGGATATACGGGAGCGGAGAAAAGCAGCGAGTGGATTATTACCGCTGCGGGCAGAACGGATTGCCGCAGGCGCTGACGGATGAAGAGGGGCAACTGCACTGGTGTCTGGAAGCGGACGTATGGGGTGAAACGCGGGCGGAATATGCCGATGAAAGCGGTCATCGGTGGAGCGGGAAATGGAGCCATTCCCCGGAAGAGAACTTGCGGTTTGCGGGACAGTATCTGGACAGGGAAACGGGGCTTCACTACAATACGTTCAGGTATTATGCGCCTGATATGGGAAGGTTTATCACACCGGACCCGGTGGGGCTGGCGGGGGGACTGAACCTTTATCAGTATGCGCCGAATCCCCTCACATGGATCGACCCGCTGGGATTAAGAAAATGTAGCGGCGGGTTTTCAAGTGCGGATGATGCCGCGAGAGCGGCTTTAAATAAATACAACCCAATGTCTATATTTAAAAACAGAGAGTACGGCGGAATTATATACAGAGCCAAAGATGGATCTTACGGATATACACGTGGTCGTTTAGGCACCCGCGGTACTACACCATCATTTAAAGCCTCAGCGGGAGGATTACCCAAAGGTTCAACACCAGTTGGGCAATATCACACGCATGGTGATTACTCGGATGATTTTTTCAATCGAACGAATAAAGCGGGTGATAAACAGTTTAGTGATATATTTTCTCCAGAAGATATAAGGATACATAATAATGCCAATAGAACATTCCCCGGCTATACTGATGCATTAGGTACGCCAAGTGGTGGGTTCTGGAAGATTTTTGGTCATGTAAATGGGCCTTCCGATGCCACACCACTTTAGCTGCCTCTGGAGTTTCTGCTATGAGTAAAAATATATCTCGCGAAGGTACGATGTTTGAGATTGATAAGGAATATATGCCTTATCTTTATTTGGCAATAATTGCGGCCAAAGACAATGGATTCAGTGTTGAAAAGTCTTATGTTGAATTTAATTTAAGGTTTTTAAATGGGCGGAAATGTTATGAAATATGTTTTTTTTATAAGAGGGTAACAGAAGAAAACTGGATGGATGGTTATGAATATGGTAGCGATATAAATGTCATTATGGATATAAAGTCAAAAAAAATATTACATATATATCATAGCAAATAATATCAATATATTAATAAAAAGCCGGGTAGAAATGAACTATGAGGCGGGGCAGTTAAGCCGGATACAGATAAACGATGAACCGGCAACCGCGCTGGCGTATGACGCGCTGGGACGGCTGCGTGAAGAGCAGCTTACGCCGGAGCTGAAGCGAGAATTGAGCTATAACGAAAACGGCTGGCTGAGCGCACAGCGGGTGAGCCGGGAGGCCAGACCGCTGTTTGCCACTGAGTGGTATTACGATTTAAACGGCAACGTGCGGCAGCGTAATGACAGCGTGGCGGGTCAAGAATTTTTCAGCCATGAGGTGATGGACAGGCTGACGGCGCACTGGAGCGGATAACAAAATTTGTGTATGACGCCGCAGGCAACAGGCTGCGGGAAGACATCAGCGGCAGCGGGGATGACTGGCAGTGTTATGGCCGGGTGGAGGAAGAGCGGCAGGTCACGCTGGAGCACTGGTATAACCGCAACGGGCAACTTGTGAAGCGTAAACGGCGGACACCGTACCAGTGGTCGCAGAAGGTGGTCAGCGAGTCGCTGGAATTAAAGCAGGCGACTATCACAATAGCGATATATTCTCGCCAACTGATATAAATATTCATAACCGTGCGAATAGTACATTCCCCGGCTATACTGATGCTTTAGGAATGCCAGGTGGCGGATTCTGGAAGATTTTTGGTAGAGTCAGTGGCCCTGATGACGCAACACCTTTATAATGGGGAAATGTATGAACCAAAATGAATTTATTTTTACTCTTGATAAGAAATACACTCCCTATTTACTAAAGGCCATAATTGCAGCTCAAGATAATGGAATGTATGATATAAATAATTTCTATGTTTCTTTTAAACAACATATGCAAAAAGATATCGGTAAAGAAATATATTCCATCAGATTTTATTCCACGGAAATAACGGATGAAAATTGGATGGATATAGGTCATGGTGGAATCGAGATTTTTGATACAAATGTGGATATTGATATAAAAACATGTGAAATTATTGCAGTTTACGGTAGTAGATAAATTTCACTATCCTATTGAGCAATGTAGAAGCCGGAAGAAAACATTCCGGCTTTTTATTTTAATTTTTGTTCAGCCCACTAAACAACCACATCCTTAATTCCCTTAACCACCTGTTTTACCCTGTAAAGTTCTTCCCTCAGTTCCTGCACTTCGTCATTGTCGGCGATGATGAGCAGGCACCCCTCCGAGATTTTCACGGTGACACCGCGCCCGGTGTCAAATCCTGCTTCCTTCAGCCAGTTGCCCTTGAGGTGCAGGCTGGGGCTGTGTGTGTAACCTGTGGGGATTTTGGTTTTACGGTTGGTGTGGCAGATGCCGACAGCGCCGACTTTTACCCGGCGCTGTGTTTTGGAAATGGTCACTTCTGGCGTAGAATCGCGTTCAGCCATGATTAACTCCTGTGTGGTGATTGATGCGCTGGGACAGTGCTGTTACTACCAGCGTGATGCCTGGGGACAGGTTACGGCGTTCACGGATGAGAAAGGCGGTGTGCAACGGTTGACTTATAATGCACGCGGGCAGGTCAGCAGTGCGCAGGACTGTTCAGGTAAAACGACGCAGTACCGCTATGATGGGGCTTACCGACTGGCGGAAGAGACGGATGCCGCGGGAGAGAGTACGCATTATGAATACAGCCCGGCCGGGCGACTGGTGAAGGTACTCCGCGCTGAAGGCCATGTAACCAGCCTGAGCTGGACGCCACAGGGGCAACCAGAAAGTTACCGGGAGGGGTTCAGCAATCCGGTTCACTGGCAGTATGACGCGGCGGGGAACCAACTGGAGGCCTCGCAGTCAGGGCAGGCGCTGAAGCATAATCAGCAGCATCAGCTCCGGCAGAAAGCCTGCGTTTATGATGTTTACGGTCGTCTGATCCAAGGGCTTTTTCTTTGCCTGCAATTTTATTATTGCTGAATCCGCAAAAATCCTCTGCATTTATCACTATTTTTCTATAAAGAGCTGGAAGTCATAATCCTCTTAGTTGATGAACATAGTGATTAAAAAGAGGAATTCTATGGCTATCCCTGCATTTGGTTTGGGTACTTTCCGCCTGAAAGACGACGTGGTTATCGCTTCTGTTAAAACGGCGCTTGAGCTGGGCTACCGTGCTGTCGACACTGCGCAAATCTATGATAATGAAGCGGCTGTTGGTCAGGCGATTGCCGAAAGCGGCGTACCGCGTAACGAACTGTACATCACAACCAAGATCTGGATTGAAAATCTCAGCAAAGAAAAATTGATCCCAAGTCTGAAAGAAAGCCTGAAGAAACTGCGTACAGATTATGTTGATTTGGTGCTGATCCACTGGCCATCTCCAGGAGATGCTGTATCTGTTGAGGAATTCATGCTGGCGCTGCTCGAAGCAAAACAGCAGGGACTGACTCGTGAAATTGGTATCTCAAACTTCACCATTGCGCTGATGGAAAAAGCCATTGCCACAGTAGGCGCAGACAATATTGCGACCAACCAGATTGAGCTTTCTCCGTATCTTCAGAGCCGTAAGGTGGTTGACTGGGCGAAAGCACACGCTATCCACATCACCTCTTACATGACGCTGGCTTACGGTAACGCGCTGAAAGATGAAGTGATTGCGCACATTGCCGCTAAACATAACGCGACCCCGGCGCAGGTTATTCTGGCATGGGCAATGGGGGAAGGTTACTCCGTAATTCCTTCTTCTACCAAACGTGAAAACCTGGCAAGCAACCTGCTGGCGCTGGAACTGCATCTGGATGCCGAAGATAAAAAAATGATCGCGGCACTGGACTGCAACGATCGTCTGGTCAGCCCGGAAGGCCTGGCCCCTGCCTGGGATTAATTGCCTGACCCTCTGTACACTTTAACCCTCTTTCACAGCTCCTTCGGGAGCTGTTCTTATATATTCACTTAAAAAGTCTATAAATGCACGAATACGTGTACTGACCGCACGATCGCTGTAGTAAACGGCGCTGAAAGGCATTTTTACCGGCAGACGTTTATCGGCCAGCAGTTCCACTAGCTCTCCCTGCGCGATCTCTTTATCTATCATATAATCTGAAAGACAGGCGATGCCGTTGCCGTTCAGGCAAAGCTGTTTTAGCGTTTCCCCACTGTTGGAAGAAATTCCACACTCGACCTCATGCAGCTGTCCGTCGCTACAGGCAATCGGCCAGGTATTGAGCGAAACCGGTTCGGAAAACCCCAGACACAGATGCTGTTTTAACTCCTCGACGGTCTCTGGTCTACCAAAACGGGCAATGTACTCCGGTGAGGCAATAATCTTGCGATAGCTGGTAAATAACGGACGCGCACGTAGACTCGAGTCAGTCAGTGTACCCGCTCGTATAGCAACATCCACTTTTCGTTCAATAAGATTGATGAATGTTTCCGAGGAGACGAGAGACAACGTCATCTCGGGATACCGCTCCCGGAACGGTTTGATTAGTGGCATCAGGAAATGCAACATCACCGGTGTTGCTGCGTCGATGCGCAGCAGGCCGCGCGGAGTATTACGCGACTCCATGATTTCCGTTTCTGCTGCAGCCATCTCTTGCAGTATCTGCTGCACCCGCCTGAAGTAGCGCTCTCCTTCCTCAGTGAGACTTAGCTGTCGGGTCGTTCGATTAAGCAAACTGACGCCCAGTTTCATCTCCAGCTTTTTTACTGCCCGACTGACCGCGGAATTGGCTTGTCCAAGCTGTTCTGCCGCCCGGCTAAAGCTGCCGCTTTCCACTACCGCTACAAAAATCGCAAGTTCTTCAGAGGTCGCTTTCATTTTTGCACCTGACGCAAAATTATATTGAGATTTTGAATATTTTTGTCATTAAAACATCCAGGCATACTGCGTGTCATCTGATTACTGATGTTACGGAGTTATTTATGCCTCTCGCTTTATTTGCACTAACAATTAGTGCCTTCGCTATAGGCACTACTGAGTTTGTGATTGTTGGTCTGGTGCCGACCATCGCTCAACAACTGGCGATCTCGTTACCTTCCGCCGGGATGCTGGTTTCCATCTATGCGCTGGGTGTGGCGATTGGCGCACCGGTACTGACCGCTTTGACCGGACGCCTGCCACGTAAACAGTTACTGGTTGCGCTGATGGTTCTGTTTACGGCGGGGAATTTGCTGGCATGGCAGGCTCCCGGGTATATGACACTCATTGTCGCTCGTCTGCTGACTGGGCTGGCACACGGCGTATTCTTCTCGATTGGTTCTACCATCGCGACAAGTCTGGTGCCGAAAGAGAAAGCGGCCTCCGCCATCGCTATTATGTTTGGTGGCTTAACGGTGGCGCTGGTAACCGGCGTGCCGCTGGGAACATTTATCGGTCAGCACTTTGGCTGGCGCGAGACTTTTCTTGCGGTATCAATGTTAGGCGTGATTGCACTGATCAGTAGCCAGCTGTTGATCCCCGCCAACATTCCCGGTCGTGCAGCCGCCAGCATTCGCGACCAGGTGAAGGTGCTGACTCATCCTCGTCTGTTGCTGATTTATGCCGTTACGGCACTGGGCTACGGCGGTGTATTCACGGCATTCACCTTCCTGGCACCGATGATGCAGGATCTGGCGGGATTCTCTCCGGCAGCAGTAAGCTGGATCTTACTGGGTTACGGTGTTTCAGTGGCTATCGGTAATATCTGGGGTGGTAAGCTGGCGGATAAGCATGGTGCTGTTCCTGCGCTGAAATTCATTTTCGCCGCGTTGTTTGTTCTGTTGATGGTTTTCCAACTGACGGCTTCTACGCAGTATGCCGCGCTGGCTACTATCCTGGTAATGGGGATCTTTGCCTTTGGTAACGTACCGGGGTTGCAGGTCTACGTGGTACAGAAAGCGGAACAATTTACGCCTAATGCTGTAGATGTGGCGTCAGGGTTGAACATTGCGGCGTTTAACATTGGCATTGCACTGGGTTCAGTGATTGGTGGACAAACGGTCGAGCATTATGGTCTGGCGCAGACGCCGTGGATTGGCGCACTTATTGTCCTGGTTGCTTTCCTGCTGATGGGACTCAGCGGTCGTCTTGATAAGCCCGCGCGCGTTGCTTTGGGGTAAATCATTGATGTAAGCGCCCACTTACAAAACAAACTGCAATTGTTCGTTGAAAGTGAGTGCTAAAATCCCTATAACAGAAGAACCAGTCCGGCTGCGGACTGGTTGACGTTACAGAGGTTTGAAAGTCTAAAGTGCGAAAAAACACCTATGCCATGCGTTATGTTGCCGGACAACCCGCCGAGCGGATTTTACCGCCGGGGTCGTTTGCGCATATTGGCCAGGCATTACCCGCAGGCGTTCCGTTAAGCAGTGAAGATCGCATTCGCGTGCTGGTATGGAATATTTTTAAACAGCAGCGCGCAGAATGGCAGTCGGTGCTGAAGAATTTTGGCAAAGATGCGCATCTGGTGTTATTGCAGGAAGCACAAACCACGCCAGAACTGGTGCAGTTTGCGACCGCTAACTATCTTGCTGCTGATCAGGTTCCGGCCTTTGTGCTGCCTCAGCATCCCTCTGGCGTCATGACGCTCTCTGCTGCTCATCCTGTTTACTGCTGTCCATTGCGTGAGCGTGAGCCTATTTTACGGCTGGCGAAATCGGCGCTGGTGACGGTGTACCCGTTGCCTGACACTCGGCTGTTAATGGTGGTGAATATCCACGCGGTTAACTTTAGCCTTGGCGTTGATGTCTATAGTAAGCAGTTACTTCCTATTGGCGATCAGATTGCTCATCACAGCGGTCCGGTGATCATGGCCGGCGATTTTAATGCCTGGAGCCGTCGACGGATGAATGCGCTGTACCGCTTTGCGCGTGAAATGTCGCTGCGCCAGGTTCGCTTTACTGACGATCAGCGCCGCCGTGCGTTTGGTCGCCCTCTCGATTTTGTGTTCTATCGCGGTCTGAACGTGAGTGAAGCCTCTGTGCTGGTCACCCGCGCATCCGATCACAACCCGCTACTCGTTGAATTCAGTCCCGGCAAACCTGAACAATAACGGTGTGTCAGGTCTGCCATAGGGCAGGCCTGTGATGGTTGCCCTTCATATTTCTCAACAACCGAAGGACAACACAATGACAACACGCTCTCACCATGACAACGTCGAAAAACAGTTTGGCTCTCAGGCTAATGCCTATTTAACCAGTACGGTGCACGCCTCTGGCCGTGACTTGCAACGTCTGGGGGAAAGGTTGTCGGCATTTCCACAGGCTCGCGTATTGGATATGGGATGCGGAGCAGGGCACGCCAGCTTTGTGGCCGCGCAACACGTAAAGCAGGTCATGGCTTATGATTTATCGTCGCAGATGCTTGAAGTGGTTGCTAAGGCGGCAAAAGACCGAGGTCTGGATAATATCGCCACACGGCAGGGGTATGCTGAAAGCCTGCCATTTGAAGATAACGTATTTGATGTGGTGATTAGCCGCTATTCCGCGCATCACTGGCATGATGTCGGGCGCGCGCTGCGGGAAGTGAACCGCGTTCTGAAGCCCGGGGGTGTACTGATTGTGATGGATGTGATGTCGCCTGGCCACCCAGTACGTGATATCTGGTTGCAAACCGTGGAGGCATTACGCGATACCTCACACGTACGCAACTATTCCAGCGGAGAGTGGTTGCCGTTAATCAATGACGCCAATCTGATTGCCGATACCTTGTTAACCGATCGTCTGGCGCTGGAATTCAGTTCGTGGGTGGCGCGGATGCGTGCGCCTGCAGCGTTGAGCGACGCGATTCGTGCCTACCAACAAAGTGCTTCTGCACAAGTGAAAGACTACTTTGCGTTACAGGAAGATGGCTCGTTTACCAGCGACACGATAATGGTTGAGGCACATAAAGCGGGATAAATGAAAAAGGCACTGGGGGGAAACCAGTGCCTTCATTTCTACAATGCTATCAGGAGTCCGGCATGTCGTTGTTTTTCACAAACAACGTTAGCTGATCGCCTGGCTGTAGATTATTCGTATCGCTGTTCCAGCGCATCACATCCTTGATGTTAACCCCGTGGCGTTTGGCAATACTCGAGAGCGAGTCGCCTTTACGCACACGATAGGTGATGCTATCGCTGTTGTTCGCCAGTCGCTGTGCGCTGCTGCCAGCGCCCACCGTCAGATTCTGGCCTACTTTCAGCGACGACCCGCGCAGATTATTCCACTGCTTAAGGTCATTGATGCTCACGCCAAGACGTGAAGCAACGCCAGAAAGCGTATCGCCAGAGCGAACTTTGTAGCTACGGCTGTTCAGCGGCGTGTTATCCGCGACCAGCGTTGACTGCACGGCTGCAATTTCGCCTGAAGCCAGAGACTCACGCAGCTTCTCTGCATGCTTCTTTGGCACCATCACATATTGCGGGCCGCTGGCACCCAACGTGGAACCTTTCACGCCTGCATTGAAGGTCTTCAGCTTGCTAACGGAAATACCCGCCATATCGGCAACCTGAGCCATCTCAACCGGGCTACTCAGGCGAACACGTGCCAACGCGCGGCTTTCGTCTGTTGTTGGCAGACGTACGCCATAGCGTTTGCTGTTTTTGAGTATATCGCTCAATGCCAGCATTTTGGGCACGTATAGCTTCGTTTCCTGAGGCAATGGCAACGACCAGAAGTCAGTGGGTTTACCACGAGCTTTGTTCGTTTTGATTGCCTTCATGACACGACCTTCACCGCTATTATAAGCAGCAACGGTCAGCAGCCAGTCGCCATCAAACATCTTGTTCAGACGCTGCATCATGTCCAGCGCGGCGGTGGTGGAAGCCACAACGTCGCGACGTGCATCATAACTGCGGGTCTGTTTTAAACCATAATTGCGCCCCGTGCTCGGAATGATCTGCCAAATACCTGCGGCATTGGCGCCAGACGTTGCGTGAGGATCAAAAGCGCTCTCCACTATGGGTAGTAGTACCAGTTCCATAGGCATGTTACGTTTCTTAACTTGCCCGGCTATCCAGTACATATACGGCTCTGCCCGTAAAGTTACATCGTGGAGATAGCTCTTATTGCGTAAATACTTCTGTTTCTGTTCGCGAATCCGGCTGTTTTCCGGAATTCCCATCTTTAGCTCGTCACCAATGAAAGCCCACAAATCTTGATCAGCAGCGATAGATGTTCCGTCGTCCATCCATCGCGCCTGACTTGTAAACTTTCCTGCTTCCCCTTGACCAGCTGCAGAAAGGCTCTGTGCGTGTTGTTGGACGTTACCAGTATTCTGGCACCCAACAAGCAGGACAGAGGCGAGTAATATCGCTTTTGCCTTCATGTGTGTGTCAATAGTTGCTTAAAAGACGACCGATCATAACGGCGAAGTTTTCAAAAGGCAACCCGGAATTGTCAGAACGTATCTTTCTTTGACCTTAACCAGGCAAAACGCTCCTCAGGTTGTTGCAATATTGTTTCTTTGTTAATTTCATTAATTAAATCAATATCTTCCGTTCTTAAAAAAAGATTATTTCGCCGCTCATTTTTCAGAATTACGGGTAGTGTCATTTGTTTTTTTACGCGTAACTCATTAACTTTACGATAATATTCATTTATGAACGAATCGTGCGGGAGAATGCTTAAGGCAAACTTCATGTTTGCTAATGTGTACTCATGTGCGCAACAAATTAATGTATCGTCAGGAAGGGCGTTGATTTTTTTAAGTGATTGATACATTTGGGTTGCGGTGCCTTCGAAAAGTCGACCGCAACCGCCAGAAAAGAGTGTGTCACCACAAAATAAGTAAGGATGGCTAAAGTAACAGATATGTCCTAAAGTGTGACCCGGAGTAGCAATTACCCTAAATTCATGCCCCAAAACGAGTGCAATATCGCCATCTTCGACTATGTGTGTCGTTCCCTTATCTTGCGTTTCAGCCGGTCCGTATACCACTATTTGTGGGAAATGCTGCAGAAGTTCTTTCACTCCGCCCACATGATCCTGATGATGATGGGTTAGCAGAATAGCTTCAGGCACCCAGTTATGCTCTGCAATGGCTTTCAAAACAGGAGCCGCTTCACCCGGGTCCACAATCAGACAATGCTGGTCATTATTTGACAAGACCCAGATGTAATTGTCCTGAAATGCAGGAATACTGTTAAGATTCATATATTACCTCTCAATGCGTAACGGAAGGTTGTGATGAAACCGGCAAGGATCCCTCAAACTGTCGTAGCGCCCGTTAGCTGGGATGATCTACCCTGGGGCGAACACTATCGTGAGGCGCTGGAGTATCAGCTTAACCCGTGGTTCGCAAAAATGTACGGTTTTCATCTGCTTAAGGTTGGTAATTTAAGCGCAGAAATCGATTCCGAAGCGTGCGCGGTTTCTCATCAGGTAAATGTTTCTTTGCAGGGTTCTCCCATGCAGGTGACGGCCGATCCTTTGCATCTTCCCTTTGCCGATAAGTCCGTGGATGTCTGTTTATTGGCCCATACGTTACCGTGGTGTTCTGATCCGCATCGCCTACTGCGTGAAGCCGATCGCGTGTTGATTGATGACGGTTGGTTGATTTTGAGCGGCTTTAACCCGGTAAGCCTGATGGGTTTGCGTAAACTGGTGCCCGTATTGCGTAAGACATCGCCCTATAACAGTCGGATGTTTACCCTCATGCGTCAATTGGACTGGCTATCATTACTGAATTTTGAAGTGCTGCACTATAGTCGTTTTCATGTTCTGCCCTGGAATAAGAAGGGCGGGAAAATGTTAAGCACCCATATCCCCGCGCTGGGCTGTTTACAGCTGGTGGTTGCGCGCAAGCGAACCATTCCGCTTACACTCAACCCGATGAAACAAAATAAAAGCAAAACGCCTATCCGTCATGCCGTTGGCGCGACCCGGCAATACCGTAAACCGGACGCTTAAGCCTCAGTCTGATACCCAATATCATCCTGAGTCGGGCTCATGGCCGCGGTGCGCGCAAGCTCATCGCAGCGTTCGTTTTCCGGATGGCCCGCATGGCCTTTAACCCATTCCCATTTGATTTGATGAGGGCCTAAAGCGGCATCGAGACGCTTCCACAGATCGACGTTCTTCACTGGTTTTTTATCTGCTGTTTTCCAGCCACGCTTCTTCCAGTTGTGGATCCACTGCGTAATGCCCTGGCGCACATACTGGCTGTCCGTGCTGAGTATCACTTCACACTGTTCTTTCAGGGCTTCCAGCGCAACGATTGCTGCCATCAGCTCCATGCGATTATTAGTTGTAAGGTTGTAGCCTTCGCTAAAGGTTTTTTCGCGCCCGCGATAGCGTAAAATCGCCCCATAACCACCCGGTCCGGGATTTCCCAGGCAAGAACCATCGGTGAAAATTTCTACCTGTTTAAGCATCTCTGGTAGACTTCCTGTTTTAGCAAATCGAAATCAAACGATAAGTCTGACATAAATGACCGTTATGAGCACTGGAATTACACGACAGATCGTCCTCGATACCGAAACCACCGGTATGAACCAGATTGGCGCCCACTATGAAGGCCACAAGATCATTGAGATCGGTGCGGTTGAAGTGGTGAACCGCCGCCTGACCGGCAATAACTTCCATGTTTACCTGAAGCCGGATCGGCTGGTGGACCCGGAAGCGTTCGGCGTACACGGAATCGCAGACGAATTCCTGCTTGATAAACCCACGTTTGCTGATGTAGCCGACGAATTTCTCGACTACATTCGCGGCGCGGAGCTGGTCATCCATAACGCATCGTTCGATATCGGTTTTATGGATTACGAATTCGCGAAGCTCAGGCGGGATATTCCGAAGACGAACGAATTCTGCAAAATAACCGATAGCCTGGCGCTGGCGAGGAAAATGTTTCCTGGCAAGCGAAACAGCCTTGATGCGTTGTGCTCGCGCTATGAGATAGACAACAGTAAACGAACCCTGCACGGCGCATTGCTTGATGCCCAGATTCTGGCCGACGTTTATCTGATGATGACCGGCGGGCAGACCACGATGGCGTTCTCAATGGAAGGCGACAGCCAGCAGAGGAATGACACGGGGATCCAGCGTATTGTGCGCCAGTCCAGCAAACTACGTGTTGTTCTCGCCACTGATGAAGAGTTAGCGGCCCATGAGTCACGCCTTGACCTGGTGCAGAAGAAAGGCGGAAGTTGCCTCTGGCGGGCATAGTTTGTACATTTACCGTATGAAAATGGCCATTCGGGTGATTTTTGCAGCAAACGATTAAAAAACGTGAGAAAAAGCGTTGACGAGGTGCGAGGCAATCCGTAATATTCGCTTCGTTCCCAAGCGGAACACAACGCGGAGTGGTAGTTCAGTTGGTTAGAATACCTGCCTGTCACGCAGGGGGTCGCGGGTTCGAGTCCCGTCCATTCCGCCACTATTCAGAAAGCCTGAATCAGAAATGATTCAGGCTTTCGTCGTTTTAATCACTGCAAAATATTATCTATCATTTTACCATCAAAAAAATCAATAACTGACCGCGCGGTATGGATACCTGTCTGGTGGTACGATTCAACCGTCGCAGCGGCGATGTGTGGGGTCGTGATAATATTTCTGGAATGTAGCAGAGGGCTGAATTGTGGCAAAGGTTCATGCTGAAATACGTCGAGGGCGGAAAACACATTCCTTTCATCAATCACCTGCAACAAAGCGCGTTCATCGATTAATTTCGCACGAGCCGCATTGATGAGCAGGGCACCATTTCTCATCATAGAAAGGTATTTGTGACTGATAAAATTCTCTAAGGATGATGTATAAGGGAGAAGCACGACAATGACGTTGGACTGCATGAAGATGTCGTCAACCGAAACAAACTTAACAGCCATTTTTTCAGCTATCTCATGATCCGGTTTTTTGTCGTACGCGAGAATTTCAATCTCGAAGCCGGACAACCTCTTAACCAACGTTTTGGCAATATTCCCAAAACCTAATAATCCTACCCGTTTACCATTTAATTCATTTCCCAGCGAGTATCCCCAATAGCCGTTTTGCATGTCCATATGATTACCGGGAATATTTCTCAGACCAGAAAATATAAGGCCAATGATAAATTCGGCGACAGCGTTAGCATTGATGCCTCGTGCATTATTAACCACAATGCCTGATTTTTTTGCCGCGTCAGTATCTATATTATCAACGCCAGTACCAAATCTTGAGATGATTTTCAGTTTTGGTAGAAGAGAAAACACACTGGCGTCATAGCAATCCGTTCCGGCAATGACAGCATCAATAGATGCCCTCAACTTATCTGATTCTGATGCGATAAGATGATTCACACTGTTCTTGAAAATGAGATTATATTGGTTATCGCGCAATAATTTGCAACCGGTTACACAACGAGCCGAAAAACTGGAAACGGTGATTAATACATTTTTCATATCTGTTACCTCGTACCTGAGAACGCCATCAGGTTGTGATGGCGTAGACCGGTTACAATAAAAATGACACAAGTTATGAATTTACTTTAACGCCGAGAGCACCTCCTGGATGAAATAAACCAAAATCGGTTCGGGTAAACTGCTTGAGTTCTGACAGCGTGAGGGCTACTGCATCTCCCACGACAAGAACAGCCGTAGAAGAGCAGGATGGAGCAAGACCTAAGGTGTCGGCTTCACTCTTTACGGGTATTTCAATCGATAAATCACAGCAGATAGCCAGCGACGAATTGTGGCTTCGGGTAAATGAGACCAGAAAATTTTTCATTTTTTTCAGACTTGGTAGCGTAGCTAACAGTTCTGCTGTCTCACCACTATTGGATATCAAAATAACAACATCTTCACTGGTAACCATGCCCAGATCGCCATGAACAGCTTCTGTTCCATGAATAAAAAAAGAGGGGGTACCGGTGCTGGCAAATGTCGCTGCCAATTTTTTTGCAATAATTCCTGATTTTCCTACGCCGATAAAGACAACTTTCCCGCTACAGGATTGCAGTATTTTTACAAGATTTGCGGTTTCTGAAAGCGGTGCATTAATAATTTCCTCAACTGCTTTTTGCTCATTTCGCATAAATCCTTTAATGAGTGAGATGACCTCAGTATTATTCATGTCTGTTTTCCTGATTAATTTTATCAATAACGTAAGCCACCCGAGATAAGCCCTGGTATAGTTTTTCCCTGCTGCAAGCCAGATTTAACCGTAAATAGTTTTCCCCACCTGGTCCATATACGTTGCCTGCCATGATCCCCACTTTTCCTTCATGAATTAACATGGCGTAGAATTTTTCGAATGAACAACTTATGTGTGAACAGTCTATCCATGAAAAATAGCAACCTTCAGATTCTCTGAGTTTCAGAGGTGAAAGATTTTCTTGAACATAATGAACAGCAAAATCAATGTTTGACTGAAGGTGTGACTTCAACTGTTGTAACCATACATCACACTCATTGTAGGCAACGATAGTGGCAATGATATTCAATACCGAAGGTGAATTCACAAAATCCCGATAACGAGTTATTACCCTGAATTTTTCATTAAAGATAATGTCAGGTGCGATAAGATACGAGCCCGTTAGAGCAGGGACATTAAATGTTTTTGAGATAGAGTTAAAAACAACCGTTTTATCGTAGTGCAATTTAAGTGCAGACGTAAATTTATGGCTAAAAGCGAAATCACTGTGGATCTCATCGGATAACAGCCAACAGCTATTTTTTATACATATCTCTGAAATTTTAATTAACTCATGCTCAGACCATACTTTTCCTGTTGGATTATGTGGATTGCACAATAAAATTACCTTTGCATGTTTTGCTCTGGCATTTAAGTCGTTCCAGTCTATGCCATACCGGCCATCATCATTTTTAATCAATGTTGAAGTGAGTAATTTTCTTCCACTATTTTTGATAACATCAAAGAATGCATTATATGCTGGCGTGAAAGTCAGAATGCTATCTTCAGGTACAGTTAATAATTCTAGCGCTTTGGCGATTGAGTACATCACACTCGGACTATAAGTAATCCAGTTAGCATCAATGACCGTATCATATTTCTGACCATACCAATGGCATATCGCGTTGAGATATTCGTTATGTTGCCAGCGACTATACCCGAGGACAGGATGTTCCAGTCTTTTCTGTAGCGCTTTGGTAATTGCTTGTGGTATGGGTAGATCCATATCAGATATGGAAAAAGGAATAATATCGTGTACACCAAATCTGTCTTCGCAGAAGTCCCACTGCGTGCAGTAAGTTCCTTTTCGCGAAATAGGCGTGTTAAAAATATCCATCAACATAACCCCATACATTTATCCATATCTTTACGCAAGGCGATGACTTTTGTACCAATAATGACCTGTAAGGTATTTTTATCGAGTTTGACAATTGCGATCCCTCCCTGCTTTTTAATGGCAGCGTCATCAATTGCTTCTATATCTTTGATTGTTAGCCGTAAACGTGTAACACAGTTATCCAGAGAGATAATGTTTTCTTTTCCTCCGAGAGCCGTAATCATATTCTCAGCGGTGCTGGCGTCTGTATTTCTATTTGCCACTGGTTGGACAGTCGGTGTTATCAAATCAGCTGTTGTTGCAGATGGAACCATGTCACTGTCTTCTCTGCCAACAGTCATTAAGTTGTATTTTAGAATGGCCCATTTAAATACCATGTAATAAATGAAAAAGTAGGCGATTTCTACACAAACAGCCACTGGCCATCCAGTTCTTGCACCCCGTAATACGCCAAAGCTTATAAACTGAATCAAATCGCCGGTGAATCCCATTTTCACGCCGAGATACGGTAAAAACATATTTGCGAAGCCATTCATAAAGGCATGGAATACAAATAAGACAGGACTGACAAACAGGAATAAAAATTCAATCGGTTCGCTAACACCGCCAATAATCACAGTCAGCACCGCAGAGATTAATAATGCTTTAATAGCCTTGCGATTTTGTACATGAGCAGTCTGATACATAGCAAGAGCCGCACCTGCTAAACCATACTGGATCATGAGCTTACCTTGTTCCATTTTTCCGGCAAGGTCTAAGGGAATGACGGCGTTTTCTTTGACGTAGGCCATAAACATATTGAGAGTGCCGTAGTACTCCTCGCCGTTGATGATCGCTGATCCGCCAATCGGCGTAAATCTGAATACAGATGTGACTAAATGATTTAGTCCGAAGGGAATCGTTACGCGCTCTGCAACGGCATAGAAGAAGTAACCTACCGGACCAGAGGTGGATATCCAATGGCCGATTAACATAAACATGTTAAAGAAAGGAGGCCAGACAAAAGGGATTATGATGCCGAAAACACTCATGACAACTAACGTAATGATAGGAACAAGACGTGGGCCACTATAGAATCCCAACGACTCTGGGATACGCAGATTGACGATCCGTTTGTACATGGCGAATACCATCAACCCTGCAACGATTCCCCCCAATACGCTGGTATTGTATGACTGAATTCCCAGAATAATAGTTTGTCCATGTGTGGACATCTGATCTGTGGGGACGAGCAGACCGTGACTTTTAAGATAAAAATTTGTTCCCAAATGCATTGCCATAAACCCGACCAGGCCGGAAAATGCGCCATATGCTTTATCTTCTTTTTCTTTCAACAGACCCAGTGGGATGGCGATTGCAAATAATACCGGTAAATTAACAAAAGCGAATAAACCCAGGCTAACAATAAAATCTAAAAATGATTTAACAACAGGGTATCCTAATACAGGAATTAATTTGGCCATTTCCTCGCTGGCTAATCCACTACCCAGGCCTAACATCATGCCGCATACGCTTAGCAGAGCGATTGGATACATAAATGCCTTACCCAGGCTCTGAAAAAAACTCCAGGCTTTTTTCTGTTTCATATTAACTGTCTCGTGATAAGGTGAAATATAATCAGTCCATCAATACCTTAATGCGAATTGAAAGATACAACTTTTCTTCCATCGCCAGTTCATAGTTAAACTCTGATTTTAAATACTCTTCTATTTTTATAATAGAATGTTGCAAGATTAAATCTTTCTCCAGAAAATGTTCATAGATATCACCGATATCTTTATTCTTTATCTTTTCGTTGCATAGCACCCGACAGGAGAAATATTTTAAATGGGTCATGAAACGTGAGTAGTTGAATGCGTTGCGATCTACTCTTTTCTCGTAAACCTTTTCAATAATATCTGTGATTTTTTGTGAGAACTCTATAGTCCTGAGAGATTCATAATTGGAGGTGTTTTCATAGTTATTCAAAATATGCAGGGCGATGAAACCAATCTCATCATCCGGAAGTCGGATGTTAAAATACTCATTGACGATGGATAAAGCATCCCGACTAATAGCATACTCTGACTTGTATAATGCTTTTATCTCATCAAGGAATATATTATTGATTTGGATGCCAGCAGCGCATCGAGAGACTGCATTCGAAATGTGATCGGCAAGAATGAGTAAAAGCGATGGGTTCAACTTTTTGTCAAGATTTATCTCCGCATAACGGACTATTTTTTCAGATACAAAAACATAATCAATATCTACTCTCTCTATCAGTTTGTATAATTTTCCTTTTTCTTCATTTCTGACATAAAAAAATCGATTAGCAGGATGTGGTGGAACAGACATGCCATTTTTTCTGTTGTAACCTACGCCAGGGCCAGAAATGATGACTTCCTGACCATTCATCGATGCCAGCACACAATTATTGTTCATGACTTTTTCGATGATCATTTCATGGCTCCAAAAAAAAAAGCAAGACAAGTAAGAAGTAATAATCACTTCAAACGTTGTCTTGCCTGATTTAACAGTTACAAGATTACTCACTGATGTGTATACCCTACACAGGATTATCTTAAATAAATGAGATGCATGTCCTGTTTTGGGATTAGCATGCCAAATTTAAGATGCCAGCCACACATACAACATACTAATAATTAATGTGGTGAATTCATGGATGGAATATATGATATTTTCCTATGTATAGTGTTGTTCGCCCTTCCTTCAGCAGTGTGTAGGCAATTACTCGCTCAGCGTCTGTGCGATGTCTTTTTGCACCTGCTGGCGCTGTTCTGGAGTCAGCACTTTGTTCAGGTCAAAATAGTATTTCACGCGATAATAACGCGCCTGCTGTTCGATGTTGCTGAATGCCGAAAGCTGTTTTTTGACGGCTGCTTCATCCCACTTCCCGGACTTGATGACGTCAATCAACGCGCCGTCTTTAACATCCTTCACCGAAATCTGGCTTACGTTGGTTTCAAGCTGCTGGTGCAGTTTTTTAATCTGTGCAACCTGGTCAGTGCTCAACTTAAGATGTTGTACTATCGGATCCTGGGCTGGAGCCGGAACATTAGATGTGGTTGCTGCAAGCGTGCTAAAAGAAGCGCCAGCCACGGTAACTGCCAGCAAAGTCATGCGTAAGAAGTTCTTCATGTCGAGATCCTGATAAGGGAATTATTAACATTGTCAGTCACTCGCTGGTTACGAGTGATTATCTTTTGCAGGATACGATGCCCACCGCATGTCGCCACGCGAATTTGTTTTGCGGTTGGTTACGGAGTGAAACAATCCCGCCACGGAAAAACGTTGTGCAGCGGGAGTTAAGGCGATAGTTATAGCGTGAACGGGTCGGCGTCCTGCCAGGCGGGAAATTTCTCGCGATATTCACGCAGCGCTGAGAGAGACAGTTCTGCGTCAATGCGTGTGGCCTGATGCGGCTCGGCGGTGGCAATAATCTCACCCTGCGGATTAATCACCCGGCTGTCACCGCGATAATGATGCCCGTTACCGTCAGTGCCCACGCGGTTACATCCTGCTACATAAGCCTGGTTCTCAATCGCCCGTGCGGCAAGCAGAACCTGCCAGTGCAGAGAACGCGGCGCAGGCCAATTGGCAACATACAACGCAAGGTCGTAATCGTTGCGATTGCGCGACCATACCGGAAAACGCAGGTCATAACAGACCAACGGCAGAATGCGCCAGCCGCGCCATTCAACAATAACGCGCGCGTCACCCGCCTGGTAATGCTGGTGCTCATCCGCCATGCGGAACAGATGGCGCTTGTCGTAGAAATGCACATTACCTTCGGGTTCAACCAGCAAAAAACGATTCACCGGCCCCCGTTCAGACTGTATCGCCGCGCTACCTGCTATCAGGGCATTTGTCTGCTGCGCTTTGCTACGCATCCAGCTTACAACTTCTTCTTGCGGCAACGATTTATTTGCCGCTTCCATGGCAAATCCGCTGGTAAACATCTCAGGCAATACAATGACATCACGTCCGGCGACGGTTTCCAGTTGTCGGTCAAAATGGCGCAGGTTGGCCGGGCCATCCATCCAGATCAATGGTTGTTGCAGCAGAGTAATTTTCAAACCAGGCACGATCGAGGCTCCTCGTTGAACAACATTTTGACACTGTAGCATGAGCATTAATGAAAATGTGGCAATAAAAAGCCCCGCATTAAGCGGGGCTAAACGTCGTGCGAGTGTCGTTATGCGGCTTCGACTTTACGCACTTTCTCTGGCAGCTTTACCGGCTGAGTCGCCAGCTCCTCGGGTTCAAAGTCATCCACGTTGATACTGCGCAGGCGGCTCGCTTCGGCTTTCACCAGAATCGCGGCTTCATCTTTATCAATCAGCCCTTTCGCCAGCGCATTGTGCGCCAGTTCGTCGAGACGGGTAAATGGCAGGTTTTTACCCAACTCTTTACAGATCCGCTGGTGGATTGGGTCGGCTGCAATCACGTCCAGCAGCGCCTCTTCCAGCAAACCAACCGGGTTATGCTCGCTTGGCGTCAGATATTGACCGCGACCAATACGAGAACGAGTAGCGCTCGGAACCTGCAAAATCTTCGCGACTTTATGATCCAATTTGTCAGACGGTGCATGGTAGTGGCGACCGGTAGGGAAGATAACCACATTCAGCAAGCCCGCGACCAGACGGTTCGGGAAGTTCTTCAGCAGATCGTCCATCGCCTGTTCCGCTTTGTACAACGCATCCTGAACGCCCCAGTGAACCAACGGCAGGTCCGCTTCATGACGGCCTTCGTCGTCATAACGCTTCAGCACCGCGGAGGCCAGATACAGCTGACTTAACACATCGCCCAGACGTGCGGAGATACGTTCACGACGCTTCAGACTACCGCCCAGTACAGCCATCGACACATCTGAAAGCAGGGCCAGGTTGGCGCTCAGACGGTTCAGGTGCTGGTAGTAACGTTTGGTCGCATCGCCAGTTGGCGTGCTGCTGGTTAAACCACGCGTCAGGCCAAGCCAGAAGCTACGCACTTTGTTACTGCCGACGTGACCGATGTGTTTGAACAGCAGCTTGTCGAACGCATTCACATCGTTACTCTGTGCCGCAGCCATCTCTTCCAGAACATACGGATGGCAGCGAATCGCACCCTGACCGAAGATCATCATGCTACGGGTCAGAATGTTGGCACCTTCAACGGTAATAGCGATTGGCGCACCTTGATAAGCACGGGCGAGGAAGTTACTTTCGCCAAGCATAATGCCTTTACCGCCAGTGATATCCATCGCATCGATGATTGACTGCTGCCCGCGGTGGGTACAGTGATATTTCACGATGGCCGACAACACCGCCGGTTTTTCACCCAGCATAATGCCGTAGGTAATCAGTGATGCCGCAGCGTCCATCACGTAGGCGTTACCGGCAATACGTGCCAACGGCTCTTCAATACCTTCCATCTTGCCGATAGAGATTTTGAACTGGCGACGAATGTGCGCATACGCGCCGGTGGCCATCGCGACCGATTTCACGCCGCCCGTCGAGTTAGATGGCAGGGTAATACCACGTCCCACAGACAGGCATTCCACCAGCATGCGCCAGCCCTGACCGGCCATTTTCGGACCACCGATGATGTAATCAATTGGTACAAACACATCTTTGCCCAGTGTCGGACCGTTCTGGAACGGCACGTTCAGCGGGAAGTGACGACGCCCAATTTGTACACCTGGCGTTGAGGTTGGGATCAGCGCACAGGTAATGCCAAGATCTTCTTCGCCCCCCAGCAGTTTTTCCGGGTCGGAGAGTTTAAATGCCAGACCCAGCACGGTAGCGATAGGCGCCAGCGTGATATAGCGTTTGTTCCAGGTCAGGCGCATACCCAGCACCTGCTGGCCCTGCCAGTCGCCCATACAAACTACGCCGGTATCAGGGATCGCGCCTGCGTCGGAGCCGGCTTCCGGGCTGGTCAGAGCAAAGCATGGGATCTCCTGACCGCGAGCCAGACGCGGCAGGTAATGATTTTTCTGCTCTTCGGTGCCGTAATGTTGCAGCAGTTCGCCTGGGCCTAATGAGTTAGGCACGCCAACGGTGATTGCCAGGATCCCGGAAACGCCGGAGAGTTTCTGTAGAACGCGAGCCTGAGCATATGCTGAGAATTCCAGCCCGCCGTACTCTTTCTTAATGATCATCGCGAAGAAGCGGTGTTCTTTCAGATATGCCCACAGTTCCGGCGGCAGATCCGCGAGTTCGTGAGTGATCTGGAAGTCGTTCGCCATGCGGCACGCTTCTTCCACTGGACCATCAATAAACGCTTGCTCTTCAGCAGTCAGATGCGGCTGAGGATAGTTATGCAGTTTTTTCCAGTCAGGCTTGCCCTGGAACAGATCACCTTCCCACCAGGTCGTACCGGCATCAATCGCTTCTTTCTCAGTACGCGACATCGGCGGCATGACTTTACGGAAACCGCGGAACACCGGTGCAGAGATCATAGATTTGCGCATCGGCGTAAAGTTAAACGGTACGAGAATAATGGCCAGAGGAACCAGCAGCCAGACTGACCACAGGCCAGCCACGCCAAGCGCGGCCGTCCAGGCGAGCAAAATTAAGCTGCTGAGGAATAAGCTCACGCGGTGATAAAACAGAACGCTGAGCAGAACAACCGTAGCGATAATACTCAAAATCATCATAACGAAAAGCTCCCTTGCTTGTAGGAGGTCTGACCACTTGTGATGATATGGTTGTAGTGGATGTAAATTCTTTTAGCAATGTGTTTACAAAATAATTACAACAAAGCTCACATTGTTGCTGTTTTAACCGGCACAAAAAATCAAAAGCCGTAGCCATTCCTGTGGCTTGTACTTCTCGCTGGTAGCGCTATCCGGTACACTGCACCTTGTCATTTACATTCATGCTGAAGGATATCCTCATGTACCAGGATCTTATTCGTAACGAACTGAGCGAAGCGGCGGAAACGCTGGCTAATTTTCTTAAAGATGACGCCAATATTCACGCCATTCAGCGCGCGGCGGTCCTGTTGGCAGACAGCTTTAAAGCCGGCGGTAAGGTACTCTCTTGCGGTAACGGCGGTTCCCATTGCGACGCGATGCACTTTGCCGAAGAGCTGACCGGACGCTATCGTGAAAACCGTCCTGGTTACCCTGCTATCGCTATCTCTGACGTCAGCCATATCTCCTGCGTCAGCAACGATTTCGGTTACGATTATGTGTTCTCTCGCTACGTAGAAGCCGTGGGTCGTGAGGGAGATGTCCTGTTAGGCATCTCGACTTCGGGTAATTCCGGTAACGTAATTAAAGCGATTGCCGCAGCGCGTGAGAAAGGGATGAAAGTTATCACCCTGACCGGTAAAGATGGCGGCAAAATGGCGGGCAGCGCGGATATCGAAATTCGCGTGCCGCACTTTGGCTACGCTGATCGTATTCAGGAAATTCATATCAAAGTGATTCATATCCTGATCCAGTTGATCGAAAAAGAGATGGTTAAACCATAAGAAGACGATTGCCGGATGGTGGCTGAAGCCGTATCCGGCCTACATGAGCGCCACGTAGGCCTGATAAGCGCAGCGCCATCAGGCAGTTCACGGTTTTAAGGTAGGTGATGTATGTGCGAACTGCTCGGGATGAGCGCCAATGTGCCAACCGATATCTGCTTTAGCTTCACCGGGCTGGTCCAGCGCGGCGGAGGTACCGGGCCGCACAAAGACGGCTGGGGTATTACGTTTTATGAAGGTAAGGGCTGCCGTACGTTTAAAGATCCGCAACCCAGCTTTAATTCGCCTATCGCCAAACTGGTACAAGACTATCCCATCAAATCCTGTTCCGTGATTGCCCACATTCGTCAGGCGAATCGTGGAGAAGTGGCGCTGGAAAATACCCATCCATTTACCCGTGAACTATGGGGACGTAACTGGACGTATGCCCATAACGGGCAACTCAGCGGTTATAAATCACTGGAGACCGGTAATTTCCGCCCGGTCGGTGAAACCGACAGCGAAAAAGCCTTCTGCTGGCTGCTCCACAAGCTGACGGAGCGTTATCCGCGCACGCCTGGCAATATGACGGCGGTGTTTAAATATATCGCGATGCTGGCAGGAGAACTGCGGGAGAAGGGCGTCTTCAACATGCTGTTGTCTGACGGACGTTATGTGATGGCCTTCTGCTCGACCAATTTGTTTTGGATCACGCGGCGTGCGCCGTTTGGCGTGGCGACATTGCTGGATCAGGATGTGGAGATTGATTTTAGCTCAGAGACCACACCCAATGATGTGGTCACCGTGATTGCCACTCAACCGTTAACCGGCAATGAAACCTGGCAAAAGATTATGCCAGGCGAGTGGGCATTATTTTGTCTCGGGGAGCGCGTAGTTTGATGCCAGTTGCGGCTGAACCACTTCGTGACTCAACGGCTTGCTGATAACGTAACGGCCATCGACGACGGAAACGGTCGGTGGCTTACGCGTTTGTTCGAAGTAATCGTATCCCGGTTTTAGCTGCGACCAGAACTCTTTGTAATACGAGAACTTATGGCGCTGCATGTTGGCATCGGTCATGCGGAACGGGTAAATGCTCACCTGTACGCTGGATTGTCCGAACACCAGCGCGCCGGTGACAAACTGGAAAATCTCATCAATGCCGTTGTCGGTCATCGCATAGCAGCCGACGGAAACACAGGCGCCGTGGATCATCAGGTATTTACCTTCATAACCGTGTGCGCGATCGTAGGCATTAGGGAAACCAATGTTAATCGCTTTATAGAAGCGGCTATCCGGTTTCAGCTGTCCACGCTGAACGCTGTAAAATCCTTCCGGACTTTTGAAATCACCCTGACGCTGTTTCGGCCCTAAGCCACCGGAATAATTACAGATCTTATAACTGTCGAGCAATTGATACTGTTCGCCCATCTTGACGTACAGATCCAACGTTCGCTCTTCTTTGAAGATCTGGATATAAACGGGGGAGCCCATTAATTGCTGCTTATATTCTTTGCTGACAGGCGTAGTCGGGCTGCTGCTGCTCAGCAAACCGGCAAATGAAACGCACGGCAATAAAAGCATCGCAAGAAAAAATGCGATTTTACGCATACTGCTTATTCCTTGATAAAACGATTACACACGCCAGGACGGCAAAAAGAGTCCCCAAATCGGATAAATCTGGATCTGGAGCGCTCACATTAGCACCAAGAGAGTTTTTCGCAAGTCTCTCGTGCGGCGTTTACACTTTAGTTTTCCTTTATACGGAAAATTGTGCTTAAAGGCAGTCAGACACTGGCTTGTTTTGCTGGTTAGCACACTGCATTTCGTCTTATTAGTGAAGAATGTCTATTCTATTGAATTTAAAAAATTAATTATTTAATAATCGAATATTAAAAAGGAATGATGGGCAATAGCGGTAGACTGCGGCGAACGTGTTTGACCAGGTATTCTTCTTTTCATGTTTTTTGTCTCTGCACCCCGACGCTTTTTGCCGGGTCTGCTGTCTTTGTGTGTTGTGCTGTCTTTACCGTCTGTCGCCAAAGTTCAGCCCCATTTATCTGACGCCCATGTAAGCTATGCGGCGCACTTGCGGATGCGTAACCGCGCCCGGCTGCTGAAGCAGTATCACGCACAGGTAAAAAAGCAGGCAAGCTACGTGGTGGAAGGCAACGCAGAAAGTAAAAGCGCGCTGCGCCAGCAGAACCGAGCGCTGATTAAACAGCACCCGGAGTGGTTCCCTGGCCCACTAAAAGCCAGCGACCATCGCTGGCAGGAACTGGCTGAGAATGACCATTTTCTCAGTAGCAATCATCTACACAATATCACTGAAGTGGCCATCCACCGACTTGAGCAACAGCTCGGTAAACCCTATTTGTGGGGCGGTACCGATCCGGATGAAGGGTTTGACTGTAGCGGGCTGATTTTTTATGCCTACAACAAAATCCTGGCGGCAAAATTGCCCCGGACAGCGAATGAAATGTATCACTATCGACGGGCTACTATTGTCGCTAACCGCGATCTTCGCCGTGGTGATTTAGTGTTCTTTCATATTCACAGCCGGGATATTGCCGATCATATGGGCGTCTATTTGGGGCAGGGACAATTTATTGAATCACCGCGGACGGGAGAAACAATTCGGGTGAGCAATTTATCCGATGACTTCTGGCAGGATCATTATCTAGGCGCTCGTCGTATTCTTACGGAAAATACGATTCTGTAATCAAAAAGGCGGTGTAATGACACCGCCTCGGCAGGCGTTAACTTAACGCCCCCATGATCTTTAATTCCAGTTCATCCGGAACTTCGTTATAAGACAACACCTGTAGGCCCGGGGCAAACAGGCGCGCATAGCGCGCGAGCAAAGGACGTAACTGCGGCGCGACCAGCAGCACAGGCTCTTTCCCCGCCGCTTTCATCTGTTCTTTTATCTGCGGCATATTGGTCTGAAACTGATTCAGCATATTGGGATCGACCGGCACACTATCCAGCACCACTTTTCCACTTTGCTGAGCCTGATTCACCACATTCGCCAGCAGATTCTCCAGTTCACTATTCAGCGTATATACGGCCAGCTCATCTTTGCGCACAAACGGGTGGGTAATGCTGCGACGGAGCGCCAGACGCACATCCGCCGTTAACAAAATATGATCTTTGGTCACGGTGCTACTGGCGACAAGTACGGTGGCTATGGTGACGATATCGCGCAATGACACACCTTCGATAAGCAGCGCCCGGTACACTTTCAAGAGCTGGCTGTAATTCAGCGCTGCGCTCAAATCTTCCGCCAGACGTGGCGCCATAGAAGAGAGGCGGTTATGCAACTGCGTAATGTCATCGTAATTAAACAGCTCTGGAATATAGTTACGAATGATCTTATTCACATGCGTCGCAATGACGCTGGCACTATCAATAACCTGGTACCCCATATTTAACGCTTTAGCTTTTTGTGCCGGAACAATCCAGGTGACCGGCATACCATAGGCCGGATCGTGGCCTAAAACACCGTCGATCTCGCCATAGGTTTCACTGGAGGGCAGCGCCATCAGCTTATCTGCGGGAATATCGGCTTCATCGGCCTTGATCCCATTGATAAAAATGGCGTACTGGGTGGGTTTAAGGCGGAAGTTTTCGCGAATGCGAATTTCCGGTAACAACACGCCGTTGCTGTCTGAGATCACCTGTCGCACACCGCGAATGCGTTGAGTGAGCGGATTCCCTTTGGATTTATCGACCAACGACACCAGCTTATATCCCAGGCTTAGGCTGATAGGTTCTATTAAGGGGATGGTTTCCCAACTGACCTGCTGCTCGGTGGTTTCAGCGATGGTTTTGGTCAGCGTTTCGAGATTTTTCTCGTCAGTCTCAGCCACCTTCGGTCGCTTGCTCATGCGCCAGGCGGTGAATCCCAGCAGGGCGCTGAAAATCAGGAAGGGGAAATGCGGCATCCCCGGCACCACTGCCAGCACAAACATAATGCTGGTGGCGGTATACAGCACGGAGGGGCTGGCCAGCAGTTGGCTACGCACGTCCGTGGCAATATCGCCGCTGTCGCTTACGCGGGTGACGATGATCGCTGCAGCTGTCGACAACAGCAGAGAAGGGATCTGGGCGACCAGGCCGTCACCGATGGTCATCAGGACGTATTGCTGGAAGGCGGCTTCGGCGCTTAAATCGTATTTAAAGATCCCGATACAGACGCCGCCGATCAGGTTGATAGCCAGGATCATCATCCCGGCGATGGCATCGCCGCGCACGAACTTTGACGCACCATCCATCGCGCCATAGAAATCCGCTTCGCCCGCTACGTCTTTACGTCGCGCTTGCGCCTGCGCCTGATTAATCAGTCCTGCGTTCAGATCGGCGTCGATCGCCATCTGCTTACCGGGCATGGCGTCCAGCGTAAAGCGGGCAGAAACTTCGGAGATACGCTCCGCACCTTTGGTCACCACGATAAAGTTAATGATCATCAGAATGATGAACACCACAAAACCGACGACAAAGTTACCGCCGATCACCACCTGACCGAAGGACTCAATCACCTTACCGGCAGCGCCTGCACCCATATGTCCATGCAGTAACACCACGCGTGTTGACGCCACGTTCAGGGTCAAGCGCATTAAGGTGGTGATCAGCAAAATGGTCGGGAACAAGCTGAATTCGAGCGGGCGTTTTGCGGAAACGGCCACCAGCAGCACCATCACCGCCAGCACGATGTTAAAGGTGAACAGAATATCCAGCAGGGCCGGTGGTAACGGCAGGATCACCATCGCCAGGATACACAGTATGACCAGCGGAATGCCGATGTTACCGTTACGCAGCAGCGCGAGGAATTGTTTAGTTGTTTTCGGCATCCAGTTTAAGAACCTCTTTTGGAATGGAAATATGTCTGTTCAGAGAAGGGCGGGTTTGGGAACCATCACGCCAGTGTTTCATTTGCAGTACATAGGTCAGGACGTGTGCAATCGCCCGATACAGTTGAAATGGGATCTGTTGATTCACCTGGGTGGTGTAATAAACGGAGCGTGCCAGCTTAGGAAACTCAACGATTTCAATATTGCTTTCTACCGCTACCTGCCTGATATACAGCGCGATTTCATCGGTGCCTTTGGCAACCACGAAAGGCGCTGCGGCGCGTGACTGGTCGTACTGTAGCGCCACGGCATAGTGGGTTGGGTTGGTGATCACCACATCGGCTTTTGGCACAACTTTGCGAATTTGCCCCATCGCCATTTGCCGTTGCAGGCGACGGATCCTGGCCTTAACCTCGGGTTTACCTTCTTGATTTTTATACTCTTCTTTCACTTCCTGTTTCGTCATCTTCAGCCCTTTGGTGAACATTTTTTTCGCCAGAGGGACATCGATTACCGCAAAGAAAACAAACAGGATGACAAAGTTGCGCATGATGCTGCTGTACAGCGCCAGACCATCGCTGATAGCCTGTTTGAAATGAAGCTCTTGTAAGCCGAGAAACGCGGCAACGTTATTGCGTACGCTGATCCATAGCATCACCAGCAGCACTATCGCTTTGAGCGTCATCTTGCCGGTATCCACCAGATGATCGGTGGAAAACAGGCGACCAATCCCTTTTATCGGGCTTAATTTGCTAAAGTCCGGCAAAATTTTCTTCGGCAGGAATAGCCAGCCTCCCGGAACCAGTGAGGCAAACAGCGCGGCAACCGGCATGGGTAACAGCGTCAGGATGAATTTCCCCAGAATCAGCAGATGGTGTTCAAGGAACTGACCGATGATGTCCGGGTCATTAATGTTCTGCGCGTACTGATGCACGCTGATAAAGCTTTCACGCACGAAATCTTCGTACCAGGGAAAGCTGCTGGAGATCACCATAAACGCGGCAAACAGACTGGCGGCAAGCCCCATATCTTTTGAACGCGGTATTTGTCCCTCTTGTCTGGCCTTGCGAAGTTTTTGCGCCGAGGGTTTTTCTGTTTTTTCTTCGCTACTGTTATCCGCCATAGTGCCCCTTCAGCGCGTCAAGCTGCTGTAAGACGAAATTCGCCAGGTGCAAATAGTGGTCGGGCAGGTTGTAAAGCAGAGTCGCAAAGCAGATCAGGCCCGCCAGCATGTTAATGGGAAAACCTAATGAGTACAGATTGAGCGGCGGCGCAATACGGTTTAGCAGACCAAAGCAGCCCTGAACAATCAGCATGATAAAGGTTGTCGGCAGCGCCAGCAGCGTGGCGGCAGCGAATACCCAGCCCAGCGCCAGAGAAATCGTGCGCAGAGATTGCGGATGCAACGCATTGCCAATCGGCCAGTAAGTAAAGCCTTTGAATAAAATGCTCACCAGCAGCAGATGCCCGTCCATGGCAAAAAACAGTATCACCGCGTAGATGTTGATCATTTCCGCCAGTACCGTCGTTGACGCGCCGCTGCTGGGGTCGTTCATCACCGCCATGCTCATCCCCATATTAAAAGAGAGGATTTGGCCCGCCAGTTGTAGCGCTAAAAATAAAAACTGCAGCATCAGGCCGAAAAGCATTCCCCACAGAAACTGCTCCGTGGTCAAAATAATACTGTTCATCGACAGCAGGCTGGTGGGCACCGGGTGGGGGATAAGCGGCGTAATGATAAAGGCCAACGCCAGTGACAAAATAATGCGTATACGTATGGTCAGCGCGGCATTATCCAGTACTGGTGCGTAGTGAATAAACGCCATAATGCGTACGAAGGGAAACCACATTCCCAGTATCAGATTACTTAACTGTGTAATATCGGTTTCGCGCATGTTAGTGCACCAGAATGGCGGCCTGAGTGAACAGATGCACGCAGAGATCGCTCAACTGGACGATCATCCATTTTCCGCAAATACCCAATACCGCGAGGGTGACGATTAGCCTGGGTAAAAAACTAAGCGTTTGTTCGTTAATCTGCGTCACAGCCTGAAAAATGCTGACCAACATACCGACCAGCAGGCTGGGAACGACCAACACACAGACTAAAATGATCACAACTTTTATACCGCTGGCAACGATGTCTGCGGCTACATCAATGGTTAGCATGTCTGATCTCCGTTAGCCCAGTCCCAGACCGCGAATGCTGGAGGTCAGCGTCCCAACGGTCAGCGCCCAGCCATCAATAAGCACAAACAGCATCAGCTTAAAGGGCAGCGAAACGATCAGCGGTGACAGCATCATCATCCCCATCGCCATCAGTACGCTGGCGACGATCAGGTCGATCACCAGGAACGGAATGTAAATCATAAAACCTATCTGGAAGGCGGTTTTGAGTTCGCTTAGCACATAGGCGGGAACGATAATGGAGAGATCCTGATCGACTGCATTCCCTTTCGCGTTGGCGATCTCCATGATCTGCGCTATCGCTTTTTTGTTAGTCTGCGCCAGCATAAAGCGCTTCAATGGCGAGGCGGCCGTGCTTAGCGCGTCGGGGAGCGTGATTTGATCGTTTTCAAAAGGGACAACGGCATGATCGTAAATGTTGATCCAAATTGGGCGCATCACCAGCATGGTTAACGACAGCGCAATGCCAATCAATATGCGGTTCGGCGGCGTTTGTTGCAGCCCTAACGCCTGACGCAGCAGGGAAAGAACAATAATAAAACGGGTAAAACAGGTCATCATCAGCACCAGGGTAGGCAGAATGCCCACCAGGGTCATCAGGATCAGGACCTGGATTTTTACGCTGTACTCCTGGCTATTTCCGTGCGAAATCACATTCAGCAACGGGATATCTCCCCCTTGCGCGCAGGCAAAGGGAGAAAGGATGAGTAACGAGATACCCAGTAAGAGCGTGAGTGTTGGCGCGCGTTTCATGGTGCAAGGTCGTTGATTTCATGCGTGTTGAATTCAAGGACGCGCAGGCCATATTTTTCGTTAACCACAACCACTTCAGCCTTACCTAGCAGGATATTATTGACCTTGATATCCAGCGGTTCACCTGCGAGTTTATCCATCTCAATGACGGTGTCGTCATCAATGTTCAGGAGGTCGGCCAGCATCACCTCCACGGACGAAACTTCCAGCGTTAGCGTGACCGGAATACGTTTGAGTAATGACATCGACTCGGAAAAACGGTCTTCTAAACGCGCCACCAGCTTTTCTGTAACAGACGGCGCGGGTGGCGTAGTCGCTTCGGGGGTTAACTCGAAACCTTGCTCTAAAATATCTTCTGGCTTACTCATAGGATTTCTCCGTCTTGCTCGTTAATTCGGACAAAAACAGTTTGTCTTTATCCTCTACGATCAGGGCATTAAATAATTCGGATTTCCCGATATACACAGGGAAAGTATCAGGCATCGCAATCGGTAAAATATCGCCGGGTTTAATCGTCGTCAGGTCGGCAACATTCAGCGGAATTTCTGCAATCTTCACGTTCATGGTTAGCGGCAGCGTATGGATAATTTCTTTGATCAGCGTTTTTTTACGCGTCTCAGCGCTGGCTTTATCAATCTGCTTTTTTTTCTCGCCGTGCTCGCTATGGCGGATTAAATTCAGAATGTAATCGGTATGCGAATCGTCCAGTAAGATGCGGAAATTGCAATTCTCATCATCACCTAATACAAATGTAAGCTGATAAGCCCAGTGGGTTTGTATGGTGCTGCTGTCGGGTTTGAGTGTCAGTGGAATACCGGATATATTTTTATTAAAAATGGTATTACAAATATCCAGCGCCAGTCTGCTTCGCAACCGGATTTCTGTTTTGGTTGGTAAATCATCCTGTGACTTCTCGTCGGCGAGAGATGATGCCAATCCATAAAAGTTACCTAATAACATTAACAATAATGCGCGGTCGATATCAAAGGCCAGATGCCCAACCTGAGAAACTAATAATTCCGCACTTTTATTGATAACATCCATCTCACAGTGTATTTTTTTGAGTGTTATATTTGTGCGATGTTTTTTCAGGAAGTAGTTTCCAAGATGTGATTCAATTGTATCAAAACTTCCCGTAAACATAGTCGGCAGACGATGATATGGACGTCCAAGCCGGTTTCCTTCAAGTTTAAAGATTCCGGGCGTTTGACTATATTTCAGCATGGTACGCTTTCTCAGCTGTAATTTCTGGGGCGGTTGAATTGATATCAAATCCCGCGGTTATCAAAAGAAATACAAATTCGCTTAATTTATTGTTCATCCTTGACGCTATTCTCATAGTGTTGAAGTCCATTAGATACGAAATACCGTACCCACTCACGTCTATGGAGTAGGGCTGGATATTAGATATTTTACCCCTCTCCTCTGCAAGTTATTAATGGCGTTAGGTTGTAATTAAAAAATAATTAATTACATATACGTGATGTTTCTCGCTTACTGCTTGTCGCAGATTAGGCTTCCCCCTTACGTCTGTTTTTTGCGCTATATTTACCGCAACGTATTGTTTTTAAATGAATAATATTTTTATTATCTTTTAATTTGAGATTGTTAATGGTACTGGTGTTAGTATTTTTTTAGGAAAAACCCTATTTGAAAATAGTCTTCGATAGGGCTGCCCCTTGATGGGGTGGTAAAACATGAGCAAGGATGGGATTAAGACATGGCACGGGCGATATCTATTATTCGATGATTGTGCTTTGGAATGATTTGTATATTTCTCGTAACGGATGTTAACTTTACTTCTAAGTGTAAATAATCATGTTTGAACTTATTGCCGAAGCAGCCTCAAGCATTAATGTTTTTTCAATGGCAAGGCGTATTGCTGCTTTTAATGTTCCTGTACTTATCCATGGCGAAACCGGTACGGGTAAAGAATGTATCGCCAAATTTATCCACTCGATTGCATTTGCGCAGGAGGCTTCAGTGCCTTATATCGGCGTGAACTGCGCCGCTATTCCTGAAAATATGCTTGAAGCAACGCTCTTTGGTTATGATAAAGGGGCGTTTACCGGGGCGGTGGCCACCGTACCGGGAAAGATGGAATTAGCCAATAATGGTACATTATTGCTGGATGAGATCGGTGACATGCCTTTGGCGCTACAGGCCAAAATACTGCGTGTATTACAGGAACAACAGGTTGAGCGTTTAGGCAGTAACCGTCTAATCAAATTAAATTTTCGTTTAATCGCCTGCACCAATAAGAATCTTGAAGAAGAGGTGGCCGCAGGACGCTTCAGAGAAGATCTCTATTATCGCATGTCAGTGATTCCGTTGACCATGCCGCCTTTGCGCGAGCGTATGGAAGACATTATTCCGCTGGCGGAATCCTTTATTAAAAAATACTCCACGGTGCTGGTAAAAAATATCAAGCTTTCTGAATCGTCACGCCGGGCGTTACTGAGCTATGCGTGGCCGGGTAATGTGCGCCAACTGGAGAACGCCATTCAACGAGGAATGATCCTTAATCGTGATGGCGTCATTTATCCCGATACGTTAGGCCTGCCATCCATTGAGTCCGATTCCTGGAGCGAGCCGCAATGGCATCCAAAACCCACTGCGCAAATCACCACCAGCGACAATCTGGGCCAGCATGGTCGCAGCGCGCAATATCAATATATCGCTGACCTGATGCGCAAATATCAGGGTAATAAAACCAAAATCGCTGATTTATTAGGAATTACCCCACGTGCGCTTCGTTATCGTCTGGCATCAATGCGAAAACAGGGAATAGAAATCTTTTCCTGAATCAGTCTGTGGTACCGAGAACGCTTTTCTAATTTTAAGAGTAAGTCATGAGCATAAATACGATAGCCCCAGCCAGTACGATGCAGACGCAAATGATGCAGGACATGCAGCAGATGAAAGCGGTCGCACAAGCCCCTGTCCTTTCGCCGATGCAGATTAACGCCGTGGGTGCGCAGTCTGCATCATCTCCGGTTTCGTTTGACCGTGTTATGCAGGGCGCGCTCAACCATGTTGATCAATTTCAGCAGAGTGCAGAGCAAAAACAAACGGCCATCGAGATGGGGAAAAGCGATGACCTGGCGGGGGCGATGATCGCCAGTCAGCAGGCATCGTTATCGTTTTCCGCGCTGGTGCAGGTACGTAATAAAGTCGCTTCCGGATTCAACGACCTGATGAGCATGTCAGTCTAACGCTATGAATGAACTAATAAAAAAAGTAACTCAGTTTTTACCCTCGTTCTCTTTCAGGCTGGATGGTAATAAACGCCTGGCATTACTGGCGGCAGCGGCTATTGCGGCCACCGCCATTATTGTCAGCGTGTTGTGGAATGGCAACCACGGCTATGTTTCGCTTTACGGTAGTCAGGAGAATATCCCGGTTTCGCAGATAGTCACCGTGCTGGATGGTGAAAAACTGGAATACCGCATCGATCCGCAAAGCGGACAAATTCTGGTTCCGGAAGAGACTTTGTCTAAAACGCGAATGACGCTGGCGGCGAAAGGCGTTCAGGCCATGCTGCCCAGCGGCTATGAGCTGATGGACAAAGACGAAGTGCTGGGCGCCAGCCAGTTTGTGCAGAACATTCGCTATAAGCGGAGCCTGGAAGGCGAACTGGCGCAAAGCATCATGACGCTGGATGCTGTAGAGAGCGCCCGTGTGCATCTGGCGCTCAATGAAGAGAGTTCCTTTGTCGTCAGCGACGAGCCGCAAAACAGCGCCTCGGTGGTGGTGCGTCTGCATTATGGCAGCAAGCTGGATCTCGACCAGGTGAATGCCATCGTGCACCTGGTATCCGGCAGCGTGCCTGATTTGAAAGCTGCGCAGGTCAGCGTTGTCGACCAGGCGGGGAATTTGCTGTCCGATGGTATTGGCGCGGGTGAAGCGGTATCTACGGTGACGCGTAAGCGCGACCAGATCCTCAAAGATATTCAGGATAAGACCCGCGCCAGTCTCGCAAATGTTCTCGACTCGCTGGTCGGAACCGGTAACTACCGGGTAAGCGTGATGCCGGATCTCGATCTGAGCAATATCGACGAAACCCAGGAGCATTACGGTGACACACCGAAGGTGAACCGTGAAGAAACGGTGCTGGATAGCGATACCAACCAGATCGCTATGGGGATCCCTGGCTCGCTGAGTAACCGTCCTCCGTTGGCGGCAAATCAGGTGGCGAATGGCACCAATGGAACCGCGCCAGAGGAGTCTCACCAGCCAGCCGCACTGTCAAAGCACAGCGAGAACAAGCGCGACTACTCGTGGGATCGTAGCGTTGAGCATATCCAGCATCCCGGTTTCGACATTAAACGTTTAAATGTGGCCGTGGTACTTAACCAGAGCGCGCCTGCGTTGAAGAACTGGAAACCGGAACAAACCACGCAATTGACGGCGCTGTTGAATAACGCCGCCGGGATTGATGCCAGGCGTGGCGACAATCTGTCCTTATCGCTGCTTAATTTTGTGCCGCAGTCAATTCCCATCGAGCCGGTGGTCCCCTTATGGAAGGATGACAACATTCTGGCCTGGGTACGTCTGATTGGTTGCGGCCTACTGGCTCTTCTGTTGCTGCTGTTTGTTGTTCGTCCGGTCATGAAACGGTTGACCGCCGAACGTCGCCGGACGTCGATGCCGGAGCTGGCGCTGGACGCCGCACCGATCGCTATTGCTGCGGACAAACCTCATTTAGCGGCCACTGACGATGAACGCAAAAATATCGAACTGCCTTCTTTCCCTGGTGACGACAGCCTGCCTTCGCAGAGCTCCGGTCTGGAGGTGAAGCTGGAGTTCCTGCAAAAACTGGCGATGAGCGACACCGATCGCGTAGCTGAAGTTCTCAGACAATGGATTACCAGCAATGAGCGAATTGACAATAAATAACGGCAGCAACAACAGCTACCTGGAACAGGCCGCAATTTTATTGCTGTGTCTGGGCGAGGAGGCGGCAGCTACGGTGATGCAAAAACTCAGCCGCGAAGAGGTGGTTCGCCTGAGTGAAAACATGGCGCGTCTGTCTGGGGTAAAAACCAGCATGGCCAAAAAAGTGATCAATAACTTTTTTGATGAATTCCGTGAGCAGAGTGGTATCAACGGCGCATCGCGTTCCATGCTGCAAGGGATCCTCAATAAAGCGCTGGGCACAGAAATCGCCAGTAGCGTGATCAACGGGATTTACGGCGATGAGATCCGTTCGCGGATGGCGCGTTTACAGTGGGTGGAACCGCGCCAACTGGCGATACTGATCTCAGAAGAGCATTTGCAGTTACAGGCCGTATTCCTTGCCTTCCTGACGCCAGAGATCTCGGCCACGGTACTGTCTTACATGAATGAGTCGGTGCAAAACGAGATCCTTTATCGGGTTGCCAAACTCAACGATGTAAACCGCGACGTGGTGGATGAGCTGGATCGTTTGATCGAGCGTGGGCTGTCGGTGCTTTCCGAACATGGTTCGAAAGTGAAAGGGATCAAGCAGGCCGCGGATATCGTTAACCGCTTCCAGGGGAACCAACAGGTGATCCTCGATCAACTGCGCGAACGCGATGAAGATGTTCTCGAACAGTTGCAGGACGAAATGTACGACTTCTTTATTCTGAGCCGCCAAAGTGACGAAGTGCGCCGTCGTCTGCTCGACGAAGTGCCGATGGAAGACTGGGCGGTGGCGCTGAAAGGTACCGAAGCGTTGTTGCGTCGTTCGATTTATGCCGTGATGCCTAAGCGTCAGGTACAACAGCTGGAGGCGATAACGTCGCGTCTGGGGCCGGTTCCGGTGAGTCGTATTGAACAGATACGCCGTGAAATCATGGGAATTGCCCGCGAGCTTGAGGAAGCGGGTGAAATTCAGCTACAGCTGTTTGCTGAACAGACGGCGGAGTAACACATGGCGATTGAAACCATTCGTGGTCGTTACCGGCTGCATCGTTTTCCCCCTCGCCAGCGCCATCTCCAGGCTGAACAGCTTACGCCGGGGATCACACCGGCGGATTATCAGCGCCAACTGATGGACGGCTTCCAGGAAGGGCTGCAAAAAGGTTTTGAACAAGGGATGACAGAAGGCCAGGAGCAGGGCTTTCAGGAAGGTCATCAGAAGGGACACGATGAAGGCCGTCGTCAGGGATACACTGAAGGCAGCCTGGCCGGGCAGCAGGAAGGGCGCAAGCAGTTTGAACGAGCCGCCCAGCCGCTGGAGGCTATCTCCGGCAAAGTGAATGACTATCTGGCGCACGTTCAGCGCAAACAGCGGGAAGACCTGTTGCAGCTGGTTGAAAAGGTTACCCGCCAGGTGATTCGTTGTGAGCTGGCGCTGCAACCGACGCAGCTATTATCGCTGGTCGAAGAGGCTATTTCGGCCTTTCCGGCGATGCCTGAGTCGCTACAGGTGCTGCTGAGTAACGAAGAATTTAACCGCATTAAAGATGCCGCTCCTGAGAAGGTCGCTGCATGGGGACTGACGCCATCTCCCGATCTGCAGGCGGGCGAATGCCGGGTGATTACCGATAAATCCGAGCTGGATATTGGCTGCGAGCATCGACTCGAGCAATGTATGTCGGCACTCAAAGAGTCGCTGCTGCCGGAGCCGACGGGTGAGTGATCTTTCCAGCTTCGACAACGCGCTGCGTTCCATTGAGTCGATCCCTTTAGCTCGGGTAGCCGGGCGACTGGTGCGCGTGAACGGTATTTTGCTGGAGAGCGTGGGCTGCCCGTTGGTAACGGGCCAGTTGTGCCGCGTTGAAAGCGCCAACCATACGCTGATCGACGCGCAGGCGGTGGGATTTAATCGTGATATCACCTACCTGATGCCCTTCAAACACCCTGTCGGACTGATGGCGGGGGCGCGCGTATTCCCCGAAGAAAAAGCCCAAGAGATCCTGATTAGCGAAAGCTGGCTGGGGCGGGTGGTCAATGGCCTGGGCGAACCGCTGGATGCCAAAGGCCGTCTGACCGGCAATGATGTGCTGCCGCCGCAGGCACCGTCTATCAACCCCCTCACGCGTCGGTCGGTGAATCAACCGCTGGATGTAGGTGTAAAAGCAATCAACGGGTTGTTAACTATCGGCAAAGGTCAGCGCGTGGGATTGATGGCCGGCAGCGGCGTGGGAAAAAGCGTGTTGTTGGGGATGATCACCCGCCAGACTAAGGCCGACATCGTGGTGGTGGGGTTAATTGGTGAGCGTGGCCGTGAGGTGAAGGAATTTATCGATCACTCGCTGGGCGCGGAAGGGTTGGCAAAATCTATCGTCGTCGCGGCTCCGGCGGATGAGTCGCCGTTGATGCGTTTGAAAGCCACCGAACTTTGCCACTCTATCGCCGCCTGGTTTCGCGATCGCGGACATCACGTTTTACTGCTGGTGGATTCGTTAACCCGTTATGCCATGGCGCAGCGCGAGATTGCGTTGTCATTGGGGGAACCTCCGGCGACGAAAGGCTATCCGCCATCGGCGTTCGGCATGATCCCTAAACTTGTGGAAAGCGCCGGCAACAGCGAAAGCGAAGGCTCAATGACCGCCATTTACACGGTGCTGGCGGAAGGAGACGATCAGCAGGATCCGATCGTTGACTGTGCGCGCGCGGTGTTGGATGGACATATCGTTCTGACCCGTAAGCTGGCGGAAGCCGGGCATTATCCAGCTATCGATATTGGGCAGTCGATCAGTCGATGCATGACGCAGGTTACGCCCAACGAACACCAACAGTCGGCTCGTCTGCTAAAACAAAACTACGCCGCTTATATGGAAATTAAGCCGCTGATCCCGTTGGGGGGCTATGTTGCCGGAGCCGATCCCGGCGTTGATAAAGCTGTCAAAGCGTTCCCCGCTATCGAGCGTTTCCTGCGTCAGGAGGTGAGTGAACCCGCCTCACTTGAGCTGGTGCAAAGTCGCTTACAGGCCCTTTTCCCCCAGGCAAAGAAAACGGAGGGTAAATAATCATGCGACAAATTATTGATACCCTGGCGCAGTTGCAGCGCCTGCGGGATAAATCAGTCAAAGACATGACGGTCCAGCTGGCTAAACAGCAGCAGGTCTGTACCGGCTTTGACAATAACATCAAAGCACTGGGCTACCTGATTCAAAAAACCGGCACTGGCGTAGAGGTCCCTTCCGTTGAGTCGCTCAAAAATGTGACCGGATATAAAGGCACGTTACGCACGGTTATTGCCTGGCAAGAGCAGGAGAAAACGCTGGCTAAAATCAAAGAGCAGCGTATTCAAAAAAATCTGGTTGCCGCGGCTTGCGAAGAGAAAATTGTCTCTATGACGTTGGCAGATAAGCGTTACGCGCTGAGCAATGAAGCGCAGGTAAAAGAGCAAAAAGCCGTTGATGAAATTGCTACGCAGTGCTGGTTAAGGCAGAAGACGCTGGGAGTGGTATGAAAACGATCATTACGTTCGGCACGTTTGATGTTTTTCATATCGGGCATCTGCGTATTCTGCAACGTGCCAGGCAGTTGGGGGATCGACTGATTGTCGGTATCTCTTCAGATGCGCTAAATATGCAGAAAAAAGGCCGAGTGCCGGTTTACAGCCAAAGCGATCGCATGGGGATTATTGCCGGACTGAAATGTGTGGATAGCGTGTTTCTCGAAGAGTCGCTGGAGCAAAAAGCGGACTATATTCGCCAGTTTAACGCCGATACGCTGGTGATGGGCGATGACTGGGCAGGGCGCTTTGATAGTTTGTCGTATCTGTGCGAGGTGGTCTATTTCCCCAGAACACCATCTATATCCACCACCTCAATTATTGAGGTAATTACCAACCAAAATTCAAATCTATAAAATAATATGAAAATAAGACTATTCATTGAAACTAGAGAAGTTACGCTGCCGCTTCAAATGTCTAATTTTATTCAAGGTATGGATGGAGTGGTTAATATATTATTTACTTGTTCTGATAAATTGAGTGGGAAATGGCTGGGAGAGAATTCAAATCTTGTTCTTAAATATAATGAATCAACTTTACTGTCTGCTCTGGATAAAATATCGCAAGTGCTCATTAAACACTCGCCAACAACACTAGATATCCATGTTGCACTGGCTGAAAGCTATAATTTACTTATTCCGTTGTTAATGAGATTAAATGCTCTTCGGTCGTTAATCCATCTTCATGTTTATGAAGGCGAGATGGCTGAACTCGTTGCTGCTTCTGCACTTGAAAAAATCCCTGTAAATGTATTAGATAAATTAACTTCTGGGTATGCTAATGCTATAAATATTGCGTTAAATAAAAACCATCATATACCAAAAGAGGATTGGAATATTGCTGCCGGGTATGCATGGCATAAAGTATTAACAACAACATATTATCTACAGGAGAATAGCGCATTTAAAAAATCAATGAAGTTGCCTTGTAGTAATGTGCCGATAGTTGATGAGCGTAAAATAACGGATTTTCTGGAGCTATTCAAGATACCATTTAGTATTTATTCTCAATTAAGAAAAATAAGTTCGTCATCTCTACTATTACTCAGCACTTCGCCTCGCTTTCCCTCTATGAAAAAACAACATCAGGAAGCGCTTGTAGAAGTTATCCTTCATGCAATAAATGAATGTGCGATTACTAAAGATAAAATTATACTCTTTCGTGAACAAAAAGATGGGGAAGTTGATAGTGAAATATTACGTCGGTTAGGCTACATGGTGATCAAGCTCCCAGATTTAATCACCGTCAATTTATTAAAGGTTTTACAAATATTACCTGTAACCGTTGCCGGATGTTTTTCCGACGAGCTGTATCAAGTGCCAGAGAAAAATATTCTCTTTTTGCTAACAACAGACTTACCAAAGGAGACCGATAAATACGTTAGTCAGATCAATCTCGATAGTAAAAAAAATTATTATGTAAATGAGTTGGGAGGTGTTAAAACCGGCTCGTTTAAAAAAAGGCTGTTCTATTGTCCTGGATCTATGGGGGATGCGATCTACGCTTTAGGTTGCCTGACTGCATTTAGAGAACATTATGATGAGGAATTTATCTTTATTGCACATAAATTATATCATGATCTCATCATTTCAAGTCCTATGGTTTCCCAATATTGGGATGCTAATGCATTGACAGAAGAAAATATTATTGATGCTGAGATAGCGCGTCAGGAAGATAAATTTCATTTTCTTGGCCGCTGGGAAGATATTGTTGCATCTCGACATATGACGGATGCATTTATCGGTGATGATATTCAAAACCATTCCTTGAGCAATAAACAGCCTATTATATCATTGGTATCATTAGATAAGAGCAATGTTGATGATTTTATTCAGGTTAATGGATTGCAGAAAGAAAAAATAGTTTTATTGCATCCTAATATTGGTTCTCCGAATAGGACGTGGACCGAAAAAGGATGGAATCAGCTCGCGAAATATTTTATTGCTGCAGGCTGGAAAGTTATCATTATTGGCAGCGATAATAATAAGTATCAGGAGAAGAAGATGATGGATATAGATATCCCAGAGGCTATCGATTGCATTAATCAGTTCTCTATGCTTGAGATGATTTATCTGATGGAACGCTGTCAGTTGCTGGTTGCGTGCGACTCTGGCCCAGTTGCGCTTGCTGGACTCACATCAATCGCAATTTGTGGGTTGTACTCCATTATTCCGGCCAAATACCGATTGCCTTACAGGAATGGAAAGTATGGATGGAATGCTATGGGTATTGATACGGGATGCCAGTATGGTCAATGCGGACACCTGATCATGAGTCCGCAATTCTTTAAAAACAAACTAGGTAAAGAATTTATGCCACCACGAGGTGATGAGTTTTCTATCTGGTGTCCAAATGATAAAAAATATCGATGTTTGAAGAAAATTACTGCTGAATATTTTTGGCATCAGATTCAATTATTTTTGAACTCTGATAGCTATGTGGGCAATTTTTAGATGTTTAATTAACTACATTATATGGAGTAATTATGGGTTTTTTAGGGCGATTTCCTTTACACAGAATTGTTGAAGAGCACCAGGTGACACATCTGATTGAAACTGGATACGGTATTGGGAATTCATGTCGAATGGCATTATCAGCTGGTTTCAATCATGCGCTATCTTGTGAGATCTATCAACCATTATATGAAAAAGCATTACAAGAAAAAAATGACAGCATTACGATTTTTCCCGATGATAGTTTATCATTTCTGAATTTGGAGCAAGTCAATGGGATTTTGAAAAATCATCGTAGTCTTGTCTTTTTGGATGCGCATTATCCTGGTTCTGATTACTGCAACGAAAAATATCATAGCGACGAATGGGATAAAGATATTCGCTTGCCGCTTATTAACGAGTTGCGAGTGCTGAGAGGTAAAATTGACAATGCAATCGTTATTATTGATGATTGTAGAATATATCTAAAAGATTTTGCAGTAACAAGTGGTTCTTTACCCGAATATGCCGATCATGGGTTCGATAATGCCAGTGAGTTTATTGAATTATTAGAAAGTTTTGCCGATACACACGCCTTATACTGGTATGCTGAAGACACCGGATACGCTGTTTTATGGCCACATGCTTTAGCCGGGGAAGTGATCAAACCTCTAATTTTACCTGGCGATATTACCAGTCAATTTCTGATTAATCGGGGGGTTGTGGGTACGACCAGTATGTCTGTAAATCGCCGACTCATGGATGCCCGGTTTACTTCTCGTTGGTTTGTAGGTGCTGGATTGGATATTGGTGGTGGGCCTGACAGTATTGGTATTTACCGATCGCTTTTCCCACTAATGAGAACTGTGACTGTTTATGACTTACCACAAGGTGATGCCCAATATTTAGACAATGTTAGTGATGATAGTTTTGACTTTGTGTATTCTGCACATTGCCTGGAACATGTGGTTGACCCGTTTGTCGCTATCAATAATTGGATGCGAGTACTTAAACCAAATGGTCATCTCATTATAACAATTCCTGATGAAGATATGTATGAGCAAAAAGTTTGGCCATCGACTTTTAACTCCGACCACAAGCATACTTTCAGTATTTTCAAGAAAAATAGTTGGTCACCCGTTTCGATAAATGTATTGGAATTGATTCAGGCGATAACTACAAAGCATGATGTTCAAAAAATAGAATTGCTTAACCATAGCTACTTAGCAGGGCTTCCTCGATTTGATCAGACACGCACACCATTTGCGGAAAGCGGTATCGAGATTGTTATAAAAAAAACGCCCCAGTAAAATAAAAAACCACCGATTTAACGGTGGTTTTAATAGCTGGTTTATATCAGGAATTAGTTAAACAGTTTTTTCTGTAAACTATGTAAGAGAGCATTTGTATGGACACTATCTGCTTCCGTAAGTAATGCCACGATCTCTTTAGCGGCCCTTTGCCCTGCCTGGCCATCCATAAACGCATCACAATAATGGTGGCGAATTTCGGCTAACGGTGCTTCAAGCGCAGTCCAGTCAAATGCATCAGACAGCGCACTGCGCAACGCCTGTATATCCTGGGCTACCGGGAGAACGTCGCGGATACGTTGATCGGCGCTGTCTGGGGTCGAGAAACTTTGTTGGCCATCCAGCAGCGAGGTCATCTCTGGCCAGCTCAGTAAAATGACGCGTTTATTCATATGAATGGCATCAAAAATAAAGCCGCTGCTGTCCGTCAGGACGTAATCTGCCTGCGCCATAAGCGCCAGCAGGTGCTGCGGATCGTCAATTCGGTTTTTTAAGTAGCGCTGCGCCAGCACCAGCGAGGCACTTTCTTCCGGCCTGTGCAGAGTGCCATGGTGCAGTTTGGTGACGACGTTGTATTCATGGCTTAATCGGCTGAGCTGTTGTGCCCAATGGGGGAGCGAGCTTAGCGCGCCATAGGTTGGCGCATACAGGATGGTCTGCTTTTTCGCATTTAGCTTCACGCTTTTTGGCAGTGCGGTATCGTAAGTATGGTTATGCCATTCATCGAAACGGGGATTACCCACCACTTTGGCGCTGCCGCCAATATCAACCGCGTGCTGGCTATAGTGGCTGTAGCAGAGAATGCGATGATAAAAGGCATTCCACCAGGCATGATTCCATGCTTCTTTCGCCAGTCCATACATCGTCCGTACATGGGTATCCGCCAGCCCGTTCAGTAACGGGGTGTAATAAGGGCTGACAAGACATTTGAAGCGTTGACGTTTCTCAATCACCACAGAAAGACGCGTTCCGCCCAATAGGGGATCGTTAATGGTTTTAATTGTTGCGGTCATTTCATCCAGAAACGACGCGTGTATTTTGTCGCTGACCAATAGAGAGCAGGTGTGCCCCATCGCCTGTAGCTCGGTTATGATCGGGCGATAGACCGCGTAGTGCAGCGACGTTTCCATATAGAAACCAATAGCATCTGTTCGGGTGGCAGTAGAAGGGAGCGGGGCATCAGTCAGTGCGTTGACGGCATCGGGTTTCTTATTGATTTTATTGAAGTAGTAGCCAATATTATCGGTTTCTTTTTTCTCGATATCGCTATAACCTGGGCGCTGATAGCAGATACTCGGATAGCAGGAAAGCCATTTTCCGTCACGTAGCAGCGGCTGCCACTGTCCTTCGAGGGTCTCTGAAAGGTCATATTCCATTTGCTGAGCCAGAACAGGGTAATAGCTGTTGTTAACCAGATAGGCGCACACCTTATTGCAATCGCGGGCATGAATCATCCCAGTCAGGCTTTTTAATATGCTTCCGCGTTTAATTTCGCCGCCGAGAAGAATGACCTCCCACGGAAATTTAGGCAGGGCATTAAGCAGCGAGCTAAGTACCCGAATATGTTTTTCTTGTTTCAGAATAACGGCGTCATCTTCAAGCAGCAGGTAATTTTTCCATCCCATTTGTTGTGCCAACTTGAGTGCCCGAAGATGGGATTGGCGGCGACCAATCTGGCCGTTAGTGGCAACTGACGCGGCAATGCGGGTGATCTTTTCCTTTGGGAAATTGAGAAACCCCAGCTCTTGTTGGATGTGCGCTAAACGATCCGGGCGTGAGTCTAGGTTTACGATCACCACCTGATCGATATAATCCCACTGGATCGGTTGATGATGAGTGGCGTTATGCAGGCTTTGATACCAGTTTTTCAGCATCGGGTCGGTAATCGCCTGCGCCAGCGGGGTTTCCAGTGGCTCGCTGCTTCCCAACACAAAGTCTTTGTCGAACGTATTTTGGCTGTGTGAGATACAAATAATGGTACGTTCACCCGGCAATTGCAGCGGGTTCGCGGTGAACTGGTTAGTGAATCCCTTTTCTTCACCTAAATTACACTCATCATCATAGCGGTGGTTCTTCAGGTAATTACGATGGTAACAGAAAGTGCCGTTGAGAATATTTTGTGGGCCAAAGCTGCGTGTTTTGAATATCCGGTTGATGTGGCTGTACCAGATGGGGATTTGATCGGAACCTGAAATCAACGCCCGGTGGCGCTGCATCATGTCGATGGTGTAAGAGATTTTATCCGCTGGATAATAGTCATCATCATCCATACAGAGAATATATTCACCTACCGCCAGCGCATTGAGCATATTGCGCTTTTTACCCAGATCGAGCTTTTCCGGGTGGTAGATATAGCGAATATTATATTTCTCTGGGTGGTTCTGCGTTAGCCGGTCAATGATCGACTGATGGCTTTGCGGAGAATCATCCAGGATCACCAGTTCCCGCCGGTCAGCAGGGTAGTCCTGATAACGGAACATATACAGCAAATAGGGTAAGAAAACGCCGCGGTTCCATGTTGGCGTGATAACGCTGACAAACGGTTTTTCGCGGCCAGTGTCGAGCGTTTTAACGATGTCAGTCAGGGCGGAACGTGCTTTAGAGGATTCAGACATGGTGATGTGTATTCGCGGTTCGAAAAAGGACCGGGCATTCGCCCGGCCAACAGGCACTAACGTGTTATCAGGGAGAACGCCGAGAGCAGTGGATCTCCCGGAAGCATGTCCAGAATATGCTGACGTAACGAATGGGCATTCTCGCCGTTGCGCCACGCTTCAAACAACGCGAAAAGGGCGTAAATTTCGTCATGGTTTAGCGCAGAATCATCCATCGTCCACAGGCAAAACAGAGTGCGAATCATAAAGACGTCAGCCGCCAGCCAGAAGAAACGCTGCAGTGTGCTTTCACTCTCATGCTGTGGGAAGGTGTCGTGGTACAAGCGATAAATCAGATAGTTGCTGAAAATCCATGCTTCTTGAGCGAAATGGCGCTCCCAGGTCTGCAGCCACTGATCCTGTAACTGCTGCTGAAGCATGGCTTCACTGTTCGCATCCTGCAGCATCAGCAGGCTGACCTGCAGAGGTAATGTGAGTTTACGCGTACTTTCCGGCAGCAGATCCCAATTGAATTCACAACTGCCCATACGGGTAATTAATTCACGCTGTAGCTGGGGCAGGCTGGGCAGTTGCGCAAATTGCTCCTGCAGTTTTCCTTCCTGTACATGGCCTGCGAGGATCTGTGGCAACGATGCCAGCTTTGCCAGCACCGCTTCACTATCTCCTGGGCATTTTTCGGAAAAAGAGAGCATGATCCCCAGCGCATACAGGCGCAGCTCCGGCGATAAACCTGGAAGTGTGATGGTATGCAGAGCGGATTGATTCAATACCTGATCGCGTGGGGATAGCGCCGGGCTGTCCGGGTTGGCCGCACATTTTGAATGATGCAAGACAAAGGTATTGGGAGCGCCTAATGCAGCCTGACAGCTGGCCGGATCGGTTAAGACCAGACTCTGACGCACTTCCATTTTCCAGCACAGGTTAACCCGTAAAGCGGAATCCGGATGGCGGGATAAAAACAACCGGACAAAGTCAGGTTCATAACAATCAATCATACTCATAATCTGTTCTCAGCAATCCCAATATTCAAAATCTGTTTATGACGTTGCAATATCCATGCCTGAATTTTAATTTCATTTATATCAATTAGTTAGGTGAATCGCGGAAAGCAGGTTTCCGCGTCAGGGAAGGGCGTTTAGCGCTGATAAATAAAATCCGGCTCGGTACCTAAAAAAGCCTGAATAAATTCATACTGGCGGATCAGCAGATCGCCGTTTTTTTCGTTGTACGCCTTGCAGCGTTTCGCTTTTTGCTCAAGGCTTTGCCACCAGCCCTCTGCGGCACTTTTCTGTACGCCCGGCAACCAGCTAAAGACCTGCTCTATCCCTGCACGATTGACGCTTACGCCCAGCAGTTGCAGGATCGAACGGCGCTGTTGGCTGCTGTTTTGCAACTGCTCATAATGCTGTTGAATAAGTTCATTGATGGCCAGCAGCTCGTCGCTGTCGCGACGGATCATACACAGACGTTGTTGTTCCAACTGGTGTCTGAGCGCGTCATACCGCGTTCCGTCTTCACGAATGCCCTGAAGCAGAGTTTTCACCTGCTGTAGCCTGGTGCTCACTGTTGTAGCCTCTTATTTCTGGAAAAAGCTGAGCATGTCCCCAGCCAGTTGATCGGTATCAACCTGCAAATCGCCTGAGGCCAGCATGGCCTGCATTTGCGCCACTTTGTCGTAATCAACGTCACTTTGCGTATCACTGTTCAGCGTTTGCTGCGCCGTTTGTAATCCCGCCTGAGTAATATCATCGGCTGAAAGCGATGCGGAACTGGACGTGCTCGTCTGCACGCTGCTCTTGTCTGCACGTGCCTGTTCGGTTGTCGATGCAGGGCGATTGCCAGGCAGACTCGGGGTAATTTTCATAGCAACCTCGTACATATTCCGTTGGGTTGGTTATCTGTTATTGACTAAAAGCGGCGGCAATAGAGGAAAACTTTAATCCCATCAAAAAAAATCCCTTCACTGCTCAGCCGTTAACGTGGTGACCACGCCGGTATCGTCCACCACACCGCTGATGATCCGCTGGCTGCTGCTATTACGAATTTTTATCACATCCCCTTTACGACCATTCTTCAACGCCACGCCCGGCATTGAGGCGGTAATGCCAGCCATATGGGAGACGATCATCACTGGCTGGTCGCGTTTAACCAATACGGGCTGAACCAGCTCGCTACGGGGAATTGGTTTACCCGGTTGCAGGGCACGCTTGCTGGTGAGGCCAATTGCTTCATCCATATTTGTTATCAACCCTTCCCGCTGGTTGCTGATATTGAATTTTTTAAGCTGCAGGTCGTCGGCTGTAATCACCGCATCTCGGGCAATCAACGACTTTGGCATCACTACCGGCACCGACACGTCGGGGCGCACTGCAACGTTATATTTCCAGCCCGCATTGCCTGGGCAGGTCACCATAAAGTTCATTCGTGACAAGGCCATCTCTGGGGAGGCACTGGAGGTGATCTGTGGCGCCGACGCGCATAGCGCGCTGTTACTCACGGCTGAGGGGATATAGATATTGAACGTGTAGCGATAGTCCTGCCACTGCTGTTTGTGCGCCAGTGCGTCGATTTCATGACTGGCGGCAGTCAGAACCAGTGCGTTGATCTGTTCCCGGGCGCTGTGCTGAATGGGATGGACGGCGGCATGTACGGGTAAGACGCAGCATAAAGCCAGCATTATCTCCGCGGCAAAGGGGAAAGAAGGCTTCCTTACGTAGGTGGGGAGTTTCATAAAGTCATTTCTCATCAATCACTTAAAAGTTGGCATAGTTATTGCTAGTAATAGCGATATCTACGCAGGAGTGATGCAAGAAATGGGAATCAGTTTTCAGCAGGCATTGGGTGTACATCCGCAGGCAGTGAAGTTACGTCTTGAGAGGACCGAGCTACTGACTGCGAATCTGGCAAACGTCGATACACCAAATTTCAAAGCCAAAGATATTGATTTTGCCGCTGAGATGCAACGGGCAAGTCACACAAATGTTCTGCCCGAGGCTGACGTGAAATACCGGGTGCCGATGCAGCCCTCAGAGGATGGCAATACCGTAGAACTGAATACCGAGCAGGCCCGGTTTTCACAAAATAGTATGGATTATCAAAGCAGTCTGACTTTTTTGAATCTGCAACTTAGCGGAATCAAAGAAGCCATCGAAGGAAAATAACCATGTCGTTTACTGATATTTACCAGATTTCCGGCTCGGCGATGACGGCGCAAACCATCCGTCTGAATACCGTCGCCAGCAACATGGCGAATGCGGAATCTCCTGCCAGCAGCGAGGCGCAGGCCTATAAAGCGCGCAGCCCGGTTTTTGCTGCGGTTTACAACAATAGCCTGATTGGCGCAAACAACCGTCACGGCATTGATGGCGCCAGCGTGCAAGTGCAGGACGTGATGCAAAGTGGCGGGGCGGTGAAGCGTTATGAGCCGCATCACCCAATGGCGGATCAGAAAGGTTTTGTCTGGTACCCGGACGTCAACGTGGTCGAGCAAATGGCCGACATGATGTCCGCATCACGTGATTTTGAAACTGATGTTGATGTGCTGAATAACGTCAAAAGTATGCAGCAAAGCTTACTCAAACTGGGAGAAGTGTAATGAATACCCTGGCTCTGTATGCCCAATCTCAGGCGCTGGCTTCTTCTCAGGAGAAGACGACGGTGGCTGAAAATACTGGGAGCGCCACGGCGCAAAGCAACAACCTGGGGGATAGCAGCTCTTCCTCTACCTCGTCAACCACCGATACCAGTGGAACCAGCGGCACACCGACGACGACAACGTCCACGGAAACGTCCGCGGTCGACACGTTTCTGACGCTGTTCGTAGCCGAAATTGAAAACCAGGATCCTACCGATCCGACCGACCCAACGGCCTATATCGACCAGCTTTCTTCCATGGCGCAGGTAGCGATGATGGAAGAGATGAGTGTTCAGGCCAATACCAACGCCGTGCTGATGAGCAACATTCAGGTGATGGCGCTGGGGAATATGGTCGGCGACGACATTATGGTGCAAACCACCTCGCTGGATATCGAAGATAACAGCAAGGACATTCAGGGCCGCATCACGCTGGATGACAGCTGTACCGATGTGGATTTGCACTTTACCGATGAAGCGGGTGATGACTACACCGTGTCGCTGATCCCGGAAGGTGAAACCTCCGTTGGGCCAGGCCAGGTTGATTTTGATATTAACCCCGCGGATTACGGCATCCCGCCGGGTGATTACAGCGTGTCCGTGGTGACCAATACCGGGGAAGAAGAAGTGCCGATTGAGGTGACGGGCAAAGTGGAAGATGTGCGTATTCCGCTCGATGGCAGCACGCCGGTGCTCAACGTTGACGGCGTTGGCGAAGTGCCATTCACCATGATCACCCAGTTTGGCGTACCGGACAGCACCGATGACACCACGCCGCCTGACACTGACGACGGCAGCGATAACGCCGACAGCAATACAGTGCTCTGATTTAGTTTACATTACAGGAAGAAACAATGAGTTATGAAATTGCAGCGACGGGGCTAAACGCCGTCAACGAACAACTGGATGGAATCAGTAACAACATCGCGAACTCCGGGACGGTCGGTTATAAATCAATGACTACCCAGTTCTCCGCGATGTACGCCGGGACGCAGGCGATGGGCGTGAGCGTGGCGGGTTCCGCACAAAGCATCTCCACCGGCGGCTCAATGGTTTCTACCGGTAACGCTCTGGATCTGGCGATCAACGACGATGGTTTTTTTGTCATGTGCGACAGCGCGGGCAACATTTCCTATACGCGCGCCGGTTCTTTCGTCACCGATAAAAACGGCTATATCGTCAATGCGTCCGGTGATTATCTGCAAGGTTATCCGGTTGATGACAGCGGCACGCTGCAAACCGGTACCGTGACCGACATTCAGATTAAAACCGGCAACATCCCTGCGCAGGCGACCGACAGCATGACCTTCACGGCCAACTTTGACGCCAGTGATGAAACGATCGATCGCTCAAGCGTGCCGTTTGATGCCAACAACAGCGATACCTATACCGACAGCTACACCACCACCGTGTATGACTCTCTGGGTAACGAGCACTCGGTCAGCCAGTATTTTACCAAAACCGCGGATAACACCTGGGAAGTGCAGTACACCTTTGATGGTGAAGCGCAGACTGGTGTACCGCCAACCACGCTAACCTTCGATCCGAATACCGGCAAGCTGACCTCTCCGACCACGCCGCAAACCATCACCTTTACCACCGATGAAGCCGCGCCGATCTCGATGACCGTCGACTACTCCGACTGTACTCAGTACGGCTCTGATTTCTCGGTGACCACCAACTCCGCGACCGGTTACGCCTCCGCAACGCAAAACGGCGTGCAGGTGGATGACGACGGCAAAGTGTACGCCACCTACAGCAACGGAGAACGTATGCTGCAGGGCCAGGTTGTACTCGCCACCTTCCCGGACGAAAACGGGCTGGAAGCGGTAAGCGGTACCGCGTGGGTGCAGACCGGTGAATCCGGTACGCCGCTGATTGGCACGCCTGGCTCTGGCTCATGTGGCACGCTCTCCTCCGGCATGCTCGAAAGCTCCAACGTGGATATCACCAACGAACTGGTCAACCTGATGACCGCCCAGCGTAACTATCAGGCGAACACCAAGGTGATTTCGACCAGTACGCAGTTGGACCAGGCACTCTTCCAGGCGATGTAAGGCTAAGAAATGGATCGGTTGATTTATACCGCACTAAGCGGCGCCACCCAGACGCTGCTGGAGCAGCAAATTAGCGCCAACAACCTCGCCAACGTCAACACCAATGGTTTTCGTGCGGATATGGCGATGGCGAGTAATGACAAAGTCAAAGGCGGTGGCTTCGACACGCGTTTTATGGCGAAAGAGAGTCCCAGCGGCGTCAATGACAGCACCGGCGTGGCGGAAAAAACCGAGCGTCCGCTCGATGTCGCCATTCAGGGAAACCGACGCTACTGGCGGTCGATGCTGGCCGTAAGCTTCTCCATCTGGCCTCTAAACCCACTTTCGCCAATCTGGATGCATGGGTTAATGCGATGCTGGAGCAGGAATAAGCATGAGGAAGGGGCCAAATCGTCGCGATCGCGGCGCGAAAACCACCATTATCCGCCGACAAATTAAAAAGCATCATGCAGGTCATCATGGCGGGGCGTGGAAGGTCGCCTTTGCTGACTTTACGCTGGCGATGATGGCGCTGTTTATGACGCTGTGGATTGTGAACAGCGTCAGCAAGGCTGACCGAGAAAATATTGTGGCGGCGCTGCACGGCCAGTCAATCTTTAACGGTGGCGGTATGGCACCTTTAAACAAGCTGGGCAAGCAGCCGATAGCGCCGGGTGCGCAGAAGAAAAACGTCACGCGCAACAAGCTGGATAAAACGGTTACCCCGCAAGAGACGGCGAAGATAACAGAAGATAACGCCAAAAAAGCGCTGGATGTAAATGAAAAAGCGGTGTTGCTGAAGCAAAAATCAGCGCGTGAATTGGGCGAGCTGGCGACCGATATTAACGTCATTGCCCGCAACGCACATATGGAAACCAACCTCGAGATGGAGATTGTTCCTCAGGGGTTGCGCGTACTGATTAAAGATGACCAGAACCGGAATATGTTTGAACGCGGCAGCGCCAAAATTATGCCGTTCTTTAAATCGCTGCTGGTTGAGCTGACCCCCGTGTTTGACTCGCTGGACAACAAGCTCATCATTACCGGACATACGGATGCGATGAGCTATAAGAGCAACATTTACAACAACTGGAATCTCTCCGGCGACCGTGCTTTGTCAGCACGACGCGTGCTGGAAGATGCCGGCATGCCGCAGGATAAAGTCATGCAGGTTAGCGCCATGGCGGACCAAATGCTGCTGGATGCGAAAAACCCGGAAAGCGCAGGCAACCGCCGTATTGAGATCATGGTGTTAACGCAAAGTGCTTCCGATACGCTGTATCAATATTTTGGTCAGCACGGCGAGAAAGTGGTTCAGCCACTGGTTGATAAGCTGGACAAACAAAAGCAGGTGACTTCTTTACGTCAGCCCTCTGCTCCCGTCACTCATTAATTCTGTTTTCCGCCCCCCACGCAACGTGGGGGCAAATTATCCCTCAGGAAGGTAATGTGATAGATGTAACCCATATTATTCCATTGGATATTCATACTGATAACGTCACTGATGGGGCTTGTCAGGGCGCGCATTTCGACCCGGTTTCAGGTATCTGGTACACCGAGCCTCATGTGTTAAATGAGGGGCTTCGTGACTATGTCTACAACACCGACAGTTTTAACATCGTTGCGCCGTACTATCTGGTGATTACCTCGAAGATGCACTGCTGGAGCTGCCACCAGCTCACCCATATTCACGGGGTGATGTTTACCCGCTTTATCAGAAAAGATCAGGATGGCAAAGGCTGGCAATCTATTCGACGGAATACCTTTCTGTTCCACATTAATTCTCTGCCTGAAGAGATACAAAAGAACATCAAAGCCAGCAATTACTATCTGGATAAAAGTAAAACTACCGGACTACGTTACTGGATGAATCATTGTGAAATTTGTGGAGAACGTCTGGGCGACTATGAGCTTTTCTGCGTGGAAAATGATGCATTTCGCCTGATGACCATCGAAAAATTGCTGCGGGCAAAGATTCGCAAAGTGAATAAACTTTTTGTCAGTACGGCGGGTAATCCCGCAGAACATAAGATCACGGACATCGTGCGTTACCTGTGCGATGCACGCTTCGTCATGAATGGTTCGGCGTAAGGCATAAACAGACTTCTCACAACATAAAAATACTGTATACTTAAACAGTGTTGTGGGAGGCGAGCGATGCGCAAAATCATACATGTCGATATGGACTGCTTTTTCGCGGCGGTGGAAATGCGCGACAACCCCGCCTTGCGTGATATTCCCATTGCTATTGGCGGCAGTCGTGAACGTCGGGGAGTCATCAGCACGGCCAATTACCCGGCGCGCAAATTTGGTGTGCGTAGCGCAATGCCGACCGGAATGGCGTTAAAACTGTGCCCGCATCTCACGTTATTACCTGGTCGTTACGAGGCCTATAAAGAAGCCTCCCGCCAGATTCAGGCTATTTTCTCCCGTTATACCTCGCTGATAGAACCGCTTTCGCTGGATGAAGCCTATCTGGATGTGACTGACAGCACTCACTGCCATGGATCAGCTACGCTGATCGCTCAGGAGATCCGCCAGACAATTTTTACCGAGCTACAGTTAACCGCCTCTGCCGGAATTGCGCCGGTCAAATTTCTGGCAAAAATAGCTTCCGATCTCAACAAACCCAATGGGCAATATGTGATTACCCCTGCCGATGTTCCTGAATTTCTCAGAACATTACCGTTAGGCAAAATTCCCGGCGTTGGCAAAGTCTCTGCCGCTAAGCTGGAAGCGATGGGGTTGCGAACCTGCGAGGATGTTCAGAAATACGACCTGGCCATGTTGCTCAAACGTTTTGGTAAGTTTGGTCGCGTGTTGTGGGAACGCAGCCAGGGCATTGATGAACGCGACGTCAACAATGACAGACTGCGCAAATCAGTCGGCGTCGAGCGTACTTTGGCAGAAGATATTCATGAGTGGGCTGAATGTGAGGAGATTATTGAGCGGCTATATCCCGAACTGGAACGACGTCTGGCCAAGGTAAAACCGGATCTGTTGATCGCCCGGCAGGGAGTAAAACTCAAGTTTAATGATTTTCAGCAAACCACGCAGGAGCACGTCTGGCCGCGCTTAAGTAAAGATGACTTAATTGCGACGGCGCGCAAAACCTGGAATGAACGTCGGGGAGGGCGGGGCGTAAGGCTGGTGGGATTACACGTCACGCTGCTGGATCCACAGCTGGAAAGGCAACTACTGTTGAGGCTGTGATGTTGATGTATTGCCGGATGGCTGCGTAAAAACTATATCCGGCCTACAAATCAGCATGTAGGCCGGATAAGCACAGCGCCATCCGGCGTTTAGCGCAGACTTACTTCGCCGGAATAGACTTCAGCAGTTCAGTCAGCAGCGTCCAGTAATGGCCGACGCTTTCGATATGAACCTGTTCATCCGGGGAGTGTGGACCGGTGATGGTTGGCCCGATGGAAACCATGTCCATATCTGGATACGGTTTCTTGAACAGACCACATTCCAGACCGGCGTGGATGATTTGGATGTTAGGCGTTTTGTTGAACAGACGCTGATAGGTTTCACGAACCAGGTGCATAACCGGAGAGTTGGCATCCGGCTGCCAGCCTGGATATCCGCCTTTTGCCTGGGTTTTCGCGCCAGCCAGTTTACCCAGTGAATCCAGCATGCTCACCACGTAGTCTTTACCGCTGTCGATCAGAGAACGGATGAGGCAGTGAATTTCAACGTTGTCGTCAGTCATGGTTACAACGCCGACGTTCAGGGAAGTTTCTACCACGCCTTTGGCGACGTCGGAGTTGCGGATAACACCGTTCGGGGTGGCGTTTAGCAGGCGCACAAAGCTGTCGCGAGACTCAGCGGTCAGCGCGGCTTTGTCTTGAGTAACGGCATCCAGCAGCAGAGCCAGGTTCTTCTCTTTGGCTTCCAGTTCGTTTTTCAGGATTTTCTGATAGGTGTTGACCAGCGCTTTTAACGCATCAACTTTATCTGCAGCCACGGCGAGGGTGGCAAAGGCTTCACGCGGAATCGCGTTGCGCAGCGTACCGCCGTTGAAATCAACCAGACGCAGATCCAGCTCTTCAGCGTGGCCCGCCAGGAAGCGTACCAGCAGCTTGTTCGCGTTACCGAGACCCACGTGGATTTCGCCGCCGGAGTGGCCGCCTTTCAGGCCTTTTAACGTCAGCTTAAAGCTCTGGAAGCCAGCAGGGATTGCTTCACGGGACAGCGGCAGGTTAGAGGTAAAGTCGATACCGCCTGCGCAACCCATGTAGATCTCACCTTCTTCTTCTGAGTCGGTGTTGATCAGGATATCTGCCTGCAGCCAGTTAGCCTGCAGACCAAACGCGCCATCCATACCTGCTTCTTCGGTCATGGTCAGCAGCACTTCCAGAGGACCATGTACCACGCTGTCATCAGCCAGAACGGCCAGCGCGGACGCCATACCGATACCGTTATCCGCACCCAGCGTGGTGCCACGGGCTTTTACCCATTCGCCATCAATATAAGGTTGGATAGGATCTTTGGTGAAGTCGTGCACGGTGTCGTTGTTTTTCTGCGGGACCATATCCAGGTGCGCCTGCAGAACGACCGGTTTGCGGTTTTCCATGCCTGCGGTAGCGGGTTTGCGAATCAGGATATTACCGACTTGATCGCGCTCGACGTGGAAACCTTTTTCCTGGGCCCAGCTCAGAATGTGTTCAGCGAGCTGCTCTTCATGATAGGACGGATGAGGAATAGAACAGATTTTGGCAAAAATATCCCATAGCGGTTGCGGGGATAATTGAGACAGTTCAGACACGTTGAGTCTCCTTGGCGATGTCCTACAAAACTTGCTTGCAGGCCACGGGGTTAGCAGAATTAAAAACACCACAAGTCAGGCTTGCGCGATGCGATTGAGAATACCACTTTCTCCGCTGACGGCTAGCATAAAGCATGCAAAAAGAGGCGCGGATTCCGCGAAACACTGGTTTTTAGTGCGTCAGATCTCTATAATCTCGCGCAACCTATTTCCCCCTCGAACACTTTTTAAGCCGTAGATAAACAGGCTGGGACACTTCACATGAGCGAAAAATACGTCGTCACCTGGGACATGTTGCAGATCCATGCACGTAAACTGGCAAGCCGCCTGATGCCTTCTGAACAATGGAAAGGCATTATTGCCGTTAGCCGTGGTGGTCTGGTACCGGGCGCATTGCTGGCGCGTGAGTTGGGTATTCGTCATGTCGATACCGTATGCATCTCCAGCTACGATCACGACAACCAGCGCGAACTGAAAGTGCTGAAACGTGCCGAAGGCGACGGTGAAGGTTTCATCGTAATCGATGACCTGGTTGACACCGGTGGTACCGCCGTTGCGATCCGCGAAATGTATCCTAAAGCGCATTTCGTTACTATCTTCGCTAAGCCGGCAGGTCGCCCGCTGGTGAATGATTATGTTGTTGATATCCCTCAGGATACCTGGATTGAACAGCCGTGGGATATGGGCGTGGTGTTCGTCCCGCCGATCTCTGGTCGCTAATCTAAAAAGTTTTCAACGCCTGGCAACTGCCGGGCGTTGTTCTTTTTGTGCAGTGTCAGGTTACACTATGCCTTAGTGAGTACTCATGGAGGCTGCAATCATGTCACAGGCTAACCTCAGCGAAGTCCTGTTTAAACCCCGCTTCAAACACCCTGAAACGTCAACGCTGGTTCGTCGTTTTAATCACGGCGCGCAGCCGTCCGTACAATCTGCCCTGGATGGTAAAACCATTCCCCACTGGTATCGCATGGTGAATCGTCTGATGTGGATCTGGCGTGGCGTCGACCCGCGTGAAATCCTTGAGGTGCAGGCACGTATCGTGATGAGCGAAGCCGAACGTACGGATAAAGAACTCTACGATACGGTTATCGGCTATCGCGGTGGGAACTGGATCTATGAGTGGGCGAAGCAGGCGATGGACTGGCAACAGAAAGCGTCTATGGAAGAGGATCCGCAGGTGAGCGGACGCCACTGGCTGCATGCGTCTACGTTGTACAACATTGCCGCTTACCCACACCTGAAAGGCGATGAGCTGGCAGAACAGGCACAGGCTTTGGCCAATCGCGCCTATGAAGAGGCCGCGCAGCGACTGCCGGGGACATTGCGCGAGATGGAATTTGCCGTTACCGGCGGCGCACCAATCACTGGATTCCTGCATATGCCAAAAGGCGACGGTCCGTTCCCGACGGTGCTGATGTGCGGTGGCCTCGATTCCATGCAAACGGATTATTACAGTCTGTATGAGCGCTACTTTGCTCCGCGTGGCATTGCCATGCTGACGCTGGATATGCCGTCAGTTGGGTTCTCATCAAAATGGAAACTGACTCAGGATTCCAGCCTGCTGCATCAGCATGTATTAAAAGCGCTGCCTAATGTTCCCTGGGTGGATCACACTCGCGTGGCGGCCTTCGGTTTCCGCTTTGGCGCTAACGTAGCGGTACGTCTGGCATATCTGGAATCATCACGTCTGAAGGCGGTGGCCTGTCTGGGACCAGTGGTTCATGCGCTGCTTAGTGACCCGCAGCGTCAGGCGAGCGTCCCGGAAATGTATCTTGATGTACTGGCTAGCCGCCTGGGGATGCATGACGCCTCCGATGAAGCGCTGCGCGTTGAGCTTAATCGCTATTCATTAAAAGTGCAGGGCCTGCTGGGGCGACGCTGCCCGACGCCAATGCTTTCGGGGTTCTGGAAGAACGACCCGTTTAGCCCGGAAGAAGAGTCACGTTTAATCACATCTTCATCTTCAGACGGTAAGCTACTGGAGATCCCCTTCAATCCGGTGTATCGCAATTTTGACAAAGGGTTGCAGGAAATAACCAGTTGGATCAATCAGAGATTGTGTTAAAAGTTTGCTAAATTTTATCGATTTGGTAAAACAGGTGCTTCACCTAAGGAGATCGTAATGACGTTACCGAGTGGGCATCCGAAAAGTAGATTGATCAAGAAATTCACCGCGCTTGGCCCGTACATCCGGGAAGGGCAGTGCGAAGATAATCGATTTTTTTTCGATTGTCTGGCTGTTTGCGTCAACGTGAAACCGGCCCCTGAGAAACGCGAGTTCTGGGGCTGGTGGATGGAACTGGAGGCGCAGGAAAAACGCTTCACGTATAGTTATCAGTTTGGTTTGTTTGATAAAGACGGTAACTGGACTGCGGTGCCGGTGAAAGAGACTGAAGTGGTAGAGCGACTGGAATACACCTTACGTGAATTCCATGAAAAATTACTTGGCTTGTTAACGACGCTGAATCTGGCGCTGGAACCTGCTGACGACTTTAAGGATGAACCGGTTAAGTTAACGGCATAATGAACAGTGAAAAGCCGGATGGCGGCGCAACCCCATCCGGCTTTTTTTATGCTATATCAAAACTGGTAGACCATACCGACGGCAACGATATTATCATCGTTGATGCCCAGCTTATTATCGCTATCGAGCTGGTTGATTTTATAATCGACAAACGCGGACATATTTTTGTTGAAATAGTACGTTGCGCCGAGATCAATATAATTCACCAGATCTTCATTGCCGACGCCTTCAATATCTTTCCCTTTAGACAGCACATAACCCAGTGACGGACGCAGACCAAAGTCAAACTGGTACTGAACTACCGCTTCGAAGTTCTGTGTTTTATTAGCAAAGCCACCGGAAATTGGCGTCATATTGCGCGTTTCAGAATAGAACGTTGCAATATAAATATCGTTAGCATCATATTTTAAGCCAGTTGCCCAAGCTTCTGCTTTATCGCCTGTACCGCGAGTTTGCAGATTCTGCTGGTTAGTACGATCGGAGTTGGTATAAGCGCCGCTCACCGCAAAGTCGCTGCCGCCAAAGTCATAGGTAACGGAAGTACCAAAACCGTCGCCGTTCTGTTTTTTCACATCGCGGTCCTGGTTTTTACCCTGATATTGCAGGGTCAGATCCAGGCCATCCACGACGCCGAAGAAGTCGGTGTTACGGTAAGTTGCCAGGCCGCTGGCACGTTTGGTCATAAAGTTATCGGTTTGTGCGGAGGAGTCGCCGCCGAATTCCGGGAACATATCGGTCCATGCTTCCACGTCATACAGCGCACCCAGGTTACGACCATAATCAAACGAGCCAAAATCTTTTAATTTCACACCGGCGAAGGCCAGACGTGTTTTTTGTTGGTTAGAATCGCTTTCAGCTTTATTGCCGGCGAATTCAGCCTCCCAACGACCATAACCGGTCAGTTGATCGTTAATTTGCGTTTCGCCTTTAAAACCTAAACGGATATAGCTTTGGTCACCATCTTTGCTGTCATAATCCGTCATGTAATGCATGGCTTTTACTTTGCCGTATAAGTCCAGCTTATTACCGTTCTTGTTATACACTTCCGCTGCCTGTACGGATGCCGACGTAACAATTCCCATCACCACTAATGCCAGAGTGCTCTTTTTCATTTTCATTCCTGATTAAAAGTACGCGCTAATATTCACTGGGTGTGATCCCCGTTAAAAGACAGGAGGGTTTTTAACGTCTGGCAATGAACGTTTTATGACAAAGTAAGAATATTTTTAAAAAAGGATGTTTTTTTGTTTCTGTAATAAATGCGTCAAAATCTGCCGCTACGCTTGCTGATCCTGCGCAATAAAATTTCATGCTTTGTGCGCTGGTTGTTGGCAACCGGGGCCAGTCCTGCTAAAACGTTCGTTTGATATCATTTTCCCCAATTTTGAATGGCAGAGAATCATGAGTGACAGCCAGACGCTGGTGGTAAAACTTGGCACCAGTGTGTTAACGGGCGGATCCCGCCGCCTGAACCGCGCCCACATTGTAGAACTGGTTCGCCAGTGCGCGCAGCTCCATGCCGCAGGGCATCGTATTGTTATTGTTACCTCAGGCGCGATTGCCGCCGGACGTGAGCATCTTGGTTACCCTGAACTCCCGGCAACGATAGCCTCGAAACAGCTGTTGGCAGCGGTAGGGCAGAGCCGACTGATTCAACTATGGGAACAGCTTTTCTCGATTTACGGTATTCATATCGGGCAGATGCTGCTGACGCGTGCGGATATGGAAGACAGAGAGCGCTTCCTCAATGCCCGCGATACGCTGCGCGCGCTGCTGGATAACAACATCGTTCCGGTCATTAATGAGAACGATGCGGTGGCGACCGCTGAAATTAAAGTGGGTGATAACGACAACCTCTCAGCGCTGGCGGCAATTCTGGCTGGAGCCGATAAGCTGCTGCTGTTGACCGATCAGCAGGGCCTGTTCACCGCCGATCCGCGCACCAATCCGCAGGCGGAGCTGATCAAAGACGTGCACGGTATTGATGATGCGTTGCGCGCCATTGCCGGAGACAGCGTCTCGGGTCTGGGAACCGGCGGCATGGGGACTAAACTGCAGGCCGCCGATGTCGCGTGCCGCGCCGGGATCGACACCATAATTGCCGCAGGCAGCAAACCGGGCGTCATTGGCGACGTGATGGAAGGCGTTTCCGTTGGGACGCGTTTTCATGCTCAGGCATCTCCACTGGAGAACCGTAAACGCTGGATCTTCGGCGCGCCGCCTGCCGGAGAAATTACTGTTGATGAGGGCGCTACCGCAGCGATTCTGGAACGCGGCAGCTCATTATTGCCAAAAGGCATTAAAAGCGTGACAGGCAACTTCTCTCGTGGTGAAGTGATCCGCATCTGCAATCTCGAAGGGCGTGATATTGCCCACGGCGTCACCCGCTATAACAGCGATGCGCTGCGCCGTATTGCCGGACATCACTCACAACAGATCGACACCATCCTGGGCTACGAATACGGCCCGGTCGCTGTCCATCGTGACGACATGATCACCCGTTAAGGAACAGGCATATGCTGGAAAAAATGGGCATTGCTGCCAAAGCCGCGTCATATAAGCTGGCGCTGCTCTCCAGTCGCGAAAAAAATCGCGTACTGGAAACCATTGCTGATGAGCTGGAAGCGCAAACCGAAAGCATCCTCAGCGCGAACGTACAAGATGTTGAGCAGGCGCGAGCCAACGGCCTGAGCGATGCGATGCTCGACCGCCTGGCCCTGACGCCAGCGCGTCTGAAAGCGATTGCTGACGATGTACGCCAGGTGTGTAATCTCGCCGACCCGGTCGGGCAGGTGATTGACGGCGGGCTGCTGGACAGCGGTCTGCGTCTGGAGCGTCGTCGCGTCCCGCTGGGCGTGATTGGCGTAATTTATGAAGCGCGCCCAAACGTCACCGTTGACGTTGCCTCCCTGTGCCTGAAAACCGGCAATGCCGCGATCCTGCGCGGTGGGAAAGAGACCTACCGGACGAACGCCGCCACCGTGGCGGTTATCCAAAAAGCGCTGGAAGCCTGCGGTTTACCCGCGGCTGCCGTACAGTCGATTGATAACCCGGACCGCGCACTGGTCGCTGAGATGCTACGGATGGATAAGTACATCGATATGCTGATCCCTCGTGGGGGCGCGGGCCTGCACAAGCTGTGTCGTGAGCAGTCGACTATCCCGGTCATCACCGGCGGCATTGGCGTATGTCATATCTATGTTGATGATACCGCGGAGATCGCCCCGGCCCTGAAGATTATCGTCAATGCTAAAACCCAGCGTCCGAGCACCTGCAACACCGTAGAAACTCTGCTGGTGCATCAGGATATCGCCGCGCGTTTTCTGCCAGCATTGAGCCAGCAGATGGCACAAAGCGGCGTAACTCTGCACGGAGACGAAATGGCGCTGGCTACATTGAAGGCAGGACCTGCTAATGTGGTTGCGGTGAAAGCTGAAGAGTATGACGACGAGTTTCTGTCGCTGGATTTGAACGTGAAAATCGTCACCAGTCTGGATGATGCCATCGCCCACATCCGCGAGCATGGTACCCAGCATTCCGATGCGATCCTGACGCGTACGCTACGCAACGCCGATCGTTTTGTGAATGAAGTCGATTCTTCAGCTGTGTACGTTAACGCCTCTACGCGTTTTACCGATGGCGGCCAGTTTGGACTGGGCGCGGAAGTGGCGGTAAGTACGCAAAAACTGCACGCGCGTGGCCCAATGGGGCTGGAAGCACTGACTACATACAAATGGGTTGGCTTCGGCGACGACACGATCCGTGCGTAATTGAAAACGGGCGATTCCATAATAGCACTCTGATTTTCAAGGCTATTAAGGCATCGCCCTGTTAATTCTAACCTTCACTCCACTGCCACATTTTTCTATCCTGCGTTTTAACATCATCAGTCTGGTTTTGACCCATGCGTCCCTGTGCCAGAAAGGCGATGTATCACAGAATTTTCCCTGCCAGCATGAATTTTCCTGGTCTTCAGTTCACGTATTGTTCCCATGGCCCGATCTATTAGAATCAGTCTCATTTTTATGAGGAGTTGTTGCGTGAAATCGGATATTCACAAACATCGCATTCCTGTAGTGCCGCTCGGCAACCCGTTTCCCCCCCGCCATTGTTCGCTGTGTCCAAAGGGAGCGGCAATTGATCGTGATAATCAACACCGATTAATAGACAAAAGAAGAAGGTTTAAATCAGGAGAGATACTCGCCCGGCAGGATGAAGCCGCAAACATGCTTTTTGTTATTCACGAGGGATACTGCAAGTCCAGCGTGGAATGCGGTGATAACGATTTTATCAGTCGCTTTTATGTTCCGGGAGATATCATGGCGCTGGATGCTGTCGAAGGGGGGAAGTACCTGACAACGATTAAGGCGGCAACGGCTGCGGAGGTATGTCATATCGATATTGCGCGGTTGTTCAAAGTAGCAGAAAAGGATCCGTCGGTTGCTGCCGCAGTCATCAAGTTTCTCTGCAGGGACAATGGATTCATTGTTGAAAAACTGCGGCGCTATGCGAATAAACATGCTGAGGCCAGGATCGCTGCTTTTCTGGTGGAGTTTTACGAGATGCATTTACGTATTGGCAGGCCAGAAACGACGCTTCACTTGCCATTCTCCCGGGAGGAAATTGCCAGTTATCTCGACCTTAAAATTGAAACCGTTAGCCGGTCATTTAAATCCCTCGAACAACAAAATTTGATTACCCTACATCGGGTGCGAACGGTAACACTTAATAGTTATTTGGGATTAAAAGGTTTCAGCTAAATCTCTCCTGTTGAACGTTATATAACTCTTGATATTCCAGGAATATTCTTTTTATATGGAAAATTCCTGGTTTTATTTCTGTGAAATAATTATCAATTCGAATACTAATCCTCCAGCTTAGCGATTCTTTTATAAGAATATTCCCCCTCATATGAATATTTCATGAGAATTTTCTTGTGAAGTTAAAAAATTAGCATAATTGCAACAAATAATAAGCATTATAGAGAAAATATGGAGGCGTTAATTATCTTTATGTTTTGTAAGGGTTTTGCTTAGGTGGTATTTGTATGATCTTTTTGATATTTATCAAAAACATAAAAAAGATGAATTGTTTGGTATTGCTTATTTATGTGGGTGATAATTCTGAAATAAGGCACATTTCAAGTAATTCTGTCTTAGGAGACTTCTTAGATAAAATTTTTTGTGGGAAAATTCTTAGTTTTTTGTAATTTTTGCGTTTCAGGGTTTGTTGAGATGTTACTTAATTCAAATGATAATTTTTTGGCGCGGCAATTCTGGCTCGCAATTAATGGAACCGCTGGAGTGACTTAAAAATAAGACTCGGTGGTGAGTTTGTTCTTAGGAGAAGATAAAAATGAAAAAATTATTATTAGTAACCTCTCTGGCTTCTGTATTTGTTGCAGCAAATGCAATGGCAGACGTTACTGCTTCTGCAACTGCCTCGTGGGACGCGACGGCAACAAAAGATACCACCAGTATGTTGGTTGTCACCCCGCTGAACTCTTTGACTTTCCAGTATGCTGAAGGACTGAAAGCCTTCAACTCTCAGGACGGTGCTTTTGATGTGACTATTCAGGGTCAGGAAACGGCAACTGATTTTGAGCTGACTGCTCAGATCATTAGTAACACGCTGACCAACGCCAGTGGCGATGCGTCTACCCTGAACGTAGGGGTGGCATGGAATGGCACCGCGCTGACTAACTCATCAGATACTGTCCTGGTTAACTCCAGCTCGACTTCTGGTCTTGAAAGCCTGATGGCTGATGGCGCTTATAACGGTGCTGCTCGTGTCAGCGATCAATCCAACTTCAAATTCACCATCGCGTCAGCGACTTCTGATGGTAGCCAGGCAGTAACGGATTACTCTGCTCTGCCAGACGGCTATTGGACTGGCGATGTAAAAGTACAGTTTAATGCAACCTGGACGACTCCGTCTGCCTAAGTAATAAAAATTCGGGAGAATTTTTTCTCCCGAATTTATCAGGAATGGCGTCATGAAAAAATATTTACCGGCAGTGATGTTGGTAGGGTTAGTAGCATCTTTTCCCGGATGGGCAATTAATGTGGGTGAAATCACATCGATAATGACTTCTGCTGAGAGTTCATTATCGAAAGAAATTACTAATACAACTGATGCGGCGCGTTATGTCAGTGTTTCGGTAAAACAATTGTCATCACCTTTGGCGGGGGGAGTCGAAATAAAGCCTGTCAATTCCGGAGAGTTACTTTCTACACCTGCCAATCTTATTCTTCCTGGTCAAGCAAAGGATGTTTTCCGCTTCTTTTATAAAGGACCAGCAGATGATCTCGAACGTTATTATCGTCTGCAATGGATAGATGAGCCGGTCACCGAGAGCGCGGAAACCCGGGCGAATAAAATGGCGGTAGCAACAGCGTCGGCAGAAATTGGCACTATTCTGGTGGTCGCGCCGCGAAAAGAACGTTTTGAATATAGCCGAAATGGCGATGTTATTACCAATACTGGCAATGTTTCGTTTCGTGTGATCGCCTATGGCGCCTGTAAGGATAAGGCTCGCGATCAGGGACGAGGTTGTCGCGAACGCTATTACATTATGCCAGGTACAAAAATAAAACTGCAGTTCACCGACATTAGTAATAGCCGCTCACGCATTGGTATCTGGCACGGTAAGCAGTTTATTACAGTGAAGTGATGGTCAATAGCAGCCATCTGTACGGGATAAATAAAAATACCGGATTGTAAGGATGCATATGACAACAAAATATATTGTCGGCGGTAGCATTTGTCTTTTTCTTGCGCTGACACCAGGAACTTCACATGCAGCCCCAGTAAAAGTGGGTAATTACGTTATTCCCAGCGCTTTCGCCCGTTCACTGGAGCAGGGAATGACGGTGCCGGTATATATTCGTTACAACGAGACTGACGAGAAAAGTCAGCAAAAAATTGCCGATGCGATGATTTCGCTTGTTGATGGCAATATTACAGTTAAAGCCCTGACTCTTGCTGAATTGCCTAATAATGCCGTGTTATCTGGAAAAACTCGTGCGTTGGTAGAAAAAATTCGTGATGTGAAATTTCACGATAACACCAATATCGAGCTATCGGACAATGCACGCCTGCAACTCAACGTCTCTTCATTTCACCTGGAGATGATAGTCAGCAAAGATGCGTTAACTGAAGCGATTGTCGCACGCAGTAGCCTGCTTGGACCTTCCAGCGTGGAGTCTCTCTCTAACGTCCTGAACTATAACTTTGGTACCTACTACAACGATTATCATAATGGCAGCAGTACCCGCAGCTATCTGACGGTGGACAATACAACATCGCTGCGTGAGCACCATATCAATATTAACGGTTCGTTTTACGGCATCGGCGACAGCAACGGCACCAGTAAACTCTATCGTGCGATGTATGAGCGTGATTATGACGGGTATCGACTGGCGCTCGGGATGCTCGACACCTGGAACGTGCAGTCTATTGCTAGTTTGAATGCGTTGAATGGTGGGAAAATTTACGGTGTGAGCTACGGAAACAAAGGAAGTACGGTTGTTGAGAATACTGCGCTTTCACTCACGCCGATTACCGTATTTTTGCCAGCCGCTGGCGAGGTTCATGTCTTCCGTGATGGGCGTTTGCTCAGCGTGCAGAACTTTAATATGGGCAGTTATGAAATTGATACCAGTCGTTTTCCGTATGGTGTGTATGACGTCACGGTAGATATCGTGGTCAATGGCCGGACAATTAATAGTCGTATCAGCAGGGTTAATAAAATCTTTGCCCGCCAACAAGCCGCCGGGATTGATCAGCTTTCGTGGCAACTGTTTGGTGGCTCACTGGATTATGACCGTGTGAGTTACAAGCGAAATCATTATCAAGATTTGGGCAACGAGCAGACCTGGATTGCCGGGGGGGCCGCATCGGTGACGCTGGCGATATTATCGGGGCTGGGCCTGAAATCCACGCTCTACGGTTTTGACAACAATGCGGTTAATGAAACGGATGTCACGCTCAATGTGAGTGAATACGTAAGCATTGGCAATCAGACGCTAGTGGCGAACGATTCGTCATGGCGAAATATCAGTAACATCAACCTTAATGTCCCTGAGGGATACGGTTCCCTATGGGCATCTCGTGAAGACAGTAAAATTGGCGATCGTCTGCCTATACAGGAGCGTGATAATTATTCCATTGGCGGGACTCTTAACCTCGGAAAGTTTATTCCTCATGGCGGCTCGCTCACCGTGAGTCAGACGGAGAATCGCTACTCGGGAAATAAATATCGTAATCTGGACTACAGCACGACCCTTTATTCAGGCAGGTATGCCACGGTTGGGTTGCGTGCAGGTATTCAGCGTTATTACTACAACAATCGGAATGACGATGGGCGACAGGAACGTTATGTCAGTCTGGATTTATCATTGCCGTTGGCGACCTGGTTGAGCATGGGCGTCTCCCGGGATCGTTATGGCAGTACTCAGGGTAATCTCAGCGCGCGTAAGCAGTATGCTGAGGGCCCGATTAAATCGGTCGGATTGTCGGCATCAACGCGTCTGAGTGGCGAACAGTATTACGACAATAATTATTCGGTAAACGGCAATTTGAGTTATGACACGAAATATAACGCCGGCACCGTATCGGTAACGCGTTCTGCTGACAACTCCACCAATATGAACTTCTCT
>OKAX01000007.1_pt1 | contig 157834 bp, 141 predicted proteins | sample 1612341 | NCBI WGS metagenome assembly OKAX01 (sample SAMN04436791, study PRJEB24849) | human gut metagenome | biome: human gut; feature: NICU; material: stool | host: Homo sapiens | place: USA: Saint Louis, MO | collected 2011-04-27 | reverse complement strand
GTTTGTGTGAAGTGATTCACATCCGCCGTGTCGATGGAGGCGCATTATAGGGAGTTTCCTGTGGCCCGCAACCCTTAAATTGCAGAAAAATGACTGACTGCTGCATTCCACAGCAAAACCCCGCCTTATACCCATTTACACACAGAGTTATCCACAATCGTAAGCAAATTATCTGTCAGCGTCCCTGAAAAGGGAGAGAACCGATATGAAAACCTCTATATAGAAAGAAATTCACTCTACGCTATATAAAGAAGAAGGGCTGACAACTTAAGCTCCATAATCCCTACCACCTTTGAATTACGCCCCCCATCAGGCGATAATACCCGCACAAACCGTGATTCCAGGACCGTGATGAGACACTCACTGCAACGTACTGCTATACGCAAACGCCCGATGAAGCTTGGCACCACCGTGATCCTCATGGTTAGTGCAGTTCTCTTCTCCGTGCTGCTTGTCGTTCATCTGATTTATTTCTCGCAAATTAGCAACATGACGCGCGATGCGTTAGCGAGTAAAGCGCTTGCCGTCGCGCGAACGTTGGCCAACTCTCCGGAGATCCGCCAGGGACTAATGAAAAAGCCCGAGGAAAGCGGTATTCAGGCGATTGCCCAGGCGGTGAATAAGAGCAACGATTTTTTGTTCATCGTCGTCACCGATATGCAAAGTATTCGTTACTCCCACCCCGAAGCACAGCGAATCGGCCAGCCATTTAAAGGCGATGACATTTTGCTGGCCCTGCAAGGTAAAGAGAATGTCGCCATTAATCGCGGGTTTCTGGCTAAAGCCCTGCGGGTATTCACCCCTATATACGACGAACATCACCAGCAAATTGGCGTGGTGGCGATCGGTCTTGAGCTAAGCAGAGTTGCTGAACAGATCAATAACAGCCGCGGCAGCATCATCTGGTCAATCTTATTTGGCGTGCTGGTTGGGCTGCTCGGTACATGGATATTCGTTAAGGTCCTCAAGCGCATTCTGTTTGGTCTGGAACCTTATGAAATCTCCAATCTGTTCGAACAACGCCAGGCGATGCTGCACTCTATAAAGGAAGGTGTCATTGCCGTTGACGAGTGCGGTGAAGTGACGTTGATTAACCAAGCTGCGCAGGAGCTGCTGGATTATCACAAATCACAAGATGATGCCCAACTCTCCACGCTCAGCCATGCGTGGTCACAAGTGGTCGATTTTTCACAAGTACTACATGACGGAACGCCGCGCCGCGATGAAGAGATCATGGTGAAGGATCGGCTACTCTTAATTAACACGGTCCCGGTACTCAGCAACGGTAAAATCATCGGCGCCATTTCAACCTTCAGAGATAAGACTGAAGTCCGAAAGTTAATGCAACGCCTGGACGGTATGGTCAACTATGCCGATGCACTTCGTGAACGATCCCACGAATTCATGAATAAATTGCACGTGATTCTGGGATTATTGCATCTGAAAAGTTATAAGCAGCTTGAAAATTACATCCTAAAGACCGCGAACAATTATCAGGAAGAAATTGGCTCACTGTTAGGAAAAATAAAATCTCCGGTGATCGCAGGATTTTTACTCAGTAAGATTAATCGCACATCTGATTTAGGCCATAGCCTGGTCATCAGCAATGAAAGCCAGCTACCGGAAAATAACAACGAAGATCAGGTGGCGGTGCTGATTACCGTTCTGGGGAATCTGATTGAAAACGCCCTGGAGGCGCTAGGTCAAGAACCTGGTGGTGAGATCAGCGTATCCTTACATTATCGACACGGCTGGTTGCATTGCGAAGTGAATGACGATGGTCCGGGGATCGCCCCCGAAAACATTGAGCACATCTTTGAGAAGGGCGTTTCGTCAAAAGGAACCGAACGGGGCGTAGGTTTAGCGCTTGTTAAACAACAGGTTGAAAACGTTGGCGGCAATATATCCGTCGAGTCTGAACCTGGGATCTTCACCCAATTTTTTGTACAGTTACCGTGGAATGGTGAGAGGGCCAGCAGATGATCAATGTCTTAATTGTCGATGACGATGCAATGGTAGCGGAATTAAACCGTCGTTATGTCGCGCAACTCTCCGGTTTTCACTGCTGCGGCACAGCCTCCACGCTGGAGAAAGCAAAAGAGATAATCTTCCATAGCGGTCATCATATCGATCTGATTTTGCTAGATATTTATATGCAAAAAGAAAACGGCCTGGACCTGCTACCGGTTCTGCACAGTGAAGGTTGCAAGTGCGATGTCATCGTCATCTCTTCTGCAGCCGATGCCACCACCATTAAAGATTCACTTCACTACGGCGTCGTTGACTACTTGATCAAACCTTTCCAGGCGTCCCGGTTTGAAGAGGCGCTCACCGGCTGGCTACAGAAAAAAACTGAGATGGAAAAGCATCAGTACTATGAACAGTCTGAGCTTGACCAGTTGATTCACGGCAGCTCCTCCAATGAACAAGAAACGCGGCGCTTACCCAAAGGATTAACGCCACAAACGTTGCGCACGTTGTGCCAGTGGATTGATGAGCACCAGGATCAGGAGTTCTCCACGGATGAGCTGGCTAACGAGGTCAATATCTCGCGCGTCTCTTGCCGTAAATACCTTATCTGGCTCGTCAATTGTCACATCTTATTTACCAGCATCCATTATGGCGTGACCGGCAGACCTGTTTATCGTTATCGCGTGCAGGCTGAACACTACTCATTGCTTAAACAATATTGCCAATAAATACACTTGGGATTATTTGTTATTTGAAAGTAACAATTATTAAAATAATGAAAAATCCCTATTTCACCAGCTGACACTGCAAAATTATAAATTTGCGTTAGATCAAATATATTTGTATCCGGCATGTTAAATGTATTATTTTAATATTGACAAATATCACACTGTTTTTAATTTCAAAATCGCTAACAAAAGTTAATTAAGTATTATCTAACTCGCAGAGTGTGTATTTTTACCCATAAAGGATTAGTCTGAAATTAACCAGACATACAAAATCTAGACTGGTAGCAATGGAGACCATGCTACGTACCATGGACACCGTACATTTTTGTGAGCAAATAAAAGTATCCGCACGCCGACTTCATCACATCATGAAATGGCGTGACCGTGATCACATAAATAACCCACTCACTCATTCTGTCGGTGGTTCATGTAATAGCGGAAAACGCAAAATAGATAAATTACAGCGTCAACCGCGGCTCTCCATGTTCAGCTCTGCTTCCCATCGCCTGAGGATTCTCTCCTCTGATCAAAGCCACAGAAAAAACCAAATATCGCCATAACTTTAAAAAAAATTCTAGCAAGACATTTGAACATTAATCGCAAATACGGACATATCGAATACTGACCATTTTTTGATGCTTATTCTGGCAAAAAAGAATGTGGCACAGATCCATTTTTCAAAAAATTGACTGGGTTTTTCGCGAGGGTAAATAAAATGTTATTTAGTATACAACTTCTCATAATATTAATATGTTTGTTTTATGGTGCCAGAAAGGGCGGTATCGCGCTGGGTTTATTAGGCGGTATCGGCCTGGTCATTCTGGTTTTCGTTTTCCATCTCCAGCCGGGTAAACCACCTGTAGATGTCATGCTGGTTATTATTGCCGTGGTGGCCGCATCGGCAACCTTACAAGCCTCCGGCGGTCTTGACGTTATGCTGCAAATCGCTGAAAAGCTGCTGCGCCGTAACCCAAAATATGTTTCCATCGTCGCACCTTTCGTTACCTGCACCCTGACGATTCTCTGCGGTACAGGGCACGTGGTATACACCATCCTGCCAATCATTTATGACGTTGCCATTAAGAACAATATTCGCCCGGAACGTCCGATGGCGGCGAGTTCTATCGGTGCGCAGATGGGGATTATCGCCAGCCCGGTTTCTGTAGCCGTTGTGTCACTGGTAGCAATGCTGGGTAACGTAACGTTTGAAGGCAAGCATCTCGAATTCCTCGACCTGCTCAGCATCACCATCCCGTCTACCTTGTTGGGTATCCTGGCGATCGGTATCTTCAGCTGGTTCCGTGGTAAAGATCTGGATAAAGATGAAGAGTTCCAGAAGTTCATTTCTGTACCTGAAAACCACAACTATGTGTATGGCGATACCGCCACGCTGTTAGACAAAAAGCTGCCGAAAAGCAACTGGCTGGCCATGTGGATCTTCCTTGCCGCTATCGCCGTTGTTGCCGTACTCGGCGCGTTCTCTGAGCTGCGCCCTACCTTTAGCGGCAAACCACTGTCAATGGTGCTGGTTATCCAGATGTTCATGCTGCTGACCGGTGCGCTGATTATTATCCTGACGAAGACCAATCCCGCTTCAATATCTAAAAACGAAGTCTTCCGTTCCGGTATGATCGCGATTGTGGCGGTGTACGGTATTGCCTGGATGGCCGAAACAATGTTCGGCGCGCACATGACAGAAATCGAAGGTGTGCTGGGCAATATGGTGAAAGAGTATCCGTGGGCCTATGCAATTGTTCTGCTGCTGGTATCCAAATTTGTAAACTCCCAGGCAGCAGCGCTGGCAGCGATTGTTCCGGTCGCACTGGCAATCGGGGTTGATCCAGCGTACATCGTGGCTTCCGCTCCGGCATGTTACGGTTACTACATTCTGCCGACCTACCCGAGCGACCTGGCGGCTATTCAGTTTGACCGCTCTGGCACCACCCACATCGGCCGCTTCGTTATCAACCACAGCTTCATTCTGCCTGGTTTGATCGGCGTAAGCGTATCCTGTGTCTTTGGTTGGATCTTCGCCGCAATGTACGGTTTCCTGTAATCACAGTTCGCGTGCCGTCCGCGTTGGTACGGCACGCCACCATTAAGACACAGAGAATTTTAAAATTCCTGAGAAAAATGAAAAGGCTGGAAGCAAATGTCAAAAGTTGAATTCACTTACCAGGCGGCTTTCCCACTGGGGGAAGACAAAACTGAGTACTACCTGCTGACATCCGATCACGTCAGTGTCGGCGAGTTTGAAGGCGAAACAATCCTGAAAGTAGCTCCTGAAGCACTTACGCTACTGGCCCAACAAGCCTTCCACGATGCCTCCTTCATGCTCCGCCCAGAACACCAACAGCAAGTAGCCTCAATTCTCCATGATCCCGAAGCCAGCGAAAACGATAAGTACGTAGCGCTGCAGTTCCTGAGAAACTCCGAAATCGCCGCCAAAGGCGTGTTGCCAACCTGCCAGGACACCGGTACGGCAATTATCATGGGTAAAAAAGGTCAGCGCGTTTGGACCGGCGGCGGCGATGAAGCGGCCCTCTCCAAAGGCGTATTTAATACCTATATTGAAGATAACCTGCGCTACTCGCAAAACGCGGCGCTGGATATGTACAAAGAAGTGAATACCGGCACCAACCTGCCCGCACAAATCGATCTGTACAGCGTGGACGGTGACGAATACAAATTCCTGTGCGTGGCCAAAGGCGGCGGCTCAGCCAACAAAACCTATCTGTATCAGGAAACCAAAGCGCTGCTGACTCCCGGCAAACTGAAAAACTTCCTGGTTGAGAAAATGCGCACGCTGGGTACTGCAGCTTGCCCGCCGTATCACATCGCATTCGTCATTGGCGGGACGTCAGCGGAAAGTACCCTTAAAACGGTGAAACTGGCCAGCACACACTACTATGACGCGCTGCCGACTGAAGGTAATGCTCACGGCCAGGCGTTCCGCGATCTGCAACTAGAACAGGAACTGCTGATCGAGGCACAGAAACTCGGCCTTGGCGCTCAATTTGGCGGGAAATACTTCGCACATGATATCCGCGTGATCCGCCTGCCTCGCCACGGCGCATCCTGCCCGGTTGGTATGGGCGTTTCTTGCTCCGCAGACCGTAATATTAAAGCCAAGATTAACCGCGAAGGGATCTGGATTGAAAAACTGGAACATAACCCAGGTCAGTACATTCCGGAATCTCTGCGCCAGGCGGGTGAAGGTGAAGTGGTTAAAGTTGACCTTAACCGCCCGATGAAAGAGATCCTCGCCCAGCTCTCTCAGTACCCGGTTTCTACTCGTCTGTCACTGAGCGGTACTATCATTGTCGGTCGTGACATTGCCCACGCGAAGTTAAAAGAACGTATTGAGTCCGGCGAAGGTTTACCGCAGTACGTGAAAGATCATCCGATCTACTACGCGGGTCCGGCCAAAACGCCTGCAGGCTATCCGTCCGGTTCTTTAGGCCCAACCACCGCGGGTCGTATGGACTCCTACGTTGACCTGTTGCAGTCTCACGGCGGCAGCATGATCATGTTGGCGAAAGGTAACCGCAGTCAGCAAGTGACTGACGCCTGCCACAAACACGGCGGCTTCTACTTAGGCAGCATCGGTGGTCCGGCAGCGGTACTGGCGCAGCAGAGCATTAAGCATCTGGAATGCGTGGAATACCCGGAGCTGGGAATGGAAGCTATCTGGAAAATCGAAGTAGAAGATTTCCCTGCTTTCATCCTGGTCGATGACAAAGGCAACGATTTCTTCCAGCAAATCGTCAGCAAACAATGCGCTAACTGCGCGAAGTAACCCATTCGGCCCGGCACTGGACTGGCACTAAATTTTTGGCGTCAGTCCAGCGATCCCCCCGGGCCAACTTTATCCCCCCATTTACTGGTATTGAATTTTTGCCGTTCACAGGGAATAGTGACCTTTTCCATTACGTGTGAATTCGCAATGCTCCGCACTCTGAACCCCACAATCTTGCACACTGGCGCAGTATTCCTGGCGCTGATCCTTATCTACACCGGTATCTCTGCCTCGGAGAAAATCACCTGGCTGATGGAAGTCACGCCGGTCATTATTGTCGTACCGCTGTTGCTGGCTACCATGAAGCAGTACCCATTGACGCCGCTGCTTTATACGTTGATTTTCTTGCACGCCATCATTCTGATGGTAGGCGGGATGTATACCTACGCCAAAGTTCCCGTCGGTTTTCAGGTTCAGGAATGGCTGGATCTCAGTCGTAACCCCTATGACAAGTTGGGTCACTTCTTCCAGGGGCTGGTACCAGCCCTGACGGCAAGAGAGATTTTAGTGCGCGGCAATATTGTCCGTGGTCGTAAGATGCTGGCATTTTTAGTCTGCTGCGTAGCACTGGCTATTAGCGCAATGTATGAACTGATCGAGTGGTGGGCAGCGCTGGCAATGGGACAAGGTGCGGAAGACTTCCTTGGCACGCAGGGTGATCCGTGGGATACCCAGTCGGACATGTTCTGCGCCCTGCTCGGTGCGTTAACAACGATCCTCGCGTTGGCGGGCTGGCACAATCGGCAGTTGAAAACGGCCGGAGAGCGCTAACGCTTCTCCGGCAATCTGCGCTACCTACTGCGATACTTGATAACCAGAATCGGCAAGGCGAACAACAGTGTCAGAAAGTTCGCCATGCTGACAGCGGTATCTTCAATCAATAACCCATAAGCCAGCCACAACACCAGCCCGCACACAAACATCACATACATTAAACCGGAGATACCCTGGGTGTTGCGGGTGGTAATAACCTTAATCGCCTGCGGCAAAAAAGAGAGCGTCGTCAGCGTTGCCGCCAGATAGCCAATCCAGGAATGCCACTCCATAGCTAGGCCTTCACATCGCTGGCCACTACCACCGGAATCTCCGGAGTATTCGACTGTTTGACGGGCGACGGCACTTTTCGGTACTTATCCAGCAGGTGGATCTGAATCTTACGCAGCATATCGCCATTCAACCGGTAGTAACGGAAATAGAGCACCAGTGTCACAACGAAAAAAAGCGTGGGCAGCGCGATCATGATGAACTGCATGCCGAGGATGGTCTCAGCAGATTGCGTCGCATTCGGAACATAACCAATCAATCCCAGCACCACCGCAATAAAGAAAGCGGAAAACGCCGAGCCACCTTTGACCACCATTGTCTGCACGGCATAGGCAATACTCTCGCAGCGGACGTTAAACTTGTATTCACCGTAATCTACGGTGTCCGCCACCATAATCACCTGCAGTACCCAGAACAGCGCCGTACCAATGTTCAGAAGGATCCCTGCGGTAACAATCAGGAAAGTATTGTGGAATGCCCCCAGAGCCATAATCAGCAATACGCCTGCGCTGAGAACTGGCATAACCGAAGCGCCAGCCCACAGTACCCGGCGAGAAAGCGCCTTTGACAGACGGGGAAAGAGAATCAATGTCAGCAAGTTAGCTGCTCCGGCATAGGAGAGGTAGTATGGGAAAAGGTCAGCATCACCCACCACGTAGGTGAAGTAGTAAATCGCAAAACCTGTAATGATATTGGACGCCACGTTGTAAGCCAGCGCCATCCCCAGCAGGCAGGAAAGCTGATCGTTTTTGTAGATAAGCGCAAGGATTGATTTCAGCGTCAGCCGGGTGCTGTCTGCGGTAGCTTCGCTGTCAGAGGAATACACTTCATGCACATTGCGCAAGGTTACGAGGGTAGAAACAATAAAAAATGCGATCAGCACCAGCGTAAACATCTGAAAACCGAACCCGCGATCCGCGCCGCCAACATAGTTTACAAAGGGTAGCGTCACGCCCGCGGTGACAAACCCTGCAAGGCTGGCAAAAAAACGAGGGAACGGCACCAGTTGTTCACGTTCGCGTTTATCCAGCGTAATCGTGGGGACCAGCGACCAGAATGGAATATCCATAATGGTGTAGGTCATCCCCCACAATATGTACGTCACACAAACAAAAACGATTTGCGCCGTCCCCTCAAACAGATGTGCGCTAAAGAGCAAAAACAGCACCAACGAGTTCGCCAGCGTACCGAGTAAGATCCAGGGTTTAAATTTTCCCCAACGCGACCGGGTGGCATTCACTATCCACCCCATCACCGGATCGTTAAACGCGTTCCATATTTTTGCCACCAGGAACAAGGTTCCGACGACGCCCACCGATAATCCCACCACGTCGGTGTAGTAATACATCAGGTACATGTACACGATACCGATAGCGAAATCCTTACCGAACGCTCCAAATCCGTAACTGAGTTTTGTTGTCAGAGAGATGCTCATAGGGTATCGGGTCGCTGTTACCAGCGCCCGCCTTCTGTAAGAGGAAACGTCAGAGGTTAAACGCCGGATGCTCTGCCCGGCGTGATTGTGTATTAACGGTGCAGCCAGGCCGGCAGCCAGTCGCCGTGAGACGCGATCAGGTCGTCCACCAGCGCATAAATCTCTTCAATCCCCAGTACCGCGGCGGTATGCGGATCCATCATCGCCGCGTGATAAACACGATCGCGGTTCTCCGTCAGGATGGCTTCCGTTAGCAGAGTCTGAACATTGATATTGGTTTGCATCATAGCCGCCAAATGTGACGGGAGAGCTCCGACTTTCGTTGGCTGAATACCATTCGCATCAACCAGACAAGCGACTTCAACACAGCAACCTTGCGGCAGGTTATCGATCAGATTGTCATTGCGAACATTGCCATACACGACGCTCGGTTCACCGGTCCAGATAGCGTTCATGATAGTGCTGGCATATTCGCGCGACGGTTTAATGTCGATCCGCTCAGCCGTTTTGTACTCTTCCAGCTCTTTTTTCCAGTTCGCCAACTGTTCCACACAACGTTTCGGATATTCATCCAATGGCACCTTATAGCGCTCAATCAGATCTTCACGCCCCGGTTTGATAAACCACGGCGTATATTCGGCGAAGTGCTCCGACGATTCGGTGACGAAGTACCCCAGTTTTTTGAACATTTCATAGCGCACAATGTTCTGGCAACGGGTATTTCCGTGAATATTCGGTTTCGGTGCCTGACCGGATTCATAGGCCGCCAGCAGCTCCGGGTAGAGATTCACATAGGCGCCGTCCGCCGTTTTGCGCTCCAGCTCCAGATAAAATGCCATATGGTTGATCCCGGCACTGCGATAGCGCAAAGAGGCAGGGTCAATGTTCAGATCGCGGGCCAACTCCTCCGCCGTCCCCTGCACCGAATGACACAGCCCAACCTGCTTAATATGCGGATAGCGCGCATACATTGCCCAGGTGTTCATCGCCATCGGGTTAACGTAGTTAAGCATTGTGGCCTGCGGACAGACTTCGGTCATATCCTCACAAATCTGCCATAAATGCGGAATGGTGCGCAGCGCGCGCATAATGCCGCCCGGCCCCAGCGTGTCGGCAATCGTCTGCTCCAGACCATGGCGTTTACACACCGTAAAATCGGTGACGGTACAGGGTTCATAGCCGCCGATCTGGAAAGCGACCACCACAAAATCAGCATCCTGTAATGCTGCTTTTTGATCGGTATAGCAGGTGATTCGTCCAGACGCGCCCGCAGAATCCATCAACTTGCGCACAACAACGTGTGACTCTTCCAGACGCGTAGGATCGAGATCCATCAAGGCGATATGCGCAGATTTAAGCGCATCGCGGTGAAAGACGTCCCCAAGAATATTTTTGACGAAAATCGTGGAACCGGCGCCGATAAAGGTAATTTTGGGTGCAGACATCATGACTCTCCAGAACATTAGTAAACACAGTCATGGTGGCACAGCGTATAGCTGAAAACTTCCGACTTCTCTGCTGAGCATTCCCATAAACTCAGATCATCACTCTGCACCCTATTGGATCTGAGTTTATGGGACAAAATTACCCAAAAAGCAGAGTATGTGGCCGCAAAATGTCGCTATGCTCAATGGTAACGGTCCAATTTGTGTCCTGATTCTCAGCCTTAATACGTGTTAAATGACATGATTCTGATAATTCAGGAAATGGAGCAACCATGAGCACATTACCGACATCGCCTCTTCCTCCCGATCCGCACATGTGCAGTAGCGATGAAGAACAAACCCGCAGCCCGCTATCGCTGTACTCAGAATATCAACGGATGGATATCGAGTTGCGCTCACCGCATGCTATGCCAGCCAGCCATTGGCATGGGCAGGTGGAGATCAATGTGCCGTTTGATGGTGACGTCGAGTATCTGATCAACAACGAAGTCGTACAGATAAAACAGGGACACATCACACTATTCTGGGCCTGCACACCGCATCAACTCACGCGTCCGGGCAGTTGCCAAAGTATGGCTATCTTCAATTTACCGATGCACCTTTTCCTCTCCTGGCCGCTGGATCGCGAGTTGATCAACCATGTTACCCATGGAATGGTCATCAAATCGCTGGCGTCGCAGCAGTTGAGCACCTTTGAAGTTCAGCGCTGGCAACAGGAACTGAACAACCCGAACGAACAAATTCGCCAGCTCGCCATTGATGAAATTGGTCTGATGCTCAAGCGGTTTAGCCTTTCCGGCTGGCAGCCTATACTCGTCAATAAAACCTCGCGGACCCACAAAAACAGCGTGTCGCGGCACGCCCAGTTTTACGTCAGCCAAATGCTGAGCTTTATTGCCGATAACTACGATCAGGCGCTCACCATCAACGACGTCGCGGAACACGTGAAGCTCAACGCCAACTACGCGATGGGGATTTTCCAACGCGTGATGCAACTCACCCTGAAGCAGTACATCACGGCAATGCGGATCAATCACGTCCGCGCATTGCTTAGCGATACCGATAAAACCATTCTCGACGTTGCATTGACCGCCGGATTCCGTTCCAGCAGCCGTTTTTATGACACCTTCAGCAAGTTTGTCGGCATGTCGCCGCAGCAGTACCGCAAACTAAGTCAGCAGCATCGGCAAACAATGGCTGGTTGATATCATTCGGCCATATCAGTATCAGCCAAAAAAATATTCCCCCTGTCGATAAACGGTGGTGAAAAACCGCCAACAAGCAAACGTAACCATATGTTTAAAAACAAATTAAACATAAATCAGACTATTTTTCACCCGCTTTACAGCCCGTTTTGACAGGATAATACTTGCCTGCGTCACATTCATACGGTGTGTCTGCAATTCATAGATTGCAACCTTTCCACAACCGGGTAAAAGATGATGAAAGTATTAATTGTTGAAAGTGAGTTTCTGCATCAGGACACCTGGGTCGGTAGCGCTGTCGAACGTCTGGCTGACGCATTAAGCCGCCAAAATGTTACCGTCATTAAGTCCACCTCATTCGACGATGGCTACGCAATCCTCGCCGCCAATGAAGCCATTGATTGCCTGATGTTCAGCTATCAAATGGAACAACAAGACGAACACCTGAACGTCAGGCAATTGATCGGCAAGCTCCACGAGCGCCAGCAAAACGTTCCCGTATTCCTGCTGGGCGATCGCGAAAAAGCCACCGCATCGCTGGATCGCGACCTGCTGGAGCTTGTCGATGAATTCGCCTGGATTCTGGAGGACAGCGCTGACTTTATCGCTGGCCGTGCCATCGCAGCGATGACTCGCTATCGTCAACAGTTGTTACCACCGCTGTTCAACGCCCTAATGAAATACAGCAATGTCCATGAGTATTCCTGGGCTGCACCGGGTCACCAGGGCGGTGTCGGTTTCACCAAAACACCTGCCGGTCGACTGTACCATGACTACTACGGTGAGAATCTCTTCCGTACCGACATGGGGATTGAACGTACCAATCTCGGTTCTTTACTCGACCATACAGGCGCATTTGGGGAAAGTGAAAAAAATGCTGCCCGCGTGTTCGGTGCCGACCGTTCCTGGTCCGTAGTGGTCGGCACTTCCGGCTCTAACCGCACCATCATGCAGGCCTGTATGACCGACAACGACGTCGTGGTGCTGGATCGTAACTGCCATAAATCCATCGAACAGGGGCTGATCCTCACCGGGGCAAAACCGGTGTACATGGTGCCAAGCCGCAACCGGTACGGCATTATCGGGCCTATCTACCCGCAGGAAATGCAGCCTGAAACTTTACAGAAAAAAATCAGCGAAAGCCCGCTGACCAAAGGCAAAGCTGGGCAAAAACCGTCTTACAGCGTTGTGACCAACTGTACCTACGACGGTGTTTGCTACAACGCCAAAGAGGCACAGGATCTGCTCGCACAAACCAGCGATCGCATCCACTTCGATGAAGCCTGGTACGGCTATGCTCGCTTCAACCCAATTTATGCCGATCACTACGCCATGCGTGGCGCGCCGGGCGATCATAACGGTCCTACCGTTTTTGCCACCCACTCGACCCACAAACTGCTGAATGCGCTCTCTCAGGCATCTTACATTCACGTTCGTGAAGGGCGTGGGGCCGTGAACTTCTCCCGCTTTAACCAGGCGTACATGATGCACGCCACCACCTCTCCGCTGTATGCTATCTGCGCCTCAAACGACGTGGCGGTCTCCATGATGGACGGTAACAGCGGCCTGTCGCTCACTCAGGAAGTGATCGACGAAGCAGTCGATTTCCGTCAGGCCATGGCACGGTTGTACAAAGAGTTCACCGCCGAAGGCGACTGGTTCTTCAAACCGTGGAACAAAGAAGTGGTAACCGATCCGCAGACCGGTAAAACCTATGACTTTGCCGACGCGCCAGCCACATTGCTGGCTACCGATCAGAACTGCTGGGTGATGCGTCCGGGTGAATCCTGGCACGGCTTTAAAGACCTGCCGGATAACTGGAGCATGCTGGACCCGATCAAAGTCAGCATTCTGGCGCCGGGGATGGGCGACGATGGCGAACTGGAAGAGAACGGCGTACCGGCCGCACTGGTTACCGCCTGGCTTGGCCGCCACGGCATCGTGCCGACCCGAACCACCGATTTCCAGATTATGTTCCTGTTCTCCATGGGGATTACCCGCGGGAAATGGGGCACACTGATCAACACGCTGTGCTCTTTCAAACACCATTACGATGCCAATACCCCGCTGGCACAGGTGATGCCAGAACTGGTTGAGGAACATCCTGACACTTATGCCAACATGGGTATTCACGATCTGGGCGACACCATGTTCGCCTGGCTGAAAGAGAACAACCCAGGCAGCCGTCTCAATGCAGCCTACTCCGGTCTGCCGGATGCGGATATTACTCCGCGTGACGCTTACAACGCGATAGTCAGTGACAACGTTGAGATGGTGGCGATTGAAAATCTGGCGGGACGTATTGCGGCAAACTCCGTGATCCCTTACCCACCGGGAATTCCGATGCTGCTGTCCGGTGAAAACTTTGGCGATGCCAACAGCCCGCAAATTGGGTACCTGCGTTCGTTGCAGTCCTGGGACCACCACTTCCCTGGATTTGAACATGAAACCGAAGGAACGGAAATTATTGACGGTGTTTATCACGTTATGTGCGTGAAAGCATAAGGTCTCTTTTTAGATAGTCCGATGTTTAAGGTAGACATGTCATTCTTGAGTAATTCCTGAGTATTGCTGCAAAACAATAACACTGTCATACCTTTTTGCGCGGGACCACCCCGCGCTTTTTTTATACGCAAATAGCATCTTTCCACTTGCGTAAAAAAATGTGTACATAAGAAAAATCCCACCAAACATTGTAATTAATTTCAGACACGTTATTTTATTGCGGTCCTGGTTTCATCATACAATTTCAATTTAGCCGATTTGGCTCATCTGATGTTGAGCTACGGTGTTTTTTCATATTCCTGGAGTTGGGTATGAAGCTTTGCAGCAAAGAAGCTTGTGTTGTTGTATTAACGGAGAAGGATGTTTGGTTAAGGATTAACGGTAAAGAAGCCATCAGTTTAAAAGCTAATCATATGGCACTGGTGGCATGCGATAATAATATTATCGATTTTTCATCACTTAATAACGCATTGGTCGTACATATTAGCCGCGATATCATTAAAGACTATCTGCGCTTTTTAAATAAAGACCTTTCACAGATCCCACTCTGGCAACGCAGTGCCAGCCCAGTAATGACCTCAGCGTGTCTGACGCCGGATGTCTTCAGGGTGGCTGCCCAACATAGCGTAATGGACACAGTGAACGAAGCTGAAAGAGAGCGTACGCGCTCGCTACTGTTCACGGTGTTATCACGCTTTCTCGACAGCAAAAAGTTTATCTCTTTGCTCATGTATATGCTGCGCAACTGTATCAGCGACAGCGTTTATCACATTATTGAGAGCGATATACATAAAGACTGGAATTTAAGCATGGTTGCCAGTTGCTTATGCCTGAGTCCCAGTTTGTTAAAGAAAAAGCTCAAAAGTGAAAATACAAGTTACAGCCAAATAATTACCACCTGTCGCATGCGATATGCCGTCAATCAATTACTGATGGACGGCAAAAACATTTCCCAGGTCTCTCAACTATGTGGATATAACAGTACCTCATACTTTATCTCCGTATTCAAAGAGTTCTATGGGATGACGCCTCTGCATTATGTTAGTCAACATAGGGAGCCATCCGCCGCCTGATTTTTAATCAGTTAGCGATAAGCCATAATAATATCAGCATTAGCGATACCCCAGCTCCGCCATCATTAAACAGACTTTTGACGAGGTATGATAAGGCGTCATTTATCCTTATCAGGAGTTAGAAAATATGTCGACGGATGCTGATGCTCACAAAGTGGGCTTAATCCCCGTCACCCTTATGGTGTCGGGGAATATTATGGGTTCCGGTGTATTCCTGCTACCCGCAAACCTTGCGTCAACTGGCGGGATTGCAATCTACGGATGGTTGGTCACGATTATCGGTGCTCTGGCACTGTCGATGGTGTACGCCAAAATGTCGTCCTTAGACTCCAGTCCCGGTGGTTCTTATGCTTATGCCCGCCGCTGCTTCGGTCCTTTTTTGGGCTACCAGACCAACGTGCTGTACTGGCTGGCCTGCTGGATTGGTAACATCGCCATGGTGGTCATTGGTGTCGGTTACCTGAGCTACTTCTTCCCCATCTTAAAAGATCCGCTGGTCCTGACGCTGACCTGTGTCGTCGTGCTGTGGATCTTCGTATTACTGAACATTGTCGGACCGAAAATGATCACCCGCGTGCAGGCCGTCGCAACGGTACTGGCGCTGGTACCAATTGTCGGGATTGCCGTCTTCGGCTGGTTCTGGTTCCGCGGTGAAACCTATATGGCGGCCTGGAACGTCAGCGGCATGAACACCTTCGGCGCGATTCAAAGCACTCTGAATGTTACCTTATGGTCATTTATCGGGGTAGAAAGCGCCTCCGTCGCGGCTGGCGTGGTTAAAAACCCCAAACGTAACGTACCTATCGCCACCATGGGCGGCGTGCTGATTGCCGCTGTTTGCTACGTGCTCTCCACCACCGCGATCATGGGTATGATCCCTAACGCGGCGCTACGTGTTTCAGCCTCTCCGTTCGGTGATGCCGCACGCATGGCGCTGGGTGACACCGCAGGGGCAATTGTCTCCTTCTGTGCTGCGGCCGGGTGTCTTGGTTCTCTGGGCGGCTGGACGCTGCTTGCCGGGCAAACCGCCAAAGCCGCAGCCGATGACGGCCTGTTCCCACCGATTTTTGCCCGCGTGAACAAAGCCGGTACGCCAGTGGCCGGGTTAATTATCGTCGGCATTCTGATGACCATCTTCCAGTTCAGCAGCATGTCGCCGAACGCAGCGAAAGAGTTTGGTCTGGTCTCTTCGGTCTCCGTTATCTTCACCCTGGTGCCGTATCTGTACACCTGCGCCGCGCTGCTGCTGCTCGGCCATGGTCACTTTGGTAAAGCACGCCCGATGTACTTACTGGTGACCTTTATCGCCTTTGTCTACTGCATCTGGGCGGTTGTCGGTTCCGGAGCCAAAGAAGTGATGTGGTCGTTCGTCACGTTGATGATCATCACCGCGCTGTACGCACTGAACTACAACCGGATCCATAAAAACCCGTATCCACTGGATGCCCCGGTAAACAATAACTAACACCAACAATCGTCGTGGCCCGATGGCGTAAGTTCATCGGGCCAACGTTCTCCCACCGCTCTTCGAAAAATCAACATTAAGAACTTAAGGTTGGCTTAATTTTACTTTGAGAGGATTTGCGCCACATAGTCGATGGAACCCCCTTAATGTTAAAGCTCTTGTTTAAAAGGCCCACTCTCGGGCTAATCAGCTGGCTTCTGCTGATCTCATTTTATCTTGCGACCTTCCTGAACATTGCGTTCTATAAACAAGTGCTGCAAGACCTGCCTCTGGACTCTGTGCGTAACGTGCTGGTGTTTTTATCAATGCCGGTGGTCGCGTTCAGCGTCATGAACATTGTGCTGACACTGGCCTCATTCCTGTGGCTTAATCGCCTGGTGGCGTGCATTTTCATTCTGGTTGGCGCATCGGCCCAATATTTCATCATGACCTACGGCATCATCATCGACCGCTCAATGATCGCCAATATGATGGACACCACCCCCGCCGAAACCTTTGCTTTGCTGACGCCACAACTGCTCATCACGCTCGGGGTGAGCGGCATTCTGGCCGCACTTATTGCCTGCTGGGTAAAAATCAAACCGATCTCGTCTGTCATGCGCAGCATACTGTTCCGTGGCGCGAACATTCTGATCTCCGCACTGCTGATCGTGCTAGTCGCTGCGTTCTTCTATAAAGATTACGCTTCACTGTTTCGCAACAACAAAGAACTGGTGAAATCCCTCAGTCCATCCAACAGCATTGTGGCGACGTCATCCTGGTATTCACACCAGAGGCTGGCCCACCTGCCGCTGGTACGCATTGGCGAAGATGCACACCGCAATCCGTTGATGGTGAAAGAAAAGCGTAAGAACCTGACGATTGTGGTTCTCGGCGAGACTTCACGTGGCGATAACTTCTCGCTGTCAGGCTATTCGCGCCAGACCAACCCGCTGCTGGAAAAAGATAATGTGGTCTATTTCCCCCGCACAACGTCCTGCGGAACGGCAACGGCAGTATCAGTACCCTGCATGTTCTCGGATATGCCACGCGCGCACTACGACGAAGAACTGGCGCAGCATCAGGAAGGCGTGCTCGACATTATTCAACGGGCGGGAATTAACGTTCTGTGGAACGATAACGACGGCGGCTGCAAAGGGGCTTGTGACCGGGTTGCACACCAGAATATGACTAAGCTGAACCTGCCGGGGCAGTGTATTGACGGTGAATGCTACGATGAAGTCCTGTTCCACGGGCTGGAAGAGTACATTAATAACCTGAAAGGCGACGGCGTGATTGTGTTGCATACCATCGGCAGCCACGGTCCGACCTATTACAACCGCTATCCTGCGCAGTTTAAGAAATTTACGCCAACCTGCGATACCAACGAAATCCAGACCTGTTCACAGCAACAGTTGGTCAATACTTACGACAACACTATTCTTTACGTTGACTATATTGTTGATAAAGCAATCAATATACTGAAAGAGCACCAGGATAATTTCACCACCAGCCTGGTCTATCTTTCCGATCACGGCGAATCCTTAGGGGAAAATGGCGTCTATTTGCACGGCCTGCCGTATTCGATTGCACCTGATACGCAAAAACATGTGCCGATGCTGCTGTGGCTCTCCGAGGATTATCAGCAACGCTATCAGGTCTCTCAGACATGTTTGCAAAAACGGGCAAGCTCAGAAGATTTCTCACAGGATAATCTCTTCTCGACCCTGCTGGGATTAACGGGCGTACAAACACAGAAATATCAGGCGGCGGATGATATTCTGCAACCCTGCCGGGGAGGCTAAACGAATGAAAATCCTGATTGTTGAAGATGATACGTTGTTATTACAGGGACTGATACTCGCCGCGCAAACAGAAGGCTACGCCTGCGACGGCGTATCCACGGCCCGTGCAGCGGAGCAGTGTCTGGAGAGCGGACATTACAGTCTGGTGGTCCTCGACCTGGGTTTACCGGATGAAGACGGTCTGCATTTCCTGAACCGGATCCGGCAGAAAAAATACACCGTGCCGGTACTTATCCTCACCGCCCGCGACACGGTGAAAGACCGGGTCAGTGGGCTGGACGTGGGTGCTGATGACTATCTGGTCAAACCGTTCGCGCTGGAAGAACTGCATGCCCGCATCCGGGCACTGCTGCGTCGTCACAACAATCAGGGTGAAAGTGAACTCATTGTCAGCAATCTGACGCTGAATATCGGTCGGCGCCAGGTGTGGATGGACGGGCAAGAGGTTATCTTAACGCCGAAAGAATACGCACTCCTGTCGCGCCTGATGCTCAAAGCGGGCAGCCCGGTACACCGGGAAATTTTGTATAACGACATCTACAGCTGGGATAACGAACCGTCGACCAATACGCTGGAAGTGCACATTCACAACCTGCGCGACAAAGTCGGAAAATCTCGCATCCGCACGGTCAGGGGATTTGGCTATATGCTGGTTGCCACTGAGGAAAGCTAAGTGAAGCTGCTGCAATATCTAAAACAACCGCTCCCGCTTCGTCATCGCCTGATGCTGACGATTGGTCTTATTCTGCTGGTCTTTCAGCTGATTAGCACCTTCTGGTTGTGGCATGAAAGTACCGAGCAAATACAGTTATTCGAACAGGCATTGCGCGAAAATCGCAACAACGATCGCCACATCATGCATGAGATCCGCGAGGCCATCGCCAGTCTGATCGTCCCCGGCATCTTTATGGTCAGCCTGGCACTGCTGATTTGCTACCAGGCAGTGCGACGTATTACTCGCCCGCTGGCAGATCTGCAAAAAGAGCTGGAGGCGCGGGCAGCCGATAACCTGACCCCGATTGAAATTCACAGCTCAACCATTGAGATCCAGGCGGTTGTCTCCGCGCTCAACGACCTGGTAACGCGGCTAACCAGCACGATTGAAAACGAACGCTTATTTACCGCCGATGTCGCTCACGAACTGCGCACACCGCTGTCAGGCGTGCGCCTGCATCTGGAATTATTATCCAAAACCCATAAGGTCGACGTTTCGCCGCTAATTGCCCGGCTAGATCAAATGATGGACAGCGTATCGCAACTGCTGCAACTCGCCCGCGTCGGACAGTCGTTTTCGGCCGGGAGCTACCAGCATGTCAAGCTGCTGGAGGATGTTATTCTGCCCTCCTACGATGAACTCAGCACCATGCTGGACCAACGTAAACAGACGCTGCTCCTGCCACAAAGCGCGGCGGACGTTGTCGTGCCTGGTGATGTTACGCTGTTGCGGATGCTACTACGAAATCTGGTGGAAAACGCGCATCGTTACAGCCCGGAAGGCACCCATATTACGATTAGCCTGAACACAGAGCAGGATGCCGTCCTTGCCGTTGAAGATGAAGGGCCGGGCATTGATGAAAGTAAATGCGGGGAGTTGAGTAAAGCGTTTGTGCGTATGGACAGCCGCTTTGGCGGAATTGGACTGGGGCTGAGCATTGTCAGTCGCATCACCCAGTTACATCAAGGGCATTTCTATTTGCAAAATCGCCAGGGAGCCAACGGCACTCGCGCATGGGTGGAATTGGCGAAAATTCAGTAAGAGCTCACCCATACATACAAAAAGCTGCTGACGATCAGCAAACTGCACACGGTGGTCAAACTTTCATAAATACGGGTTTTCATGACACTCTCCTCCGAAACTATGGAGGAGAGTTTGCCTGAAGGATATTAAGCCAACCTTAAGGCCACGCGCCGGATGGCGGCTGACGCCTTATCCGGCCTACAAAGTACAATGCTACCCGTAGGCCTAAAAGCTGCGTGCCATCAGGCAATGACACGATTACTCATCAATACGCGGATGCTGCTGCACCAGACGCGTGCGCTTAACCTGTAGTTCAGCAATTTCCTGATCGATATCTTCGATTTTCTGTTCAATGTTATCGTAGTGTTCGCCGAGGATCTCTTTCGCTTCCTGAATATCCGAAGCGGCAGGCGTGGCCCCTTTCAGCGGCTGATTGGCGGTCTCTTTCATGGTCACGCCGGTAATTAAACCAACCACCGCAATCACCATCAGATAATAAGCAGGCATCATCAGATTCTGCGAGCTTTCCACCAGCCATGCGGCCAATGTCGGAGTCAAACCAGCAATCAATACCGAGATATTAAACGCGGCGGCCAGTGCACTGTAGCGAATATGCGTCGGGAACATTGCCGGTAACGTGGACGCCATCACCCCGGTAAAGCAGTTGAGGATCACCGCCAACATCAGCAACCCGGCGAAAATCAGACCGATAACATTACTGTTAATCAGGATAAATGCCGGAATCGCCAGCACAAACAGCGCAATACTGCCCATGATCACAAACGGACGACGCCCGAAGCGGTCGCTGAGCAACCCCATAATCGGCTGCACAAACAGCATACCAATCATGATGGCGATAATAATCAACACACCGTGGTCTTCGGAGTAATGCAGGTTATGCGACAGGTAGCTCGGCATATAGGTGAGCAGCATGTAGTAGGTGACGTTGGTAGCAATCACCAGACCAACACATGCCAACAAGCTGCGCCAGTGCTTAGTCGCAATCTCTTTAAACGAAACCTTCGGACCTTCCTGTAGACCCTGACGATCGCCCTGCTCCAGTTTATCCACGTGCTGCTGGAACGCCGGCGTCTCTTCCAGCGCATGACGCAGGTACAGACCAATCAGCCCTAACGGTAGCGCCAGGAAGAACGGAATACGCCAGCCCCAGTCAAGGAAATTTTCCTCGCCGACGACGGTTGAAATCAGAACCACCACGCCCGCACCCAGCACAAACCCGGCAATCGAGCCGAAGTCCAGCCAACTGCCCATAAATCCACGCTTACGGTCCGGCGAATATTCCGCGACAAAAATCGACGCCCCGGTGTACTCTCCGCCGACCGAGAATCCCTGTGCCATCTTACACAGCAGCAGCAGAATCGGCGCCCAGATACCAATTGAGGCATACGAGGGAATAAGACCGATACAGAAGGTACTTATCGACATAATCACAATGGTGATAGCCAGTATCTTCTGACGACCGTATTTATCGCCGAGCATACCGAAGAACAATCCGCCAAGCGGTCGAATCAGAAAGGGAACAGAGAAGGTAGCGAGTGCAGCAACCATCTGCACGCTGGGGTCAGCCCCCGGGAAGAACACTTTACCTAATGCGTAAGCAACAAATCCATAAACACCAAAATCGAACCATTCCATCGCATTACCTAACGACGCTGCGGTAATGGCTTTTCGCAATTTACCGTCATCAATGATGGTAACGTCGCGCAGCGTTATCGGTTTTATTTTTTTCCTTTTTAGCATACTCGTCCTCATAGACTTAGCCCTGTCACGCTCCAGTTCGAGTCCCCCAACGCCCATGCGTCAAGGTCATCACCGAGCGGGGAACGCACAGGCGCATTCCCTGTAACAAGCGTAGCAGGTTTACTTACACTGACGAGAAACGCACAGTACAACCGAACCTGTTGACGCCTGATTGGGCGGTTAATGACCTCTTTACCCTAACAGCGTTTAAATTTGTGATCAACTTCACATATAGTTTTTCATTTCGTCAACATGCGTAAATTAGGTCATTCTTAGTCATCTTTTTTACATGTAACGCTTGTGATTTACTGACAATTAAATACAAGAATAAATCGCTTTATTGCACCAACAATCACAGCGGTCATTATTATTCTGCTAGCAAAAAAAACACCTAATCCCTTCACAAAAAGATCACAGCTTTTTTAATAATCAGAGCGACCGGGAACTTTTGCTCGGAATATGTGATGAAGATAACTAAAACATCGTTTTATTTTGATTGAATCAACGTTCCCATGAATGCAAAATAATTCCAGACGCAATATCCCTGGGAGCAGCAACACGCTCAACGTATGCCGCGTTAGATTTTATAAAACAAAGAGATAGCGAGTTTCTTTGTTAAGAAAAACCAGTAACCAGTTGAATTTATTAATTTTTACTCTCTTGCGCTAGTATTAGCGGCGACAAGACATGAGGACGTTTATGAAAATTAAAGCCACGATTGAACGCATCCCCGGTGGAATGATGTTGATTCCTCTGTTATTAGGCGCAGTGTTAAATACGTTAGCTCCGGATACCGGTGCGTATTTCGGTTCGTTTACCAAAGGAATGATCAGCGGAACGGTACCGATTCTGGCAGTGTGGTTTTTTTGTATCGGCGCATCTATTGATTTACGGGCAACCGGCACGGTATTACGCAAGTCCGGTACGCTGGTAATAACCAAAATAGCCGTGGCGTGGGTAGTGGCAATGATTGCGGCTTCATTTATTCCTGATACCGGTATTCAAACCGGGTTCTTTGCAGGCCTCTCAGTTTTGGCAATTGTCTCCGCAATGGACATGACCAACGGTGGTTTGTACGCCAGCCTGATGAACCAGTACGGCACCAAAGAAGAGTCCGGCGCATTTGTGTTGATGTCTCTGGAATCCGGCCCGTTGATGACCATGGTGATCCTCGGCTCCGCGGGTCTGGCCTCCTTCGAGCCACACCATTTTATCGGCGCGGTATTACCGTTCCTGATTGGCTTTACATTAGGCAACCTGGATCATGACCTGCGTTCTTTCTTCAGCAAAGCCACACCGGTGCTGATCCCGTTCTTCGGCTTCGCATTGGGTAACACCATTAACCTGAGCGTAATCGTTGATACCGGTCTGCTGGGTATCTTGCTGGGTGTCGCGGTTATCGTCATCACCGGTATCCCGCTGATTATTGCAGACCGTGTTATTGGTGGCGGGAACGGTACGGCAGGCGTGGCAGCCTCTTCAGCAGCAGGCGCTGCGGTGGCAAACCCGGTGATTATCGCCCAGATTAACCCGGCGTTCGAACCGGTTGCCGCATCCGCTACGGCGCTGGTTGCCGCCAGCGTAATTGTCACCGCCATTCTGGTGCCGATTATCACCGCGCTGTACGCCAAACGTTTTAATAAAAACCTGGTCGCCAACGAGACGGTGGCCACCCCGGCAGACTCTCTGCACCACTAACTCTGTCTTAGCCCCACTGACCGTCCCTGCTCAATTGATGAGTAGGGACGGTGCAAAAATCTCCTCAACCATCGCATCAGCCAGTCGTTTCGCCGAACACAATCGCGGCATTCCTAACGCCACATTTTGCCAACGCTGCGTCACCGACCAGCTCACCGGATGACGCTGCGCATCGCACCAGCCGCCTAACCAGCTCAGCATATCGTTATACTCGCCCGATCCGCCGACAACTGGCGTGCTGAGCCAATGATGATAGTAATGACGCGTAGCAGGCGCCGCATTCACGCTGTCCGCCAACGCCTGAGCGGCCATGGTTCGCAGGTTGTCTTTTAGCATTAACACCACATCGGCATTCGCTAACCGGCAGGCGTCACCGAAGGCTCCCCAGCGCAACTCCTCCAGCGCAACAAAACAGCGTCCAGGTAACGACCAACCGTCATATGTGCCAGCCCGCCAGCGGGTAAAAATTTGTTCGCTGTGTTCGCCCGCCTGAACCGTCAGGCCACGCTGGGTCAGCGCCTTCTCTTTATACGCAGCGCGTTGGGTAAACCAGTCAGTCAGTGAATTTATTTGTTGTAAAAGACCGGGGGTTGAAAGCCCACGCGGGTGTTCGGTTTGTTGTAAAAACCTCAGCCCTTCGGCAATACGCACCAGCGCCAGATGGCCTGGGTCGATCATGCCCGCCAACTTCTCTACCAGCTTAAGACGCATCACCAGATGCTCGCTGGATACTCCCGCCATCACCCACGCCCGTAGTTGTGTCTGGGATAACACCTCCTGCGTCAGACGCGCGCGAAGCCGCTGCTGCTGTTGCAGAAAACCGCCGGAACGTTTGGTTTCATCTCCCTGAACCAGATCGACCATAAACTTCGGGTAGACACACTCCAGCGTCCTCCCGGGGCCTTCCAGTAAAACGTTAGTCATGTGTGCTCGGTTGCAAAAAGGGTATTGATATCGTCACGCAGCAAACGGGAATCTTCATAAAGCCATGCCGCAATCGTAATGCGCTGCTGCAATTGCTCATTCATTGCATTCACCGCGGATTCATTTTGTTGGCGTAGCGTCAGACTCTCACTCAGGCTCGCCTGCAATTGCGCCAGACACAGTGAAAAATCTGCAAAAAACGTGGCCATGCCTGCCGTAACGGAAATATCGACCTGAGCAACTAAAGCTTTACGAATTTGTTGGCAAAACTGGGAGACATACTGCACAAGGTTCTTATGCAAAGCGCCCATATCAATGAGATAACGCGTTTTTGTTTCGACGTAATCATTCCATCCCCAGTTGGGTTGATTTAGCCAACGAGAGAAAGTGTCACGCACCGCACCACCAGTAGACGGTGGATTTTCCACCGGGATATCCTGTTCAATGGCTTCGTTAAACAATTGGCGGGTATTGAAATTAAACATCGCTGTATGGAACGCTGGAAAACGGATCCGCGCACGAAAACCGGCGTGGTTTAGCTCCTCTTTCACCCTTTGCTCAATTGGCCGCATCGCGTCATTTAGCGCCCGGGAGAGCGTCGACTCAAGCTGTTCAAAACGCAGGGCTAAGTCACGGCTGATGCTTTCCTGCGCTGCCAGCAATACCCCCTCACAGGACGAGCGAATTTTATCTAACACAATTTTCGCCTGGCCTTCATCGTGCAGCACCAGCATTTCTCCGGCCATTTCTGCCGAGGAGACGCCAGCTCCCAGGCTATGTTGTGACATCATCAGGACGTTTTCTTTGATAAAGAAGGTGTTGATACCGCAAAGAATCTCGGTTTGTTGCTCTCTGAGATAGGCTGCAGCAGCCTCCAGCGCCAGTTCTACTTCATGGCTGACTTCATCGCTTACCCGCCCCTGGCTCACTTCTAACTGCTGCATATCCTCTTCAATATGCGTGATGTTCAGCCGCAGTTTGTCATAGGCGACCGTTAACCCGTGAGCACGAAACTCCAGATATTCGTGCACGCTTTGCGCATAGTTCAATAACTTATGTGACGCTGAGCGTAGCGCATACAGCGATGCATTGGCGTAAGCGGCGTGAATCACTTTCTGGATAGGCTGTTCAAACAGCGAGTCTTCCCACAACAGGTCGGCGGCATGACGGATATGCTCCGTATCTTCAAGATCGGTGGTTCGCCAGCGTCTGCCAAGCGCCGCTTCGGCAAAATCCTGCACCCAACGTTGCACCTGATGATCCGGCAATCGCCCACGGGCCGTCAGCTCATGACGCGCCCTGTTTGCCAGATAGCCCCACATTGAGGAAACCGGATAGATTCTCTCAGGGGCAATACCACCTTGCATCAACGTGCCAGAAATCAACGCCCGCACCTGCTCTTCATCGTCACTGTTGCGGTCTTTCTGATCGAACTTGTTCACCAGCGCATACAGCGGTACTGACTTGCCAACCGCCATAATCGCCTGACGCACTTCCTCATCAGAAATCGATTTCAATTGGGTGTAATCCAACACCGCCAGCACCGCAGAGGCCCGTACCAGCTGTTCATTAAGCATTTTTTGTAAGTGCGGTTGTCCCGCCTCGTTCGGCCCCGGCGTATCCAGCAACGTTAATTGCCCTGGGTAGCTTGCTTGTCCGGCCAAATGGACAAACTCAACCTCAATAACCGGAATATGCTCAATCGCGGCATAGGCAGCAAAAGGAAAATCAACATCCAATGCTTTTGACAGGCGCACCAGGTCGTTCAGGCTTTTAAGGCAATGGAAAATAGGCTGTGCGCCAAGATAATACCGTTCAAATGCCACGCCGTTTTCAATATGCTGCAGCAGGACATTCATATCCTTGTCAATTTCCAGGGTCTGCGTAAGACGCAGGCGATCGCACTCGCGCACACGCTGCTGTAAAACCTTCATTAAGGCATCAATCGGCGCGACATGTGAAAAATGCAGGACCGGCTCTTTCTGCCCCGGCGTATGACGAATTAGCGTTGGTAACGCCGTCATGGGGCGATTACGATTAGGTAAAACTTCTGTCCCTACAATCGCGTTAATCGTCGTCGATTTTCCCGCTTTCATCGTGCCAACAATCGCCAGCACCATTTCCAGACGCGTAATCTTGCGCAACTCATTATTGAGCGTTGCTTGCTGGACATCCATGCCACGCGCGCTGAAATGCAGGGGCTGAACAACCTGACTGCTATGCTCTCCTTGTTTTAGCGCGACATCATCCAACGACGTCATGGGCAATTTTTGCAATTGCCTGAGATGTTCAAGCGAGAGCATCAGCAAGCGTTCCGCTTCCTGACTTAATTCATATATTGTCTGTGTGTGCATGGAAAATCTTTCCTTAACGCAAATAGCATTGCTTTTATTTAGCCCAATCGTTTTATTTATAGATTTTTTGGCTTTTATAATTACGTGTGGAAATAATTAAAATCAAAACAACCAATTGATATTATTAAAATAAGTTTGGCGTACAACCGCTGGCCTGAAACCTCTCACTTATGTAATAAGTAAGAAAGATAAACAGCGTAGTTCAGTTTTAAAAAATGCCAGCTTAATCCCCCTACTAAAATTAAGGGGGATTGAGATATTCAATCACAATGACTTAGACATCCGCAGGCGATGTTACCTATGAATATCAGATATTTCGCCTCACCTTATCTTAAATAACCTGACGTAGCAATTTCCCTTAAAAAATATTACCCCATACTTTCATTGAGGTAAAAGCAAAGGGTCTTTACAGCAGATCATTTGCGTAATCACGCAGTAGTCCCGACAAAAGCAGGGATTTTATGTATAATTGCGGCCTTTTTCGGCAATCTGCCATTTTTTGGGCGCATTTGCCCCTGCTGACTTTTGAGGAAATCCACATGTCATTACCACACTGCCCACAATGCAACTCCGAATACACTTACGAAGATAACGGCATGTTCATCTGCCCGGAATGCGCGCACGAATGGAACGATGCTGAACCGGCACAGGACAGCGACGAACTGATCGTTAAAGATGCCAACGGCAACCTGCTGGCCGACGGCGACAGCGTTACCGTCGTGAAAGACCTGAAGGTAAAAGGTAGCTCTTCCATGCTGAAGATCGGTACCAAAGTGAAAAACATTCGGCTGGTTGAAGGTGACCACAACATCGATTGCAAAATCGATGGCTTTGGCCCAATGAAGCTGAAATCTGAGTTTGTGAAAAAGAACTGATGCAAATTGCCTGATGGCACTACGCTCATCAGGTCTAGACCAGCTCATCTGCCAGGCGGGAAGCTCATACTTCCCGCCTGGTTTATTTATGCAGACGATAACTACACTTAACTGGTTTCTTTTACCTGAGGTAAAGATTATGCCGTTAAGTCCCTATATCTCCTTTGCAGGCAACTGCGCTGACGCTATCGCCTACTATCAAAAAACGTTAAGCGCTGAACTGCTCTATAAAATCAACTTCGGTGAAATGCCCAAATCGGCGCAGGATAGTGAAGATGGTTGCCCTTCAGGCATGAAATTCCCCGACACCGCCATCGCCCACGCCAACCTGCGCGTTGCGGGCAGCGACATCATGATGAGCGATAGCGCCCCGGACGGAAATGCTCACTACTCTGGCTTTACGCTGGTGCTCGACACGCAAAACGTCGATGAAGGCAAACGCTGGTTTGATAACCTGGCAGCAAACGGAAAAATCGAAATGGACTGGCAGGAAACCTTCTGGGCCCACGGTTTCGGTAAAGTGAGCGACCAGTATGGCGTGCCGTGGATGATCAACGTCGTCAAACAACAGCAACCCCCTACAGAGTAATCCAACGGGAGGCCAGCCCTCCCGTACTGTCATCAAATAGCGCTCAACTCTTCATCATCGAGTAACTATCCCTTAACGAAAACGTCACATTGATCCGCCACGATGGGGCCACTTTTTTAGGGAGGCCGCAGCATGCAAACGATTATTCGCGTCGAAAAACTCTCCAAGTCCTTCAATCAACATCAGGCGCTCAATGCGGTTGATCTGAATATCTGTTCCGGTGAGATGGTGGCTCTGCTTGGGCCGTCCGGCTCCGGCAAATCCACCCTTTTACGTCATTTAAGCGGTTTGATCGTCGGTGATAAATCACCCGGTAGCCGCGTCGAGCTGCTGGGCCGAACCGTTCAACATGAAGGCCGCCTGGCGCGCGATATCCGCAAAAGCCGCGCCCACACCGGCTACATCTTCCAGCAGTTCAATCTGGTGAACCGCCTGACAGTGCTGGAGAACGTCCTGATTGGCGCGCTCGGCAGCACGCCGTTCTGGCGCACCTGTTTTAGCTGGTTTACCGCTGAGCAGAAACAGCGTGCATTACAAGCGTTAACCCGCGTTGGCATGGCGCACTTTGCATACCAGCGTGTTTCCACGCTTTCGGGCGGACAACAGCAGCGCGTCGCAATCGCCCGCGCGCTGATGCAGCAGGCCAAAGTGATCCTTGCCGATGAGCCGATTGCCTCACTGGACCCGGAATCCGCACGCATCGTGATGGACACCCTACGCGACATCAACCAGACCGACGGCATCACCGTGGTCGTCACGCTGCATCAGGTGGATTACGCCCTGCGCTACTGCGAACGCATCGTCGCGCTGCGCCAGGGCAACGTCTTCTTTGATGGCAGCAGCCAGCATTTTGATAACGATCGTTTTGACCATCTTTACCGCAGCATGAACCGCGTCGAACAGAACGCGCAGGCTGCCTGACATCCCCACAATGAGGAATGGAAATGAGCTATAAGACTGTTGCCGCGCTGGCTTTCACCAGCATGTTTAGCGTCAGTACCTTGTTAAGCCCGGCGCATGCCGAAGAGCAAGAAAAAGCGCTGAACTTTGGCATTATTTCGACCGAGTCACAGCAAAACCTGAAGCCGCAGTGGGAACCGTTCCTGAAGGACATGGAAAAATCACTGGGCGTGAAAGTGAACGCCTTCTTCGCCCCGGACTACGCCGGGATCATCCAGGGCATGCGCTTTAACAAAGTGGATATCGCCTGGTACGGCAACCTCTCGGCAATGGAAGCGGTGGATCGCGCGAACGGACAAGTGTTTGCCCAAACCGTTGCCGCCGACGGATCCCCAGGTTACTGGAGCGTGTTGATCGTTAACAAAGACAGTCCGATCAATAACCTGAACGATCTGATCGCCAAACGTAAGGATCTGACCTTCGGCAACGGCGATCCCAACTCAACGTCAGGCTTCCTTGTTCCCGGCTACTACGTCTTTGCCAAAAACAACATCTCCGCGAGCGATTTCAAACGCACCGTTAACGCCGGACACGAAACCAACGCCCTGGCCGTCGCCAACAAGCAGGTCGATGTCGCCACCAACAACACCGAAAACCTCGACAAGCTGAAAACTTCCGCGCCGGAAAAGCTGAAAGAGCTGAAGGTGATCTGGAAGTCACCGCTGATCCCGGGCGATCCGATCGTCTGGCGTAAAAACCTCTCCGAAACCACCAAGGACAAGGTGTACGACTTCTTTATGAATTACGGCAAAACGCCGGAACAGAAAACCGTACTGGAACGCCTTGGATGGGCACCGTTCCGCGCCTCCAGCGATCTGCAACTGGTGCCGATTCGCCAGCTGGCACTGTTTAAAGAGATGCAGGGTGTGAAGGACAACAAAGGGCTGAACGAGGAAGAGAAAACCAGCAAAACCTCGGCGTTGAAAGCGCAGCTCGATGACCTTGACCGTCTGACCGCCGCACTGGGCGCTATGACCAGCGTCACCAAAGCGGTGCAGTAACCCTGGTGCCCGGTGGCGCTTCGCTTACCGGGTCTACGATGTTTTGTAGGCCGGATAAGGCCCCTGCGCCGCCATCCGGCAATAACCTATGCACGGAGCTAAACATGCAAACCATCACCGTCGCCCCGCCCAAACGTAGCTGGTTCTCGCTGCTGAGCTGGGCCATTCTGCTCGCCGTACTAGTGGTCTCGTGGAAAGGTGCCGAAATGGCTCCGCTCACGCTGATCGAAGATTCCGGCAATATGGCAACCTTCGCCGCCGACTTCTTCCCACCGGACTTCAGCCAGTGGCAGGACTATCTCGGTGAAATGGCCGTCACCCTGCAAATTGCCGTCTGGGGGACTGCCCTCGCCGTGGTGCTATCGATTCCCTTCGGCCTGATGTGCGCCGATAACCTGGTGCCGTGGTGGATTTACCAGCCGATGCGCCGCCTGATGGACGCCTGCCGCGCCATCAATGAAATGGTCTTCGCGATGCTGTTCGTGGTCGCCGTCGGGTTAGGGCCATTCGCCGGGGTGATGGCACTGTTTATCCACACCACAGGGGTACTCTCCAAGCTGCTTTCCGAAGCGGTAGAAGCCATTGAGCCGGGTCCGGTAGAAGGTATTCGCGCCACCGGAGCCAACAAAATTGAAGAGATTCTGTACGGCGTTCTGCCACAGGTCATGCCGCTGCTTATCTCCTACTCGCTGTATCGCTTTGAATCCAATGTTCGCTCAGCCACGGTAGTCGGCATGGTGGGCGCAGGTGGTATTGGCGTGACCTTATGGGAAGCGATTCGCGGCTTTCAGTTCCAGCAAACCTGCGCCCTGATGGTGTTAATCATCGTCACCGTCAGCCTGCTGGATTTCCTTTCCCAGCGTTTGCGTAAGCACTTTATCTGATTAGCGAGGCATTGATTGCTATGCACTTGTCTACACATCCGACCAGTTATCCAACGCGTTATCAGGAAATTGCCGCGAGACTTGAGCAGGAGCTACGTCAACATTATCGCTGCGGTGACTATCTGCCCGCCGAGCATCAGCTTGCCGCGCGCTTCGAGGTAAACCGCCACACTCTGCGCCGCGCCATTGACCAGTTGGTTGAACGCGGTTGGGTTCAGCGTCGCCAGGGAGTCGGCGTGCTGGTGCTGATGCGCCCGTTCGATTACCCGCTTAATGCCCAGGCACGCTTTAGTCAGAACCTGCTGGACCAGGGCAGCCACCCCACCAGCGAAAAACTGCTGGCGGTGCTGCGTCCGGCCTCCAGCCACATTGCTGATGCGCTCAGCATAAACGAGGGTGATAACGTGATTCACCTGCGCACCCTGCGCCGGGTTAACGGGATCGCACTGTGCCAGATCGACCACTATTTTTCCGACCTCACGCTGTGGCCGCTGCTGCAAGGCTTTAACAGCGGCTCACTGCACGACTATCTGCGCCAACAATCAGGTCTGACGCTGCTGCGCACGCAAACGCGCATCAGCGCCCGCCGCGCGCAGGCCAAAGAGAGCAAGGTGCTGGAAATCCCCAATATGGCGCCGCTGCTGTGCGTGCGCACCCTGAACCACCGTGAAGGCGAAGAACACGCGGCGGAATACTCCGTCAGCCTGACCCGCGCCGACATGATCGAATTCACTATGGAGCACTGAATGCATTTCGATACCGCCACCCGCCAGCGCTGGATGCGCGCGCTGGCTTACAGCAATGCCGATGCCCTGAACGCCCGCATCAACGCGCTCAAACTGACGCCGGACTATGAACTTATCCGCGCACCGGAAAGCGGACTGATGCAGATCCAGGCCCGTATGGGCGGTACCGGTAACCGCTTCTTTGCCGGTGACACCACGCTTACCCGCGCAGTGGTACGCCTGAAGAGCGGCACGCTGGGTTACAGCTACCTGCTGGGACGCAATAAGCAACATGCCGAGCAGTGCGCGGTAATTGACGCGCTACTGCAGGAACAAACGCATTTCCAGAACCTAATGGAAACCTTAATTGCCCCGCTGGAAGCGGAACGCGATGCGTTGATTAACGCACGCTGTGCCGAAGTCAACGCCAGCCGGGTCGACTTCTTCACGCTGGTACGCGGAGATAACGCATGACCTTACAGACCGCATTTAATTTACCCGTTCAGGATGCTCAGCAGAGCTTTCGTCGCCTGCTGAAAGCCATGAGCGAACCGGGCGTAATCGTCGCCCTGCATCAGCTGAAACACGGCTGGCAGCCGCTGGGTATGGCGACCACCAGCGTGCTGCTGACCCTGGTCGATGGCGACACGCCGGTCTGGCTGGCACCGTCGATGGATAACGATATCGCCCGGCAGAACCTGCGTTTTCACACCAACGCGCCGCTGGTGGATCAGCCACAGCTGGCGGCCTTTGCCGTCGCCGACGAACGTATCAGCAGCGAACAGCTTAACGCCCTCTCCGCCGGTTCCGCCGTCGCGCCAGAAACCAGCGCCACGTTGATTGTGCAGGTCTCTGGCTTAAGCGGCGGACGCATGCTGCGTCTGACCGGCGCGGGCATCGCCGAAGAGCGCATGATCGCGCCACAGCTGCCGGAATGCCTGATTCACGAACTCACCGAACGCCCGCATCCGTTCCCACTGGGGGTCGATCTGATCCTCACCTGTGGCGAACGCCTGCTGGCTATTCCGCGAACCACCCATGTGGAGGTGTGCTGATGTACGTCGCCGTCAAAGGGGGCGAAAAGGCGATAGCCAACGCCCACGCCCTGCAGGAAAACCGACGCCGGGGCGATGAGACCATTGCTGAACTGAGCGTGGCGCAAATCGAACAGCAGATGAACCTGGCCGTTGATCGGGTGATGACCGAAGGTGGCATCGCTGACCGCGAACTGGCTGCACTGGCGCTCAAACAGGCCAGCGGCGATAACGTCGAGGCCATCTTTTTGCTCCGCGCCTACCGCACTACGCTGGCAAAGGTAGCTGTCAGCGAACCGGTTAACAGCGCAGAAATGCGTCTTGAGCGCAGAATCTCCGCGGTCTACAAGGATATTCCCGGCGGGCAGCTGTTGGGTCCAACCTACGACTACACCCATCGTCTGCTGGATTTTACCCTGCTGGCGAACGGTGAAGCGCCGCCGCTGCGCACCGCTGAGAGCGAACAAGATGCCTCCCCGCACGTCTTTTCCCTGCTGGCGAACCAGGGCCTGGCTAAACGTGAAGAGGATGATGGCGCAACACCCGACGACATCACCCGCACGCCGCCGGTTTACCCCTGCTCACGCGCTTCACGTCTGCAACAGCTGATGCGTGGTGACGAGGGATATTTGCTGGCGCTGGCCTACTCCACCCAGCGCGGCTACGGGCGCAACCACCCGTTTGCCGCCGAAATCCGTAGCGGCTATGTGGCACTGGAAACCGTACCGGAAGAGCTGGGATTTGCGGTGAACGTCGGCGAACTGCTGATGACGGAATGTGAAATGGTCAACGGATTTGTCGCGCCAGAAAATGAATCCCCCCATTTTACCCGCGGCTACGGGCTGGTGTTCGGTATGAGCGAACGTAAAGCGATGGCGATGGCGCTGGTGGACCGCGCCCTACAGGCAGCCGAATACGATGAAACGGTCACAGGACCGGCGCAGGACGAAGAGTTCGTGCTGGCGCATGCGGATAACGTCGAGGCGGCGGGTTTTGTTTCGCACCTCAAACTTCCCCATTACGTCGATTTCCAGGCCGAACTGGAACTGCTCAAACGCCTGCAACAGGAGGCCACCTGTGACCACTAACCTCTCCGGCTACAACTTTGCCTATCTTGATGAGCAGACCAAACGCATGATCCGCCGCGCAATTCTGAAAGCGGTAGCGATCCCCGGTTACCAGGTACCGTTTGGCGGACGTGAAATGCCGATGCCATACGGATGGGGAACCGGCGGCATTCAACTTACCGCCAGCGTGATTGGCGAGCCGGACGTGCTGAAAGTGATTGACCAGGGCGCGGACGACACCACTAACGCCGTATCGATTCGTAATTTCTTCAAGCGTGTGACCGGAGTGAATACCACTGAGCGTACGGAAGATGCGACGCTGATCCAGACCCGCCACCGCATCCCGGAGACGCCGCTGGTGGAAGATCAAATAATCATCTTCCAGGTACCGATCCCCGAGCCGCTACGCTTTATCGAACCGCGTGAAACGGAAACTCGCACGATGCACGCGCTGGAAGAGTACGGCATCATGCAGGTGAAACTGTATGAAGATATCGCCCGCTTCGGTCATATCGCCACCACTTACGCCTATCCGGTGAAGGTCAACGGCCGCTACGTCATGGACCCGTCGCCCATCCCGAAATTCGACAATCCGAAGATGGACATGATGCCGGCCCTGCAACTGTTTGGCGCAGGCCGCGAAAAACGCATCTATGCCGTTCCACCTTACACCCGCGTGGAAAGTCTCGATTTCGACGATCACCCGTTTACCGTGCAGAGCTGGGATGAACCTTGTGCCATCTGCGGCTCAACCCACAGCTATCTCGATGAAGTGGTGCTCGATGACAGCGGCAAACGCATGTTTGTCTGCTCCGACACCGATTACTGCCACCAACAGAGCGAGGCCCTCAGCAAATGACGCAACCGCTGCTTTCAGTCAACAACCTGACCCATCTCTACGCGCCGGGCAAGGGCTTCAGCGATGTCTCTTTTGACCTGTGGCCAGGCGAAGTGCTGGGTATCGTCGGCGAGTCCGGTTCTGGCAAAACCACGCTGCTGAAATCGATCTCTTCACGGCTGACGCCGCAGAGCGGTGAGATTTTGTATCAGAACCGTTCGCTGTACGGCATGAACGAGGCCGACCGTCGCCGTCTGCTGCGCACCGAATGGGGCGTGGTGCATCAGCATCCGCTGGATGGCCTGCGCCGTCAGGTCTCCGCCGGAGGCAATATCGGCGAACGCCTGATGGCCACTGGCGCGCGTCACTACGGCGACATCCGCTCCACCGCGCAGCGCTGGCTGGAGGAGGTGGAGATCCCTGCCTCGCGTATCGACGACCTGCCAACCACCTTTTCCGGCGGTATGCAGCAGCGCCTGCAGATCGCCCGCAACCTCGTCACCCATCCCAAACTGGTGTTTATGGACGAACCCACCGGCGGGCTGGACGTTTCGGTACAGGCCAAACTGCTGGACCTGCTGCGCGGCCTGGTGGTGGAACTGGATCTTGCAGTGGTCATTGTCACCCACGATTTGGGTGTGGCGCGTCTGCTGGCAGACCGTTTGCTGGTGATGAAGCAGGGTCAGGTGGTGGAAAGTGGGTTAACCGACCGCGTGCTCGACGACCCGCACCATCCGTACACCCAGTTGCTGGTGTCGTCCGTTTTGCAAAATTAAACATCGGATGCCGGATGGCAGCTTACGGGGCGCTGTTTGTAGGCCGGATAAGCGCAGCGCCATCCGGCAATAAGAACCATGAGGCTCAAATGATTCGCGTTGAAAACATCAGTAAAACTTTTGTCCTGCATCAGCAAAACGGCGTGCGTCTGCCGGTGCTGCAAAACGCCACGCTGGAAGTGAAAAATGGCGAATGCGTGGTGCTGCACGGTCACTCGGGTAGCGGCAAGTCCACGCTGCTGCGATCGCTGTACGCCAACTATCTGCCGGATGAAGGACACATCCACATTCGCCACAGCGATGAGTGGGTCGATCTGGTGCAGGCCCCAGCGCGCAAAGTGTTGGAAGTTCGCCGTTCAACCATCGGCTGGGTGAGCCAGTTCCTGCGCGTAATCCCGAGGATTTCCGCGCTGGATGTGGTGATGCAACCGCTGCTGGATCTGGGTGTCTCCCGTGAGGAGTGTGCAGCCAAAGCGGCTAACCTGCTTACCCGCCTGAACGTGCCGGAGCGGCTGTGGCACCTGGCACCGTCGACCTTCTCCGGTGGCGAACAGCAGCGCGTCAACATCGCCCGCGGGTTTATCGTCGATTACCCGATTCTGCTGCTCGATGAACCCACCGCCTCGCTGGACGCCAAAAATAGCGCCGCCGTCGTCGCATTGATTGAAGAAGCAAAAGCCCGCGGCGCAGCAATTGTCGGTATTTTTCACGATCAAACCGTGCGCGACCGCGTAGCGGATCGTCTGCATCTGATGGGAACAACAGCATGATTATCAATAATGTAAAGCTGGTACTGGAAGATGACGTGGTGCAAGGATCGCTGGAAATCGAGGGCGGGGTCATTCGCGCCTTTGCTGAAAGTCCGAGCAGCCTACCTGAGGCGCTGGACGGCGAAGGCGGCTGGCTGCTGCCAGGGCTTATCGAGCTGCATACCGATAATCTCGACAAATTTTTTACCCCGCGCCCGAAGGTAGATTGGCCTGCCCACTCGGCGATGAGCAGCCACGACGCGCTAATGGTCGCCAGCGGCATTACCACCGTGCTGGACGCAGTGGCGATTGGCGATGTGCGCGACGGTGGTGACCGTCTGGAAAATCTGGAGAAGATGATCAACGCGGTGGAAGAGACGCAAAAGCGTGGGGTCAATCGCGCCGAGCACCGCTTGCACCTGCGCTGCGAGCTGCCGCATCACACTACCCTGCCGCTGTTTGAAAAACTGGTCGGTCGTGAGCCGGTGACGCTGGTGTCGCTGATGGATCATTCCCCCGGCCAGCGTCAGTTCGCCAATCGTGAGAAGTACCGCGAGTATTATCAGGGCAAGTATTCGCTCACCGACGAGCAGATGGCCCGTTATGAAGAAGAACAGTTAGCGCTGGCTGCGCGTTGGTCACAGCCCAACCGCACGGCGATTGCCCAGATGTGCCGTGAGCGCCAGATTGCGCTGGCGAGCCATGACGATGCCACCTGCGATCATGTGCTCGAATCGCATCAACTTGGCAGCGTGATCGCCGAATTTCCCACAACTTTCGAAGCCGCCGATGCCTCACGCCAGCATGGCATGAACGTGCTGATGGGCGCACCTAACATCGTGCGCGGCGGTTCTCACTCCGGCAACGTGGCGGCACATAGGCTGGCTGAGCTGGGGCTGCTGGATATTCTCTCCTCCGACTACTACCCCGCCAGCCTGCTCGATGCGGCATTTCTCGTAGCGGATGACGACGCTAACCGCTTTACGCTGTCGCAGGCTATTCGTCTGGTGACACGCAATCCGGCGCGGGCCTTAAATCTCGACGATCGCGGCGTTATTGCCGAAGGTAAACGCGCGGATCTGGTGCTGGCGCATCGCAAAGGCGGCAACATCCATATCGACCACGTCTGGCGTCAGGGCAAAAGGGTATTCTGACTATGGGTAAACTGATCTGGCTGATGGGGCCGTCCGGCTCCGGTAAGGACAGTCTGCTGGCAGAATTGCGCCAGCAGGAACCGGCGCAACTGCTGGTGGCGCATCGCTACATCACCCGCGCCGCCAACGCCGGGAATGAAAATCATATTGCGCTAAGTGAACCAGAGTTTTTTACCCGCGCCGGGCAGAATCTGCTGGCGCTGAGCTGGCACGCCAACGGCTTCTACTACGGCATCGGCGTGGAGATAGACCTCTGGCTGCACGCTGGTTTTGATGTGGTGGTCAACGGCTCGCGTGCGCATCTGCCCCAGGCGCAGGCCCGTTATGGCGCTTCTTTGCTTCCCATTTGCTTACAGGTTTCTCCGGCAATTCTCCGCCAGCGCCTGCAGGCTCGTGGGCGGGAGAGCGAAACGGAAATCGCCGCCCGTCTTGAACGCGCAGCCCGCTACGCCCCGTATGACTGCCACGTCCTGAATAACGATGGTAGTTTGCTACAGTCTGTCGATACACTGCTCGCACTGATGGGACGCAAGGAGAAGAAACATGTCTGTCTGTGAATTACGCCGCGCCACGCTCTACGATACCGATGCGGTTTACGCGCTCATCTGCGAGTTGAAACAGGGTCAATTTGACCTGCAGGCTTTTAGCGCTGGTTACGCCGCTAATCTGCAAGATGCCAATATGCACTACCAGTTGGCACTGATCGACGGACAGGTCGTCGGCTTGATCGGTCTACACCTGCAGTTTCATCTGCACCACGCCAACTGGATTGGCGAAATCCAGGAACTGGTGGTGATGCCGCAGGCGCGAGGGTTAAGGGTCGGCAGCCAGCTACTGGCCTGGGCCGAAGCCGCCGCACGCGAAGCGGGCGCAGAAGTCACCGAGCTTTCCACCAGCACCCAACGCCTTGACGCACACCGTTTTTACCAGCGCGAAGGCTATACCATGAGCCATTTTCGCTTCACCAAACCGCTGTAGGGGGAGCCATGAGTCTGACCATTACGCTAACGGGAACGAGCGGCGCACAGCTGGTGCCGACATTTGGCTGCGACTGTGCGGCCTGCCAACGAGCACGCTTACAGGCGCAATATCGTCGACGCCCTTGTAGCGGGGTGGTCAAATTCAACAATGCGGTGACGCTGCTGGACGCGGGGATCCCGCATCTGATGGACGACTGGCCAGCGGGCAGCTTCCAGCAGTTTCTGTTGACCCACTATCATATGGATCACGTGCAGGGGCTGTTTCCGCTGCGCTGGGGCGTGGGGGCGACTATCCCGGTGTACGGACCGCCGGATGAACAGGGTTGCGACGATCTGTTTAAGCATCCCGGCATCCTCGATTTTAGCCATACCGTCGCGCCATTCGTAGTGTTTGACCTGCAAGGATTGCAGGTCACGCCGCTACCGCTCAACCATTCAAAGCTGACGTTTGGTTATCTGCTGGAGACCGCACATAGCCGCGTGGCGTGGCTCTCCGATACCGCCGGACTTCCCGACAAGACGCTGAAGTTTCTCCACAATAACCAACCCCAGGTGATTATCATCGACTGCAGCCATGCCCCGCGCACCGAGCCACCGCGCAATCACTGTGATTTAAATACCGTTATCGCGTTGAACGACGTTATCCGCTGTCCACGGGTGATCCTGACGCATATCAGCCATCAGTTCGACCTGTGGATGATGGAAAACCAGCTTCCCGCAGGGTTTGAGGCAGGATATGACGGAATGGAGATTATGCTGGAGTAAGGAAATTTGCCGGATGCGATGAAAACATCTTATCCGGCCGACAAGACGACAGTCAGGCGACTTTTTTAGACTCGCTATTTCGCTGAGCGATAAAATCTTTAACCGAAACAATGCGGTTCAGTTCTTCTTGCGCCCGCATGTCATTTTCAACTTCCCACAGGTCAACCACCGCCTGTAAGTTACGCCAGAAATCAACGGAGGTATCGAACGCTTTGGCCAAACGAAACGCCATATCCGTTGTTAATTTGCGATTATTGTTGACCAGTGCGCTCACCGTATTGCGATGAACATGCAGTATTTCAGCCAGATCGTTAATTTTCAGTCCGAGCGGCTCCAGGTATTCATATTGCAGGATATCACCCACAGTCGTTGGTTTTCTGGTTGCCTGTTTCATATCGTTACCTTAGATTTTCTCTAGTTCTAGTAGATGTGTGGATCTAAGTACACATCTTCGGCCTTACCGTTAACCCATTTAAATATTAATCGGTACTGCTTGTTTACTCTGATTGAAGAATATTCCTGTAATTTTCCGGTTAACTCTTCATATCTGTTACCGGGTGGCGAGCGCAAATCCCGATGCGAAACAGCCGCATTAATGATATCCAGCTTTCTGGCTAATGCAGTATGAATATCCGCTGGTATTTTTCTGTGCGATGTCGCCCGCTCAAAAAAATCTTCAAGCCATGTATCCCGAAAGCTCCTGATATTTAATGATTTAGACATTCCATTGCCGGCTCCTTTTCCATAAGTATAGAGAGATTATAATGCATACATGCACTGTGCTCAAGTGCATGCATTAACATAAAATGGCGAGATGTTGAGCTGACAGCGAAATCCCTTACAGGGGATAAAATATTCTTACATTTAGATAGTTACAGTTAACGATCGTAATCTTCTTCCATTCTGCGTTCTTCGTCTTCTAACTGACGCCGTTCTTGATCAAGCTGGCGCTGACGGTCATCCAGTTGGCGACGTCGATCTTCAAACTGGCGGCGGCGATTGTCATATTGCCTGCGCCGGTCGTCACTCACCTGGCGCTGCCAGCTTTCATCACGGGAATCATCATAATCCCGCCCGTTGTCCGGTTTGTATGCGTCGTTTATCGCCTGCTGAATATTACCAATGGCGTCATCGATAATATCCGCCTGCGCCGATACGGTGGTCAGCATCAGCAAACTAAAAAGAAGGAATGTCGCGGAGCGTTGCATAAAACCAGCCTCATCAAGAAACTCGCCCCACGGTAACCAAAGCGTATTTGCGCGGGTAGCGGAGGAATCTCAATTACGCGAATGCCGCAGCGCCTGCGCCAGCTCTCCCCGGGTAAAAGGCTTACGCAATAGTGCCACATCCGGCAGCGCCGGGTTATGCGCCGGGCGTAAATCCTGACCGCTCATCAGCAGGATGGACAACTGCGGATAATGTGCCTGGGCATGGTTAACCACATCCACGCCGCTTAAACCACCTGGCAGCATTAAGTCGCTGATAAAAATATCAATCTCGGATGAAGCCGCCAGCATATGCATCGCCTGTTCGCCGTTGGCGGCCTCTAACGTCAGGTAGCCCAGCAGGTGTAATTGCTCGCACAACGTCTGGCGTACATCGTCCTCATCCTCGAGCACCAACACCAGTTTTTCATCGTTGGTCGTTGTGTGTTGCGCTACCGCTTCCACTTGAGCCTGCACCGGAACAACGGCGCGAGGCAGTTGCAGCCGGACAGTCGTTCCCTGCCCGGGGGCGCTTTCAATCTCCACCCGGCCACCGGACTGGCGCACAAAACCGTAAACCATCGACAGCCCCAGCCCACTGCCGCTGCCGGTCTGTTTGGTGGTGAAAAAGGGCTCGAAGACCTGCGCTTTCACTGCCTGCGACATCCCACTTCCCTGGTCGGCTACCTCCAGCATCACCATGTCCTGCTTACGCCCATCGCTGCGCGTAACCCGTTGATTCCAGGTACGGATTTTTATCGTGCCCGCCTGCCCGTCCATGGCGTCACGGGCGTTCATCACCAGATTGATAATGGCGTTTTCCAGTTGGCTGACGTCAATCCACGCGGGCCAGGCAGGCGACTGGGCTTCAATCTCCAGCGTCAACGTGGCCGGAAGAGAGTGGCGCATCAGTTCGCCCAGGTTTTCCAGCAGCGTTTTCAGCTCCACCGCATGAGGATGCAATGACTGTTTGCGCGAAAAGGCCAGCAGCCGTTGGGTAAGCAGCGCCCCGCGCTCGGCGGCTTTTAGCGCCCGATTGACCCGTGGCGCATCGGGCGACTCCGGATTCACCAAATCCAGACTGCCAATAATCACCGCCAGCAGGTTATTGAAATCATGCGCTAATCCACCCGTCAGTTGCCCCACCGCCTTCAGCTTTTGGCTGTGCAACAGCGCTTCTTCCAGCCCCTGACGCTCGGTGCGGTCGATTTCCATCTGCGTGGTTTTTTCTTTCAGCAGCCGGGTCGTGTGCTCCAGCGACGCGGTATTGCGGGCAAAGACGCTAAAGGCGCGGGCCAGCTCGCCCAGCTCATCGCGCCGCTGCAGAGCCGGGACACTGACGTCTGATTCACCGTGCGCCAGTCGGGTCATCGCCCGCGAAATGGCCGTTAGGTTGGAGCCGAGATTACGGTAGATATACCACCCGGCAAAACCGGTGATCACCACCGCCAGCAGTGCAAACACTAAAATAAACAACGCGCCGGATTGCAGTTCCTGATGGCTTTGCGCCACCCGCTGCTCTGAGATCAGCGCCACCTGCGAGGCATACTGGTTGATATCGCTGTTGAGGATCGCCACCAACGCTTTGATGTGGAACATATACCAATTGATGGCCAAATCGCTTTGCTCCAGCGCGGAAGAGAGCGGCTCCAGCTTATGCAGCTCCTGGTTGAAGTCGTTGAGGATACCGCTAATCAGCGGATTGGCATGAAGCAAGGGAAGAGCGGGCATCACCGCATCCAGTTGTTTCACCACTGAACGCGGCGTGGGCGTGTCGATGGCGGCAACAATTAAGCGGTCCATCTGCCCCAGCAGCACATCGTCCTGCGCGCCGGTGAGCTTTTGCAGATGACGTAAATAGCTTTGATTTTGATACAGCGAACTGAGCAGCGCGTTACGTTCCAGGTGCCGCCGCTGACCGCGCTGCAACATCCCTTCCACGCTGCTTTGTAGTTCATTACTGCGCTGGATAATTCGCTCGACCAGCACCGGCTCCTGCTGTGCCAGCGGCGCGGTAGCCAGTTGTTCCAGCGACTGCTTCAGCGCCCTTTGCGTCTCCTGCAGCCGCTCCGCTTCCCCTTTGTATTCCAGCGCCCCGACTACCTGCGACAGCCGCACCGCCGCTGTCGCGACGTTCGCCGTATCCCGTGCCAGGTTCATGCTGCCGGTCATATCGTCAACGGTTTGCTGCTGCACCTGCTCCTGGATCTGGCTTGCGTGCTGAAACCCCAGCACCGCCACGCCGCTCACCATCAGCGTGACCGCCACCACCAGCAGATTGAAGAACAGCAATCGTCCACGCGCACTGGCGAAAAAGTGACGTCCCGGTTGCGGCATATCACGCTCCGTGAAGAAAAATCGCAATATGACAAATATGAACGGCTTCTGACATTTTGCATTTACATTCCTGTGATGGACTGCTGATATCGGCCACCCCACAGGAGATCCGCCATGAGCAGGACACCGGTTCTGGAGATGCGCAACATTGCTAAAGCGTTTGGCAAATTTTACGCGCTGAAAGGGGTCGATTTAACGGTCTGGCCGGGCGAGATTCATGCCCTGATGGGCGAGAACGGTGCGGGGAAAAGCACCCTGATGAAGATCCTCGCGGGCGCCTATACCGCCACCAGCGGTGAAATCCTGATTGACGGTCAGCCGTTTCACATTCGCGGTCCCAAAGATGCACTCAGCGCAGGCATCACGCTGATTTATCAGGAGATGCAGCTCGCGCCGAACCTGACGGTGGCAGAAAATATCTTTCTTGGCAGCGAGCTGTCGCGCGGCGGTCTGGTCCAGCGTAAAGAGATGGTCATGCAGTCACAGAAAGTCATCGATCGACTCGGCGCCCAGTTTAAGGCCAGCGACCGTGTGATGACGTTGACCATCGCCGAACAGCAGCAGGTTGAAATTGCCCGTGCCCTGCACCGTAACAGCCGCATTCTGGTGATGGATGAACCCACCGCCGCCCTCTCCTCACGTGAAACCCACCGCCTGTTTGAACTGATCATGCGCCTGCGCGATGAGGGGATGGCGATTATCTACATCAGCCACCGCATGGCGGAAGTGTACGAACTCTCCGATCGCGTCAGCGTCCTGCGCGACGGGCAATATGTTGGCAGCCTGACCCGCGACAAGCTCAACGCCTCGGAGCTGGTGCGCATGATGGTGGGCCGTCCGTTGAGCGATCTGTTCAACAAAGAGCGCGATATTCCCTTAGGTAAAGCACGCCTCAACGTCCATCACCTTACCGACGGCCATAAAGTCCAGCCGTGCAGCTTGCTGGTGCGCTCCGGGGAGATCGTCGGCCTGGCCGGGTTAGTCGGCGCAGGGCGTTCTGAACTGGCGCAGCTGATTTTTGGCGTGCGCAAAGCCATCGGCGGCATGATTGAAGTGGACGGTGAACCGGTGGTGATCCACTCCCCGCGCGAAGCAATTGACCACGGCATTGGCTTTCTGACGGAAAACCGCAAAGAGCAGGGATTATTTTTAGAGCTGGCAGCGGCAGAAAACATCACCATGGCAACGCTGGAACGTGACGCGAATTGGGGCATGCTCGATCGCAAAAAGGCGCAGGCGATTTCTGATGACGCCATCAAATTGCTCAATATTCGCGTCCCGCATGCCCAGGTCCGCGCAGGCGGCTTGTCCGGCGGCAACCAGCAAAAGCTGCTGATTTCGCGCTGGGTGGCGATCGGGCCACGCATTTTGATCCTCGATGAACCCACGCGCGGTGTGGACGTCGGCGCCAAAAGCGAGATCTACCGGATCATGAACGATATGGCGCGCAAAGGCGTGGCGATCCTAATGATCTCCAGCGAACTGCCGGAAGTGGTCGGGATGAGCGACCGCGTGTACGTCATGCGCGAAGGCAGTATTGCCGGCGAGCTGAACGGACAAAGTATTACCCAGGAAAATATTATGACGCTGGCAACCGGCGTGAACGACTCCCATCATCAGGCGGTACCCCATGAATAATCCAACCACTCCCCAGCAGGTGGCGAAATCCGCCTCCGCAAAAAAAATGCTGATGAGCGATCTGATGCAAACGGTCGGTATCTTACCGATTCTCATCCTGATAGTGGCGGTGTTTGGCTTTATCGCGCCTAACTTTTTTACCGAGAGTAACCTGCTGAATATTACCCGTCAGGCGTCGATCAACATCGTGCTGGCCGCTGGAATGACCTTCATTATTTTAACCGGCGGCATCGATCTTTCGGTTGGCTCCATTCTCGGCACCACCGCAGTGGCAGCGATGGTGGTTTCGCTGATCCCGGAATTTGCCATGCTGTCAGTCCCTGCCGCACTGTTGCTCGGCATGGTGCTGGGGTTGTTTAACGGCGCGCTGGTCGCTTTTGCCGGCCTGCCGCCGTTTATCGTCACGCTTGGAACCTATACGGCGCTGCGCGGCGCGGCCTATCTGCTGGCCGACGGCACGACGGTGATTAACTCCAACATCAGCTTTGAGTGGATCGGTAACAACTATCTCGGTCCGGTTCCGTGGCTGGTGGTCATTGCGCTGGCGGTGGTGGTGGTGTGCTGGTTCATTCTTAGGCGCACCACACTCGGCGTTCATATCTATGCGGTTGGCGGCAATATGCAGGCCGCGCGCTTAACCGGGATCAAAGTGTGGCTGGTACTGCTGTTCGTCTACGGCATGAGCGGTTTGCTCTCAGGTCTTGGCGGGGTGATGAGCGCCTCGCGGCTGTACAGCGCCAACGGCAACTTAGGTATGGGTTACGAACTGGACGCCATCGCGGCGGTGATCCTCGGCGGCACCAGCTTTGTTGGCGGGATCGGCACCATCACCGGCACGCTGGTGGGGGCGTTGATCATTGCCACGCTCAATAACGGCATGACGCTGATGGGCGTCTCCTATTTCTGGCAATTGGTGATCAAAGGGGCGGTGATCATCATAGCGGTGCTGATCGACAAATACCGTACCCGACACCATCAAAGTGCATAGACAAGCTTACTGGCCTACTCATTCGTAGGCCTGATAAGCGCAGCGCCATCAGGCGTATAACAACAATACCCTACGTGAGGAAACGAGTATGCGTTTGAAGCCATTAGTGACCGCGCTCTGTACTGGCGCCCTGCTTGCTGCAGCTCCATTTGTGCAGGCAAAAGAACTGAAATCCATCGGCGTTACGGTGGGCGATCTGGCCAACCCGTTCTTCGTGCAGATCACCAAAGGCGCGGAGCTGGAAGCACGCAAACTGGCAGGTGATAGCGTTAAAGTCACGCTGGTTTCCAGCGGCTACGATCTGGGGCAACAGGTGTCGCAAATCGACAACTTTATTGCCGCCAAAGTCGACATGATTATCCTTAACGCCGCCGACTCCAAAGGCATTGGCCCGGCGGTTAAACGCGCGAAAGACGCCGGGATCGTGGTGGTTGCCGTTGACGTAGCGGCGGAAGGCGCAGACGCGACCATTACTTCCGATAACACTCAGGCAGGTGAAATGGCCTGTAAATACATTACCGACCGTCTGAAAGGGAAAGGCAACGTCGTCATCATCAACGGGCCGCCGGTTTCTGCCGTCCAGAACCGTGTGGAAGGCTGCCAGACTGAGTTTAAACGCCACCCGGACATCAAGGTGCTGTCGCATAACCAAAACGCCAAAGGCAGTCGCGAAGGCGGGCTGGAGATCATGACCGCGTTGCTGGCGGCGAATCCGAAGATCGACGGCGTGTTCGCCATTAACGATCCCACGGCGATCGGCGCCGATCTGGCGGCAAAACAGGCGCAGCGTAGCGAATTCTTTATTGTCGGCGTAGATGGATCCCCAGACGGTGAAGAAGCGCTGAAGCGCGAAAACTCACTATTTGTGGCGACTCCGGCACAAGATCCGCAGGTGATGGCTGCCAAAGCGGTTGAAATCGGCTATGACATATTGCAGGGGAAACCAGCCCCGAAAGAACCCGTGCTGATCCCAGTGACGATGATCGATAAAAACAACGTCGGCAGTTATAAGGGTTGGACGGTTAAATAGCCCGCCACAACAACGCCGGTTGGCGGCAAAGATGCCTTATCCGGTCTACAAGATCGCTATGAATTTGTAGGCCGGATAAGCGCGGCACCATCCGGCATTATATTAAGGAGGATTCAGCCGATGAAACGCTCCGCAATAAACGAGATCCTTGGCCACACGCGCCAGTTTTTCTCTCAGCACGACGTGCATCTCCCCCCTTTTGCCAGCTTCCCCCCGACCCAATGGCGCAAGCTTGATGCCGCTGCCTGGAGCGAAGTGTTCGACCTTAAGCTCGGTTGGGATGTCACCGCGTTTGGCGGCAACAATTTCGCCGCGCAAGGATTAACCCTGTTCACCCTGCGTAATGGTTCGCCGAAAGGCATGCCTTACGAGAAATGCTACGCCGAGAAAATCATGCATGTTCGCGATGCACAGGTCACGCCGATGCATTTTCACTGGCGCAAACGCGAAGACATTATCAATCGCGGCGGCGGCAATCTCATTGTAGAACTGTGGAATGCAGGGATCCGCGAGCAAACGGAAGACAGCGACGTTAGCGTGGTAATTGACGGCTGCCGGCAAACCCATACCGCAGGCAGTCAACTGCGCCTGACGCCGGGTGAAAGCATATGCCTGCCGCCGGGCCTGTATCACAGCTTCTGGGCGGAAGAAGGTTTTGGCGACGTGCTGGTTGGCGAGGTCTCTTCTGTTAATGACGACGACCACGACAACCATTTTCTGCAACCGATTTCCCGCTACAACGACATTGAAGAAGACGAACCGGCGCTGCTGGTACTGTGTAACGAATATCGCCTGTTCCGCTAACCAAGGAGCACATTATGCCGTTGATCTCACTCGCTGATGGCCTTGCCCATGCCCGCGAGCACCGCTATGCCTTAGGGGCGTTTAACGTTCTGGATTCACATTTCCTGCGCGCGTTGTTTGCCGCAGCAAAGCAAGAACGTTCGCCGTTTATTATCAACATTGCCGAGGTGCATTTTAAATATATCTCGCTAGATTCTCTGGTCGAAGCGGTCAAATTCGAAGCCGCGCGGCATGACATTCCGGTAGTGCTGAATCTTGACCACGGCCTGCACTTTGAGTCGGTGGTGCGAGCGTTACGCTTAGGTTTCAGCTCAGTGATGTTCGATGGCTCCACGCTGGAGTACGAAGAAAATATCCGTCAGACCCGTGAAGTGGTGAAGATGTGCCACGCCGTCGGCGTGTCGGTGGAAGCTGAGTTGGGCGCAGTCGGTGGCGATGAAGGCGGTGCGCTGTACGGTCATGCCGACGAATCACTGTTTACCGACCCAATGCTGGCGCGTGATTTCGTTGACAGAACCGGGATTGACGCGCTGGCGGTCGCCATTGGCAACGCCCACGGCAAATATAAAGGCGAACCGCTGCTCGACTTCCCGCGTCTGGACGCCATTCGCCAGCAGGCGGCAATCCCGCTGGTACTGCACGGTGGCTCCGGCATCAGCGACGACGATTTCAAGCGCGCAATTGAACTCGGCATTCACAAAATCAACTTCTATACCGGCATGTCGCAGGCGGCGCTGTCGGCAGTGGAGACGCGGATGGCGAATCGTCAGCCCTTATACGACGAATTCGCTGAACTGCTGCTCGGCATTGAGGAAGCCATTACCGATACCGTTTCAGAACAGATGCGCATTTTTGGCAGCGCGGGACGGGTCTGATGGAACGCAAAGGCGTTATCGCCGCAGGCAACATGCTGGTCGATCATGTGCATCAAATTGTGCAGTGGCCGGAACGCGGCTGGTTGGCGGAAATCACCCGTAGCGAACGCGCCACGGGCGGTGCGCCGCTTAATGTGCTGCTAACGCTGGCAAAAATGCACACTGGGCTGCCGTTGCAGGCGGTGGGGTTAATCGGTCAGGACAGCGATGGCGACTACATCATGGCGATGCTGGAGCAGTATCACGTTAATCGCCAACACGTGCAGCGCACGACATTCGCGCCCACGTCAATGTCGCAGGTGATGACCGATCCCAGCGGTCAGCGCACCTTTTTCCACTCGCCGGGCGCCAACAGACTGCTGGATTTGCCCGCTTTTGAGCAACTGGATACCTCGATGAAAATCTTCCATCTGGGATATCTGCTGCTGCTCGACAGTCTGGACATGCCGGATGAGGAGTACGGGACGCGTAGCGCAAGGCTGCTGGCGCAAATGCGCGACAACGGCTTTGAAACGTCGTTGGATCTGGTCTCACGCAAGGGCGACCCGCGCTACCAACCACTGGTGATGCCAGCCTTGCGCCATCTCGATTATCTGGTGATTAACGAGCTGGAAGCCGGAGAATTTAGCGGGCTGGAGATCCGCCAGCCCAACAGCGAGCTGCATATCCCGCATATCGCTACCGCCGCGCGCGAATTATTGGATGCAGGCGTACGCCAGCGGGTGGTTATTCACTGTCCGGAGGGTGCCTGGGGTGAAGCGCCGGATCTGCCGGGCGTCTGGATCCCGTCGCAGTACCTGGCGCAGGAGGAGATCGTTGGCAGCGTCGGGGCGGGTGATGCGTTTTGCGCCGGATTTTTGTATGGCTGTCATGAGCGCTGGTCGCTGACGGACAGCGTCAGGTTGGCACACGCCTGTGCGCGGGCAAGCTTGCTGTGCGCCAATGCGATAGACGGCGCGAAGACGCTGGCAGAGCTAAAAGCAGAAATGGTTGACGCCTGATGCGCTGCGCTTATCAGGCCTACGACCGCATCCGGCAAGTGCACACGATCACGCCGCCTTATCGTGATGCTGCACGTCGGCGGCAAACACATAACCCAACCCGCGCAGGGTTTTGATCAACATCGGTTGATGCGGGTTAATCTCTATTTTTCGCCGCAAGCGCATGATTAACACGTCAATGGTGCGGTCAAACACCTCAACGCTGTCGCTGCGCGTCAGCTCCAGCAGTTGTTCCCGGCTCAGCACCCGGCGGGCATTTTGGGCCAGCGCCAACAGCAGGCTGTATTCCCCCTGCGTCAGGTCCACCTTCAATTGCTGAGGATTACGAAGCTGGCAACCGGCGGTATCGAGATGCCAGCCATTGAAAGAAAGCCCCGTGGTCTGTGGGCCGCCGCTTTCTGCCGTTAACACGCCAACGCGTCTGAGCACCGCCTTTACCCGAGCCACCAGCACCCGCGCATTGAACGGTTTACCGATATAGTCGTCAGCGCCCATTTCCAGCCCGACCACCACATCCGACTCGCTACCAAGCCCGGTCAGCATCACCACCGGTAATCCGGGTCTCATCTTTTGCACCTGCTGCAGCACCATCAGACCGTTGATGTCGGGCAACATCATATCCAGCAATACCAGCGCGATCTCCGGCTGAGTCTCAATGCAGCGCAACGCCTCCTGCCCGGTGTGACAAGCGGTCACCGCAAAGACGTGTTCGTTCAGCACATCCTGTAAAAGCGAGCAGACTGCCACGTCATCATCCACAACCAGAACAACGGGTTTCATCATTCGACTCCGTCCACTTCGTTATCATCTTATTGTGAGTAATATCAGGCGAAGTGAAAGAGCACACATGATCTATCTGATAAAAATATAATCCTTGTCACACTATTCAGTAAACATAATAGGTTTTCCTCTGCTCAGCACTTTGGGCACAAATACCTAATAAGAATAACTACGCAGATCACACTTCCTTTCTTTAAAATAAACCATTCGAACTTATGATAATGACAAAATTAAAGTAGCGATATTTACTATTTTAATAAATTCACAGTACATATGATAAATGGAGATTCATATGAATAAATCTCAGCCGTTCCGCCTGAGCAGGATTTTTATTGCATTGGTCGCGACTACCGGAATATTAGTTAATCCTGTATTTGCCAGTGAATCATCTCAACCAGCGTCACAATATACAAAGCAACAGAATCAGCGTTATTTAACATCATTACCTTTTGCCGATCGCCAGGATTTTGACGATGCGCAGCGTGGTTTTATCGCACCACTGCCTAACCAAGGTATTCTTAAAAATGCCGACGGAAAACCCTTTTATCGCGCAGAAGATTATAAGTTTGATATCAATGCCCCTGCACCAGAAACAGTAAACCCCAGCTTATGGCGACAGTCGCAGATCAACGGTATTTCGGGCTTGTTTAAAGTCACTGAACGGATGTATCAGGTACGCGGCCAGGATATTTCCAATATCACTTTTATCGAAGGTGATACAGGTATTATCGTTATCGACCCATTGGTTACCGCTGGGGCAGCAAAAGCCAGCCTGGACCTCTACTATCAACATCGTCCGCAAAAACCGATTGTTGCCGTTATTTATACCCATAGCCATACCGATCACTATGGCGGTGTGAAAGGCATTGTCTCTGAAAATGACGTGATATCTGGCAAAGTGCAGATTCTCGCCCCGGCAGGCTTTATGGAAGAAGCCATCAGCGAAAACGTATTGCTGGGCAATATTATGAGTCGCCGTGCTCTGTTCTCCTACGGCCTGCTTCTGCCTCGTAACCCACAAGGAAATATCGGCAACGGTCTGGGCGTCACGCTGACAACAGGTCTGCCGACTATCATTGCCCCAACCCAATCAATCATCAAAACCGGTGAGAAAAAAGTCATCGACGGCCTGGAGTTCGATTTCCTGATGGCGCCAGGCAGCGAGGCGCCTTCCGAAATGCACTTATATATTCCGGCGCTCAAAGCGCTCTGTACGGCAGAAAATACGACGCACACGCTGCATAACTTCTATACGCTACGCGGTGCAAAAACACGCGATACCAGCAAATGGACCGAGTATCTGAACGAAACACTTGATATGTGGGGCAGCCAGGCAGAAGTGTTGTTTATGCCGCATACCTGGCCCGTCTGGGGTAATCAGCATATTAACGACTATATCGGTAAATATCGCGACACCATCAAGTATATCCACGATCAAACTCTGAATATGGCTAACCAAGGCTATACGATGAATGAGATTGGCAACATGATTCAACTACCACCAACGCTCGCCAATAACTGGGCCAGTCGTGGCTACTACGGTTCGGTCAGCCATGACGCGCGTGCGGTCTACAACTTCTACCTCGGCTACTTCGACGGCAACCCGGCAAATCTGGATCCTTACGGACAGACAGATATGGGTAAACGCTACGTCAAAGCGTTGGGTGGTGCAAAACAGACCATTGAGCTGGCTCAGGAAGCCTATGACAAGGGTGATTATCGCTGGACGTCAGAACTGCTCAAGCACGTGATTTCCGCTGAACCAGACAACCAGGCGGCTAAGAATCTGCAAGCGAATGCGTTTGAACAGCTGGGCTATCAGGCCGAGTCCGCCACCTGGCGCGGTTTCTACCTCACCGGCGCGAAAGAACTGCGTGAAGGCGTGCGTAAATTTACACACGGCACCACCAATTCCCCGGACACCATCAACGGAATGAGCGTAGAAATGCTGCTCGATTACATGGCCGTTCGTCTGGACAGTGAGAAAGCATCAGGTAAACACATCAGCCTGAACTTCAACCTGGACAAAGGCGAGAACCTGAATCTGACGCTCAACAACAGCGTGCTCAATCATCGTCAGACCCTGCAACCAGATGCCGACACCTCATTCTATATCAGCCGTACAGATCTGCACGACGTGCTGACAGGCCAGGTGAAAATGAGCGATCTGGTACACGCGAAGAAAGTCAAAGTGATTGGCAAAGCCGCGAAGTTGGATGAAGTGATAGCGATGCTGGATCAATTTGATTTGTGGGTTAATGTCGTTACACCCAATTAATAACAAGCCGCTTCCAGAGATATTTTCAATCTCTGGAAGCATATTTATTCACACAACAATGTGCAATCGCAAAAACAATAGAATAAATAAATGAATTATGAACTCGGTGGGCATGCAAAGATATTTTATCTCGTTAAAAAATTGCCATACTGCTGACGCTTTATATTTTTATATTCACTCATGATATTGTTCGCGATAAACAGGATGTATTTTGTTATGCAAACGGTTAACTCCAGCATTGTGATACCGCTGAGAATAATAGGCTGGTTTCTCTCGCTGCCATTATTAACAGGATGCAACTTCTCTCCCGCCATTCCGGTCATCGGTGCTTACTATCCCGACTGGCTGTTCTGCCTTATTGGCGGTGTCATCCTGACACTCATAACCCGAAAATTCATTCTGCATAAATATAGCGGATTGGCCTTTATCGGGATTATTTATACCGCCCTTTTTGCCCTCTACTCCATGCTGTTCTGGCTGGTATTTTTCTAACTTATTTTGAGACGCCCCTATGGAAAGCTCGTCGAAAAAAGCTCCGCGTAACAAACTTCCCGCGCTGATGCTGTTGGTACTTGCGCTGGTTATTTTGGTCTTCGTCATCTGGAAACTGGATAGCTCACCCGCGACCAATGACGCCTACGCCTCAGCCGACACCATCGATGTCGTGCCAGAAGTCAGTGGTCGCATTGTCGAACTGGCTGTTTCCGATAACCAGCAGGTCAAGCAAGGTGATGTGCTGTTTCGTATCGATCCCCGTATCTATGAAGCGAATCTGGCAAAAGCACAAGCGTCGCTCGCCGCTCTGGATAAACAGATCATGCTGACCCAGCGCAGCGTAGATGCACAACAATATGGTGCTGACTCCGTACGGGCTACGGTAGAAAAAGCGCGAGCAGCCGCTAAGCAAGCCAGCGATACTCTGCGCCGTACCGAACCACTACTGACGGAAGGTTTTGTCTCCGCGGAAGATGTTGATCGCGCCAGAACGGCACAACGCGCCTCAGCGGCAGATCTTAATGCGGTGTTATTACAGGCGCAGCAGGCTGCCAGCGCGGTGAGTGGCGTTGATGCCCTGGTAGCTCAGCGCATCGCCGTAGAAGCCGATATCGCCCTGACCAAACTGCATCTTGAAATGGCAACAGTACGCGCACCCTTCGATGGCCGCGTGGTGGCATTAAAAACCTCCGTCGGGCAGTTTGCTTCCGCCATGCGATCCATTTTTACCCTGATTGACACCCGTCACTGGTACGTAATCGCCAATTTTCGCGAAACAGAGCTGAAAAATATCCATGCAGGCACACCAGCCAATGTTCGCCTGATGAGCGACAGCGGCAAAGTGTTTGTCGGTAAAGTGGATTCAATCGGCTACGGTGTATTACCTGATGATGGCGGTATGGTGCTGGGCGGTTTGCCGCGTGTTTCCCGCTCTATCAACTGGGTTCGCGTTGCCCAACGCTTCCCGGTAAAAATCGTGGTAGATAAACCGGATGAAGAGATATTTCGCATCGGCGCATCGGCGGTTGCTACCCTTGAGCCACAGAAATGAAAGCACTTAACTGTTTGCCTCTGCCACTGGTCAGGCTATTGGCGTTTTTTCACGAAGAATTAAGCGAACAACGTCCCGGAAGACTCCCACAAATTATGCAGCTCTGGGCGGGTTGCCTGCTGGTGGTACTGATCTCGATGACCTATGAGATCCCCTTCCTGGCGCTTTCGCTTGCCGTACTCTTTTATGGTATCCAGTCCAATGCTTTCTATACCAAATTCGTGGCGATTCTCTTCGTCGTCGCCACAGCATTAGAGATAGGTAGTTTATTTCTGATCTACAAATGGTCTTATAGCTACCCTCTGGTCCGTCTGATCATTGCCAGCCTGATCGTTCTGGCCTGCATGTTCCTGATGCGAACCCATCGTCTGGGGCTGGTTTTCTTTGCCGTGTCGATTGTTGCAATATACGGGCAATCTTTCCCCGGCATGCTCGACTACCCCGAGGTCGTCGTTCGCCTGACGTTATGGTGCATCGTCGTTGGTCTGTACCCCACGCTACTGATGACGCTGATCGCCGTTTTGTGGTTTCCCAGCCGCGCTGTCAACCAAATGCGCGAAGCCCTGCGTGCCAGGCTGGGTGATGCCCTCAATTACCTGACGGCACCGACAACACCGCTTGCGGAAAAATACATCGAACGAGAAGTGCTGGCGCTGCAAAAGCTGAACATCTTTTGTCTGGCAGATGACGCAGACTGGCGAGAAAAAAGTGCCTGGTGGCAGGCTTGCGTTGCCACAACCACCTATCTGTACACTACTCTCAATCGCTACGATTTCACGGCACATAACCCGGCAACCCGCGATCTCCAGCAGAAACTGTGCCGTGAAATAACCGCACTGCAAGATGCGGTTGCTCGAGGTATGCCCTGGCAAAGTGAATGGGAACTCAGTCAGGCAGAAGCCGCAACGGCCCGCGAATGCGGCCTGGAGCCCCTGTGCCAAACCCTGCTACAGCTTGGTCACATGAACCCTAATACGCCGCCAGCTCCTGTCGCTAAACCGCCCTCAATGGTATCTGACGCGTTCACCAACCCAGGTTATATTCGCTACGCGTTAAAAACACTGCTGGCATGTCTGATTTGCTATGTCTTTTACTCCGGTACCGACTGGGAAGGCATTCACACCTGTATGCTGACCTGCATTATTGTCGCAAACCCCAGTATCGGCTCGTCATACCAGAAGATGGCACTGCGCTTCGGCGGCGCATTTTTCGGCGCAATTCTGGCCCTGCTGATGACGATTTTTGTCATGCCCTGGCTGGACAATATCGTCGAACTTCTCCTGGTGCTGGCGCCACTTTTTCTGATGGGTGCCTGGATTGCCACCGGCTCAGAACGTTCCTCTTATATCGGAATCCAAATGGTCGTCACCTTCGCGCTGGCAACGCTTGAAAACGTCTTTGGCCCAACCTACGACCTGGTGGAAATCCGCGATCGCGCCTTCGGCATTTTGATCGGCACTCTTGTTTCCGCGGTGATCTACACCTTTGTCTGGCCGGAAAGCGAAGCCAAAGCGCTGCCACAAAAACTGGCAAGCTCGCTGGGACTGCTCAGCAAATTACTGCGGATCCCACGTCAGCAGGATGCTGTTCTCATGCGCACTTATCTTCAGATGCGTATTGGTCTCCATGCGACGTTTAACGCCTGTGATGAAATGTGCGAGAGGGTCGCGCTGGAACGCCAACTCCCCGGCGATGAACGCATAGCGCTTATTCAACGTAGTCAGCGCGTTATTCACCTGGGCCGTGACATTCTCTATACCTGGGATACCACCCGAAATGACGCCCCGACGCTGGATAACGCGGTATTGCTGGAGAGCGCAACACACCTGGCCGATGCGCTGGAAAAATACGCAGCCGACCTGGCGACAGCATCCAGCCTTCCGCCGTCGATTGAAAACCTGTCCCCATCTCAAGACATTTTACCAACGTTACCCAAACAGGAGCGCTGCATCATACAGCAGATAACCTGTTTACCCGACTGGACTCACCCGACGCTAATACCAGCAAGCGAGCAGGAGCAAGGAACCTCCCAATAATGAACCGATATCTCCCTCGATTACTCCTCTGCGGCATACTCAGCGGCGCAACGGTCCTTTCCGGCTGTGCACTGATCCGCAAAGATTCTGCACCACATCCGCAATTACAGCCTGAGCAGATCTCACTGGCTAAAGACATTCATCTGGCAAGCTCAGGATGGCCACAGGCACAGTGGTGGCGGCAGTTTAACGACCCACAGCTAAACTCGCTTATTGAAGCAACGCTGTCTGGCTCCCATAACCTCGCCGAAGTGAAGCTGCGTGAAGAGAAAGCGCAGTCGCAGACTGAACTGCTGGAAGGGCGTTCTCAGCTCCAGATGGCAGCGCTGGGCATGATTAACCGCCAGCGAGCGTCTGCCAACGGCTTCCTCGGCCCCTACGCGCTGGATGCGCCACGATTAGGGATGGACGGCCCCTACTACACTGAAGCGACGATTGGTCTGGTCGCCGGACTGGATCTCGACCTGTGGGGCGAGCATCGTTCCGCTGTCGCGGCAGCTATTGGCGCACAAAATGCCGTGATTGCCGAAACCGCAGCAGTGGAACTCTCCCTGACGACCGGCGTCGCGCAGCTGTATTACAGTATGCAAGCCAGCTACCAGATGCTTGATTTGTTGCAGCAGACCCACGATGTTATTGATTATGCCGTGAAGGCCCACCAGAGTAAGGTCGCTCACGGGCTGGAAGCAAAAGTACCGTACCATGGCGCACGTGCGCAATTGCTGGCAGTGGACAAGCAAATCGTCGCGGTTGAAGGACAAATCAAAGAAACTCGGGAATCACTCCGGGCGCTGATCGGTGCCGGCGCAAAAGATCTGCCTGAAATCAAACCGGTCGCACTGCCAACTGTCGATACAGGAATACCCGCAACGCTCTCCTACGACCTGCTTGCCAGGCGTCCGGACTTGCAGGCTATGCGCTGGTATGTGCAGGCTTCGCTGAACCAGGTCGAGGCCGCTCGCGCCCTGTTTTATCCGAGCTTTGATATCAAAGTCTTCTTCGGTTTAGACGCTATCCATATCGATCAACTGTTCAAAAGCACCAGCAGGCAGATCAACTTCATCCCCGGCCTGCGTTTACCGCTGTTTGACAGGGGTCGTCTGAATGCCAATCTGGAAGGCGCCCGCGCAACCAGCAATATGATGATAGAGCGCTACAACCAGTCGGTGCTCAATGCAGTGCGCGATGTCGCGATTAACGGAACACGTCTGCAAACGCTCAATGAACAACGGGTAATGCAGATGGAACGCGTAGATGCCACGCATTACACGCAAGCAGCAGCAGACGCAGCTTACCAGCGAGGCCTGAGCAGTCGCCTGCTGGCAACAGAGGCCAAATTACCCGTGATCGCAGAAGATATGTCGCTCCTGGTCATAGATACCCAACGACTCATGCAGAATATTCAACTCATCAAAGCGCTTGGCGGAGGTTATCAGGCCCCTGCTAACAAGAAGTAGCGTTCTCCGACCTCGCCGCGTGATATCCGTCACGCGGCATTTTCTTTCGTCACGTCAAATATGACGACAGCCTGTTTTTCGTCAGGGTTTTGCGCAAAATTCGCCCGTAATATCGATGAATGCCCCTGATAAAAACATGGCATAAAAGATGCATAACAAAAACGACAAGCGCGTATGCGCGATTTGATTAACTGGAGCGAGACCGATGAAAAAAGTCGTCACGGTTTGCCCATATTGCGCATCAGGTTGCAAAATCAACCTGGTGGTCGATAACGGCAAAATCGTCCGGGCTGAAGCGGCGCAGGGGAAAACCAACCAGGGTACTCTGTGTCTGAAGGGCTACTATGGCTGGGATTTTATCAACGATACCCAGATCCTGACCCCTCGTCTGAAAACCCCAATGATCCGTCGCCAGCGTGGCGGCAAACTGGAATCTGTTTCCTGGGATGAAGCGCTTGATTACGTCGCCACTCGTCTGAGCGCCATCAAAGCGAAGTATGGCCCGGACGCTATTCAGACGACCGGTTCATCTCGCGGTACGGGTAACGAAACCAACTATGTAATGCAAAAATTCGCGCGCGCCGTTATTGGTACCAATAACGTTGACTGCTGCGCTCGCGTCTGACACGGCCCATCGGTTGCAGGTCTGCACCAATCGGTCGGTAACGGCGCAATGAGTAATGCTATCAATGAAATTGATAACACAGATTTAGTGTTCATCTTCGGGTATAACCCGGCGGATTCCCACCCGATCGTGGCGAATCACGTGATTAACGCTAAACGTAACGGGGCGAAAATCATCGTCTGCGATCCGCGCAAAATTGAAACCGCGCGTATTGCCGACATGCACATCGCGTTGAAAAACGGCTCGAACATCGCGCTGCTCAATGCCATGGGTCATGTCATCATCGAAGAAAAACTGTACGACCAGGCGTTCGTCGCCTCCCGTACGGAAGGATTCGAAGAGTACAGCAAGATTGTCGAAGGTTACACGCCGGAGTCCGTCGAAGATATCACTGGCGTTAGCGCGCAGGATATTCGTCAGGCTGCACGTATGTATGCCACGGCAAAAAGCGCGGCTATCCTGTGGGGTATGGGTGTTACCCAGTTCTATCAGGGCGTGGAAACCGTGCGTTCACTGACCAGCCTCGCAATGCTGACCGGCAACCTCGGTAAGCCAAGCGTGGGCGTTAACCCGGTTCGTGGTCAGAACAACGTTCAGGGCGCATGCGATATGGGCGCGCTGCCGGATACCTATCCGGGCTATCAGTACGTTAAGTTCCCGGAAAACCGCGAGAAATTCGCTAAAGCCTGGGGCGTGGAAAGTCTTCCTGCACATACCGGTTATCGCATCAGCGAACTGCCGCACCGTGCTGCGCATGGCGAAGTCCGCGCGGCGTACATCATGGGTGAAGATCCATTACAGACCGATGCTGAACTCTCCGCAGTGCGCAAAGGCTTTGAGGATCTGGAACTGGTCATCGTGCAGGATATCTTCATGACCAAAACCGCCGCTGCCGCAGACGTTATTTTACCGTCTACGTCATGGGGTGAGCATGAAGGCGTATTCTCCGCGGCTGACCGTGGCTTCCAGCGCTTCTTTAAAGCCGTTGAGCCGAAGTGGGATCTGAAAACGGACTGGCAGATTATCAGTGAAATCGCCACCCGTATGGGCTATCCGATGCACTACAACAACACCCAGGAAATCTGGGACGAGTTGCGTCATCTGTGCCCGGATTTCTACGGTGCCACTTACGAGAAAATGGGCGAGCTGGGTTATATCCAGTGGCCTTGCCGCGACACCTCAGAAGCCGATCAGGGGACGTCTTATCTCTTTAAAGAGAAGTTCGACACCCCGAACGGCCTGGCGCAGTTCTTCACCTGCGACTGGGTAGCGCCAATCGACAAACTCACCCCAGAGTACCCAATGGTACTGTCTACGGTGCGTGAAGTCGGCCACTACTCTTGCCGTTCGATGACCGGTAACTGTGCGGCGCTGGCCGCGCTGGCGGATGAACCGGGCTATGCCCAGATCAACACCGCCGACGCAGAACGCCTGGGCATCCAGGACGAAGAACTGGTGTGGGTTAACTCGCGTAAAGGTCGGGTCATTACCCGTGCGGCAGTCAGCGATCGTCCAAACAAAGGCGCGATTTACATGACCTACCAGTGGTGGATTGGCGCATGTAATGAGCTGGTAACCGAGAACTTAAGCCCAATTACCAAAACGCCAGAGTATAAGTACTGTGCCGTTAACGTTGAACGCATTGCCGATCAGCGCGCAGCCGAGCAGTATGTTATTGATGAGTACAACAAGCTGAAAGCCAGTCTGCGCGAAAGCGCGATGGGTTAGTCCGTTTACGTACCTGTTCTGCAACAGCCTCCGCCCGGAGGCTGTTTTTTTATCCATACGATCTCTTTATACTGTTCATTCCGTACCCTAAATAAAACTCAAAATGAAACAACTCATTGCATTGATGTTCTTTATGACATTCTTTGCCCATGCCAGTGATACTGAGCCAGGAAGCCAGTACTTACAGGCCGCTGAGGCAGGGGACCGTCGTGCACAGTACTTTCTTGCCGATACCTGGTTCAGTTCGGGCGATTTGAGCAAAGCCGAGTATTGGGCGCAAAAAGCCGCCGACAATGGCGATGCCGACGCCTGCGCGCTCCTGGCGCAAATCAAAATTACGAATCCGGTCAGTCTGGATTACCCCCAGGCCAAAACGCTGGCGGAAAAGGCAGCCAAAGCGGGCAGTAAAGCGGGAGAACTGACCCTCGCGCGGATACTGGTCAACACCCAGGCAGGACACACAGATTACCCCAAAGCCATTACCTTGCTGCAAAACGCCTCTGAAGATCTGGAAAATGACTCCGCCGTCGACGCGCAAATGCTGCTCGGGCTGATTTACGCCAACGGCGTGGGGATCCCCGCAGACGATGAAAAAGCGACGTGGTATTTCAAACGCAGCTCCGCCATCTCCCGCACCGGTTATTCCGAGTACTGGGCCGGAATGATGTTCTTAAACGGCGAGCAGGGTTTTATCGTGAAGAATAAACAGAAGGCGCTACACTGGCTGAATCTGAGCTGTATGGAAGGGTTCGATACCGGCTGTGAAGAGTTTGAAAAGTTAACAAACGGGTAATGGTTTGCATTGCCGGATGGCGGCATAAACGCCTTATCCGGCCTACAGTTCACCGTCTTCCGTAGGCCGGATAAGCGCAGCGCCATCCGGCAATCTTTCATTAATTAATGATTAGCGGTCTTATCAAATTTACCCAGCATCTCGCGCTCGTAAGCCAGCGCCTTCTTGCGGTCAAATTTGTGCTCCCACTTGGCGATAACCAGCACCGCCAGCGCATTCCCCACCACATTCAGCGCGGTACGCGCCATGTCGAGGATACGGTCAACACCGGCAATAAACGCCAGGCCTTCCAGCGGGATCCCCACGCTGCCAAGCGTAGCCAGCAGTACCACGAAGGAGACGCCCGGCACGCCCGCAATCCCTTTCGAGGTCACCATCAACGTCAACACCAGCACGATTTCCTGCCACAGCGACAGGTCGATACCATACAGCTGCGCAATAAAGATCGCGGCAATACTCTGGTACAGCGTTGAACCATCAAGGTTGAATGAGTAGCCGGTCGGCACCACAAAGCTGGTGATTGAAGCCGGTGCGCCATAGGCTTCCATCTTCTCGATAATACGCGGCAGTACGCTCTCGGAACTGGCGGTAGAGTAAGCCAGAATCAGCTCATCTTTCAAAATGCGGATCAGGATCCAGATGCTCAGACCGCAGATACGCGCCACAATCCCCAGCACCACCAGCGCGAAGAACAGGATGGCAAAATGCACCAACAGCACCAGTTTCGCCAGCGGCCACAGTGAGGCAAAACCGAAGTTCGCGACGGTCACAGCAATCAGCGCAAAAACACCGACTGGCGCATAACGCATCACCATGTGGGTCACTTTAAACATAGTTTCTGAAATCGAGCGGAACACAGTCACCAGCGGCTCGCGGTGGGTTGCTGGTAGTGAAGACAAGCCTAAACCAAACAGCACCGAGAAGAAGATAATCGGCAACATATCGCCTTTCGCCATCGACGCGACGATATTAGTCGGCACCAGCGACACAATCGTGCCCATCAGGCCATGCGCGTGGCTCTGCACTTCCGCGGTGGTATTTTGATATTTCGAAATATCCACGGTCGCCAGTTGCGACATATCAATCCCGGAACCCGGCTGGAAAACATTCGCCAGCGTGATGCCAAGAATAATCGCTACGGTGGTGATCACTTCGAAATAGAGAATGGTTTTGGCGCCAATACGGCCCAGCTGTTTTGCATCACCCACCCCGGCAATACCAACCACCAGCGTGGAGATAACAATCGGCACGACGATCATTTTGATCAGATGGATAAAGATATCGCCCGCCGGAGACAGCAGGTTGACCACCAGCCATTCGCGGCTGTCACTGTGGTAATGCAGGTAACTCCCCAGCAAAATGCCCAGCACCATGGCGATTAGAATCTGCCATGCCAGGCTGACTTTCAAATTTTTCATAACAACGGACTTCCTCGATGGAGCGCTATTCCACATGCGGTGTGTGGGAATAGTACATACTGAAAGGGTATGAATTGTGTTGCGTTCGTTTATGGAGTTTTTTAACGCTTATTATCATTATCATCTGCATGGCATTCCGCGCAACCCTCTAAGAACAGGGCTTTTGGCTGAATTTATGCATAAAAATGCAATTTTATCGCGGTATTGATGAATAACTTTTTGTTATAAAAGAATTTTAATATGTTCAAAAATGAAGAAGTCATAGCGTGAGTTTTTTTCGCCCACCTGTTCGTTTGCCTGTTTTTTAAACAGGCAAAATGATACAAATCACAAAAAAAACAAATTTATTTTTGCCGATTCTGCAACAACTTCGCCATATTAATAGAGTCAACGAGCTGTGCCCGGTTCACCCTCGGCGAATTTAAATCCATAACTTTTTGCCACACTGAAATAGCCTGGGCGTAGTCTGCCTGCATAAACGCATCTGAGGCTAACAACATCAGCGCGGTGACCTCTGCCGGGTCCAGCGCCAAGGCCTTATCAATCATCTCGCGAGTGGGCGGCGCCATATGTTGTCCGTCCTGGTAATACAATACCGTTGCCATCGCTGAATAGATCTCAGCATTTTCACCGCCGACACGCAGCGCCTGCTCGTAGGCCAGCAGCGCATTATGATACGCGTTTTGCCAAAGATAGTACTCCCCGAGTTGCGCCCATTTTACGCCGTCCTGTGGATTGGCTCGAATCTGCGATTGCAGCAAAAGCAACTGTTTTTCCTGAATATTTTCATCAGAGAAAGCATGTAAAGGGTCCGCCAGTCGCGTCTGCTCCTGACGAACCGCCTGCCATTTTGGCGTCAACAGGTAGCCTCCAATGCAGGCCACAACCATCAGTACCGCCGCAGCGGTCAGCCGCTTCACGGGCATTGGGCGTAACGGCGGTTCGCACTGGCTCATTGTTCACCTTCCTCCGTATGCTGACGTTTTCTCACTCGCCAGACCACTACACCTACCAGCAACAACAACAGGCACGGCAACGCCCACAGCAGCAGCGTTTGTTCATTCAGCGGCGGATTATAACGAACGAAGTCACCGTAACGCTCGGTCATCCAGGTGGTTATCTCGGCTTCACTTTTCCCTTCCGCCACCATGCTGTAAACCTGATGGCGCATACTGACCGCTACCGGCGCATTGGATTCCAGCAAATTTTGGTTTTGGCACTGTGGACAACGCAGTTGGCTGGCAATAGACAGCGCTTGTTCCTGCTGTTGCGGATTTTCAAAGCGCCAGGTATCCACAACCTGGGCATGCGTAGCGAAAGTAATGAAAAACAGGACGAGCGTTAGGAGTAATAACTTTCTGCCGGATGGTGCTGCGCTTATCCGGCCTACGGTTTGCGCACCTTGTAGGCCGGATAAGGCGTTTACGCCGCCATCCGGCAACGCTGTGATTAATTTACGCATCACGCTTCCTCCCTCGCCATCCGCTCAGCAGCGCGCCAAAGACCATTAATAGTCCCCCACCCCAAATCCAGCGCACGCCGGTCTGCACGTACAAGCGCATGGCATAACGGTCTGGTCCGGTTTTTTCACCCATTACCGCATACCAGTCATGCATCAGGTTCCAGCGGATCCCCGGCTCCATCATCTGTTGACGACGCGCGGCATAGAAGCGCCTTTCAGGTTGCAGGCTGCCAATGCGTTTCTCATTGTGCCACAGCGTGATCTGCGCTTTTTCACTGGTGTAGTTACCTTTGGCTTCCAGGTCGAGACGCTCAAAACGGAAAATGTAACCCGCCAGTTCAACCTGCTGCCCAGGGCTCAGGTTCAGGCTTATCTCCTGACGACTCCCGCTGGAAAAGACGATCCCCGCCGCAAACACCAGCACTCCGGCATGCGCCAGCAGTGCCGGAAGTTGGATGCGGAAAGACACTTTGCGGCTTCTGACCATTGCCAGCACAATAACCAGCAGCATCAGTAGGCCAAAGGGCAGCGTAGCGCGGTTAAAGTACGGTGCGCCCACGGAAAGCCGCCCCCAGCCGAACAGCCCGTAAATCATCGGGTAGAGCGTGCCAATCAGCACAATCAGCAGCACTGCACTAAAGAGCAGCAGCGCAACCAGAATCAGCATCTCGCGTGACCAACCGCCAAAACGAGCATTCTGCCGGACTTGCTGGCCCCGCCAGGCGTACAGCCCGAGCGACGCCAGACTCAACACGGTAAACAGCGCAAACAGCGGCGCGGCACGAACGTTATCCAGCGCGAAAGCATGCACCGAAACGAGAATGCCGGAACGCACAATCAGCGTCCCCAGCAGCGATAAAATCAGCGTGACGATCGCCAGCAGCAGCGACCAGTGGCGGAAGATCCCGCGCTGGCGCGTGATATACAGGCTATGTAGCAGCGCGCTGGCGGAAAGCCAGGGTAATAAGGAAGCGTTTTCTACCGGGTCCCAGAACCACCAGCCGCCCCAGCCCAGCTCGCAGTAGGCCCACCAGGAGCCGAGGATAATCCCCAGCGTCAGCGCGCACCAGCCGGGCAAGGCCCAGCGCCAGCACACCCAGGCGCTCTGCGCATTAAAGTCACTACGTAGCAGCGAGGCCAGCGCCACGCCTGCCGCCACCATCAAACCACCGTAACCCAGGTACAGCAGCGGTGGATGGAGGATTAACCCAAGATGTTGCAGCATCGGGTTAAGGTCGCGTCCTTCAATGGCTGGCGGAAAGATACGCACGAACGGATCGGACCATACCACCACAAACAGCAGCAGCAGGGCCGTTATCATTGAAAGGACGCAGAGCGTCAGCGGAAACAGCGCGTTGGTATTACGCCGATAGCGAAGAGCAAACAGCGCGCTCCAGGCTGAAAGAAACAGCACCCACAGCAGCAGCGATCCTTCATGACCGCCCCACACCGCCGCCAGTTTTAATCCCCACGGCAGCAGGCTGTAGCTGTGCTGGGCAACGTAGACCACCGAAAAATCGCTGGTCAAAAAGCAGAATACCAGAATGGTAAAGGCCAGTAGCAGCAGGGCAAATTGCGTCCACACGCCCACGCTTGCCAGGCGCATCACCCCTTGCCAGCGCTGCCGGACACCTACCAACACGGCAAGCGGGGTCAACACGTTGACCCCGAGGCTTAATAACAGCGCCAGAAAACCGGCTTCAGGAAGGAGAACGTCCAGATATCACCTTACGCAACGGTTAGCTGACCCGCATAGAGGATAAAAAAGCGCAGCAGCAGTACGCCGGTCAGGCTGGCGCCGCACACTGCCAGCACGCCATGAAACGTCGAACTGCGGTTGGCCCAGGGTTTTAGCAGCATCGGCAGTATCAACCCAAGCCCGGCCACGCCAAGCCAGAACCACCAGGTCCAGAATCCGCCGCCCAGTGCCGCCGCCAGCGCACGCATTTTGCCGTCATCGCCCAGCGCCAGACCAACAAAGAACGCCGCCAGCAGGAAGATCTCCAGCCATACGACCGGGACTTCCATGCGATGCACAAAGTGCGCTTCCGTACTGTGCGGATTGCTACGATGACGTAACGCCATGGCGATCAGTGCCACCGCCGCACCGGAGGAGATCCCGGAGAACAGGAACAGCACCGGCAGGATCGGGTTATTCAGGAACGGGTAGGATTTCAGCGCCGACAGCAGGAACCCGGTATACGCCCCGAGCAGAACCGCCAGCACCAGCATCAGCGTCTCAAGCGCGCGATGGAACGGCGTGATTAGCGTCAGTAGTTTTGACACAATCGTCAGTCGCGGCACGAACCGCTGTTGCAGGGCAATCACCTCTTTTTCAAAGATTTTTGCCAGCCACAGCACTAACACCACCATGTACAACTGGAACAGCATGACCCCCATCGACATCACCGAAGTGAAGCTGTAGTGGAACATCAGTTTCCAGAAAGTCCATGGACGCGTAAGGTGGAACACCAGAATCAGCAAACCGAGGATAATTGCCCCCGGCCCTAACACCAGCGTGGTGCGCAGCAGCGTGCTGTCTGAACCGCCCGCCTCCGGATGGAAGCGACGCAGCAGAATCGCCAACGTGACCAGTCCGGCAGAGATACCTATCAGGAACAGATAGATGGCAATGGGCCAGTCCCACACCAGTGATTCAAAATGAAATGCAGAAGCGGATGTCATTGGCTCACCTCCCCAAATTTAAAGGGAACGCGGTAGACCTTCGGTTTTGTACCCAACGCCAGTTTGTAACGGTAGGTAGTTTTCTGCTGCAACAAACGGGATATATCACTGTTGGGATCGTCCAGATTACCAAACGTCAGCGCCTTCGTCGGGCATGACTCAACGCAGGCGGGCTGTTTGCCCGCTTTCAGGTTGGTTTTCCGGCAGAAATCGCATTTATCCGCCGTTTTGCTCACCGGATGGATAAACCGCACGCGATAAGGACACGCGGCGATACAGTACTGGCAGCCAACGCAAAGGTCCGGGTTCACATCCACAATACCGCTGGCGGCATCGCGATACGATGCCCCCGTCGGGCAGACGTCAACGCAGGGAGCGTGGTCGCAATGCTGGCACGAGTGACGGAAGAAGCGATACTTCACATCAGGAAATGTCCCTTGCGGCTCGCTGCGAATAATCGTCAGACGCGATACGCCTTCCGGCACGTTGTTAACTTCCCGACAAGCATCCATGCAGGCCGTACAGCCAATGCATAAAGACTCATCATGAACCATACCGTAACGCACGCCATTGATGTTCAGCGTCTTCGCCACAACGCGCCCCGCCGTCCCGCTCACTGCCACCAGCGCGCCGACGCCGGTGATAAACTGGCGACGAGAGCAACTCATGGATGCTCCTTAAGCAACGGAACCGACGCCGGGTTAAAGTTCGGATTGTTACGCTGATCGCTGTGGCAATCGACGCAAATCTTGATCCGTCCTTTATCGCTCAGCGTCTGCATCGTGTCTTGCTTCGGATGCAGTGAGTGACAGCTGGCACACGCCACTTTGGTTACGTGGACATCGTGCGGCCAGAACGCTTTTTGCAACTGCTCAGGCAGGTGACAGGACATACAGACGCTGTTCTGCTGCTCCACGTTGTACATCGGCTCATTAAAGCGCATCACATCTTTCACCCCTTCGCGGTGGTTCGGTGACGGCTGGCCGTGACAATTGGTGCAGGTGACAGGCAGTTTGTTATTCGGGTTGATGGCTTCCGCATGCTTACCATGCATGCCTTCGGTATCCGGCTTGTGACAGTCCAGACAGGCGGCATCCGGATTACGCTGTTGGGTAACCGTCCAGCGTTGATCCGACTCCTGCGGCGTTGGCGTGGCAGTGATTCCACTCAGGCTCCATAACAAGCCTGACGCCAGCACCCCAGCAGTTAATAACGAACGTAATACGCTCATATTCACTCCGTTGAGTTATCCGCCCCTTGCGGGGCGAAATGGGGTTATTGGCTTAACAGACCGTTTTTACGCGCCTGATCTTCCCACTGCGGAATCACCGTTTTGATGAAGTCCTGCTTCTCAGCATTGATTTGCTGCATGTTCAGACCAATCGCCGCCTGGGCTTTCTCTTTGGTAGAGATATCCGGTAACGGGATTTCATGCGTGATGCCTTTGGTCGCCAGCAGACGGACCAGTTTGGTACGTGCGTCAGCGGCTTTATCCATTGCGCTACCCAGCATCCGCAGACCTTCTTCCGGGGCATGCATGTGAATACCGTGTGAGGCGATAGACAGGTCCCAACGCCATTGCGCGTGGCGGATATCTTCCAGAATCGGCTTCATTTCCGCTTCGGTCGCACCCGCATCCCATGCGGCTTTCGCTTCGAAGTGCGCACGAACAAGCTGGTCTTCAACTTTGATTTTCAGGTCATGAATGGCCTGTTTACGCTCGGCGACTACTTTTTGCAGGGACGCTTTGTCCTGGGTGTGGCAGTTCGCACAGGTCTGAGCGAAGTTATCGAACGGATTACCAATCTTATGGTCGGTGTAAATCTTGCCTTCCGCGTTCTGCACTTTCGGCATGTGGCAGTCGATACAGGTCACATTGTTCTTGCCGTGAATGCCTGCGCTCCAGGTTTCATACTCCGGGTGCTGCGCTTTCAGCATCGGGGTTTTAGACAGGGAGTTGGTCCAGTCAGAGAAGGCGATGGTGTCGTAGTACTTCTCCATGTTCTCGACTTTCATGCCGTCGTCCCACGGGAACTTAACGGCTTTGTTTTTACCGTCGAAGTAGTATTCCACGTGGCACTGGCCGCAGACCATGGATTGCTGGTCAAAGCGACCGGCTTTCTCAAACGGTTTGCCGATGGTTTCCATCGCGCGCTCAGCATAAGGACGCGACAGCGTCAGTTCTGGCTTGCCTTTGGCAAAGTCTGGTGATGCGGTGTTATGGCAATCGCCGCAGCCAAGATTATTAACAATTTCAGGACCGCCGCGCGCCCATTTACCGTGGAAGTAGCCATCTTCACCGTCTTTCTGGATCAGACGCGCCACATCCGGGCTTTTACAGCTCCAGCAGGCCATCGGCAACGGACCATCTTCTGCCGTTTTGGGTGCGCCGGTACGTAAGGTTTCACGAACATCGGTCACTGCATACGCGTGCCCGCGCGGTTTGTTGTAATCGCGCGAGAAGGGATATCCCGCCCACAGGATTACCAGACGAGGATCTTCTGCCAGCGCATCTTCACGGGCTGATTGCTCAGACGTGGCTTTCCAGGAGAGATATTGATCGGGATGCTGAGGGGCGAAGACTTCATTCTTCGCTTCAACGGTGACGGTTTTTGCGGGTACGGGGGTTTGTTCAGCGTGAACTGCAGAGATAAATAATAAAGGTACTAACAGGCTGAAGAAACGGCGTACGCGTGATTTTATCCTTGCCATAGGGGTCTCATCCAGATGACGCCATTATCTGCAATGGCGGTTCTTTTATTGTTTTCCATAACAGCAACCACACGAATACTGTCATGACATTGCTCCACCCTATTTGTAACAAGAAACCACACTGAAAATGTTGTCTTTAATCAATTGTAAGTGTATGTAAAATACCACTTTAGAGTTAGCAACTCCCTTTGATTGCACCCTCTTTTGTCTAATTCAGAGACAGATCACCTTTTCAACAATCCTTTAGATAACCACATGTTATCGCGAGATTTAGTCAATTTTGCTAGCTCCCTTCAAAATTCAGTTTGTCGCTAATTTGCACAATTCGTTTATTGCGTGATCTGCCGCGCAAATACTAAACAAAACTCTCAAAGCCCCTACATTTAACGTTTATGAGACATATTATTAACATCCTACAAGGAGAACAAAAGCCATGAGCCAAATACATAAACACGCTATTCCCGCAAACATTGCGGATCGTTGCCTGATAAATCCGGAGCAGTACGCAGAGAAATACCAGCAATCAGTTAACGAACCCGACACATTTTGGGGCGAACAGGGAAAAATTCTTGATTGGATCAAGCCGTACAGCCAGGTGAAGAACACTTCCTTCGCACCAGGCAACGTGTCGATTAAATGGTACGAAGACGGCACCCTGAATCTGGCCGCAAACTGTCTTGACCGCCACCTGCAGGCAAACGGCGATCGTACCGCCATCATCTGGGAAGGCGATGACGCAACCCAAAGCAAAAACATTACCTATCGCGAGTTGCATCGCGATGTCTGCCGTTTCGCCAATACGCTACTGGATTTAGGCATTAAAAAAGGTGACGTGGTGGCCATTTATATGCCGATGGTGCCGGAAGCTGCGGTCGCCATGCTGGCCTGCGCCCGTATTGGCGCGGTGCATTCGGTCATCTTCGGTGGTTTCTCACCGGAAGCCGTCGCCGGACGTATTATCGACTCCAATTCACGCCTGGTGATCACCGCCGACGAAGGCGTACGCGCCGGGCGCGCTATCCCACTGAAAAAGAACGTGGATGATGCGCTGAAAAATCCAAATGTGAAAACCGTTGAACATGTGGTCGTTCTCAAACGTACCGGTGGAAAAACGGAATGGCAGGAAGGTCGCGACCTGTGGTGGTCCGATCTTATCGAGAAGGCCAGCTCAGAACACCAGCCGGAAGAGATGAACGCGGAAGATCCGCTGTTTATCCTGTATACCTCCGGCTCAACCGGCAAGCCGAAAGGCGTACTGCACACGACCGGCGGGTATCTGGTCTACGCTGCAACCACCTTTAAGTATGTGTTTGATTACCATCAGGGCGATATCTATTGGTGTACCGCTGACGTAGGCTGGGTAACCGGGCACAGCTACCTGCTGTACGGTCCGTTGGCCTGTGGCGCAACTACGCTGATGTTCGAAGGCGTGCCAAACTGGCCTACCCCGGCGCGTATGTCGCAGGTTGTGGACAAGCATCAGGTCAATATTCTGTATACCGCACCGACCGCCATTCGCGCCCTGATGGCGGAAGGCGATAAAGCGATTGAAGGCACTGACCGTTCGTCGCTGCGTATCCTGGGTTCAGTTGGCGAGCCGATCAACCCGGAAGCATGGGAGTGGTACTGGAAGAAGATCGGCAACGAAAAATGCCCGGTCGTCGATACCTGGTGGCAGACTGAAACCGGTGGATTCATGATCACCCCGCTGCCGGGCGCCACCGAACTGAAAGCCGGTTCTGCAACCCGTCCATTCTTTGGCGTACAGCCTGCGATTGTCGATAACGAAGGTAATCCGCTGGAAGGCGCGACCGAAGGCAATCTGGTGATTACCGACTCGTGGCCGGGCCAGGCGAGAACGCTGTTTGGCGATCACGAACGCTTTGAGCAAACCTACTTCTCTACCTTCAAGAATATGTACTTCAGCGGCGACGGCGCGCGCCGTGACGAAGATGGCTATTACTGGATCACCGGACGTGTGGACGATGTGCTGAACGTCTCCGGCCACCGTCTGGGAACGGCTGAAATCGAATCGGCGCTGGTGTCGCATCCGAAGATTGCCGAAGCCGCGGTGGTGGGGATTCCGCATAATATTAAAGGCCAGGCGATCTACGCATACGTTACGCTGAATCACGGTGAAGAGCCGTCACCTGAGTTGTACGCCGAGGTTCGCAACTGGGTGCGTAAAGAAATTGGCCCGCTGGCAACGCCAGACGTGCTGCACTGGACCGACTCACTGCCGAAAACCCGCTCCGGCAAAATTATGCGCCGTATTCTGCGTAAAATCGCGGCGGGCGATACCAGCAATCTGGGCGATACCTCGACCCTCGCCGATCCTGGCGTCGTGGAGAAACTGCTCGAAGAGAAGCAGGCCATCGCGATGCCATCATAACCATAACTGTGAAATGCCCGATGGCGCGCAGCTTATCGGGCCTACAAATCCTATCCCTACCCCTCCCCTGACCGGGAGGGAAATATAAAAACCCTCCCCCAAAGGATTTCGCGTTGCAGGAAGGCGGCAAGCGAGCACATCCCCAGGAGCATAGTTCACTATGTGCCTGGGGTGGGCGAGTGTGGCCAACGCACCTGCGGCGTGAAAAACGAAGGGGGCCTCTGGAGAACTCTGTGATGAATGACCAAATTTATCAGCGGATAGAAGACAGTGCGCGTTTCAGGGAGTTAGTAGAAAAACGGCAACGGTTTGCCACCATTCTGTCCATCATCATGCTGGCAGTTTATATCAGCTTTATTTTACTGATTGCCTTTGCGCCTGGCTGGCTGGGTACGCCGCTCCACGCGGGAACCAGCGTCACCCGGGGTATTCCGATTGGGGTCGGTGTGATCCTTATCTCCTTCATTCTGACCGGGATTTATATCTGGCGGGCAAACGGTGAATTTGATCGCCTGAACAATGCGGTTTTGCACGAGGTTAAAGCATCATGAAGAGAGTCCTGACGGCGCTTGCCGCCACGCTGCCCTTCGCCGCAAACGCGGCGGATGCTATTAGCGGTGCAGTTCAACGCCAGCCAACCAACTGGCAGGCGATTGTTATGTTCCTGATTTTCGTCATCTTTACGCTCGGCATTACCTACTGGGCGTCTAAACGCGTACGTTCGCGTAATGACTACTACACCGCCGGCGGTAACATCACCGGTTTCCAGAACGGGCTGGCGATTGCGGGCGACTATATGTCGGCGGCATCGTTCCTTGGAATTTCCGCGCTGGTATTTACCTCCGGTTATGACGGGCTGATTTACTCACTCGGCTTCCTGGTCGGCTGGCCAATTATCCTGTTCCTGATTGCTGAGCGTTTGCGTAACCTCGGTCGTTACACCTTTGCTGACGTTGCTTCTTATCGTCTGAAACAGGGTCCAATCCGTATTCTGTCGGCCTGTGGTTCCCTGGTGGTGGTCGCGCTGTATCTGATCGCCCAGATGGTCGGCGCAGGTAAACTGATTGAGCTGCTGTTTGGTCTGAACTATCACATCGCCGTCGTACTGGTTGGCGTACTGATGATGATGTACGTTCTGTTTGGCGGCATGCTGGCAACCACCTGGGTACAGATCATTAAAGCTGTTCTGCTGCTGTTCGGCGCCAGCTTTATGGCCTTCATGGTAATGAAGCACGTCGGCTTCAGCTTCAACAACCTGTTCACCGAAGCGATGGCAGTACACCCGAAAGGCTCCGCGATTATGAGCCCGGGCGGTCTGGTAAAAGATCCGATATCCGCCCTGTCGTTAGGTCTTGGATTGATGTTCGGTACAGCAGGTTTGCCGCATATTCTGATGCGTTTCTTCACGGTCAGCGATGCCCGCGAAGCGCGTAAGAGCGTATTCTATGCCACCGGCTTTATGGGTTATTTCTACATCCTGACCTTTATCATCGGCTTTGGCGCGATCATGCTGGTAGGCGCTAATCCAGAGTACAAAGATGCTGCAGGCGCACTGATCGGTGGTAACAACATGGCGGCGGTTCACCTGGCGAATGCGGTGGGCGGTAACCTGTTCCTCGGCTTCATCTCTGCAGTGGCGTTTGCCACCATCCTGGCGGTGGTTGCCGGGCTGACGCTGGCGGGCGCTTCGGCAGTTTCTCACGACCTGTACGCCAACGTATTCCGCAAAGGCGCAACCGAACGTGAAGAGCTGAAGGTGTCAAAAATCACCGTACTGGTACTGGGTGTGATAGCCATCCTGCTCGGCGTGCTGTTTGAGAACCAGAACATCGCCTTCATGGTGGGTCTGGCGTTCGCCATCGCGGCCAGCTGCAACTTCCCGATCATCCTGCTTTCCATGTACTGGTCGCGTCTGACCACCCGTGGCGCAATGCTGGGTGGCTGGTTAGGTCTGTTAACAGCGGTAGTATTGATGATTCTCGGCCCAACCATTTGGGTCCAGATCCTCGGTCACGAAAAAGCCATTTTCCCGTATGAATATCCAGCGCTGTTCTCCATCAGCATAGCGTTCCTCGGGATCTGGTTCTTCTCTGCTACCGACAACTCAGAAGAAGGCAACCGCGAACGCGAGCAGTTCCGTGCTCAGTTCATCCGCTCCCAGACCGGGTACGGCGTAGAACAAGGTCGCGCGCACTAACCTCCCCTCTCCTCCGGCTTTCGGGCCGGAGGATTACATCCTTTCTTAGAACATCAGCCTCGCGACCAGCGGCGCCACCAATACCATCACCACACCGGAAAGCATCATCACCAGGCTGGCAACCACGCCCTCCTGCTGACCAAGCTCATAAGAGCGCGCCGTGCCTGCGCCATGCGATGCGGCGCCAAATCCTGCGCCTTTCGCCATTCCTTCACGAATGGAAAGGCGTAAAAACAGCACATCGCCGACCGCCATGCCGAATACGCCGGTCACCACCACGAACAAGGCCACCAGGTCCGGCTGCCCGCCCAATGGCTCTGCCGCTGCCAGCGCAAATGGCGTGGTGACGGAACGCACCGCCAGACTGCGTTGGATCTCATCAGGCAACATAAACAGGCGCGCCAGCCACACGGAACTGGTGACGGCCACCAGCGTTGCCGTTACCACGCCCGCCGTCAGCGACATCCAGTGACGCTTAATCACCGCAAGGTTGTCATACACCGGAACGGCAAAAGCGATGGTCGCCGGTCCTAACAACCACAGCAACCAGTGCGATTCACCAATATAGTTTTGCCAGGAGATATGGCCGAAGACTAGCATCAGCACCAGCAGGGCTGGGGTGAGAACTAATGGCATCAGCGGTAATTTACGAAAACGGCGATACAAACGCTTATTAGCAAAGTAGATACCCAGCGTAATCACCAGACACAGCACGCTTAGCTGAAAATTACTCACGGTTTAACCTACTCATTTCATAGCGATACACTTTATCCACCACCCACGCCGTTGCGCCGAGCACCATCAGCGTACTGATCGCAATGACGGCAAATATACGCCAGCCATCAACCAGCAACAGCTGCGTGTAGTTCACAACGGCGACCACCGCCGGGACAAAAAACAGCAGCATTTCAGCCAGTAACCAGCGAGCACCTGCGCGAATCCAGTTCAGCGGGATAACCCGGCAGACAATTAACGCCAGCATCAGCACCATCCCTACCAGGTTGGCAGGAAGCGGCAGATGCAGCCAGGAGACAAGATATTGAGCAAATACAAATAGACCTGCGTACAACAGAACCTGAACGGGGATCTGGAGTCGATGAATAACAGCAGGCGTTACGCGGCTTATCGCCACAGCCATGAGGGTATGTCCTTAAAAAATAGAGAGCGCCAGTATAGAGAGCCCCCGTCCAGGACTGAAATGAATTAAACTCATTGCAGGCATAGTCTTAAGGAATAATCATGGATATCAGAACGCTGCGATATTTTGTTGAGGTGGTTCGTCAGCAGAGCTTTACTCGCGCAGCGGAGAAGCTTTTTGTCACCCAGCCCACCATCAGCAAGATGTTGAAGAACCTTGAAGACGAGCTTAATTGCACGTTGCTCATCCGCGACGGGCGGCGGTTGTTGTTAACCGACACCGGGCAGGTCGTTTTCGAACGCGGCCTGGCGATCCTCGCTGAGTTTCGCCAGCTTGAAGCCGAACTTAGCGACATTAATCACCTCAACAGGGGTGTGCTGCGCCTCGGTATCCCGCCGATGGTCGGTATGTTGATGGCCGGGCCTATCAGCCTGTTTCGCCAGCGCTATCCCGGCGTTGAGCTGAAGGTCTCTGAATTTGGCGGCTTAACCGTCCAGCAGGCGGTGATGAACGGCGATCTGGATGTCGCGATGACCGCGCTGCCGGTTGAAGAAGAGAGTGGTCTGGAGACCTTACCGCTTTTCAGTCATCCGCTCTGCGTGCTGGTCCCCCGCTCCGGTCAGTGGGCAACATGCGAATCCATTTCCCCCGAGGCACTGGCGGAACATCCGCTACTGATCTACAACGAAGATTTCGCGTTGAGCCGCCAATTGCTTGAGCTGTTTAGCCAACACAACGTCAAGCCCCGCATCGCGGTACGCAGCGGGCAGTGGGATTTTCTGGCTGCGATGGTACAAGCCGGAGTCGGGATTGCCATTTTGCCGGAGCCGATTTGCCAGCGCCTGGATAAGCAAACATTGCGTTGGATCCCTCTGGAGAGTGATTTACGCTGGCAGTTGGGCATGATTTGGCGCGAAGGTGTGTATCTGTCGCACAGCGCCCAGGCGTGGCTCAAATGCTGTGAAGGGTTTTGGCTACCGCAAGCGTCGTAAAATGCCGGATGCGGCGCAAACGCCTTATCCGGCCTACATCGGTTTTGTAGGCCTGATAAGCGTAGCGCATCAGGCTCTCTCGTTTATTGATTCTCGATCAACAGCGCTTCCAGCAAGTCCAGATCGTGCAGCAGCTTTTGCAGCGTTTCATTGCTGATTTCCCGCGTCGCGCGCAGATGATAAAGCTCCGCGCGTTCTGAACGCAACGCTGCCAGGCGGAAACGTCGCTCGAGGTTTTCTTCCTGCATCGAGCTTTCCACATCGTTGCGTCCGTCGGCGCGACGACGCAGGTTACCAATCACGCGGGAACTCACCTCGGTGAGTAACTGGTTATCGATGTTCTCTTCGGTGTCCGCGGCCAGTCGCTCCTCCATTTTCTGGATCGCGACAATCGCCACTTCTGCCGTAGCAGCGCGAGCAATACGTTCCTCTTTCTGCTGCTGCGAGTGGTCTGCCACTTCCAGATGTTGTAGCAGAATCGGCAACATCACCACGCCAACAAACAGCGAGAACAGAATCACGCCTGCGGCAAGGAAGATCAGCTCATATCGCGCCGGGAATCCGCTACCGTCCGGTAACAACAGTGGAATGGAGAGCACACCGGCGAGGGTAATTGCCCCGCGCACGCCCGCAAAAGAGGCAATCAGGATTTCACGCGTTGTCCAGGAGCCGAATTCCATTGGTTTTTTCTTCAGGAAGCGCAGACTGAATTTTTTCATCGTCCACAGCCAGCCAAAACGTACCAACATCAGCGCCACGTAAATCAGCACGATATCGGTAAACAGCATCCAGATTTCAACGTTCGGATCGACCTCTGCCGCCGCTAAGGAAGACTCCAGAATCCCCGGTAACTGTAGCCCTAACAGCAAGAAGACCATGCCGTTAAACACAAACTCCAGCATTGCCCAGGTACTGTTAGCACGTAAACGCATCGCCAGCGGTGCGCGGCGCATCACCCCGGAACGAGTGATCGTCATCCCGGCAGCGACCGCCGCGAGGATACCGGAAACGCCGATGTGTTCCGCAATCAGGTAAGACGCAAACGGCAGCAGGAACAGCAGGACGATTTGCGTTGCCGGCTCGTCACCGCCCCAGCGGCTGAGGAAGCGCAGGGAGCGCCCGTACAGCCAACTGACGACAAAACCAGCCAGGATACCGCCAATCGCCACTTTGAAGAACTCAAGCGTTGCGCCACCAACGGTAAATACCATCGTCCCCATCGCCACGGCGACGGCAAACTTCAGAGAGACCAGACCGGAGGCGTCGTTCATCAACGCTTCGCCCTGCAGGATGCCCATGATTTTCTTCGGTATGCGCCCCTCCCCCACAATGCCGGAAAGGGCAACAGCATCGGTTGGCGAAAGGACGGCGGCCAGCGCAAAGGCTGGGATAAGCGGTATCCCCGGCACCAGCCAGTAAATCATAAATCCAATGCCGACCACCGTGACCAGCACCAGCGCTAGCGCAAGGCCGAAGATCTCTCGCCCATGCTCGAGAAACTCACGCGTTGGTGTCTTCCAGCCATCGGCAAAGAGCAGCGGCGGGATGAACAGCACCAAAAACAACTCAGGATCGAATTCCACATGCAAACCAAACGTCGGCCACGCCAGCAAGGCGCCGATGGCGATCTGCATTAGGGGTAAAGGGAGTTGGAAGGGCAATACGCGAGTAAATACCCCCGACAGCGAGACCACAAGGGTCATGATGAGTATGGTGAAAAAGATTTCCATGCGTTCCCTGTTTGCGATGTTTCTTATGATTGGTGATGAGAGGCGTCGTGCCTCAATTCTATCTAATTGAGAGTAACGCAAAAGACAACGAGTGTGTTCTGAAAATAAAAACGGGCGGCCAAAGCCACCCGTTTTGAGGATCTTTATCGAATAAAAATCAGATAGCCCAGCCGCCCGCGTAGAAGGCCACCAGCGCGATAGCGATAACCACCGTGCCGATGTTCAGCTTGCGCCATTCGCCAGAGACAAGACGGCCAATCACCAGGGTAGCAAAGCCAATCATAATGCCGGTAACGATGTTACAGGTCAGCACGATAAATACGGCCGTTACCAGACCCGCCATTGCGTCGACAAAGTCAGCAAAGTCGATTTTCGCAACGTTGCTCAGCATCAACAGGCCCACATACATCAGTGCAGGCGCCGTTGCGTATACCGGTACAAGATACGAGAGCGGAGAGAGGAACAGGATCAGCAGGAACAGGACGCCAACGGTGATCGCCGTCAGGCCAGTTTTACCGCCTGCCGCCGTACCCGCTGCGGATTCAATGTATACCGCCGCAGGAGCAGCGCCCACCAGACCAGAGAACACGCTGCTCAGGGAGTCGGTGGTCAGCGCTTTGCCGCCGTCGATAATCTGTCCGTCTTTATCCAGCAAATTCGCCTGACCGGCTACGGCACGGATGGTGCCGGTCGCATCGAAGACGGCGGTCATGACCAGCGCCAGCACGCTCGGCAGAACGATAGGATTCAGTGCGCCCATTATATCCAGGCTGCCGATCAGCGAGTTGCCGTTTTCGTCGCTCAGAGACGGCATGGCAAAAATACCGGAGAAATGCACGGCCGGGTCGAAAATCAGGCCAACAATGGAAATACCGATAATAGTCAGCAGGATGCCGCCCGGTACTTTCAGTTTTTCGAGGCCAATAATCACCGCCAGACCAACCAGCGACATAATCACCGGGAAGGTATCGAAGTCGCCCAGCGCTACCGGCAGACCGTCCAGCGGATTCTTAATCACCAGACCAACGCCGTTTGCCGCAATCAGCAGCAGGAACAGGCCGATACCAATTCCCGTACCGTGCGCAACGCCCTGCGGCAGATTGCGCAGGATCCAGCTACGAATACCCGTCGCGGAAATGATGGTAAACAGGACCCCCATCAGGAACACCGCGCCCAGCGCAACGGGCACGCTGATATGTTGCCCCAATACCAGGCTGAATGCGGTAAACGCCGTCAGAGAAATGGCGCAACCAATCGCCAGCGGCAGATTTGCCCACAGGCCCATGACAATAGAACCGACGCCCGCGACCAGGCAGGTTGCCACAAATACAGCGGCAGGCGGGAATCCGGCTTTACCCAGCATCCCTGGAACCACAATAACGGAGTAAACCATGGCGAGGAACGTCGTTAATCCGGCAACGACTTCCTGACGAACGGTACTGCCGCGAAGCGAAATTTTAAACCAGGCGTCGAGTGAACCGCCGGTACGCGCTGAAGGCGTAGACATAGAAAACATCCCCTGAGAGTTTATTTTTTCGTCATTATGCGTGCTGGACAATCCACTGCCTGCTAAACGTTTTCTCCATGTGCCAGGTTTGCGTCATTAGGGGTGTCGCAAAAAAGCAAACGTTTAGCTCCGCGCATAAAAAACGGGTGGTAAAAAAAAGCAAACGATTATCCAGCGATCATACGCCGGTTTTCAACTGAACTTTGCCGCTTTTTACTCATTTCTTCTTATAACGCACAATAAACAACCAGTCGATGCGCAAACGTTATCGTCAATGCGCAATCTGGTAACAAATTTCGCCAGATTGTCGCAACAATCGTTCTTATTTTTCGCGCAAACTCGCGCAAGAAAACCGGTGAAGATGCGGTAAATTTTTTGGCTAAAAAATCATCGTTTCACTGGCAAATGGAGGGAGGTAGCTTACACTTACATTATCAACACAGGCCGGAACCTCCCCTAATGTGCTCGACTGAGGGGTGTTGATGTCGGGGGAAACCCTCCCGTGAACCAGCGGGATAGAGTGAAAGACGAAGACCGGAACCAAACTAAAGCGCCCTCTGTGGCGCTTTAGTTTTATACCCGTCATACTTCACGTTGCAGGTGTGTTGGCTGCGTTTACTCACCCGAATCACTTAGTTTACTAAGCTCATCGGGATTCGTGCTCTTGCCGCCTTCCCACAACGCGAATTATTTAGGGTATATATCCGTCATATATTTAAACCAATCAATCATCTTCCAGCAGACGCGCCCCGGTTCCTTGCTCGCCCAACTGATCGCCTGGGTTACGCAACGGGCAATCGCTGCGCGACAAGCAGCCGCAACCAATACATCCATCCAGCTCATCGCGTAGCGACACCAAAGTATGAATGCGTCGGTCCAGCTCTTCACGCCATTGCGAAGAGAGCTGTTTCCACTCTTTAGCGCTAAGTGAATGTCCTTCAGGTAATACGCCCAGCGCGTCGCCAATCGTTGCCAGCGGGATCCCAATACGTTGAGCAATCTTGATAATCGCCACGTAACGCAACACATCACGTTTGTAGCGACGCTGATTACCGCTGTTGCGCATGCTGCTGATTAACCCTTTGCTTTCATAGAAATGCAGTGTCGAAACTGCCACGCCGCTACGCTTTGCAACTTCACCTGGCGTGAGCAGCGCTTTTATCCGGGGTAATTTCTTTTCCATAAATCGCTTTACCTCAAGTTAACTTGAGGAATTATACTCGCCCACAGACGAAACGACGAATCGAATACTGAGAAAGAGGCAGCCCTATGTCCCATCAGCAGATTATTCAGACCCTTATTGAATGGATTGATGAACATATCGATCAGCCGCTGAACATTGAGGCGGTTGCGAAAAAATCAGGTTACTCGAAGTGGTATTTACAGAGAATGTTCCGCACAGTGACGCGCCAGACGCTGGGTGACTACATCCGCCAGCGACGACTTCTGCTGGCGGCGGTTGAACTGAGGACGACTGAGCGACCTATTTTCGATATCGCGATGGATCTTGGTTATGTATCGCAACAAACCTTTTCGCGCGTGTTTCGCCGCGAGTTTGATCGTACCCCCAGCGATTACCGCCACCGCCTGTAAGCTTATTGCCCGCTCTGCGTCAGTATGGCGGGCGACCGTTGTATCCAGTGCATGAACTCCTGCGACGGCAGCGCCTTCGCAAAATACCAGCCCTGACAATACTGTACGCCGCGTTCAAGCAGCCATTCGATTTGTTCCTTCGTTTCCACCCCTTCCGCAATCGTCTTCAGGTGTAAGCTTTGCGCCATCTCAATAATATGTTCGGCAATCAAGTGACTGGTGCTGTTAGTGGACAACGTGCTAATAAACGATTTGTCGATCTTCAGGATATCGACATTCAGCGCTGACAAATTATGCAGATTGGAATATCCCGTGCCAAAATCATCAAACGCCACTTCATAACCCGCCTTGCGGAACGCCTGAATTACTGGGGTCATTTTATGTACATCTATGAACCCCCGCTCCGTCACTTCGACTTTAATTTGCTGGGCCGCCACGGAGTACTCACGATTTTTGTCGTTAATCAGAGCAATCAATCGGGATGAATGAAAGTCAGAAGCGGAAAGGTTAATCGAGATATAAAGCTGAGGATGCGCCGAAAGAAAATACCCCAAATCGTTGAACACCTCTTCAACGACATAATCCGTGATCCGCTCAATCATTCCCTCTTTTTCAGCCAACGGAATAAACTCCGTCGGGCTCATCACCTCACCTTTACAACCCGGCCAGCGCAGCAGAGCTTCAGCACCAACACATTGTCCATTCTTAATATCAATGATCGGCTGGTAATGCAGGCAAAGCTGACGTTTTTTGATCGCGCGTTTTAGTAAACGCCGGGGAGATAAGTATTCCTGGCGCGTGCGCCACCACATTAGCAGTATCAGGATGCTGCAGATAATCCCGAAGGGAATGGTTAACGCCGCCTCGTGATAAAAAATCTGACTTACGCGGTTGTCTGAGGTCGACACAATGATCGCAATTGGGCGTTTTTCTGAATGCACGATGGTGTAAAAGCGATCGTCTTGTTGAAAGGTCGAGGCTTCACCGCGTACGAGAGGCGCGAATTGCGCAATATTTGCCGCTTCGCTGGCGGAGAAAAACGTATCTGTTACTGTGTCATATACGCCCCAGGACAGATCCGGATCATCTGACATGACTTCGCTGTAGGATAATGGATTTATGACTGCGACGTAGTTCCCACGTTGCATGTACGTCATTCTGTAGCCAGCGAAAAAAGGGGTATCGCGGTAGTAATAGATGGCGATATCCGGCGTACGTTTATAGTCTGCGGTCGGCATAATATAGGTAACGGGTGGCACCATCGACGTAGAGCACAAAAAATGATCGCCCTGCGCATAAATTAGCTCGCTGATATATAAACGACCGCGAATAATATTCAGCATACTTTTCTGATGTGCCGGGGTACACATCTTACCCTGATACAACTGGGCCATATCACGCGCCAAATCGGCTTGTAGGATTACCAATTCTGTTTTATTTAACACCAGTTGAGCAAAAGAGCGGAGTTGGTTATGGGTTTCGGTCATCGCCCGGATATGTGCAAACCAAATCGCCAGCACCACAGGGAACAATACCACCATGAATGTTCCCAGGAACTTCAGCATCTTGCGTCGCGCACTGTGATTCATGTCAGCCCTATTTCCCTGTTTCGTATATGCCAGAACCCATCAAGGCAGGATGCTATAAACACCGACTGATTAAGTTGCATGAATCTATCAGTATTAGCAACAGACTTCTCTATGTAAAAGTCTGATAATAGTTGATGATGATATTATTTTTCCGTAAGGCAAACTTAAAGTTATGCTTATTTCATAACGTTATTATCCCCACGGAGTAATTTTTTATGAGCATTATCCTGGCTGCGTTTAAGAAATTCATTAAAGTTTTTTAACGTTTAATTTAGGATAAATATAACAAGCAGACTAAATACATGTTTAAAACATGGTTATTTATTATCAACCCTTCATTAAATTAAACCACACACTCAGAGTGGTTTTAGGCCTACAAAAATAGCGTTCAATAGTGGTGAACAAACGAGCACTTGTGATATAGTTCACAAAAATAATGCAACAGAAACAATGTTTCATTCATGTTATTGCCCGTCGATAGCCAGAGTACTACACCCTCGGTGAACACCCCCGCGCTGTCCTGGGCATCCAGACTTTCTGAGGACGTTTTTCATGGCAACAATAACAACTGGCGTGGTTCTTCTGCGGTGGCAACTACTCAGCGCGGTACTGATGTTTTTAGCCAGTACGCTCAATATCCGTTTTCGTAAATCAGATTATATTGGCCTGGCCGTCATTAGCAGCGGTTTGGGGCTGGTGTTTGCCTGCTGGTTTGCGACTGGATTGCTCGGCATAACCCTGGTTGATATGTCCACTATCTGGCAGAACATTGAAACCGTGATGGTTGATGTGATGAGCCACACACCGCCAGACTGGCCGATGGTGTTGAACTGATAACAAAATTGCATATGGCTACCCCGGTCTTGAGGTAGCCATAATTTTCAGCGAAAAGCAGAAGGATTAGAACGGAATATCGTCGTCGAAATCCATCGGCGGTTCGTTAGACGGCGCTGCCGGAGCGGACTGCTGCGGACGAGACTGCGCACCGCCGCTGAACTGATTGCCGCCCTGCGGCTGCTGAGGCTGACCCCAACCACCCTGCTGCTGGCCACCACCTGCCGGAGCACCACCGCCCTGACGACCGCCCAGCATTTGCATGGTGCCGCCAACGTTAACAACAACTTCAGTGGTGTACTTTTCTACGCCGGACTGATCGGTCCATTTGCGGGTACGCAGCTGACCTTCGATATAGACCTGGGAACCTTTACGCAGATATTCACTGGCCACTTCCGCCAGTTTGCCAAACAGCACAACGCGGTGCCATTCAGTCTGCTCTTTCATTTCACCGGTCGCTTTATCACGCCAGGATTCGGAAGTAGCCAGCGTAATGTTGGCAACTGCGCCACCATTCGGCATATAGCGTACTTCCGGGTCCTGGCCCAGATTACCGACGAGAATCACCTTGTTTACGCCTCTGCTGGCCATGATCGTGTCTCCTGAAAAACGTTACTGAATAAGTGTAAGCGCGGGATTGTAGCATTTCCAATAGCGCTTTTACTACGTTGCGAAGTTGATTCCAGTAAACAACCCCCGCCAGACATTGTTGCACAGGAACATGCGTTTTGCATTCCAATACTGTATATCCATTCAGGTCAGGTTGTGTCATAATTAACCGTTTGTGATCGCCGGTAGCACCATGCAGCCAGGCAAAAAAGCGTTTAATCCGGGAAAGATGAATGGATAAGATCGAAGTTCGGGGCGCCCGCACCCATAATCTCAAAAACATCAACCTCGTCATCCCGCGCGACAAGCTGATTGTCGTCACCGGGCTTTCGGGCTCAGGCAAATCTTCGCTCGCTTTCGACACCTTATATGCCGAAGGGCAGCGTCGTTACGTTGAATCCCTTTCCGCGTACGCGCGTCAATTTCTGTCGCTGATGGAAAAACCGGACGTCGACCACATTGAGGGGCTCTCTCCTGCCATCTCAATTGAACAAAAATCGACGTCCCATAACCCGCGATCCACGGTAGGTACAATTACCGAAATTCACGACTATCTGCGTCTGCTGTTTGCCCGCGTTGGCGAGCCGCGCTGTCCGGATCACGACGTTCCCCTGGCAGCGCAGACCGTTAGCCAGATGGTGGACAACGTCCTGTCGCAGCCGGAAGGCAAACGTCTGATGCTGCTGGCGCCGGTAATTAAGGAGCGTAAAGGCGAGCACACCAAAACGCTGGAAAACCTGGCGGGCCAGGGCTATATCCGCGCCCGTATCGACGGCGAAGTGTGTGACCTTTCCGATCCGCCCAAGCTTGAGCTGCAAAAGAAACACACTATTGAAGTGGTGATTGACCGCTTTAAAGTACGCGACGATCTCACCCAACGACTGGCTGAATCCTTTGAAACCGCGCTGGAACTGTCCGGTGGTACGGCGGTGGTCGCCGATATGGACGACCCGAAAGCGGAAGAGCTGCTGTTCTCCGCTAACTTCGCCTGCCCTATCTGCGGCTATAGCATGCGCGAACTGGAACCTCGGCTGTTCTCGTTTAACAACCCAGCGGGCGCGTGTCCAACCTGTGACGGTCTCGGCGTGCAGCAGTATTTCGATCCTGACCGGGTGATTCAAAACCCGGAACTGTCGCTGGCCGGTGGTGCTATTCGTGGTTGGGATCGCCGTAACTTCTATTATTTCCAGATGCTTAAGTCTCTGGCTGAACACTATAAATTCGACGTTGAAGCCCCATGGGCCAGCCTGAGCCCTACCGTGCATAAAGTGGTGCTGTACGGTTCGGGTAAAGAAAATATCGAATTCAAATACATGAACGATCGCGGCGATACGTCCGTACGTCGTCACCCGTTTGAAGGTGTGCTGCACAATATGGAGCGCCGTTATAAAGAGACGGAATCCAGTGCGGTACGTGAAGAATTAGCCAAATTCATCAGTAACCGACCGTGCGCCAGCTGTGAAGGGACGCGTTTACGTCGCGAGGCCCGCCACGTATTTGTTGAAAATACGCCGCTGCCTGCAATTTCTGACATGAGCATCGGTCATGCAATGGATTTCTTCAACAATCTGAAGCTTGCGGGTCAGCGGGCGAAGATTGCTGAGAAAATTCTTAAAGAGATTGGCGATCGTCTGAAGTTCCTGGTCAACGTCGGCCTCAACTATCTGACGCTGTCGCGTTCAGCGGAAACGCTCTCCGGCGGCGAAGCTCAGCGTATTCGTCTGGCAAGCCAGATCGGCGCGGGTCTGGTCGGTGTAATGTACGTGCTGGATGAACCGTCTATCGGTTTGCATCAGCGCGATAACGAGCGTCTGCTGGGTACGCTTATCCACCTGCGTAATCTGGGTAATACCGTCATTGTAGTCGAGCACGATGAAGATGCGATTCGCGCCGCTGACCACGTTATCGATATCGGCCCCGGCGCGGGTGTTCACGGTGGTCAGGTCGTCGCCGAAGGGACGCTCGACGACATCATGGCAGTGCCTGAGTCGCTGACCGGCCAGTACATGAGCGGTAAACGCAAGATTGAAGTGCCTAAACAGCGCGTTGCGGCTGACCCAGAGAAAGTGCTGAAGCTCACCGGCGCACGCGGCAACAACCTGAAAGATGTCACCCTGACGCTGCCGGTAGGTTTATTTACCTGCATTACCGGTGTTTCCGGTTCGGGTAAATCGACACTGATTAACGATACTCTGTTCCCGATTGCGCAGACGGCGCTGAACGGTGCGACGCTGGCTGAACCTGCGCCGTATCGCGACGTTCAGGGCCTGGAACATTTCGACAAAGTGATCGACATTGACCAAAGCCCGATTGGCCGTACGCCGCGTTCTAACCCGGCAACCTACACCGGCGTGTTTACGCCAGTGCGCGAACTGTTTGCCGGCGTGCCGGAGTCACGTGCACGCGGTTACACCCCGGGGCGTTTCAGCTTTAACGTCCGCGGCGGACGCTGTGAAGCCTGTCAGGGCGACGGCGTGATCAAAGTCGAAATGCACTTCCTGCCGGATATCTACGTGCCGTGCGATCAATGTAAAGGCAAGCGCTATAACCGCGAAACGCTGGAAATTAAGTACAAAGGCAAAACTATCCACGAAGTGTTGGATATGACGATTGAAGAAGCACGCGAGTTCTTCGATGCCGTTCCGGCGCTGGCGCGTAAGCTGCAAACACTAATGGACGTTGGCCTGACGTACATCCGACTGGGTCAGTCCGCTACCACACTCTCGGGCGGCGAGGCGCAGCGCGTGAAGCTGGCGCGCGAACTGTCAAAACGCGGTACCGGGCAAACGCTGTATATTCTCGATGAGCCGACCACCGGTCTGCATTTTGCGGATATTCAGCAACTGTTGGACGTGCTGCATCAGCTCCGGGATCAGGGCAACACCATCGTGGTGATTGAGCACAATCTGGACGTGATTAAGACCGCTGACTGGATTGTCGATCTCGGTCCGGAAGGTGGCAGCGGCGGCGGCGAAATTCTTGTCTCCGGCACACCAGAAACGGTCGCTGAGTGTGAAGCCTCACACACGGCACGTTTCCTCAAACCACTGTTGTAATTACGCAACACTTATCAGGCCCACAGAACAGACATAAAGCTTGTAGGCCTGATAAGGCGCTTGCGCCGCATCAGGCAACGGTTGTGCCTGATGGCGCTACGCTTAGCAAGACCGTTCAGGGCTGCGTCAGTATCCGCCGTTTATCAGCAGGCAGCGTGTTCACAGCCTGCTGATAAGAAGCGTCGACCAGATAATAAATCTGTGAATCCGGCAGCGAGCCGTCCAGATACACCGTACTCCAGTGCGCCTTATTGAGATGCCTGCTTGGCCGAACATCGCTATGCTGCTGGCGCAACAACTCTGCCAGTTCTGGGCTGGTTTTCAGAGACACCGCCGGGCGTTCTTCCACCTCTTTTACCATGGCAAAAAGCACATCTTCGACTTTGATTTGCGTGGCCTTCCAGTCACTGTGAACGCTCTGCTCCGCGCCCATTTTTGCCATGCAGTATTGCAGCAACTCCGAATTAGTCATCTTTATTCCCCTTACCAGCATATTGCCTAATGAGAACATCATTTATTCAGTGTGCAGCAAGTCCGCAAAAGGTAAAAGCCAGCAATGTAAATTTGTTTAAAAAAACAGCAATCCGCAGCCAGTGTCCTCAATACTCCGAGTTGACGATCACCTCTTCACCAAACGCACCGGCCTGTGGCAGCGGCTTATAAGTGGAGTTAGAGGCGCGCAAAATGCGAATACCACGAATACCCACGTCGCGAGCGGCAGTGATGTCATTATCGGAGTCACCGTAAAACATGCGGATATTTTTATCCTGCAACCACTGCGTTTTGGTGTTCTGGCCCGGCTTATCGCCGGCAAAAATGACCGAATTCATATTGCCAGCCGGAATGTGAAAGTTATCAGACAACGTTTTCGACACCGTTTCAGTCTTCGTCTGGCTACGCCCGGTCACGAAAAAGATGCTGTCACCACGACGCACGTGCATATCAATTAGCTGGCGCGCGACTTCTTTTGGAATACTGAACTCGTCCCAGCCGTTATTCATTTTTTCCCAGAAGGCCGGATTCTTCAGGTAATCCTCACTGTCCGGAGAATACGTTTTTTTACCGCGCCAGAAGCCTGGGCTGGAAAAGAGGACTGTGTCATCAATATCAAACCCGACCGCCATCGGCGGACGTCCGGTCAGGCTGTTTTCAATTTGTGCCACGGAGACCCAGTGAATGGGAGCCTGCTCAGCGAGCTTTGCAACATTGGTGCCTGGATTGAGCTGAGAGGGAGAAGAAACGAGTGCCTGGGCTGGCTGATTTAGCGTGAACAATAAACAAACGGCACTCAGTGCCAACGTAAACTTGCGCATATTTTTCCCTAAGTAGTCAGTTAGTTATCATTTTTTTATTAACAACTGGTCAAAAAACTATCTGACCTTACCCCTTAGGGGGAGGGAAAGGAAGGATTTTCTCTGGTTTTGCCCTGGAAAAGGAGCACGATCACACAGGAAAGCGTGCCTGATGGCACGACGCTTATCAGACCTACAAACGAAAATCCATATACCTTTGTAGGCCGGATAAGGCATTTACGCCGCCATCCGGCAACATACAAAGCCGGTTACATGACGGCGGCAAATGCCTTTGCCACGCGCTGCACGTTACCGTGATTCAACCCAGCTACGCACATGCGACCGCTGGCGATCAGGTACACACCGAACTCATCGCGCAGGCGATCAACCTGGGCTGCGCTAAGCCCGGTATAGCTGAACATACCGCGCTGTTGCAGCAGGTAGTCAAAGTTACGGCCCGGGATCTCTGCATTCAATACGTTAACCAGCTCCTGACGCATCGCCAGAATGCGGGTACGCATCTCTTCGACTTCCGCCAGCCAGCTGGCTTTCAGCGCGTCATCACCCAGTACCGCGGCAACTACCTGCGCACCAAAGTTTGGCGGGCTGGAGTAGTTACGACGCACCGTCGCTTTTAGCTGCCCCAGAACGCGGCTGGCAGTATCACCATCTTCACATACTACAGACAGTCCGCCGACACGCTCGCCGTACAAGGAGAAAATCTTCGAGAATGAGTTACTGACCAGAGCGGGCAATCCGGCGCTGGCAATGGCGCGAATCGCATAGGCGTCGTCTTCTATTCCACCACCGAAGCCCTGGTAAGCAATGTCCAGGAACGGAATCAAATCGCGTGCTTTCAGGATCTCAATAACGCTATCCCACTGCGCAGGAGTTAAATCCGCGCCCGTCGGGTTATGGCAGCACGGATGCAGCAGCACGATGCTGCGCGCCGGTAAGGTATTCAGCGTTGCCAGCAGGTCGTTGAAACGCACGCCGTTAGTCGTGTCGTCATACCATGGGTAAGTGCTTACTTCGAATCCAGCCCCCTCAAAAATCGCGATATGGTTTTCCCAGGTCGGATCGCTGACCCATACGCCAGAATCAGGGAAATAGCGTTTCAGGAAGTCTGCGCCAACCTTTAACGCACCGGAGCCGCCCAGCGTCTGAATAGTTGCGACGCGCTGCTGCTGGAGAACCGGATGATCTGCGCCAAACAGCAGCGGCGCAATAGTATGACGATACGTGTTCAGACCTTCCATCGGCAGATACAGCGAAGCACCATGCGGTTTGGCATTAAGTCGAGCTTCCGCTTCCGCCACCGCTTTAAGCTGAGGAATAATTCCGTCTTCGTTGTAATACAGGCCGATGCTGAGGTTCACTTTGTCGCTACGTGAATCTTCTTTGAAGCGCTCCATGAGCGATAAAATCGGGTCGCCGGCGTAGGCGTCAACTTTTTGAAACACGTGTGGTTCTCCAGGTTTACAGGCAAGGGTTAAGAACACAATAAACCGGAAGCGGGAGAAGATCGAGAGGATGTTGAGGGTAATATTGCCGGAAGGCGGCGTAACCGCCTGTCCAGCACATCATTCTGCTAATCGATATACTTCATCGCCACCCTTGAGGTCAGGCGCGTAATAAGTTCGTAAGCACTTACTTTCGTCATTTCAGCAATGCGTTCAACGGGCAGTCCCTCACCCCACAGAATCACCGAATCGCCGGCTTTATCCTGCGCTTCGGGGCCTAAATCGACGCAGATCATATCCATCGCAACGCGACCGACGATCGGCACTTCACGGCCATTGACCAGTACCGGCGTCCCAGACGGCGCCGCGCGCGGATAACCATCACCATAGCCCATTGCCACCACGCCCAGACGCGTGTCGCGCTCACTCAACCAGGTACCACCATAACCAACCGGCTCGCCCGCTTTGTGCTCACGCACCGCAATCAGGCTGGAGGTCAGCGACATCACCGGCTGGCAGCCAAAATCAGCACCGATGGAGTGGTTTTCCAGTGGCGACACACCATACAGAATCAGTCCCGGACGCGCCCAGTCGAAGTGAGACTGTGGCCACAGCAGAATACCGCCCGATGCGGCAATCGAACGCTGCCCAGGTTTGCCCTCGCAAAAGCTGTTGAAGATATCGAGCTGTTTTTCGGTCGCACCGCATTCAGGTTCGTCTGCGCGCGCAAAATGGCTGACGATATTGACCGGCTGGCGCACATTTTCACATTGCGTTAGGCGCTGATAAAACGCCTCGGCCTGCTCAGGGCGTACGCCCAGGCGGTGCATACCTGTGTCGAGCTTCATCCAGACGGTAACGGGTTCAACCAGATTAGCTGCTTCCAGGGCTTCGAGCTGCTCCTGGTTATGGACGGCTGTATGCAGACGCTGCGCGGAAATAGTCGGCAGATCGGAGGCATCAAAAAATCCCTCCAGCAGCAGGATGGGCTGCGTGATCCCTCCCGCTCGCAACCGCAGGGCTTCTTCAAGACGAGCGACACCAAAAGCGTCCGCATCGGGGAGCGTTCGCGCGGTCTCTAACAGACCATGGCCGTAGGCGTTCGCTTTCACGACCGCAACCAGTTTACTGGCAGGGGCCAGTTCACGCAGACGTTGCAGGTTGTGTCGCAGAGCGCGGCGGTTAATGACTACAGTTGCCGCTTGCATTTGTATTCCTTAGAAATTACTCATCATCATATTGAGGACCGGCATAGTTGTCGAAGCGGGACCACTGTCCGTTAAACGTCAGGCGCACCGTACCGATCGGACCGTTACGCTGCTTACCAATAATAATTTCGGCGATGCCTTTTAAGTCACTGTTTTCGTGATAAACCTCATCACGATAGATAAACATGATTAAGTCGGCATCCTGTTCGATGGAGCCGGATTCACGCAGATCCGAGTTAACCGGACGCTTGTCGGCGCGTTGTTCCAGAGAGCGGTTAAGCTGCGACAGCGCCACCACCGGCACATGCAATTCTTTCGCTAACGCTTTCAGCGAGCGGGAGATTTCTGCAATTTCCAGCGTACGGTTGTCGGAGAGTGACGGCACGCGCATCAGCTGCAGGTAGTCGATCATGATCAGGCCGATACCACCATGTTCACGGGCGATACGACGGGCACGCGAGCGCACTTCCGTTGGCGTCAGGCCGGAGGAGTCATCAATATAGATGTTTCGTTTCTCCAGCAAAATACCCATTGTTCCGGAAATTCGTGCCCAGTCTTCATCATCCAGTTGACCGGTACGGATTTTGGTTTGGTCTACGCGTGAGAGCGAGGCTAGGGAACGCATCATGATCTGTTCCGAGGGCATTTCAAGACTAAAGATAAGAACCGGCTTATCCTGCAACATCGCCGCATTTTCGACGAGGTTCATCGCAAATGTTGTTTTACCCATCGACGGACGCGCGGCGACGATAATTAAGTCTGACGGCTGCAAACCCGCCGTCTTTTTATTGAGGTCGTCATAACCGGTGTTCACCCCGGTGACGCCGTCGTGCGGCTGCTGGAACAGTTGCTCGATACGCGCGACGGTGGCGTCGAGCACATCAGTAATATTTTTCGGCCCTTCGTCTTTATTTGCGCGGCTTTCCGCGATTTTAAAGACACGGGATTCAGCAAGGTCCAACAGATCTTCACTGGAACGGCCTTGCGGATCAAACCCGGCTTCCGCGATTTCGTTCGCAACCGAAATCATGTCACGAACAACGGCACGTTCGCGGACGATATCCGCATAAGCGCTAATATTCGCCGCACTTGGCGTATTTTTAGATAACTCAGCCAGGTAAGCAAAACCGCCAACGCTGTCCAGTTGTCCCTGAACCTCCAGCGACTCTGCCAGTGTGATCAGATCGATGGGTTTCCCCATCTCCTGCAGGCGATGCATTTCCGTAAAGATATGCCGGTGCGGCCGGGTATAAAAATCTTCCGCCACCACACGCTCGGCGACATCGTCCCAGCGTTCGTTATCCAGCATTAAACCGCCCAACACCGACTGTTCCGCTTCAATCGAGTGCGGCGGTACTTTCAGCCCGGCGACCTGGGGATCGCGCTCACGAGCATCAGTCTGTTGTTTGTTGAAGGGTTTATTTCCTGCCATAGTGAATGGAGTTACCGAGATAATGATTGGGTCGAAAGATTACCACATTTCTTTTGGAGGAAGCATGGCAACACGTATTGAATTTCACAAGCATGGTGGCCCTGATGTACTCAAGGCGGTGGAGTTTACACCCGTAGACCCGGCGGAAAACGAAATCCAGGTCGAGAACAAAGCTATTGGGATCAACTATATCGACACCTACATCCGCAGTGGTCTTTATCCGCCGCCATCTCTGCCCAGCGGCCTGGGTACCGAAGCTGCCGGCGTAGTCAGCAAAGTCGGCAGCAAAGTGACACACATTAAAGCTGGCGATCGCGTGGTGTACGCCCAGTCTGCCCTTGGTGCCTACAGCTCAGTGCATAACGTTCCGGCCGATAAAGCCGCCATCCTACCCAACGCTATCTCATTTGAACAAGCCGCAGCCTCATTCCTGAAAGGGTTAACCGTTTTTTATCTGCTGCGTAAAACCTATGAAATTCAGCCTGATGAGCCGTTTTTGTTCCATGCGGCTGCGGGCGGCGTCGGGATGATTGCCTGCCAGTGGGCAAAAGCATTGGGCGCGAAGCTGATTGGTACCGTCGGCAGTGCGCAAAAAGCGCAAATTGCGCTGCAGGCCGGCGCATGGCAAGTCATTAACTATCGTGAAGAAAGCATAGTTGAGCGAGTGAAAGAGATAACCGGCGGGAAAAAAGTACGGGTGGTGTATGACTCGGTGGGGAAAGATACCTGGGAAGCCTCGCTGGATTGTTTACAGCGCCGGGGACTAATGGTCAGCTTTGGTAATGCTTCCGGGCCGGTGACTGGCGTGAACTTAGGTATTCTGAACCAGAAAGGTTCGCTGTACGTGACCCGTCCTTCACTCCAGGGGTATATCACCAATCACCGCGAATTAACCGAAGCCAGCAATGAGCTATTCTCGCTAATTGCCAGCGGAGTAATCAAAGTGGATGTCGCGCCTGGTCAGACGTTCGCACTGCGCGATGCACAGCGTGCTCATGAAGTACTGGAAAGCCGGGCAACGCAGGGATCGAGTTTGCTAATCCCATAATGCTTCGACTTCCCCTAAATAATTCAAATTGCAGGAAGGCGGCAATTGAATGAATCCCCAGGAGCTTACTGGAGTAAGTGACTGGGGTGAATGAAAGCAGCCAACACACCTGCGGTTTGAATTATGACGGGGAAGTAAAGAATTAGGGCTTCCCGTGGGAAGCCCTTTCTTTTTTTAGTTCGGCTGTATGTAGGGTACAGCTCGATGAATTCGTTAACCTGGCAATAGTGACAGATTTGATAATCAATTCCTATTTGGTTCTAAAGGCAATGTTGCAGGTTGTGACGCACCACTCAATACCTTAGTAAAATCGACGGTTATTGCGCTGATACTGTGGGACTTTTGGCGCTTTTATCGCCTTGATAACCCACACCACGGCAACAGCCAGTAGCAGCCAGGGCAACAGTTTAATCATCAAGGCAAATAGTCCGCCCAGAAACATCACTGCGGTGGCTACGACCAATGCAGCCAGAACGCCCAGCAAAGATACGCCGGTGACCATCAGCATGATAAAAAATCCAATCACAAAAAGTAGTTCCAGCATGGCTCTCTCCCGAAATGAAATTCTCTCCATTGCTTTACAAGAAACATGCCAAAAATAATGTATTGATTTATAAAGAAAACGCCCCGCGACAAAGTGCAGGGCGTGGTGAAATTAACTAACTTTTGGCGAAAACTTAACGCTTGTCAGCGACCAGCTTCAGCGCATGCTCCAGTACGTTAATATCTGCCCCGGCTTTATGCGCATTTTCGCTCAGATAGCGACGCCACTGACGAGCCCCAGGGATCCCCTGAAACAGCCCCAACATATGGCGCGTCACATGTCCCAAATAGGTTCCCTTACTCAGTTCACGCTCAATGTACGGGTACATGGCGCGCACCACGGTAACCGGATCGGTATCTTCGCTGGTAGCTGCAAAAATCTCGCGGTCAACGGACGCCAGAATTCCTGGGTTTTGATAAGCTTCACGACCTACCATCACGCCATCCATATGTTGCAGATGAATTTTCGCTTCTTCCAACGATTTAATGCCGCCGTTGATCGACATCGTCAGATGCGGGAAATCACGCTTTAGCTGATAAACACGGTCATAATCCAGCGGTGGAATTTCGCGATTTTCTTTCGGGCTTAACCCGGACAGCCAGGCCTTGCGGGCGTGAATGATAAACATCTCACATTCGCCGTTGCCAGATACCGTGTTGATGAAATCGCAGAGGAATTCGTAGCTGTCCTGATCATCAATGCCGATACGCGTTTTCACCGTTACCGGAATCGACACCACGTCGCGCATTGCTTTGACGCAATCGGCGACCAGTTGCGCATTCCCCATCAGGCAGGCGCCAAACATGCCATTCTGCACGCGGTCGGAAGGACAACCCACGTTGAGATTGATTTCGTCATAACCCCGCTGTTCAGCGAGCTTTGCGCACTGCGCCAGCGCCGCAGGATCGCTCCCGCCCAGTTGCAATGCGACCGGATGCTCTTCTTCGCTATACGCCAGATAATCGCCTTTACCATGAATGATCGCGCCGGTGGTTACCATCTCCGTATAGAGCAACGTCTGGCTGGACAGTAAGCGCAAAAAGTAGCGGCAGTGTCTGTCCGTCCAGTCGAGCATCGGCGCGATAGAAAAACGATGAGCGGGAAAAGCGGTAGACTGAGATTCAGGCAGCATGGCGAATATTCAAGCATCCGGTTAAAAAAGGGGCGCTACTATAGCATAGACCGTTACGATAGTGAGCCACATCCTCGCGGCTCACTCCCCCTGCCCCTCAACAAACGCTATTTACGCCCCGGTTTTCCGTCGTGTGATCCGAAAAACTGCGGCGGATGGTCGACCCAGCGATCCTCACGTGTAGCGGCATAGACCGGGTTAAGCGGATAATAAATGCGGTTATATTTTTTGTTCGCCTCACCCACGACTAACAGACGCACCTCTTCACTGGTGTTATTGATAAAGGTATGGCACACGCCTGTACCTGCCGGGAAACCGACGCTGTCGCCCGGCTCTAGCTTCCATAAATACCCGTTAATCCAGGCCTCAGGATAACCTTCCAGCACATAGATAAACTCTTCCTCATCGCTTTCAGCGTGCGGGTACGACGTGCGCCGACCCGGCGGCAGGCGTTCATGATGAATGCCGAGTCGTCCTAACCCCAATTTGCGGGCAAGCGGCGCGCCAATAGCAAATAGCTCATCGCTGTCGGGATAAGTGGAGTCATCAGCCCCCTCAACCTCACGCCAGTGGCGAATACAATCGGGTCTTTTCATGGTTATTTTCCAGTATTGCGATGCGTCAGGTATAGCACACCGCGGTGGATCTCGGCGTTTTAAGCAGAACATGTTAAAGTAAGGGATTAACCTTCCACGCAAATCGAGGCGCCAAATGGACAAAACCACTACGCAAGAGTTATTGGCTCAAGCTGAAAAACTCTGTGCGCAACGCAACGTGCGGCTTACGCCACAGCGTCTCGAAGTGTTGCGCCTGATGAGCCTGCAGGAAGGGGCTATCAGCGCCTATGACCTGCTCGACCTGTTGCGGGAAACTGAGCCGCAGGCCAAGCCGCCAACCGTGTATCGTGCGCTCGATTTTCTGCTGGAACAAGGGTTTGTGCATAAGGTGGAATCCACCAACAGCTATGTCCTTTGCCATCTGTTCGATCAGCCAACGCACAGTTCCGCGATGTTCATTTGTGACCGCTGTGGTGTGGTAAAAGAAGAGTGCGCAGAAGGTGTGGAAGACATCATGCATACGCTGGCGGCCAAAATGGGCTTTGCTCTGCGACATAATGTTATTGAAGCACACGGGCTGTGTCCGGCCTGTGTAGAAGTTGAGTCATGCCGCCATCCTGGCGAGTGCCAGCATGACCATACGATTCAGGTGAAGAAGAAAGTGGGGCGCTAGGTAAGCGGGAGAGCGTACATCCTTGTACTCTCAGGAGGGAGGGGTTAATTACCAGCGGTAATCATTACGTTTTTCCCAATCGTTAACTTCTTTCTCCGCCTGATCTTTCGCGTAACCGTAACGCTCCTGGACTTTACCGACCAGTTGGTCACGTTTACCTTCAATGACCGTCATATCATCATCGGTCAGTTTGCCCCATTGCTCTTTCACTTTACCTTTAAACTGCTTCCAGTTGCCGCCGACTTCGTCTTTATTCATCATCAAGTCCTCATCGTTAGGTTGTGAATAGCGAGAGTGCCATGTCCAGACACATGCTGTTTTTGCTGGACGTGAGAATAAGTGTAGTCACTGATTCTGGGTTTTATTTATTATTCGGAATTTTTAACCATCCAGATTAGGCAAACCAGGTTCCATTACGCCAGTGACGCCGCCAGATAAAGGCCAGCGACAGCCCGCGCAACGCGAGGAAAACGGTTAACGCCAGCCACAAACCATGATTTCCCAGCCACGGCAACGTCAGGAGCGTTAAGGCGAATCCCACTGCGGCAACGGCCATACTGTTGCGCATTTCTGCAGCCCGCGTCGCGCCAATAAACATTCCGTCGAGCAGATAACACCAGACACCCACCAGCGGTAACACCACCTGCCAGAAGAGATAGCGATCGGCCAGTAGTTGGATTTGCGGCAGCGAGGTCAGTAGCGCAACAATCTGCTCGCCAAACAGGGCATAAACCAGCGAAAACAGAATAGCCACAATACCGGACTGCCGACAGGCCGCCCGCCAGACGTCCAGTAACTGGCTACCATCTCGCGCCCCATAGGCCTGGCCCGAATGCGCTTCCACGGCATAGGCAAATCCATCCAGCGCGTAGGCGGTAAAGGTTAGCAGGGTCATCAGAACGGCATTAACCGCAATAATATCGCCTCCCAGACGTGCACCCAGCACCGTGATAGCGCCAAAACAGAGCTGCAGCAGCAGCGAGCGCAACATGATGTCACGGTTAAGCGCCAGCAAACGACGGAAGTTGCCACGCCACGCCTGCTTCAGCATTGCCAGCGAAATTCCGCGCATATGCAGGACTTTGCGCACCATCATCAGGCCGATCAGTAAGGTGGCATATTCAGCAATCACCGTCGCCAGTGCCGCACCTTGCACGTTCATATGCAGGCCCATCACCAGCCATAAATCGAGCACAATGTTAAGAATATTGCCAACAATCAACAGGATAACCGGCGCACGCGCATACTGAACGCCAAGCAGCCAGCCGAGCAGCACCAGATTAGCCAGCGAGGCGGGTGCGCTGAGCCAGCGGATTTCAAGGAAACGCCGGGCTTGTTCCAGTACCGCTTCACTTCCCCCGACAATATGCAGCGCTACATCGATAATCGGCGTACGAAACAGTGCGATAAGCAACCCCGCGCCCAGCGCCAGCATTAGCGGCTGCAACAGTGCGCGCGCCAGCGCCTGTGGATTTTTCGCACCAAATGCCTGGGCAGTAAGACCCGTGGTGCTCATGCGCAGAAAAAGCAGCAGCATAAAGAGAAAACTGGTTGCCGTAGCACCAACCGCAACACCGCCAAGATAGACCGGACTATCCAGATGACCAATCACCGCGGTGTCCACCAGTCCCAGCAGGGGAACGGTGATATTGGAGAAGATCATCGGTAAGGCGAGGTGCCAGAGTGCTTTATCAGAAGAGGTAAAGAAAGGCATACAGGAAAGCCTGATGAAAAGAAGTGAAAACTAACTGTGGCGCAGAATGCGCCACAGTATTAATACATGATTACAGCCATTCACCGTTACGAATGACACCTACCGCCAGCCCTTCAATGGTGAAGCTTTGCTCACGCAGGTCGACAACGATAGGTTTAAATTCGCTATTTTCTGGCAGAAGTTCAACCTTGTTGCCCTGCTTTTTCAGGCGCTTAACCGTAACTTCGTCATCAATACGGGCAACAACAACCTGTCCGTTACGCACGTCCTGAGTTTTATGCACCGCCAGCAAATCGCCGTCCATAATACCGATATCTTTCATAGACATACCGCTAACGCGCAGCAGAAAATCGGCGTTCGGTTTGAACAATGAGGGATCGACCTGGTAGTGGCCTTCGATGTGCTGCTGCGCCAGAAGTGGCTCGCCTGCCGCCACACGACCGACAAGCGGTAATCCCTCGTCTTCTTCCTGCAGCAGTCTAATACCGCGCGATGCGCCGGAGACAATTTCCAGCACACCTTTACGCGCCAGCGCTTTCAGATGTTCTTCAGCGGCATTTGGGGAACGGAACCCCAAACGCTGCGCGATCTCCGCACGCGTCGGTGGCATACCTGTCTGGCTGATGTGATCTCTAATGAGATCAAACACCTCTTGCTGCCTGGCCGTTAACGCTTTCATTCCGCCCCCTGGGTGTATATACAGTTATGCTGTGAGTATATACAGCTAAAGGTGATTTTGGAACCGCAAACTGCACAAAAAGCAGGAGATTTATGAAGATGTGGAATCCTTATCGCAAATGCGACCACAACAGGATGCTCCAGGTAATCAGAGCGACAAAAATAGACAACAATACCGCCGCCGACCCCATATCTTTCGCCCGTCCGGAAAGTTCGTGATACTCAGAGCCTATACGGTCAACTACCGCCTCAATCGCACTGTTGAGGATTTCAACGATCATCACCAGCATCACGGAACCAATCAACAGCACGCGAGTAATCGCATCGACGTCCAGCCAGCAGGCGATAGCTACGCCCAGCAGTACGGCAACGCTTTCCTGGCGGAATGCAGCCTCATTGATCCATGCGGCGCGAAAACCTTTCCAGGAATAGCCTGCAGCTTTGATAATTCGGGTGAATCCAGTGGTATTATTGGCCATCAAAAAGAACCTTTTTACATTATTAGCGTCAATGTCATTGTAACGTTACCCCGTTTGTTTCAGGGTGTGGCAAAGCAGCGCGAAGTATGACGGGATACCACAGAAATTCACTAAACTTTCTGATATCCTTGCAGCGCATTTGCATTATTAACCAGAGGCTTTACATCGTTTATGTCCGGCTGGCCACGAATTTACTACAAATTACTGAATTTACCATTAAGCGTCCTGGTAAAAAGCAAGTCTATTCCGGCAGAACCTGCCCCGGAATTGGGACTCGATACGTCTCGTCCCATTATGTACGTCCTACCGTACAATTCAAAAGCAGACTTGCTGACGCTGCGTGCCCAATGTCTGGTGCACGATCTCCCCGATCCCCTGGAACCGCTGGAGATAGACGGGACTTTACTGCCGCGCTACGTGTTTATTCACGGCGGCCCGCGTGTGTTCACCTATTACACGCCAAAAGAAGAGTCCATCAAGCTGTTCCATAACTATCTCGACTTACATCGCAGCAATCCAGACCTGGATGTGCAGATGGTGCCGGTTTCGGTGATGTTTGGCCGTGCGCCAGGGCGTGAAAAAGGTGAAGTTAATCCGCCGTTACGTATGCTAAACGGCGTACAGAAATTCTTTGCGGTTTCCTGGCTGGGTCGCGACAGTTTTGTCCGCTTCTCCCCGTCGGTCTCCCTGCGTCGTATGGCGGATGAACACGGTACGGATAAGATCATTGCCCAGAAGCTGGCACGCGTGGCGCGTATGCACTTTGCTCGCCAGCGTCTGGCCGCTGTCGGCCCGCGCCTCCCTGCCCGCCAGGATCTGTTTAATAAACTGTTAGCTTCAAAAGCGATCGCTCGCGCGGTAGAAGATGAAGCGCGCAGTAAAAAAATCTCCCACGAAAAAGCGCAGCAAAATGCCATTGCGCTGATGGAAGAGATTGCCGCCAACTTCTCCTACGAAATGATCCGTTTGACGGACCGTATCCTGGGCTTTACCTGGAACCGTCTGTATCAGGGGATTAACGTTCATAATGCGGAGCGTGTACGCCAGTTGGCGCACGATGGGCATGAAATCGTGTACGTTCCGTGCCACCGCAGCCATATGGACTATATGCTGCTGTCGTACGTTCTGTACCACCAGGGTCTGGTTCCGCCGCACATCGCAGCCGGTATCAACCTGAATTTCTGGCCAGCGGGTCCGATTTTCCGTCGTCTGGGCGCATTCTTTATTCGTCGTACCTTCAAGGGCAACAAGCTCTACTCCACCGTATTCCGTGAATACCTGGGCGAGTTGTTCAGCCGCGGCTACTCGGTTGAGTACTTTGTCGAGGGTGGACGTTCACGTACTGGTCGTTTGCTCGACCCTAAAACCGGCACCCTGTCGATGACTATTCAGGCGATGCTGCGCGGCGGTACGCGTCCTATTACTCTCGTACCGATCTACATCGGCTACGAGCACGTAATGGAAGTGGGCACCTACGCAAAAGAGCTGCGTGGCGCGACGAAAGAGAAAGAAAGTCTGCCACAAATGCTGCGTGGCTTAAGCAAGCTGCGTAACCTGGGTCAGGGCTACGTCAACTTTGGTGAACCAATGCCATTGATGACTTACCTCAACCAGCATGTGCCAGAATGGCGTGAATCTATCGATCCTATCGAGTCTATCCGTCCGGCCTGGCTGACGCCGACGGTGAATAACATTGCTGCCGATCTGATGGTGCGCATTAACAACGCTGGCGCGGCCAACGCCATGAACCTGTGTTGTACCGCGCTGTTGGCTTCCCGCCAGCGCTCTCTGACCCGTGAACAGTTAACCGAGCAGCTCGACTGCTACTTGAGCCTGCTGCGCAACGTGCCGTACGCGGCGGACTCAACCGTTCCTGCGCAAAGTGCCAGTGAACTGATCGACCACGCCTTGCAGATGAACAAGTTTGAGGTCGAGAAAGACACCATCGGTGACATCATTATTCTGCCGCGCGAGCAGGCGGTCTTGATGACGTACTACCGCAATAACATTGCGCATATGCTGGTTCTGCCTTCGTTGATGGCAGCCATTGTGACTCAGCATCGTCGTATTTCACGCGTCGCGCTACAGCAGCATATTGATGCGTTGTACCCGATGCTGAAAGCCGAGTTGTTCCTGCGCTGGGAGCGCGATGAGCTTGCCGGGGTGATTGACGAACTGGCCAGCGAAATGCAGCGCCAGGGGCTGATTACTCTACAGGATGGCGAGCTGCATATTAATCCTGCCCGCTCCCGTACGCTGCAGCTGTTGGCTGCGGGTGCTCGCGAGACGTTGCAACGCTACGCCATCACCTTCTGGCTACTGAGCGCCAACCCGTCGATCAACCGTGGCACGCTGGAGAAAGAGAGCCGCACCGTGGCACAACGCCTCTCAGTGCTGCACGGCATTAACGCGCCGGAATTCTTCGATAAAGCGGTGTTCAGCTCTCTGGTGCTGACGCTGCGTGACGAGGGATTCATCAGCGATACCGGGGATGCCGAGCCGGAAGAGACGATGAAGATCTATCAGATGCTGGCCGAACTGGTGACGTCGGATGTCCGTCTGACCATCGAGAGCGCCACACAGGGCGAGTAAGCATTAAAAAAACCGGTCGAAATGACCGGTTTTTATTTTGCAGGCTAAGCCAAACTCAAAAGTGCCAGTAGCTCATCGCCAGTCCTAAGAACAGTACCAGGCCTACATAGTTATTGTTCATAAACGCTTTAAAACAGGCATCACGCTCACGATTAACGATCAGCTTCTGCTGATACACAAACAGCGCACCCGCCACCAGCAGAGACCAGTAATAGCCCGGTCCCAGCCCGTTCAGCCACCCAACCAGCGCCATCAGCACCAGTACACCGACCTGCAGAATACCAATAATGAGTTTGTCGTTCTGGCCGAACAGGATCGCGGTCGATTTAATGCCAATCTTCAGGTCATCATCCCGGTCAACCATCGCATACTGTGTGTCATAGGCCACCGCCCAGAGAATGTTGGCGAGGAACATCAGCCAGCAGCTCAGTGGTACAGACTCGCTCACGGCGGCAAACGCCATCGGTATAGACCAGCCAAACGCCGCGCCCAGCACCACCTGCGGCAGATGCGTGTAGCGTTTCATGAAGGGATAGACCCACGCCAGCGCTAGCGCCGCAACGGACAATAAAATGGTCATCGTGTTGAGCGTCAAAACCAGCAGGAAGGCCAGCAACACCAATACGACGAACAGCGTTCGGGCTTCTTTTTCGGTGACGGCACCGCTCGGCAGCGGTCGATTCGCGGTGCGTTTAACGTGGCCGTCAAATTTCCTGTCGGCATAATCATTCACCACGCATCCAGCGGCGCGCATTAACCAAACGCCGGCGACAAATACCGCCAGGATCCACAGTTGCGGCATGCCTGGGGTCGCCACCCACAATGCCCATAGCGTTGGCCAGAGCAGCAGTAAGGCGCCGATCGGCTTATCCGTACGCATCAAGCGGTGAAACGCCAGCAGCTTATTCTGCGTCAGACTCCACTCCATCTTTATCTTCCTCTCAGTACAACGGCGATGCAGGCAGAAAAAGCTCGGTAAGCATCAACGGCTTACCGCTCAGCCGCAGGCGGGAACGACGCCCCCATAGCGCTGCATCGCGGCCAATCTCAATAAAATCTCGGGTCAATGTCGATGACGTAAACAGGTAGCGTCCGAGCGGGGTTTTCCCCAGGTTCTGTAAGGCCAGTTCAGGGCCGCACAAGGTTGATTCAGGCACCACGGTCCGTCCGGCAAGCCAGGGTTCACCATCCGCACATAACAGGATTTCACGTAACCAATAGCGAGACTCTTTAGGCAGCAGCGTCAGTTCTTCAGCCACCTCATTTTGCCCAACGAATTCTTCGCGAATCAACGTTACGGTGACCTTTTTCCCCTGCTGCTCAAAACGTTTGGTCATGGAATCTTCCAGTAACAACCAGTCGAGCAGTTGGGGGTCCAGCGCCGGGATCGCATCAAAATAACGCAGCGCACGCAGTTGCGTTAACGCAGGGTGTGGCATGCCTTACTCTCCGATTTATAACCTGAAGGCATTGTATCGCAGAAAATGCATTACGGGGTGAGCAAACACAATTAAGTGATCGTCAGAGCAACATAAGTGTAACAATTAGCATAGAAAGCTAAAAATTACGGGGAACCCTGCCCTCTAGTTAAAAACAGAGTAATTTTCTGTTGTGCTCGACTCTGCCGGCACATCGCAGGTTCTGATTTGCAAAAAATTTAGCTAACCAGTGACCAGTATTACTTGACCGCTATAAACCGACAACGGCAGTGTCAATCACCATGCCCCCTCCACTTCCAGTGTTAAGCGCTGTCCATTTTAGTGATATAACTTTTTCCCTTTTATATCAGCGTATATCAACCGATGTTGACTGTACCGCTGCCGATAACCACGCCGCCGCAGTCAATGGCGTCACCGGTTCTGGCGGCAGGGAGGCCGTCAATAAACACAGTGCCTGAACCACTGGCTATCTTACGTGGGTGAGGCGGATGTTTGGGTTTATCGTGGGGTGTCAGTGGGTCACCCATACGGGCTGCAGGTAGTCCGTCGACAGAAACCGTTGGAGAACCCGCAGTAATAACGGTTTCGTGATAACCATCGTGCTGGGTGCCTTTGTCGTTAAGTCGGGCTGCTGTGGGCATGGGGATTCTCCATCGATCATATGAACGTCTGACAGCAGAGCAAGATCACGGATCTTTTATCTGAGAAAATTCTATTTATGTATAAAAATAAACTTTTCATGCTCTTTCTCTGCCTGGATGTTGTGTCCGTCGGATATACTCAATAATATTTTCTCAATTTCATTCAATAATTACCTTTCCTTTTCATCAAATTAAAGTGTTTCATAAGAAAAATAAAAAATGGGAAATAACACCATCCAATTAACATCACCCATGACATCATGAAAAGTACGCGCCATCGGATGATTACCCCCTCCCCTAATATTATATCAGTGATGAGCAACGAACAAAATGACACAAACCATCCACAGATACAACCGATAAACAAAGTCCATACAGGTTTCATTGTATAGAAAATGTCAAATACTACCAATAAGAAAATTGAAGATAAAAAATATATAACAAAATAAATAAAAAAATAAAAATCATGAACCTGATGTTTTTCTACAGCTTTATACAAAAAATGAAAATGAATAACCATAAAAATAAAAAGCACTAAAAAAATGAAAGCCGTTTTAAACATTTTCATCTGGCAGTATCCTTTTCTTCCAGTCTACGCTTTCTTATCTCAACCACAGCTGCCCATAACGAATTTGGTAGCGTATACGTATCCATATCAGGCTCTATATGTTGTAGCAATTTTGAAGACCATTCAGCACAACTAAATGCTCCGGGCTCCTCATCACCATCATCTAAAGCAATAGCGGCGTTTTTTAACACCACTATCTCTTCATCCGTAACAGGTAAAGATACCATTTTAACTTTATATGGAAACCATTCACTTTCAAGTTTATCTTTCGATTCGCCCTCAGGATTTTCCTGATAAGCAATGAAATCATTCAAATTTGCAAATTCACCACTAAATAAAAAACCTGATCCACGTTGTCCATGTCCATTTTCTAGTTTCTTATATGGATTATAACTTCCATTAGGATCAAAAAGATACGGCCCCAAAGAATCATTTTTGATGTTAAAATACACAGCAGAATGATCTCCACCGATTTCATATGTTGAATGCTTTTCTATTATAGTTGATGTTATAAGTATGACTTCCGATGTATAATTTTTTTCTTTCCCGTTTATGGCGAACTCTGATTTACTATTAACCACCTTGCGTGCTGTCTGTCCGTATTGTTCTGGTTCGCCCTGATCTGTTATTTCTTCTTTTGTACCATCAGGAAAATAAGCAATATGTCTTCCTGACTCATCATCACCTAACGCCGCCAGTACACTCGGTTGTAACGTCCCTACTGGTGTTCCCGGACTCCCCCCGCTGTTGAGATTGATTTTCGGCCCCATAATGTCCACGCCGCCCGGGTGGATGACCACAAACGAACCGCCCACCTTCAGGCTTATCCGGCTGCTGCTTTCCAGCACAATATCGTCCTGTACCTTGAGCCCCAGCGCGCCGCTTATCTTCTGCGCCAGGTCTCCCTTCACCTCCAGGCTCTTCATCCCTTTCACCAGGCTGATATGGTCGCCGGTGGTGGTCTGCTCCTGTTTTCCCTTCACCGACATCTTCCGGTCATTGCCCACAACCAGCGTCTCGTCATTCCCCACCTGCTCACGCCGGTCGTGCGTCACTTCTGTCTTCCGGTCGTTCTTTACCGTCACCGTGTCATCATGACCCACCGTCACCTGACGGTCATTCCCCGTCGTGTTGCGCTGGTCATGCGCGACCGTGACTGTCCGGTCGTGTCCGGATGCGTTTTCTTTCCCTACGGTCACCGTCTGGCCCAGTCCCACAGTGATGCTCTGGTTATTGCCGATGGTCTCCGTATGGTCCACCTTCACATCAGTGGTTCGGTTGTTCAGTACCTCCGTATCCATGTTCTTCTGCGCGTGGATATAGACCTGCTCATTGCCCGTCGCATCATCGAATTTCAGTTCGTTAAATCCGCCACCTTTGTAGGTCTTCGAGCGGATGGTCATCTGCGTTTTCGTGCCCGGCAGGCTACCCGGTGAGCGGTTATCCTGGTGGTAGGTGCGGCCCATAATAATGGGCTGGTCAGGGTCGCCGTTGAGGAAATCCACTATCACTTCCTGACCCACACGCGGAATGGCGAGGTTGCCGAATCCGGTACCGGCCCACGCCTGTGACACCCGCACCCAGCAGGAGCTGTCTTCGTTTCCCGGGCAGTAGCGGTCCCAGTGGAAACGTATCCGCACCCGGCCATGCTCGTCGCAGAAGATTTCCTCGCCGGCAGGACCGGTGACAATGGCGCTCTGCGGGCCGTCCACGGCGGGTTTGGGCCGCGGGGAGGCACGCCATGTCCGGTCGGCCGGGATGACATCCAGGTGGTTACTGAGTGTGGTGCCTTCGCCGGAGCTGCCGTGCTGCGCCTGTGGCTGCTTTCCTTCCAGTACAGAGCCGGTGACCTGCCATTCGCGGTTCAGCGTCTCTGACGGGTGACCGGTCAGGGTAAAACGTTTGCCGGGCCACAGTTTCGGGGAGTTGCTCACGCAGGCTGCCGTTTCTGCATCCTGCCGGTGGCCCTCCGCCTGGTAGCGGGCAAAGTCCTGACCATGCTGTACGTCTTTGAAGCGTCCCGGATAATCAAAGATTTCATACTGTGTGCGCTGGCCGTTGAGGTTTTTGGCGTGGTGGCTGAAGTAACCGGGCCATCCGGGGACTTTAAAGGTGTAATCCTGGTTTTCAACTGAGGAAGGGCGAATCTGCGCCCGGTAGCGGAACGCACTGATGCATGCGGTGGTGGCTTCCCGGGTGTTCGGGTTAAAGGGCATTTCGCCGAATGTGGAGACCCCGGCGACGTCATCGCAGAGCACCAGTTTCTGGTCGGGACCGGTCGGGAGGAACCAGTCAAAGAAGAAAATACCCTCTTCGGCCCACAGGCGGCTCAGAAAATTGAGGTCAGTTTCGCCGTACTGCACGCAGAATTCGCGGGCGGGATGGGGCTCATAAAAGGAAGGCACCCAGTCAGTGACGTCGTTTTCAGCAAGCAGGGTGGCGGAAACAGTCTGGATATCCTGCTGCTGAAAGATGCGGAAGTTCTGGCGCAGTCCGGCCCGCCAGAGCGGGGGCGAAACAGTCAGCTGGTAATTCATCTGCCAGTGGTTGTTCTCCCTGAGCTCCACGCCGGTGATGATGCCGTGAAGATAACGCAGTGCAACAGCCCCCTGCCAGACAGTGAGGGTGGCGTTTTTCTCGAGAAAATCTGTGGCGGTGAGGTCAGGCAGGCCGCTGGCGATATCAACGCAGAGCAAAAAGGGGGTGGAGAGATTCTGGCTGAGGGTGAAGCTGACGACGGCGGTGCTCATCGCCACTAACCCGTCCACGTCGAGCGTAAAGCGCAGTCCCTGCTGTGACATGAGTTACTCCGTGACGTATTCATACTTTTGCAGAGAACCATACGTCCCGAACAATGCAGGGAAAAGTACGTTGTATAAAAAGCAGCTTAAATTCAGAAAACGTTTAGATTACTTTCCATTTCAGAGTGGAATTTATCAAATTACATACACATGCCTAATCATTACAGATAAAAAAAGGTGCGCCAGGAGACGCACCAGTTGTTGCAAAATCAGCACTGCGGGGAGACGTTTACCCCTTGCCTTTTACACTGCTGATAAAGGTGGATCGGGCAGATTTGGATCCCAGACGTTCAGCTTCATCAAGCAGCTTCAACGCTTTATCGACATCGCCTTTCGCCACGGCATCCTTAATGCCCTGGTTAAAATAACTTTCCGTGTCATTTAACATCGGCTCACTTTTCTTCACCGGTTGTGGCGCTGGAGCAGCAACGGCTGCCGCCGGAGCCGCATAAGTAACTGCAGGCGCTGCGGTATTACCCACCGTGACAGGGCCAGGGCCGGATGAGCCAAACAGCGGCCCTACCAGCACGCTGGAGGAGGAACTGGTTTTGACTTTCAGCTTCAGCAGACCGTCGGTGGTATGACGGGCGATCGGGTCAGGAATATCCGGAACAGCGTTACCTACACCCTTGGCATAGGCTTTTGCCGGGTCAAGCAGGGTCGTGGTCTGCTGGAGATCTTTATCTGTGGTAAAGACCAGAACATAGAGCTTTTGCTGGCCCAGCGCTGGCGTCAGACGCATTACGCCTTCCAGACGATCGGCACTCATCACGCCGGGTTCCTGGTAGGTGAAATAGCTGCTGGGGAAGAACGCAGATGGCGTCATGTTCTGATCAAGAATTAAAACGTTTGGTGCAAATACGCTGGTTTGTTTGTTGACTTCACTGGTCAGCGTCAGGGTTAACTCACCAATATTCGCGGGTACGCTGTACGCAGCGACTGGGCCAGTAATACCAGCAACATCAAGACGCTGACCCGCTGTCGCTAGCTGTGTCGACTGGGTTTTGGATTGATCAACCGGCGTCCAGGTTAACTGTTGTAGCGCAGCAGTGGGAATAGCTGGAGCCGCGGTGGTGTTCTGCGGAACAATATTTACATCGGCCAGGCTGATGCCAGGCGCGCTGGCAAATAACCCTGCAGATAAACAAAGGGCAACGAGACTTTTCTTCATTTTCATTGTTATCACCTCAGATAGCATGGGTTCAGCGGTGGCCAGGCAATAGCGCGCTAAACCGTAATCAAGAGGGGCTGGCGCCCCTCTTTCGGTCTTTACGTCAGGTTAGTGCTGAATTACCACCAGATTTCCATCTGGGCACCGAAGGACCACTCATCGCTGTCGCCACGGCTGGTTGTGCTGATACCAGAGTTGGTTGCAGCGGCGTATTTGGTTACGTCGTTACCATTTTTAACGTAGCCCCACTCTTCATCCCATTTGGCATAGGTTGCAAAGACACGAATTGCCGGGCGGGACCAGATGCTGTCGCCAGCCTGCCACTGTTGCGCCAGGGTGATTTTGTACTGGCTGTTGCGATCGCCAGTTTGCTGAGATTTGACGTTGTCGTAACCGACTTCCAGCAGGGTGCTCATGATCGGTGTCCATTTGTACATCGGACGAATACCGACGGTGTACCATTCGGTCCCCAGGTCGTTATCCATATCGAGGTTCTGGTACATACCGACGTACATCAGATCCCATTTGTCGCCCAGGGAGATTGCACCGTGGTCAAGTACGCGGAACAGGCTACCGTTGTTATTAATAACGTTATTGGCGTAATTCGTTTTACTACCGTCTGGGTTAGTAACGGTGAAGGAGGATGAACCGTAAGACCCTTGGTTCAGACCTTTACCCTGAGTGGTCATAGAATCTGTCGCGTACTGAACAACAAACTTGTTGTAGCCCTTCAGCATGCTCTGGGTATGTTCAGCGGTGAACATCCAACCATCTTTAGATGCGCCGTCTGCCAGGTGGTAATCATCGGTGGTATTCGCACGGCCATAGTCAACGCCCAATTCCAACATCCCATCCGGGTTAGTTGCCAACTGTGCTAAACGAACGTCAAATACGTCGTTGGCGGTGTCTTTGGTACGATCATAGATATTCTGGCTGCTGAAAGCATATGAACCACCCGCTTCCTGTGAACGGCTCGCGGCCAGAGACAGTTTACCGAAGCCCAGATCGATGTTTTCAATACCAGCACCAGGACCTGAAATATCCCAGTAGTAGAAGTCGATCATGTGAACATCATGACGCTGATAGAAGCGCTTACCTGCCCAGATAGTGGAGCCTGGCAGCCATTCAATCAGGTTTTTACCCTGCACGTTGGCTTCACGGAAGGCCGGGTCAGTCCCTTCCCAGTCATTCTGCTGTGCGACGGAATAGGCAACGTTAGTGTCGAAGTAGAAGCTCTTATCGCCTTCTTTCCACACTTCCTGACCTAATTTAATTTCCGCATAGGTTTCACATTCGTTACCAAGACGGTATTTACTTTGGGCGCCGGTTGCCTGGAAACACTGTTGTTCACCGCCGCTACCCGTCCAGCCAATACCGGAACGTGCATAGCCATGGAAATCCACAGCCATTGCCTGAACAGACATAATGCCTGCCGCCACAGCAACCGCCAGAGGGAGTTTGCGCAGAGTAATCATCGTTCTATCTCCTGAGATCATTGCTTTTCTTTAAACGCTTCACCTTGACGGTTTTGCGCTTTTTTTTAATGGGATACCTTAAACACCCGGCTCTTGATGCAACCGACGACATGCACTGCCATCCTCACGGAACAGATGGCAACGCTCTGGCGGCAGGCCGATAGCGAATGTGGCACCCTCTTCTACCAACACCACGTCGTTCTGGCGGTAAACCAGGTTTTGACGGATGGCGGGGATCTGGATATGAATTTGTGTTTCGTGACCAAGCTGCTCGACCACCTGCACTTCACCTTCGAGGGTGACATCGGCGATATCGCTGGGCAGCAGATGTTCCGGGCGGATACCTAAAGACATGTTGGCGCCAACCTGCACCGCATGGCTGTCTACCGGGAGCCATATTTGCTGGCGGTTAGGCAGTTCAACCTGCACCTGATCGATGGCCGTCCCGGTGACTTTCACCGGCAGGAAGTTCATCTTCGGCGAGCCAATAAACCCGGCAACAAAGCGGTCAGCCGGGTAGTGGTATAGCTCCAGCGGTTTACCGACCTGCGCTACGCGACCGGCATCCAGCACCACAATTTTGTCAGCCAGGGTCATCGCTTCGACCTGATCGTGGGTGACGTAAATCATCGTGCGACCAAGACGTTTATGCAGGCGGGAGATTTCAATACGCATCTGCACGCGCAGCGCGGCGTCGAGGTTTGACAGCGGTTCGTCCAGCAGGAATACACGCGGTTCGGCGACCAGCGTACGGCCAATCGCCACACGCTGACGTTGTCCGCCGGAAAGCGCTTTTGGTTTACGCTCCAGCAGGTGTGCCAGTTGCAGAACTTCCGCAACTTGGTTCACACGTTGGTTCATCACCTCTTTTTTCGCCCCGGCCAGTTTGAGGCCGAATGACATGTTTTCCGCGACAGATAAATGGGGGTATAACGCGTAGGACTGAAAGACCATACCCACACCGCGTTCGGCGGGCGGAATGTCGTTCATCCGGGTCTCCCCGATAAACAAGTCACCACTGGTGATGGTTTCAAGCCCGGCGATCATACGCAGCAAGGTCGACTTACCGCAGCCTGAAGGTCCGACAAACACCACGAATTCCCCTTCGTGAATGTCGAGATTGATATCTTTCGATACCACCACGTCACCCCAGGCTTTTGTTACATTTCGCAGCTGTACGCTCGCCATGCCCTTCTCCCTTCGTTACAACCTGTCATCGACAGCAACATTCATGATGGGCTGACTATGCGCGATCACTTGACTGCGTGAATCCTCCACCCCCCGGCTTTTTTATGGGGGAGGAGGCGGGAGGATGAGAGAGCAGCGTCTGAGACCCGGGCTACCTGCCTCAGAGGAATTTCGTGATGCAGCCTGCAAAAATCGGTGGGTTTTTATGTGCGCCAGTACGCAATACTCACATTTATGTAACACAGATCACATAAAGAGCGGGTGGGGCGTAGGGGTAAGGAGGATGGAAAGAGGTTGTCGTATAAAGAAACTAGTAACCGTTAAGCCACCTCTGCAAAATCACCAAACAGGATGGGAACTATGAAAATCAAAACTGGCGCACGCATCCTCGCATTGTCTGCATTAACGACGATGATGTTTTCCGCCTCGGCTCTCGCCAAGATTGAAGAAGGTAAGCTGGTTATCTGGATTAACGGCGACAAAGGCTATAACGGCCTCGCTGAAGTGGGCAAAAAATTCGAGAAAGACACCGGGATCAAAGTCACTATTGAGCACCCGGACAAACTGGAAGAGAAATTCCCGCAGGTTGCCGCGACCGGCGACGGCCCGGACATCATCTTCTGGGCTCATGACCGTTTTGGCGGTTACGCTCAGTCTGGCCTGCTGGCTGAAATCACGCCTGACAAAGCGTTCCAGGACAAACTCTATCCGTTCACCTGGGATGCCGTACGCTATAACGGCAAACTGATTGCCTACCCGATCGCGGTTGAAGCGCTATCGCTGATTTACAACAAAGACCTCGTGCCAAACCCACCGAAAACCTGGGAAGAAATTCCTGCACTGGATAAAGAACTGAAGGCGAAAGGTAAATCCGCGCTGATGTTCAACCTGCAAGAGCCGTACTTCACCTGGCCGCTGATTGCCGCCGACGGCGGTTACGCATTCAAGTTTGAAAACGGCAAGTACGATGTGAAAGACGTGGGCGTGGATAACGCCGGCGCGAAAGCGGGTCTGACCTTCCTGGTTGACCTGATCAAGAACAAACACATGAACGCGGATACCGATTACTCCATCGCCGAAGCGGCCTTTAACAAGGGCGATACCGCGATGACCATCAACGGTCCGTGGGCGTGGTCCAATATCGACAAGAGCAAAATCAACTACGGCGTCACGCTGCTGCCAACCTTCAAAGGCAAAGCGTCTAAACCGTTTGTTGGCGTTCTGAGCGCCGGTATCAACGCCGCCAGCCCGAACAAAGAACTGGCGAAAGAGTTCCTCGAAAACTACCTACTGACCGATCAGGGTCTGGATGAAGTGAACAAGGACAAGCCGCTGGGCGCCGTTGCGCTGAAATCCTTCCAGGATCAGTTAGCGAAAGACCCACGCATCGCCGCCACCATGGATAACGCCCAGAAAGGCGAAATCATGCCGAACATCCCACAGATGTCCGCATTCTGGTATGCCGTTCGTACCGCAGTGATCAACGCAGCCAGCGGCCGTCAGACCGTCGATGCCGCGCTGAAAGATGCACAAGGTCGTATCACCAAGTAATGCTGTAGCACACGTGCCGGATGGCGGCATAAATGCCTTATCCGGCCTACAACACACCGTAGGCCTGATAAGCGCAGCGCCATCAGGCACGCTGACCAACAGGTTTTCATTGTTGTTGAGGATTGAACCCCATGGATGTCATTAAAAAGAAACACTGGTGGCAAAGCGACACGCTGAAATGGTCAGTGATGGGTCTGCTTGGGCTGCTGGTCGGTTACCTTGTTGTTTTGATGTACGCTCAGGGGGAGTACCTGTTTGCCATCATGACGCTGATTTTAAGCTCTGCTGGCCTGTATATTTTCGCTAACCGTAAAGCCTATGCCTGGCGCTATGTTTACCCGGGCGTTGCCGGTATGGGGCTGTTTGTCCTGTTTCCGCTGATTTGTACGATCGCCATTGCCTTTACCAACTACAGCAGTACTAACCAACTGACCTTTGAACGTGCTCAGGAAGTCCTGATGGATCGTTCGTATCAGGCTGGGAAAACCTACAACTTTGGCCTGTATCCGGCGGGTGATGAGTGGCAATTGGCTCTCACCGACAGTGAAACCGGCAAGAATTATGTTTCCGACGCCTTCAAATTTGGCGGCGAACAGAAACTGCAACTGAAAGAAACGGATGCTTTGCCAGCGGGCGAGCGTGGGACGCTGCGCATCATCACGCAGAATCGCCAGGCGCTGAACCAACTGACCGCCATCCTGCCGGATGAAAGCAAAGTGATTATGAGCTCGTTGCGCCAGTTCTCCGGCACGCAGCCACTTTATACGCTTGCTGATGACGGTACGCTCACCAACAATCAGAGCGGCGTAAAATACCGCGCCAATAAGGATATTGGTTATTATCAGGCGATTAACGCTGACGGTAGCTGGGGTAGCGAAAAACTCAGTCCAGGCTATACCGTTGCCATCGGCTGGGATAACTTCACTCGCGTGTTTACCGACGAAGGCATCCAGAAACCGTTCTTCGCCATCTTTGTCTGGACGGTGGTCTTCTCCGTTCTGACCGTGATCCTCACCGTTGCTGTGGGGATGGTGCTGGCCTGTCTCGTACAGTGGGAGTCTCTCAAAGGCAAAGCGATTTACCGTGTCCTGTTGATTCTTCCGTATGCCGTACCGTCGTTTATCTCGATTCTGATTTTTAAGGGCTTATTCAACCAGAGCTTTGGTGAAATCAACATGATGCTGAGCGCACTGTTTGGCATCAAACCGGCCTGGTTCAGCGACCCAACCACCGCGCGTTCGATGATTATTATCGTCAACACCTGGCTCGGTTATCCATACATGATGATCCTGTGCATGGGTCTGCTGAAAGCGATTCCTGACGATCTGTATGAAGCCTCGGCGATGGATGGTGCAGGTCCGTTCCAGAACTTCTTTAAGATAACGCTACCGCTGCTGATTAAGCCGCTGACACCGCTGATGATCGCCAGCTTCGCCTTTAACTTTAACAACTTCGTGCTGATTCAGCTGTTGACCAACGGTGGCCCGGACCGACTCGGCACCACCACGCCAGCCGGTTATACCGACCTGCTCGTGAGCTACACCTACCGTATCGCCTTTGAAGGCGGCGGTGGTCAGGACTTCGGTCTGGCGGCGGCGATTGCCACGCTGATCTTCCTGCTGGTGGGTGCGCTGGCGATTGTGAACCTGAAAGCCACACGTATGAAGTTTGATTAAGGGAGACAACGAACATGGCTATGGTACAACCCAAATCTCAGAAACTGCGTCTCTTAACAACGCACCTGCTGCTGCTGATTTTCATCGCGGCGATCATGTTCCCGTTGCTGATGGTTATCGCTATCTCGCTGCGCGAAGGTAACTTTGCCACCGGCAGTTTGATCCCGGAAAACATCTCCTGGGAACACTGGAAACTGGCACTGGGCTTTAGCGTTGAACACGCGGATGGCCGCGTGACGCCACCGCCATTCCCGGTATTGTTATGGCTGTGGAACTCGGTGAAAGTGGCCAGCATTACCGCGATCGGTATCGTGACGCTTTCCACCACCTGTGCTTACGCCTTTGCGCGTATGCGTTTCCCGGGCAAAGCAACCCTGCTGAAAGGGATGCTGATTTTCCAGATGTTCCCGGCGGTGCTGTCTCTGGTCGCGTTGTATGCTTTGTTTGACCGCCTGGGCCAGTACATCCCGTTTATCGGCTTGAACACGCACGGCGGCGTGATCTTCGCCTATCTTGGCGGTATTGCGCTGCATGTATGGACGATTAAGGGTTATTTCGAAACCATCGACGGTTCGCTGGAAGAAGCGGCCGCGCTGGATGGCGCAACGCCTTGGCAGGCATTCCGCCTGGTGCTGCTACCACTTTCCGTTCCGATTCTGGCGGTCGTGTTTATTCTGTCTTTCATTGCCGCTATTACCGAAGTACCGGTCGCGTCACTGCTGCTGCGTGATGTGAACAGCTATACCCTCGCGGTAGGTATGCAGCAGTACCTCAATCCACAAAACTATTTGTGGGGCGACTTTGCCGCCGCAGCTGTACTTTCAGCCATTCCGATCACTCTGGTGTTCTTGCTGGCGCAGCGCTGGCTGGTCAACGGACTGACGGCAGGTGGTGTGAAAGGTTAAGTTTTACCGAAGTAACTGCCCGGCAACGGGCAATGCCACTGCAACCCTCAACTTATGTTATCCCAACCTGTGACTGTTATTCGGCGCTCTACGGAGCGCCCTTTTTTTATGTAAATTACAGGTGGTTAAGCGATGTAAAACGTTTACACTCGCCGGATTATTTTTATTGACAGATAGTTAACATCTTTGTGATAAGCATCACATATGCAAATTTTCATAATGACGAAAACAAAATACAGAATAACACTTCCACCCTCGAAATATTACATTACTCTAAAGATGAAATCGGGCGAGTAACAAATATGAAAGTTTATAATTTTGATAAAGTTATTTCACGCGACGGAACCTATAGCGCTAAATATAATAACAAGGGGCGTGAAATCATCCCTCTATCTGTAGCTGATATGGATATCCCGGTAGCTGATTTTATGGTTTCTGAATTATCAGTCGCAAATCAGAAAGGTATCTACGGTTATACATTATTAAGTGATGACTGGCAGCAAGTGACAGCACAGTGGTATCAACGCCATTACTCGTGGAAGGTCAACCCTGAACACATTGTTTTTTGCCCACGAGTGGTACAAGCCGTTTCATTATATATCCAGAATTTTACCCAACCGGGAGATGCTATTGTCAGCCTGGCACCAGCCTATCATCCTATTAGCCATGCAGTTGAAGTCAACCATAGAGTATTGCTGGAAAGTGCGTTGCTTTATCGTGACCGCTCCTATGAAATAGACTTTGCGGATCTCGAAGATAAGTTTAAAACGGCTTGTTGTTTCATTTTAATATCGCCGCATAATCCAACAGGAACAATCTGGTCAGAAGATAATCTAAGAAAAATAGCTTCATTAGCAGAGAAATACAACGTTTTTATTATTTCTGATGATGTTCATGCAGACTTCAATTTCATCAAAAAACAACATCAAACAATTTCTTCGATAAGTTCATACGTTGCACAAAACTCGTTTATTTGTACATCTCCGGCAAAAACATTCAATATGGCCGGACTTGAAATCGCCAATATTGTTATTGCTAATAATAAGTATCGAGAAAAGTTTAAATCAGCTCTTATTGCAGCAGGTATCCATAATCCTGGTTATTTCTCTGTTCCTGCATTTCTCTGTGCTTACCGCCATGGTGATTCTTGGTTAGCAGCATTAAAAGATTATTTAGCCGAAAACAGGAGTTGGGTTCAATCCTTTTGCCAGACTCATTTTCCAGACTGGGTTTTAGCCTCTGGTGGCGGAACTTACATGTTGTGGATTGACTACCGAGCGATGAACATCAGCGAAGAGCAGCTACGCCATTGGTTTGTTTCGCTCGCAGGTGTTGAGATGAGTTGGGGATCAGATTTTGGCGATGAAGGACTTGGTTTTTTCCGTGTGAACATTGCCACGCCGAGAACCATTCTTAAAGAAGCATTTGAACGGATTTATCAGAGCATACCCTACACTAAAGGAGTTTCCCTCCATGAATAATAACAATACTCCAAGAACACCAACTCTGGTGGAATCAATGTTACCGATACTGGCGATGGTCTTATTGCTGGGGGTTGGTTATGCGGCTTTCGATCTACCACCTGAGCCATTAATGGTCCTTTCGACCGTCATTGCGGCACTATTGGTTAAGCGTTTGGGGTACGGCTACAACGCAATCCTTGAATCAATTTCGCAGAAAATCGCCAAAACGATGCCCGCTCTCTTAATTTTGATCAGCGTGGGCCTACTGATTGGGACATGGATGATAGGCGGTACTATTCCGCTGATGATTTATTACGGCCTTAATCTGATAAACCCTTCAATGATCTATGTGACAGCCCTGCTTGTCACTGCAGTCGTCTCTGTGTGCACAGGAACATCCTGGGGCTCAGCGGGCACAGTCGGTGTAGCGTTTATGGGCGTGGCCATCGGAATGGAGGCTAATCTGGCAGCAACTGCTGGCGCTATTGTGGCGGGAGCTTACTTCGGGGACAAACTGTCTCCCCTTTCTGGTGACACTAACCTGGCAGCGATGGCCGCCCAGATAGATCTCTATGAACATATCGCTCATTTACTTTACACAACCCTTCCTTCCTTGATCCTTTCTGCTGTTGTCATGACTCTCTATGGTATGAATGGCGATCTCGGCGGCTCAACCGTTCCCGATAAAGTTCAGTTAATTACAGAGGGATTAAAGGGTATTTACCATTTTAATTTGTTGTTACTGTTACCCATTGCTATTGTCCTGTACGGCTCGATTACCAAGAAACCAACCATTCCAATTATGTTAGTTTCGGCACTGGTTGCCATGATCAATGCCAGCGTCATTCAGGGTTTCACTCTGCACGATATTGTAAAAAGCGCCGTAGACGGATTTAACGTTTCAATGCTTGCCGATAAAGATGTTAATCCCCTACTGGGTAATTTGCTTAACCGTGGTGGCATGAACTCGATGATGAGTACGCTGCTGATTTGTTTCTGCGCCCTTTCATTTGCGGGAACATTGGCTCTGAGCGGTGCTTTAGAAGTCATTGTCCACAACCTACTTAAACTAGTTCATTCCACAGGAACCATGATTCTTGCGACTATTGCCTGTGGTTTAACAATGATTAGCGTGACCTGTAATGGTCAGATCTCAATCCTGATTCCGATTGAAATGCTACGAAGCGCTTATATTGAGCGTGGGCTACACCCAAAAAATCTGGCAAGGACAGTAGAAGACTCTGCCACCATATTCGAGCCGATTCTGCCCTGGACTGCGGCGGGAGCCTACATGGCAGGTACGCTTGGTGTTGCAACATTAAGCTATCTTCCGTGGGCGATTCTCTGCTGGAGTGGCATTTTCTTTGCGACGTTATGGGGTTTCACTGGTTTTGGCATTGCTCGCTTATCCAAAGAAAAGCAGCAACAGCTCATGATAGAAGCAGCAAATGAAAGCAAGTAGTACCAGCCTGATTAAGATATTTGCCAATAATTAACTACGTCTACACGCCGCAGCCCGATTGCGGCGTGTTGTCTTTTACTCTCGCTTCAGCCGTTTGGAATTACACAGCCACAGGGTGATCACCAGCAGCAGGATCGCTGCAGAATAGATCAGCACATCCATCGGCGCTTTATGATCGACAATGATCAACCGCACAATCGCGGTGATCCCGATATAGACAAAGTAGCGCAACGGAAAGTGAAACCCTGACTGAAAGTACTTCACAATCAACGCGATAAATTCAAAGTAGAGGAAGTAAACCACCAGCCCTTCCACCAACTCATACTTGCTGGTTTGTTCCGGGGCGAACAGCACGTCCGCCAGATGCAGCGTTTCTTTCCCGAGGAATACAACCAGGATCAGGCCCAGACTCAGCAGTCCCAGATTCAACACGGTCTGTAAAATAGTGGAGATAAACTCCACGCGCGGACGAGATAGCGACGTCATAGCAGCACCTCTTACTCAGTGGCGAGGTTCCTGTATAACGCAAAAATGTGACAGAGATCTACATTTTTTGTTTATATTTTGTGCAAGAAAGGTCAACGGAGAATGATGAATGCCACAATACATTTCACAGGATGAATTATGCAGCTAAGACAATCCGCTGTCCGCAACGTTACCTGCGGTGAGAACGTGGTGATTTATGAACCCGCCAATCTCTACGATTGCATATTGGGTGACAACGTTTTTGTCGGACCATTCGTTGAAATCCAGGGCAACACGCAGATTGGCGCAGACAGCAAAATTCAGTCGCACACCTTCATCTGCGAATATGTCACCCTCGGCGCCCGCTGTTTTATCGGGCATGGCGTGATGTTCGCCAACGATATGTTCCGCGAAGGAAAACCCAACGCCGACCGCAACAGTTGGGGAAGAATTACGATTGGCAACGATGTTTCGATCGGCAGCGGGGCGACCATTCTGGCGGTCACTGTCTGCGATGGCGCGGTCATCGGCGCAGGAAGCGTAGTGACCAAATCGATCACCGAGAAAGGCGTGTACGCGGGAAATCCAGCAAAATTATTGCGTCGCCTGTAACTTCCCTGATGATGGCGTAAATACCTTATCCGGCCTGCAATACAGGCACTTTGTAGGCCGGATAAGCGTAGCGCCATCCGGCTGGCAAACGGCTCGATTACCGAAAATTCACGCTGCGATCGCTGGTCATATCGTACAGACCAAACTTACGCCCAAGCTGCTGACCGCCATCACGCGTTAACGGCGTCCAGCCAATCGCCGCACGGCTGCGGGTCGGGCCAGACGAGAACAGATCCAGCGGCACGGAAACGTACACCCCTTTAGTAAAATCACCCTCGCCATACTCATCCGGCGAGGCGTTAGTGATAGTCGCATAACCACCCACCACGACACCGCTGTCGAAGCGTTTGGCGATCTCCAACGTTCCGCCCTTATCCCCGGCCAGATACTGACCCACGCTGGCTTTCACCAGCACATCCTGGGCGAAAGAAGGATTCCAGTACGCGGTCAAATGCCCGGTCTTAACGCTGTAGTCGGTGAATTTCATCATGTCCTGCGCGCTACGCCAGTCACGCTGTTTCACGTAGTTGGCATCAACACCAAACGCCCAGTTGCTGTCCAGCGGACGATACAGCACTTCTGCCCCCGCGCCGCCGTACATGGTCTCCAGATAGCCGCCGTACACCTGTCCGTAAAAGCCGTTGCCGAGTGACTGGAAGTAGTTGGCCTGCAGGTTATTCACGTAAACATCGTTTTGCACGTAGTCACGTACATGGGTACGCACACGCGGCAAATGCGAATCCTGCGGCGGGTTGGTGTAGTTAAACTTGTCATAGTTATTGGCGAGATTGGCGAACAAACTCCCGGTGGTCAGCAGATGATCGGTCACCCACCAATCCGCCGTACCCATCACGCCCAACTGATACATATAGAAGTTTTCCGGGCCGCCCACCGACTGGTTTAACACCGGATCGATATGGAAATCGAAGCGCGACTTATCGATATACCAGCCCTGCTCGGTCGTTTTCGGCACCACCGGCTCCACGCGTTTTTGCGCCAGTTGAGTCTCATGGCCCAACGGCTCGCCTTCCAGATGGCGCTTGAAGCTGGAAACCTCTGTTTCGGTCGTCACCTGCGGCAAGTTAAGGCGATTTTCCGTAATACGGATCGTGCGGATCCCGTCAGGAAGATCGTTCATCACGATCCGGTTGGCACGCTCGATCCCCTCGCGTGAATCACGGTATTTCACCTGTTCGCCTGTTACATACAGCGTATCGCCCTGCACCTGGATTTTAGGATCAGCCAGCCCGGCATTGTATTTCAGCAGCGTTAGCTGATTCGCCACCACCGAATGTTGCAGGATGGCATCCTGCGGCTGCGGCTGATACTTCGGACGGGCGTTATCGTTATAGTTTGGTCGCAAATCGTTGAAGTTAGTCCGCAGCGTGAACCCAAACATAAAGGTGTTCCCGCGCTCATAGCTGAGGTTAACGTCGGCCCAATCGGTGACGCGATAAATAGCGCCGACGTTAAACTTGCTCTTCTGATCCAGCTTGCCCGCGAAATCCTGCTGGTAATTATTACCCTCATACTCCAGTTTCAGACGCAGCGGCTGCCAGGGTGTCTGATATTCCACGCCGCCAAACAGCGATGCCGGGCCGTGGAACATCTGGCTGCCGTCAATGGAACCCGCCTGCTTGTAGCTGTTATCGCGATGACAGAATTTATCGCTGTATGAGCAAAACGGATTGCTGACGTTGCCGCTGGTCCCGAGGTATCCCCAGCCAAGACCGAGTGAGAAATCAAACGGTCCCCAGGCTTTGTTCGCCACAATATACTCCGCATCGAACAGGCCCGTTCCGCCAATATCGCGCGCACCTACCGCCACCTGCGGCATCCAGTAGCTCTCTTCCCACAGACGTAGTTTGAGATCAAAAGCTTTATCCTTGTATGTCTGATCGCCAGAAAACGACTCCACGCTACTGTATTGTTTGGTACGCACATCGGTATAGCGCAGCGTGGTTTCCAGCCACGGGAAGAGCTGCACCGACGCAGAGTAATAGCGGTACTGAGCGTTATCGCGGTAGTTAAGGCTCATTTCGCCCTCACGCGCCATGCGTGCGGTTGGGGTTTGCAGCAGCCCCACGCCGCCAAAATCGGACTGGGAAGGACCAATCGGCGCAGGATACGTTTCACCGTGACAGGCCGCACTGATACCCAGCGCCAACAGGCTGAGCAGATAAGTTTTTCTCATTATTCGGGTATCCGCTGGGTCAGGGTGCGAAGAATGTCGGCATTGATTTCATCCGGGGTGCTGCTCCAGACAGAGTCCGACAACCCGACAAAAATGATGCTGCCGGGCATCGGCTCAATGTGACGTTTGTTCCAGTAGGCGATCGGTACTTTTTGTGTGCGTCCGTTGGGATAGACAACCCAGGCGTAGCTACGATCCGCGCCGCTGAGCCGATGCTGCCCATCGAGATAGCTGGCAACATCACGTCCGGGTATAAAAGGCTGTTTACCCGGGTGGCTTAGCAGGCCAAACAGCGTGATATCCGTGGGCTGCGGTCCGACCCACAGTGTGTAATTGCCCTGCAACGGCGGGTTGCCTGGCTCACTGGTACGCACTACATCTGGGTCGAGATTAATCGTCTGTCTACCGGTCACCTTCAGCGCCTGAATTTGCTGGCGTAATGCGTTGATAGCGCCAGCATCATCACCGCTTGCTTCAGCACTCAACGCCGCCAGACGAGCCAGTAATGCCTGCTGCTGACGTTGTGCCTCAGTTGTTGCCCGCTCTTCGCTGATAACCGCACCTGGCCACCAGCTATTGCTCAACCGCGGCTGTCCAACCAGGTCGAGCAGATGCTCAGCCCCGGTCAGCGTTTTTGCTTCTGTGCTACCTGCCGTAATCACTTTTACGCTGCCCGCAGCAAAAACAGATGCCGCGCACAGGCTGAATGTCAGCGCAGTAATCATTTGTTTCATCATGGTTTTGCCGCCTTAATCAGCGTGGTTTTCACCGGGAAGAAACCTGCGCCAAGATACTGTTCCGACTGGCGAATCTGCCCTTCACTGTCGATCCAGTAGCGGTTATGCCAGCGCGTTTGATCGGTGGTGACCTCTTCATCAAGGATCCGTACCGGCGTGTTATCGCTGCCGACTTTGATGGTGTCTGCGCCATCCCATGTGAAAACCGAGCGCGCGGTGACATAGCGTACCTGCTGATGTTCAGTCCAGCCCATCGTGCGGGTCCACGTTGCGCCGTCGACTATCTGATTTGGCTTGATGAGCGGGTCTGCCGCCAGATTATTCACCTCGATTAGGTTGTCCCCGCCAAGGTGCGTTTTCACAATGCGCCCATGCTGCGTGACGAGAATAGCCCGATCCTGAGTCACCCATTTCTGCTGTCCGTTTTCTGCAAATGCGAGTACCACAAACAGTTGGGGACCGCCGTTGAGCTGCATGTACTGGCTGGCGTAAGGCATGTTTTGAATTTCATCGTCCGTCATCTGTACGCCGGGAGTACCAAACACGCTATCCCACAGCGAATGACCCAGCCCTTCGGTAGTGGCTGAGCACGCCTGCAGCAGCAGGCAAACCATTATGATCGCTGGTCGCTTCACGACGTTTCTCCGCATTATTGCCGGGTGGCGCGACGCTTACCCGGCCTACAAATCCCACAGACTTTTGGCAATTCCAAAATAACCACACCGAAGTGTGGTTAGAATTAAACGTACCTTTATTACTGGGTACTGGTGGTTGTGGTAGTTGTGGTTCCGGTATTAGAACCATCGCCGCCGCCGGTCGCCGCCAGGGCAACCCCCACCGCAGAACTTACGGTGCTCACGCTGGTTGCGGAGGAACTTCCTGCCGAAACCGACGCAGCAGCCGACCCTGCAGCCTCACCCACCTGAACGGGGGCGGCATAGACAGAGGTCGCCGCAAGCGCAGATATAGCCCAAAGGCCATACAGAACTTTTTTCATCACAAATTCCCTTCATTGTATGAATGGAGATTTACCCAAAAGAATTTCGGGCGAGATCGAGTATACACAAGCGAAGTATGCAAATTAGGTCGAGAGGGAATTTAGGACAATTAGATAACGAGAGAAAAAATGATTAACAGCAAATAATAAAAAACAAATTAATTCAAATAGTTAAAATATAATAGTAAAAACACAATATCCGGTAAATCTGAAAATATCAGAAACAGGGTAACGTTGAATAAATTATTTTAGGATTAAGCTCAATTAAAGGGTGAAGTAAAAACGTAGATATCCTGGAGTAATCTTATAAAAAAGCCGATATTAATATCGGCTTTTTTATTTCATTAATGCCGGATGGCGGCGAAACGCCTTATCCGGCCTACAGGATATGTGCCTGTAGGCCGGATAAGCGCAGCGCCATCAGGCGCGCCAGGCTTTGTAACGGTTAATCAACCCATTAGTAGAAACATCATGGGAAGAAACAGTTTTATCATCGTTCAGCTCTGGCAGAATGCGGTTCGCCAGCTGTTTGCCCAGCTCAACGCCCCACTGGTCAAAGGTGAAGATGTTCAGGATCGCGCCCTGAGTGAAGATTTTGTGTTCGTACAGCGCAATCAGCGCACCCAGGCTGAACGGCGTGATTTCGCGCAGCAGGATGGAGTTCGTTGGACGGTTACCTTCGAACACTTTGAACGGCACAACGTGCTCAAGCGTAGCCGGATCTTTACCCTGGTCGCGATATTCCTGCTCAACCACTTCACGAGATTTACCAAAAGCCAGCGCTTCGGTTTGCGCGAAGAAGTTAGACAGCAGTTTCGGATGGTGATCCGACAGCGGGTTGTGGGTGATTGCCGGCGCGATGAAATCGCACGGCACCATTTTGGTACCCTGGTGGATCAACTGGTAGAACGCATGCTGGCCGTTAGTACCCGGCTCACCCCAGATGATTGGGCCGGTCTGGTAATCCACCGCATTGCCGTTACGGTCAACGTATTTACCGTTGGATTCCATGTTGCCCTGCTGGAAGTAGGCCGCGAAACGGTGCATATACTGGTCATACGGCAGAATCGCTTCGGTTTCGGCACCGAAGAAGTTGTTGTACCAGATACCGATCAGCGCCAGCAGCACCGGCAGGTTTTTCTCAGCCGGGGTGGTGGAGAAGTGTTTGTCCATCGCATGCGCGCCGGAGAGTAGCTCAACAAAGTTGTCGAAGCCTACGGACAGGATGATGGACAGACCGATTGCAGACCACAGGGAGTAACGACCGCCAACCCAGTCCCAGAACTCGAACATATTGGCAGTATCAATACCAAACTCGCCAACCGCTTTACCGTTAGTGGAAAGCGCTGCGAAGTGTTTGGCTACGTGCTTGTTGTCGCCAGCGGTCGCCAGGAACCAGTCGCGCGCGCTGTGGGCGTTGGTCATGGTTTCCTGGGTGGTGAAGGTTTTGGAAGCGACCAGGAACAGCGTGGTTTCCGGGTTCACTTTTTTCAGCACTTCGGCAATGTGCGTACCATCGACGTTAGACACAAAGTGCATGTTCAGGTGATTTTTATACGGACGCAGCGCTTCGGTCACCATGAACGGGCCAAGGTCAGAACCGCCGATACCGATATTTACTACATCAGTGATGGCTTTGCCGGTATAGCCTTTCCAGCTCCCGGAGATGATCGCTTCAGAGAAAGATTTCATCTTCTCCAGTACCGCATTCACTTCCGGCATCACATCTTTGCCGTCAACGATGATCGGCGTATTGCTACGGTTACGCAGCGCCACGTGCAGCACGGCACGGTCTTCAGTACGGTTGATTTTCTCACCGGAGAACATGGACTTGATGGCACCCGCCAAATCGGTTTCTTTCGCCAGATCCTGCAGTTTAGCCAGCGTCTCTTCAGTGATGCGGTTTTTGGAGAAATCCACCAGCATCAGATCGTCAAACGTCGCGGAAAACTTAGTGAAACGATCGCTATCTTTCGCGAAAAGATCCGCGATAGTAACGTCTTTCATTTCTTCAAAGTGTTTTTGTAGTGCCTGCCAGGCTGAGGTCTGCGTTGGATTGATGTTTTTCATTAGCAATACTCTTCTGATTTTGAGAATTGTGACTGAGATCGATTGTAACGCCAGTCACAGAAAAGTGTGATTGTTTTAATGCCATTGCCAGGGCATCCGCCAAACGTGGCTAAAAAGTATAGCGGTTATCAGCGTTGTTATTAGTACCGTTACTCAACGCAGTTGCAGCATGAAAAATCCGCATAATCCCAGCGTTGACAGTGCAAGCTACACATTTTATTTATAAATACGGTATTTGCATTTGCGCCTGCACCGGTTTTCGTTCTGCCTTATGTGCCATGGTCGCTCTATTCATTCCCTGACACGAGGTAGTTATGACTGATGTAGTTGTCTCCAAGTTTGGTGGTACCAGCGTGGCGGATTTTGATGCCATGAATCGCAGCGCTGATGTAGTGCTTTCTGATGCTAACGTCCGTGTGGTGGTACTTTCCGCTTCTGCGGGAATCACCAACCTGCTGGTCGCACTGGCTGAAGGGCTGGAGCCAACCGCGCGCTTCGAAAAACTCGATGCCATTCGTCAAATTCAGTTCAATATTCTGGAACGCCTGCGTTATCCAAACGTGATCCGTGAAGAGATCGAACGTCTGCTGGAAAACATCACCACACTGGCAGAAGCGGCGTCACTGGCGACCTCAACCGCGCTGACCGACGAACTGGTCAGCCACGGTGAACTGATGTCTACCCTGCTGTTCGTCGAGATCCTGCGTGAACGCAACGTGCAAGCGCAGTGGTTTGACGTGCGTAAAGTGATGCGCACTAACGATCGTTTTGGTCGTGCAGAACCCGACGTCACGGCGCTGGCTGAACTGGCAACGCTCCAGTTGGCCCCGCGTCTGAGCGAAGGTCTGGTGATTACTCAGGGCTTTATCGGCAGTGAAGGCAAGGGCCGCACCACCACGCTGGGACGTGGCGGCAGCGATTATACCGCCGCCTTACTGGCAGAAGCCCTACACGCAACGCGCGTTGATATCTGGACCGACGTTCCCGGCATTTACACGACCGATCCGCGCGTGGTTCCGGCTGCGCAGCGTATTGATGAAATCGCCTTTGAAGAGGCCGCGGAAATGGCGACCTTTGGCGCGAAAGTACTGCATCCGGCAACCCTGTTGCCAGCCGTACGTAGCGATATTCCGGTGTTTGTGGGCTCCAGTAAGGATCCAAAAGCAGGCGGTACGCTGGTATGTAATAAAACCGCGAATCCACCGCTGTTCCGGGCGCTGGCATTACGCCGTAAGCAGACGCTGCTGACACTGCATAGCCTGAATATGCTGCACTCTCGCGGCTTTTTAGCGGAAGTTTTCGGCATCCTGGCGCGCCACAATATCTCGGTCGATTTAATTACCACATCCGAAGTCAGCGTCGCGCTGACGCTGGATACCACCGGTTCAACGTCCACCGGCGATACACTGTTAACACAGTCTCTGCTGATGGAACTGTCTGCCCTGTGTCGGGTTGAAGTGGAAGAAGGCCTGGCGCTGGTGGCGTTGATTGGCAATGACCTGTCCAAAGCCTGTGGCGTGGGTAAAGAGGTGTTCGGCGTACTGGAGCCGTTCAACATTCGAATGATTTGCTACGGCGCGTCCAGCCATAACCTGTGCTTCCTGGTACCCGGTACTGAAGCGGAGCAGGTTGTACAGAAGCTACACCATAACTTGTTTGAATAAATAGACGTCAGCGCCCGATGGTTCTTAGGCCATCGGGCATTTTCACCGCATCACCGTTTCATATAACAATCTGTCCAGCTCCCTGACATCGCCTTCCCGGCAATCCGGTAACGCCGGTGGAATCTCTCCTCTTTCCAGCTCGGCGCGGATAAACGCATGCAACAGTGGACGGCGCGGGCCGTATTCCGCTTCACCCGCACACTGCTTGCGCTCCAACAGCTCATCAATTTCATGACGCAATGGCGCATCCAGTTCACTTCCCGCCAGCAGCTCGGCAAAACGCATCGGCGGTACGCCCTTGCCTGCTTCCACCCAACGCACCGCCAACAGGGGTCGCAGAACGTAGAAGTACTTCTTCAATCGCACGTCGTCACCCTGCAAATAACCACGGAAGTTTTTCCGCGCCATCGAGTAGTAGTGCCAGCGGGCACGTAGCGGAGAAAACCATTTGGGCACCAGCGCTTTCAGCGCCGAAACGGTCACGTCATCCTGCTGATAGACCACCGGCGAATCCAGCCACTCGATAAGCGTCGGGTTTGCGCCTTTGAGTAACCCCAGCGCCTTACGCCATTCCCAGCCGCACACGTCCAGCTCATCATCTATCGGCAGCTCGATAACATCGCGTGGCGCTTCGACCCGCATATACCATTCAGGGGGATGAACATAGAGAAATCGCACGTCGTAGTCGCTGTCCGGCGAGGCAAATCCCCAGCCACGGCTGCCGGATTCACAGGCATACAGCACCCTGACGCCATAGCGCTGCTCAACCTCTTTTAGCTGGCGCAATACCCTTTCACGCATTGCGCCGTCCACTGTGTTGTCGCTCATTATTCTTATCCTTTTATGTTCACAAGGCCGTGCAGCACCTGGTCCAGGCCCCCGAACACCGAGATTTTATCGATGCGCTCAGCAACTCTTTCGAGGGTTTCCAGCTCTTTTAAGCGCAGTGCTACCGGGTTGTTTTCCATCACTTTTGCCGTATTTAACAGCGAGCGCGTGGCGGCAGTCTCTTCACGACGTCGGATCACGTTGGCCTGGGCGGATTTTTCCGCTTCAACCAGTTGCGACAAAATAGCCTTCATATCGCCGGGCAGGACAATATCCTTCACCCCCAGTGAAGCCACTTCGATACCAAACGACGTCATGCGGGCTTTCACCTGCGCGCTCACCACTTCATCGATCGCCTGCTTATCTTCCAGCAATTCGTCCAGCGTGCGCGTTCCCACCGCTTCACGCAGCGCAAACTGCAATTCCCGGTACAGGTGATCCAGCGGTTTAGTCAGTTGACCAAATGCCAGCAGCACATCGCGATAACGCCAGTTCGCCGCCAGGTTCAAACGCAGGTTGACCTTATCTTTGGTCAGGATCTCCTGACCGCCAACCTCCAGCACCTGCAAACGGGTATCCACCACTTCCGCTTCAATCAGATGGTTTACCTTCCAGTATGCTGTTAACCCCGGCAGCAACAGCGCCTGAGTTTCACCATCAATTTTCAGTACACCGACGTGCCACGCCGGGACCTGCACCGTTAAGATAGCTTCGCGACCTTTCACCGCACCGCTGCGACGTGGCTGTAACACCGCGTTCATCACGTCATCAGGAACCAAAACCTGACGTGTATCCATCCGTACCAGCTTCAGCGCTTCATCGGCCTGCCAGTACAGACGGCGCGTTGCCGGTGGCAAAATTTCCTGCAAGACGCCGTTCACATACAGCGCACCTGCTTCAGTATCGGTTAAATCAGCTACCACACAGTACTGCTCCACCCATGTAGGCTGGAAGCGACGTAAATACTCCGCGAGCGCTTCCGGAATTTCGCTGCCATCGGTATTGATTACCAGAACGTCCGGAGTGTTAAACCATGGCAAACGGTGTTCACCTGCATCCAGTACCTGATAGTAATCACCCTGTCGGGATAACAGGCCAAGCTGGCCTTTACGAATAGTGATTTTTTTCATCATTTTTTATTCCTTATTGTGAGTCAGGCGCGGGTGCAGGGGCGAAGCGACAGGGGAATTCCTTTTTGCCTGTCACACGGCATCATTACCGGCAGCCTGTTCTGGAGCGTGCTAACTGCGCATCACTCCGCTTTATTTCTATGATTAACAACCAGTTTTCATTCGGGGATGAAATTGGGAATCGAACCCACTGTGTGTCATCGGCTGACGGAACACTCCCGGAAAACAGCCTGTGCCGTTCCTGACGTGCCGGCGGGGTTTAACCCCCTGCGCTTTCAGCGTGATTAACGCAAGTGTTATTGCCAGAAGCGTGCCAGGAATTAAAACAGGCATATTAAATTTTTAATTAATTGATTTTTATGATTTTAATTATTAACACCAATAATGGCGGTTGTCTCGACGGGTTAATTTTTTTATCTTTTATTCTCTTATTTATCTTTTTGGATAAACCATGAAAAAACGACGGGTAGTGATTGGCGTACTGGGTACGGTGCTCGATAAGCGCGGCAAGCGGGCCAATCGGTTTAAGAAGTGGCGACCCACGGTTGGGCTATGCCAACAACCCGATTTCCCTGTCTACAGGCTGGAACTCCTCCACCAACCACGCGATGAGAGCATGGCGCAAAGGTTGATTGAAGACGTCGCGCTGCTTTCGCCGCACACCCAGGTTCGCCCGCATGCCGTCACCATTAACGATCCGTGGGACTTTGAAGAGGTCTACGCCGCGTTTCTCGACTTTGCCACGCATTATGAATTTGATACGGAAAACGAAGAGTATCTGGTGCACATCACCACCGGCACTCACGTGGCACAAATCTGCTGGTTTTTGCTGACAGAAGCGCGCTACCTGCCCGCCAGCCTGCTGCAAACCGGCCCCGCGCCACGCGGTTCATCAGATGAGGCCATCGCCGCTGGCGTCTGCTCGGTTATCGATCTCGATTTAAGCCGCTACGCCACGCTCACCAGTCGTTTTCAGCGCGAACAGCAGCAGTCGGTCTCTTTTCTGAAAGCCGGGATTGATACGCACAACGCCACCTTCAATAAACTGATCGATCGCATTGAGCGGGTCGCTCTGCGTTCGACCGACCCGATCCTGCTCACCGGCCCTACCGGCGCGGGTAAATCCTTCCTGGCGAAACGTATTTTTCAGCTACGCCAGTCGCGGCATCTGGTGGCGGGAAAACTGGTGGCGGTTAACTGCGCGACCTTGCGCGGCGATAATGCAATGTCCACGCTGTTCGGTCATGTGAAAGGGGCGTTTACCGGTGCGCTCACGGCGCGTAGCGGATTACTGCGAGAGGCCGATGGCGGCGTGCTGTTTCTCGATGAGATAGCCGAATTAGGGCTGGACGAGCAGGCCATGCTACTCAAAGCAATTGAAGAAAAAACCTTTTTCCCGTTTGGGTCAGACAAAGAAGTACGCAGCGATTTTCAGCTGATTGCCGGCACCCATCGCGACATGCGGCAATGGGTCGCTGAAGGCCGTTTTCGCGAGGATCTCTACGCGCGTATCAACATGTGGTGCTTCGCCCTGCCCGGTCTGGCGCAGCGGCGGGAAGATATCGCGCCGAACGTCGAGTATGAGCTGCAACGTTTCTCCAACAGCAAACAGACGCAAATCCGTTTCGATAAAGAAGCCCGCGCTTCCTATCTGGCATTTGCCTGCTCCCCACAGGCGCAATGGCGCGGCAACTTTCGCGAACTCAGTTCATCCATCGCGCGCATGGCGACGCTTGCCGAACAAGGTCGCATCACCTTATCCCTTGTCGAAGAAGAGATTGCGCTGCTAAAGGAGAGTTGGCAGATAGCAACTCCGCAGCCTGAACTGAATATGGACATTGACCTGTTCGATCGCCGCCAGTTAGAAACGGTACTGGAAGTGTGCCGCCGCTGCGCGTCGCTGTCGGAAGCCGGACGCGAACTGTTTGCCGTCTCACGGCAGAAAAAAGCCAATCCTAACGATGCAGACCGCCTGCGCAAATATCTCGCTCGTTTCGGGCTAAGCTGGGAAAGCGCTCGCAGCGATCAGATACAATGAAACAATATCTAGATCTAATATTACCCAATCTGAACTGTTACTGGTTTTCCTAACTTCACCAGCATCATGACCAGCGCATCAAGGGTAAATTTGTTGGTTTTCTGATTAACAACATCTGAAACACGGGGCCGGGAAATATTCAGTTTCACAGCAGCTTCCGCTTGTTTCAGATGGTTTTCATGAATCCATCCGGAAATTTCTTGCATCAACTGCTGCTTCAGGAGAATGAGTTGTTCTACCTCGCATTCAGCATCATGCTTTAGGCTCTTCGCTTCCGCTTCTGCAAATCCCAGTTCGGCAAAAATATTGACATCCGGAGAGGTTACATGGCGAACCTTATTATCAACGGTATTGTTCATTTCTGATTCCTGTCTTCTTACAAAGCCGTTCGATATCTAACTTTAGCAATGTGGTTATCGTGCTCAGAAGTACGTTTTGTCTTTTTATTGAAGCAATGCAATACATAGACCGCGTTAGCATAGCGAGCAATGTAGATGATTCGGTATACGCCAGATTCATACCTGAGCCTTACCTCCTCAACACCGCGACCTATCTCTGGCATCGGCTTCCAGTCAGCAGCTTCTAATCCCGCCTGTAAACGATGTGAAAACCAGCGGTTTTACGTATATCTTCAGGAAAGCTTCGTAAATCATCAAATGAACTGCCAATCCAGACAATGGGCTTTAAGGCTCGCCTTATTGAAAGCATAACACATCCTTGTATAAAATTTTATACAAACAATAAAATGTTGTAACCCACACGTTTTCCTGTCATTACGCTAAATCAGAATAGAAATTCCGTCACTTCAACAAGCTATATTTTGCGAGGCTCTTTCAGGATTAGTTTTATTCTGCACGAATTACCGTACACTGAGGATATCGGCTAACAGAGGGCACCCGTATGGCACTCCCCCGCATTACCCAAAAAGAGATGACCGAGCGCGAACAGCGTGAACTGAAAACGCTGCTCGACCGCGCGCGCATTGCGCATGGCCGGCTGCTGACCAACGCAGAGACCAACAGCATCAAGAAAGAGTACATCGATAAACTGATGGCCTTGCGCGAAGCGGAAGCGAAAAAAGCCCGCCAGTTAAAGAAAAAGCAGGCTTATAAACCGGATGCGGAAGCATCGTTTTCCTGGTCAGCGAATACGCCAACGCGCGGCAGACGTTAACGTCCTTTCTTCTTACGCCCCGGCGAGGTAAAGCGTTTACCGTTTGCTGCCGGGCGTGATTTCTCTTTCTCCGCAGATTTTTCGATTTTCACTACCGGGCGCTTGATGCCTGCGGTGGCGGCTTTTGGCTTCGCTTTCGCCTTCGGTTTAGCTTCTGATGATGAATTCTCAATCAGCTTGAACAGATCGATCAGTTCGTCATCCGTCAGGTCACGCCATTCACCCAATGGCAAGCCGGACAAACTCACGTTCATGATGCGTGTGCGCTCAAGCTTGGTAACTTCATAGCCAAAGTGTTCGCACATACGACGGATCTGACGGTTCAGCCCCTGAATCAGCGTGATGCGAAACACAAACGGCGCTTCTTTCTTCACCTTACATTTCTTGGTGACGGTACCGAGGATTGGCACACCAGCCCCCATACCACGGATAAAGTCATCAGTGACCGGCTTATCTACCGTCACCAGATACTCTTTTTCGTGATCGTTACCGGCACGCAGGATTTTATTCACCAGGTCGCCGTGGTTGGTCAGAAAGATTAGCCCCTGGGAATCTTTATCCAGACGGCCAATGGGGAACACGCGTTTGCTGTGATTCACGAAATCAACAATGTTGTCGCGTTCGCTGTCTTCGGTGGTGCTGACAATTCCTATCGGCTTGTTCAGCGCGATAAAAACCAGATCTTCCGCTTCACGCGGCTCAATCAACCGACCATTCACTTTTACGACGTCGCCAGGCATCACCTGATCGCCGATGGTGGCGCGTTTACCATTCAGGAAGACATTCCCTTGTTCGATAAAGCGATCCGCCTCGCGACGCGAGCAGATTCCGCTTTCACTGATGTATTTATTTAATCGGATGGATGAGTCGGGCAGCATAATTTCTCCTGTATACACTTCATCCTTCAAGCCGTCTCTGCGTTGGCTGCCCTCACTTACCCTGGTCACATAGTTATCTATGCTCCCAGGAATTCGTTCCCTTGCCGCCTTGATACAACTTGAATGCTTTTGTGTATTAAAAGCGAAATATACCCTACCTTGCGGACGATAAAAAATAATCGTGCTCGACTGCCCACGCGCTATTTGTGATCCGTCACACCTTTTGACACAAAAGTGTCAGCGATCCATCCCTGCAATTTTGTTGGGTGAAAACAAGCAGAATCAATACATTAGAGAGACAAGCACATCTGTGCCGACAGCACGCCATCACCACATCAAATGTGCAACACAATCGGTCATTACAGGGCACTGAAATAAGTGAAAATAGCTTTGAGATGGAGAACAGTTGGGGTTATATCAGATCAAGAAGACAATTTCGTGATTTGCACAAATGTGCAGGAGTCCAAAAATGGCGACGGAAAACAGCGATGATATCCGCCTAATCGTAAAGATAGCGCAGCTGTATTACGAACAGGATATGACACAAGCGCAAATCGCCCGCGAGCTGGGTATTTACCGCACCACGATCAGCCGTTTGCTAAAACGTGGACGCGAGCAGGGTATCGTCACCATCGCCATTAATTACGACTACAACGAAAATCTGTGGCTGGAACAGCAGCTAAAACAGAAATTTGGCCTGAAAGAAGCGGTGGTGGTCTCCTGCGACAGTGAACAGGAAGACGAACAACTCACCATGATGGGTGTGCACGGTGCACAGTTGCTGGAACGCTTACTGGAACCTGGGGACATTATCGGGTTCTCATGGGGCCGCGCGGTGCGGGGACTGGTGGAAGGGTTATCCCCTGCCAGCCAGTCGCGCCAGCTGATCTGCGTGCCGATTATCGGCGGACCGTCCGGCAAGCTTGAAAGCCGTTACCACGTCAATACGTTGACCTACGGCGCTGCGGCAAAGCTTAAAGGGGAATCACACCTGGCAGATTTCCCGGCACTGCTGGAAAACCCGCTGATCCGTAACGGGATCATGCAGTCACGACATTTTAAATCGATTTCCGCTTATTGGGATAATCTGGACATCGCGCTGGTTGGGATTGGATCTCCGGCAATACGTGATGGCGCCAACTGGCACGCTTTTTACGGCAGTGAAGAGAGTGATGACCTGCATGCTCGCCAGGTCGCCGGAGACATTTGCTCGCGCTTTTACGATATCAACGGTGCAACCGTAGAAACCAATATGAGTGAAAAGACGCTCTCCATCGAAACCAATAAATTAAAACAGACGCGTTATTCCATTGGCATTGCAATGGGTGAAGAAAAATACAGTGGGATATTAGGCGCATTACGTGGGAATTATATTAATTGTTTAGTCACCAACAGCCATACCGCTGAATTATTGTTGAAGTAAATAAATTCTAATTGGTCCTGCCATAATTAATTTTATGTGGGATCCCCTTATCTGAAATCGGGAGTTAATTATGCAAACGTGGTTAAACTTGCAGGGCAAAGTCATTATTGTTACCGGTGGTGCATCCGGTATTGGGCTGGCGATTGTTGAAGAGTTATTAGCGCAGGGCGCTAATGTGCAAATGGCGGATATTCACGGTGGTGACGGTAAATATGAAGGCCATAATGGATATCATTTCTGGCCGACAGATATTTCCAGCGCCGAAGAAGTTAATCATACCGTTACCGAAATTATCCACCGCTATGGGCGTATCGATGGTTTGGTGAATAACGCAGGCGTTAATTTTCCGCGGCTACTGGTCGATGAAAAAGCACCCGCCGGGCAATATGAACTCAACGAAGCCGCTTTTGAAAAAATGGTGAATATCAACCAAAAAGGTGTGTTCTTAATGTCGCAAGCAGCGGCACGCCAAATGGTAAAACAGCGTAATGGCGTGATTGTGAATGTCTCTTCAGAAAGCGGGCTGGAAGGTTCAGAGGGCCAAAGTTGCTATGCCGCCACCAAAGCCGCATTGAATAGCTTTACCCGTTCCTGGTCGAAAGAGTTGGGCAAACACGGCATTCGTGTGGTGGGCATTGCACCTGGCATTCTGGAAAAAACCGGACTGCGGACCCCCGAATATGAAGAAGCGCTGGCCTGGACTCGCAACATTACCGTCGAACAGCTGCGCGAGGGCTACACCAAGAACGCGATCCCAATTGGTCGCTCAGGGCGCTTAAGCGAAGTCGCTGATTTTGTTTGTTATCTTTTGTCTGAGCGCGCCAGTTACATAACCGGAGTAACCACTAACATTGCGGGCGGAAAAACGCGCGGCTAAGGAGGTTTTATGGTCAATGCAATCTTCTGTGCTCACGGCAAACTGGCCTGCGCCATGCTGGAATCGGTACAGATGGTCTACGGTGATGCCAACGTTGAAGCCGTGGCATTTGTCCCCGGAGAGAACGCCAGCGACATCGTGGAAAAGCTGAAAAAGTTAGTAAGTATTCACACTGGCGATGAATGGCTGATTGCCGTCGATTTGCAGTGTGGCAGTCCCTGGAATGCTGCCGCGACGCTGGCAATGCACAATCCGGCGATACGGGTCATTAGCGGGTTATCACTGCCGTTGGCGCTGGAGCTGGTAGACAACCAAAGCAGCATGAATGTGGATGAACTGTGCGAACACCTGACGACCATTGCTCAACAAACCTGTGTCGTCTGGAAACATCTGGAAACGGCCGAAGAGGATTTCTGATGAACATTACCCTTGCTCGTATTGATGACCGCCTGATCCACGGTCAGGTCACCACCGTCTGGTCGAAGGTGGCAAATGCCCAACGGATTATTATCTGTAATGACGACGTTTATAACGATGAAGTACGTCGTACATTATTACGTCAGGCCGCCCCGCCGGGAATGAAAGTGAACGTTGTTAATATCGAAAAGGCGGTCGCAGTTTACCATAATCCGCAATACCAGAACGAAACCGTTTTTTATCTATTTACCCGCCCGCAGGATGCATTAGCAATGGTAAAACAAGGGGTAAAAATCACCACATTAAATATTGGCGGCATGGCCTGGCGACCAGGTAAAAAACAATTAACCAAAGCCGTTTCTTTAGATAACGACGATATTCATGCGTTTCGTGAGTTAGATAAACTGGGTGTCGCGCTGGATTTACGCGTCGTCGCATCCGATCCATCTATTAATATTCTCGAAAAAATAGAAGAACAATCGTTCGCTGAATAAATAAAAATGCCTGTGTACTTATGCTTTAACAGGCAGGGATGATCACATTCACAAGGTGACATATTATGGAAATAAGTACCCTACAAATTATCGCCATATTCCTATTTTCCTGTATTGCCGGGATGGGCAGCGTGCTGGATGAGTTCCAGACCCACCGTCCGCTAATTGCTTGTACCGTTATCGGCCTGATCCTCGGTGATTTAAAAACCGGGATTATGCTCGGCGGCACGCTGGAGTTAATCGCTCTTGGCTGGATGAACGTCGGCGCAGCGCAGTCTCCCGATTCGGCGCTCGCCAGTATTATCTCTGCCATTCTGGTTATCGTCGGTCAGCAAAGCATTGCTACCGGTATCGCCATCGCCCTGCCGGTGGCGGCGGCAGGCCAGGTACTGACGGTATTCGCCCGTACCATTACCGTGGTGTTCCAGCACGCGGCGGATAAAGCCGCCGAAGACGCCCGTTTTCGTACCATCGACATGCTGCACGTTTCCGCTCTCGGTGTACAGGCGCTGCGCGTTGCCATTCCCGCATTAATCGTCTCGCTGTTTGTCAGCGCCGATATGGTCAGCAATATGCTCAACGCCATTCCGGAATTCGTCACCCGCGGATTGCAGATTGCCGGTGGCTTTATCGTGGTGGTCGGCTACGCCATGGTGCTGCGCATGATGGGTGTGAAGTACCTGATGCCCTTCTTCTTCCTCGGGTTTATCGCTGGGGGTTATCTCGATTTGAGCCTGCTGGCTTTCGGTGGGGTTGGCGTGATTATCGCGCTGGTCTACATCCAGTTGAACCCACAGTGGCGTAAGACTGAACCGCAGGCGCAAGCCCCCTCTTCTCAAGCTCTTGATCAGCTTGAAGACTAACGGAGCCCATCATGGAACAGAAAAAACTGACCAAATCCGACCTGTTTAGCATGTTTGTTCGCTCCAACCTGCAACAGGCGTCATTCAACTTTGAACGCATTCATGGGCTGGGCTTTTGCTACGACATGATCCCTGCCATCAAGCGCCTGTATCCGCTGAAAGAAGACCAGGTTGCAGCACTCAAACGGCACCTGGTGTTCTTCAATACCACACCTGCCGTTTGCGGCCCGGTGATTGGCGTGACAGCCGCGATGGAAGAAGCTCGCGCCAACGGTGCGGAAATTGACGACGGTGCCATCAACGGTATCAAAGTTGGGCTGATGGGTCCGCTGGCCGGCGTCGGCGATCCGCTAGTATGGGGAACGCTGCGCCCGATTACCGCCGCGCTCGGCGCATCGCTGGCGCTGTCCGGTAACATTCTCGGCCCACTATTGTTCTTCTTTATTTTCAATGCAGTACGTCTGGCAATGAAGTGGTACGGCTTACAGCTTGGCTTTCGTAAAGGGGTCAACATCGTCAGCGACATGGGCGGCAACCTGCTGCAGAAACTGACCGAAGGCGCATCGATTCTCGGCCTGTTTGTGATGGGAGTATTGGTCACCAAATGGACCAGCATCAACGTGCCGCTGGTGGTATCGCAAACGCCTGGCGCAGACGGCACCACCGTCACCATGACCGTGCAGAACATTCTCGACCAACTCTGCCCCGGCCTGCTGGCGTTGGGTCTGACACTGCTGATGGTGCGTCTGCTCAACAAGAAAATTAATCCGGTATGGCTAATATTCGCCCTGTTTGCGCTGGGAATTATCGGTAACGCACTGGGCTTCCTGTCCTGATTTTTTCGCTCCGGCAATGCCGGGGCAACTTCAACAAATAGTCCTCGAAAGAGGAAGAGGTGGTAACAATGCAAACAACAACAGCTTTACGTCTTTATGGTAAACGCGATCTGCGCCTGGAAACTTTCGACCTTCCTGAAATGCAGGACGATGAAATTCTGGCCTCAGTCGTAACCGACAGCCTGTGCCTTTCTTCCTGGAAAGAGGCTAACCAGGGCGAGAACCACAAAAAGGTGCCGGACGATGTGGCCACCAACCCGATCATCATCGGTCATGAGTTTTGCGGCGACATTATTGCCGTAGGCAAAAAATGGCAGCATAAGTTTCAGCCCGGCCAGCGCTATGTCATTCAGGCTAACCTGCAACTGCCGGATCGCCCGGACTGTCCCGGCTACTCCTTCCCGTGGGTGGGCGGTGAAGCCACGCACGTCATCATTCCTGATGAAGTCATGGAGCAGGACTGCCTGTTGGCCTACGAAGGTGAAACCTATTTTGAAGGTTCGCTGGTTGAGCCGCTATCCTGCGTGATTGGCGCATTCAACGCCAACTATCACCTGCAGGAAGGCTCTTATAACCATAAGATGGGCATTCGTCCGCAGGGACATACACTGATACTCGGCGGCACCGGTCCGATGGGACTACTGGCGATCGACTATGCACTGCATGGCCCGGTTAACCCGGCGCTGCTGGTGGTAACCGACACCAATAACGACAAGTTGAGCTACGCCCGCAAGCACTATCCATCAGAACCACAAACGTTGATCCATTATCTCCACGCCCAGGATGCGGCGTATGACACGCTGATGGCGCTGAGCGGCGGTCACGGATTCGACGACATCTTTGTGTTTGTGCCCAACGAACAGCTGGTTACGCTGGCCTCTTCCCTGCTGGCTGCCGATGGTTGCATGAACTTCTTTGCTGGTCCGCAGGATAAGCAATTTAGCGCGCCGATTAACTTCTACGACGTACACTACGCCTTCACCCATTATGTTGGGACGTCTGGCGGCAATACCGACGACATGCGCGCGGCGGTAAAACTGATCGAAGAGAAGAAGGTTCAGGCCGCAAAAGTGGTGACGCACATTCTGGGGCTGAATGCGGCAGGTGAAACCACGCTGGAACTGCCAACAGTCGGCGGCGGGAAAAAACTGGTTTACACCGGCAAAGCCTTACCATTAACCGCGCTCACCCAGATTGATGATCCAGCCTTGCGCGATATCCTGGAGCGTCATCAGGGGGTCTGGTCGCAGGAAGCCGAACAGTACATATTGTCTCACGCCGAGGAAATTTAACATGATTAACCGCGACACCCAGTTGTGCATGTCGCTTGCCGGTCGCCCTGGCAACTTTGGCACTCGCTTTCACAACTATCTGTATGAAAAATTAGGTTTAAATTTTATCTACAAAGCCTTTACCACGCAGGATATTGAGGCCGCAGTGAAAGGTGTTCGCGCACTCGGAATTCGCGGCTGTGCGGTCTCTATGCCGTTCAAAGAAAGCTGTATGCCGTTTCTGGATGCCATCGACCCTTCCGCAAAAGTGATTGATTCCGTCAACACCATCGTCAATGACAACGGTACGCTGACAGGATTTAACACCGACTACATTGCGGTAAAAAGCCTGATTGCCAGCCACCAGCTCAATAGCAGCGCACGTGTGATGATTCGCGGCAGCGGTGGAATGGGTAAAGCGGTTATCGCCGCGTTTCGCGATGCCGGTTTTCACGATGTGATCGTCGCCGCACGCAATCGCGAGAGCGGCCCGGCGCTGGCAAAACAGTACGGTTTCCAGTGGCAGCCCCAGTCGGAAGGGATTGCCTGCGATATTCTGGTCAACGTGACGCCCGTCGGCATGGCTGGCGGCAAAGAGAGTCATGAACTGGCCTACAGCGAAGCGATGGTCGCTGCCGCCAGCGTAGTGTTTGACGTCGTCGCCCTACCGCCGGAAACACCGGTGATTAAGCTGGCACAGCAGTTGGGTAAAAAGACCATCAGCGGTGCAGAGGTGATTGCCTTACAGGCCGTAGAGCAGTTCGCCATGTATACCGGCGTACGCCCGGATGACGCGCTAATCGCCGAAGCGGCAGAATTTGCGCGGGCGGGGTAACGAAGCAGGAACAGAGCGCCAGGGATGGGCGCTCTAATAGCCATTAATCAGAAAATCAATCGCATCTCGAAGTTCTGCCCTGTTTGCGGTCAGATCTCCCACAAAGTTACCCACATTCTTCACAGGTATGCCTGTCATCATGTACGTCATCACCACATAGGCTTGCCCACCAATGCTAACAACCGGGCAAATTTTAGCTGGCGGGACTTCGTTGGGAAACTGGCTTAGCGCTATAACGGGTGCGACCAGTACATGCTGCAAAACAGCGGCCACCGGATGCTGTAAGCTAATTAAAAACGGATAAACGCTTTTTCCACTGCCTGTATTCTCATAAGCGCAATACTGCTCCATCAGAATGTCCTTTGAAAATCACTGAACGAACCGTTTTCTTCCACCCATTGATTTAATGCTTCTATCGATTTTTTATTATCCCGCAACCATTCTTCGCGTTTGTTCTCGCGAAATTTTTCGATCAGGGCTTCGGTTAAAACCGCTGACAGATTGATTTTAAGCTTGCGCGCCTCTTCCAGTATCTCTGGAGCCAGAGAGACATTGACTGATTTTTTTACCTTAGACACAGTGCGCATGATAACCCCCATAGCAGTGCGCATGACATGCCTAAGATTAGCGTAATAAGCGAGCATTTCCTATTCCCCGACCAGCAAATCATCATGTCACACTAAGGTGGTTGCACAGGCCTGTCACGCCCCGAAGAAGATGTCTGCGAGGCGCTTTCCAGATTAGTTTAGGGAGTCGCTGACAAACAGCTGCTGGTCAGCTTTCGCTTCCAACTGCGCCAGCGCGGGAATCAACTGGCTGATATTTACCAGACTGTGTCCTAACTGGCATATGCTCTCATAGGCAAAATGTTCCTGACCTTCACCCGCCATGGTCAGCAGGCTTTCGCCCATAAAATTCAGCGTCTGGTACAACCCTGCCAGCGCCTCTTCACAGCCAAACGATAGCGCCAGATTTTCTTCGGTGGTGAGATGGCGACAATCAAGATGGCGGAACGCCTCGGCGAGTGGAAAATAAAGCAGGTCAGCTTGCGGTATGAGAGAAGAAGACGCAAAACAGGCGTTAGTGGTACTATTAGCATCAGCCATAGCATTACCTCGTATAATGTTGTGGTAAGACGCCCTGATCGTGTTCCCGCACTTTCGGGGCGTTGTCATTTTTGGTGTGTGAGAGTAATGTGTCATCACACATACTCACACTGCTCTTGTGTAATTAAGGTGTCAACACACATGAACGAAAGAAGAGGCAATCCCCCGTTTCAATTCCGTCTGGATCCGGAACTGCGCAAAGCGATGGAAGAAGCACAACGGCAGGATGGCGATGAATCGTTGGCAGCCTGGATTAAACGTGTGATCAGAAAAGAACTGAAGCAGAAAGGGATTGAAGTCTAGCGATCGGCATTATGTATCGTTTTCTGGAGGTCTGCTTAGAGCGAGGAGCGGACATTCCGGTAAAGTGCATTTTTTTAAATTCATTCTTCATAACATTTTTTTGACGTTGTCTAACCAGTCTGGAAGATGCTCTCTATACCAGTTTAGATAAATGGGAAATGCAGCCTTTTTCCGCTTTTGAAGTAGGGTAATCACTTCAGTGACAATCCAGGCTTTGGCTATAGCAATTTCTCTGGCCAGATCTATGATATTTTTATGGGAGGATAGCTTGCAATAGCGTTCTGAAAGGGCCATAAACATTTGTTTTTTCCCCATTCCCTTTATAAGGGGAGCTAGATCGATAGCAGGACTCCCTTTGCCAAATCTTTCCCAGTCAAAAAGAACTAAATCACCGTTTTCTCTCATTCCCCAGTTGCCTGCGTTGCTGTCGCCTGAAACCAGGCTTTGGTAGCCAAATAACTCATTACTACATTGCTGAAATCGTCGTAGCTGCTGTGCACTTTTTTCTGGTAACGCCAAAAGCACGAGAGAGTTTTCTAACGCTTTTTCTGTCCATGTATGAGTGTGATAAAGCCATTCAGAATGCGCAGGATAACGATGCAGGCGGCCCAGCATAGCTATGGCATAATCATTTGCCACATTGGCTTGTTCAACCGAATAAGGAATATACTCCATACTTAATTGGCGTAAGGCTGCATCAGCAGACAAGAGCTTAGGAGTTGCAACCTCTGCCTGATTAAGCTCTGTTGCCACGTATTTATAAAAGGCCCATTCAACTTCGCTGACAGGCCACTTCTCTATAACTATATGATCACAATCACTGGTATTCAGAGCCACTCTGGCAGTGCCCATTTTGGATAAATCCATGGCAGACATGCACTATCCCTTCAAAATTAGCGGATTGGTTGTTCTTGTTTATTAAGTGTAATGCAAATAGGTAGTGGTGCGGATGAAGTTATAAAGCACCATTCCTAATTTGCGCGTATGGCAACGTCCGCTTTTGGCACAAAGCAGCCCCCTCTCCCCTGTTATCGTTTCGCGTATCAACCGCAGCATCCTGGAAAATTACGCATTACTGCGATGTGCTTTCCTGTTTACGCCCACCAGCATTTTCTCTTATCTCCCAGTTTTTTATTCTCTACTTTCAACTTGTCAATTCACAATGTAGTTTATAAAATACATGGAACGTAATCATGGAAATTCTTCAGACCACGGTTTTCCAACGCTGGGAGCAGAATCTACGGGATCGCAGGGCCAAAACGCTCATTGCTGCACGACTTTTTCGACTGGCGAATGGTTTAGCTGGCGATGTTAAACCTGTAGGGGAAGGCGTCAGCTAAATACGCATTTCTTACGGTCCTGGTTACAGGATTTACTTTAAACAGCATGGCTGCCACATCATCATTTTGCTGTGTGGTGGCGATAAAGGCACACAAGCCAACGATATCACTCTTGCAAAAGTGCTCGCCCGTTCACTGGATTACCAGGAGACCTTCCGCCATGAATAAACTTACTCACTACGATCCCGCTGCTGCGCTGGTTGATGATGAAGAAATTGCTGTATTTATGGCCGATGCCCTCGAAACAGGCGATGCAACGTACATTGCAAAAGCGTTGGGCGTGGTGGCACGCGCTAAGGGAATGGCGAACATCGCGGCAGAAACGGGATTATCCCGCGAACAACTCTATCGCTCGTTTAGTGAGAAAGGAAACCCGACGCTGAAAACCACGCTGGCAGTGATGAAGGCGCTCGGTATTGGATTGACGGTTAAGGTTTGAAGTTGGATATCAGCCAAATTTCACTTTCAGCTTTCCTGACATATTGCCCTCTTTCCCGACAACAATCTCTACATCACGGCCCAGCCTCACCAGGCATTCGAGCATCTTTGCTTCACTGATACCGCGAAACTGGCCGCGTAGCAGATTGGAAAGTTTAGGCTGTGTCATTCCCAGTAACTGCGCGGCCTGCTGCTGCGTTAACCCTTTGCGTTGCAAAATCTCACCAATCACCATTGCCAGCTGCGCTTTCAACTGCATCTGTTCTGCGTCATACGCACCTAAATCGGCGTAAACATTACCGCTACTGGTTTCGACATCATGTGACATATCCACTCTCCTGCGCATGGCGCTGTGCAGCCTTGAGCCGCTGATAAATCAGGTCAATTTCAGGTTTCGGGGTTGCTTTCCCGGAAACGGACTTCTTCTGAAAAACATGGAGAACATAAACCGCATTTTTCAACTGGATGGTGTAAACCGCCCGCCAGGCGTTGCCGTGATAATCCTCAACGACTTCCAGAACCCCCGCTCCACCAAATCCTTTTAATGGTTTAGTCTGTGAATGCTGTTTACCCTGCTGCGCAAGCCAAAGAGCAAACCCAAACGTATCCCAAACGTGTTCTGGCATTGCAATCAGGTCTTTTCTGGCCTGCCCAACCCAGTAAAGTGGTTTCGTCATCCTTTCCTCTTGATTATATCCATTTAGGTATAAAACACCATTACCCACCAGAAGAATAAATCAACAATACCTCTTTCAGCCGAAATAAAACGCCAGTCTGCGAGGCGCTTTCCAGAACCTCACTTCCAACATCGTGAGCCATATCAGTAAGGCGTCAGGCTGATAGTGGTAGCATTAGCGCGGTTTGTAATTTTCTGATTACATGGAGAAATGATGGAACTGCTTTTATTGAGTAACTCGACGCTGCCGGGCAAAGGCTGGATGGAACATGCGCTGCCGCTGATCGCAGAGCAACTGAATGGTCGCCGTACGGCGGTGTTTATTCCGTTCGCCGGCGTGACGCAAACCTGGGATGAGTACACGGCGAAAACGGCAGCCATCTTTGCGCCAATGGGCGTCAACGTTACGGGTATTCATACCGTTGCCGATCCGATTGCAGCCATTGAAAACGCCGAGCTGGTGATTGTCGGCGGGGGTAACACCTTCCAGTTGCTGAAAGAGAGCCGCGAGCGCGGGCTGCTGGCGTCGATTGTGGATGTCGTTAAACGCGGTGCGCTGTACATCGGCTGGAGCGCGGGTTCCAACCTCGCCTGCCAGACCATCCGCACCACCAACGACATGCCGATTGTCGATCCCAAAGGTTTTGATGCGCTGGGTCTGTTCCCGCTGCAGATTAACCCACATTTCACCAACGCGCTGCCGGAAGGCCACAAAGGCGAAACGCGTGAACAGCGCATTCGCGAGCTGCTGGTGGTTGCCCCAGAGCTGACGGTGATTGGCTTGCCGGAAGGTAACTGGATCAAGGTGAGTAACGGTCAATCTGTGCTCGGCGGCCCGAACACCACGTACATCTTTAAAGCGGGTGAAGAGGCGGTTGCCGTTGAGGCGGGCCACTGTTTTTAATTGATTAATTGTCTGATGCCGGATGGCGGCATAAATGCCTTATCCGGCCTACCGCTTCACCTCACTCAATAATCATCCCGCTCATCGTCTTCATCCGGTTGTTCCAGCACGCTGTAGGCCACGGAGCAAAACAGCGAGTTCAGACGCTGCATATCGCCCAGCAGTGCCAGGTGCAGGGAACTGGTCTCGATGCTTTGCACGTTCTGCTGATGCAGACGGTCGACGTGTGCATGCGAATAACGACGGTTAAGAATGCGAAAGCGGTGCTTGCTGCGGCGCAGACGGCGGGCGCTGGTCACGTCGCCGGAGAAGAACACCGACATCGCCAGCTGCAGATTACTGAGCAGCAGATCGTAAAGCGCATCCAGCTCCTTCAGACCTTCCAGAGAAAATGCCCGACGCGCAGCCAGTGACTTATCCGCAATCTCGCTGCCCATACGTTCGACGATATCGGAAGCCTGCTCGAGGTTGAGCGACATTTCGATAATCTCCGCCCAGCGACGCGACTCCTCTTCCGCCAGTTCATCCTTTGGCATTCGTGCCAGGTAGAGCTTAATTGCCGTGTACAGCACGTTGATGTCGTCCGCCATCCTGCGCAGCTCTTTCTCTTCGCGCGGTTCGCCGTGCATCACCTTCTTCAGCCCTTCCATCATCTGTTCCATGGCGTCGCCAATACGCAGGGCTTCGCGGGCGGCATTCGCCAGCGCAAGTGTTGGCGTATCGAGCGCACTGACGTCCAGATGCTTGGGCTTCAGATGCGCATCCAGCTCCGGCTCATCGCGGATGATGCGTTTACAAAAACGCGCCATCGGTTCGGCGAACGGCACCATCGCCACGCAGCGCACCAGGTTGTAGAAGACGTGGAAGTAGATAACCAGTTCAGATTTCGGCAGCGGCAGTTCATCCATCAGATTGGCCAGCGGATGAACAAACGGCAGAATAATCAGGCTGCCCACCAGCTTAAACAGCAGGCTACCGAGCGCCACACGACGAGCGGCGGCATTCGCAGCACTGTTGTTGAGCATCGCCAACAGACCAGAGCCGAGGTTGGCACCAATCACCAGACACAACGCTACCGGGAACGAGATAATGCCCGCCGCGGTCAGCGTTGCCGTCAACAGTACCGCCGCCAGGCTGGAGTAACTGATAATCGCAAACATGGCGCCAATCAGCGCATCGAGCATGATATCGCCGGTGAGCGAGGCGAAAATAACCTGTACGCCATTAGCCTGAGTGATCGGCGTTACTGCCTGCACAATCAGCTCCAGCGCCAGTAAAATCAACCCCAGACCAATACCAACCCGCCCCAGTTGCCCCACGCGGGACTGCTTACGGCCGAGAAAGAAGATCACGCCGATAAAAATCAGCAGTGGCGACAGCCAGGAGAGATCGAAGGTCAGGATACGCGCCATCAGCGCGGTCCCCACGTCGGCACCAAGCACAATCACCAGTGCAGGGGTGAGCGCCACGAGATCTTGTGCAACAAACGAGGTCACCAGCATGGTGGTGGCGTTGCTACTTTGCACCAGCGCCGTCACGCCGATACCTGCACAAAAGGCGAGCGGCTTCTTTTCAACGCTACGGCTGAGCACGGTACGCAAGCGGGCGCCGAAGACGCGCATCACGCCGGTACGCACAATATGCGTACCCCAAACCAGCATCGCGACGGCAGAAAGCAGGTGTAACAGAGTTAACACGGAATCAGGTACTCCTTATCGTTATATGTTCCTGGGCTCGGCGCAGATAGCGTGCCTGATGGCGCTGCGCTTATCAGGCCTACAGAATGTCCCTTGTAGGCCGGATAAGGCGTTTACGCCGCCATCCGGCAAACAGCGCTCGCGAACCTTCTTTCAGTATAAGGGTTTAAACGTAATAAAGAGACAGGGCACTCATTGAGTGCCCTGTTTGTTGTAAATAAAGATGACAGTTTTGTGAATCAGTCAGCGTCGTAACCCAGATTAGGTGCTAACCAACGTTCGACTTCCGCCACGCTCATGCCTTTACGCAAGGCGTAATCTTCAACCTGATCGCGCTGAATTTGCGCCACGGCGTAGTACTTGCTGTCCGGATGACTGAAATACCAGCCGGAAACCGACGCACCTGGCCACATGGCGAAGGATTCGGTGAGCTTCATCCCGGTATGCGCCTCCACGTCCAGCAGTTCCCAAATGGTGGCTTTTTCGGTGTGTTCCGGACACGCCGGATAGCCCGGTGCCGGGCGAATCCCCTGGTAGTTTTCGCGGATCAGCTCCTCGTTACTGAGATTCTCATTCGCCGCATAGCCCCAGTAGACTTTACGTACGCGCTCATGCAGATATTCTGCGAACGCTTCCGCCAGACGGTCAGCGATCGCTTTCACCATGATCTTGTTGTAGTCGTCATGCTGGGCTTCGAAGACGTCCGCCAGCGCATCTTCTTCCAGACCACCAGTGACAGCAAAAGCACCGATGTAGTCCGCTTTACCGCTCAGTTTCGGCGCAACAAAATCAGACAAGCAGTAGTTGGCGAAACCGACTTTTTCCGTCTGCTGGCGCAGGTGATGACTCACGTTGATGACGTGCGTACGCGTCTCGTCACGGTAAATCTCGATGTCGTCACCCACGCGGTTGGCCGGGAATAAACCCACCACACCGCGCGGATTCAGCGTCTTCTCAGCGCTGAGTTTATCCAGCATGTCGTTGGCATCTTTGAACAGTCGCTTCGCCTCTTCGCCCACTACTTCATCTTCGAGGATGCGAGGATATTTCCCGGCCAACGACCAGGTCATAAAGAACGGCGTCCAGTCGATGTAGTTGCGCAGGGTTTCGATGCTGGCTTCCACTTCCTGTACGCCCAGACGGTGCGCCACCGGCGGGGTGTAGTTTTCCCAGTCAAAGGCCAGATCGTTGTCGCGGGCAGCCTGTAACGTTACGGGCGGAGTACGCGGTTTCTTACGCGCATGCTGGATACGCACGGTTTCATACTCTTTACGCGTACGGGCGACAAAGTCATCACGCTGGGTGTCAGAGAGCAGCGCAGCGACGACGCCAACGGTACGCGAGGCGTTCTGCACGTACACCGTCGGGCCGCTGTAGTTCTGCTCAATTTTCACCGCGGTGTGCGCTTTCGAGGTGGTGGCGCCGCCAATCAGCAGCGGAATAGTGAAGCCCTGACGCTCCATCTCTTTCGCCACGTTGACCATTTCGTCCAGCGATGGGGTAATCAGCCCGGAAAGGCCAATCAGATCGGCATTCACTTCACGCGCCGTTCTGAGGATTTTCTCCGCGGGCACCATCACGCCAAGATCGACGATTTCGTAGTTGTTACATTGCAGCACCACGCCGACGATATTTTTACCAATATCGTGCACATCGCCCTTCACGGTTGCGATGACCATTTTGCCGTTGCTGGAACCTTTCTCTTTGCTGGCCTCAATGTACGGTTCAAGGTACGCCACCGCCTGCTTCATCACGCGGGCGGATTTCACCACCTGCGGCAGGAACATTTTGCCCTCGCCGAACAGGTCGCCAACCACGTTCATGCCGTCCATCAGCGGTCCTTCAATAACCTCGATCGGGCGCGCGGCCTGCTGGCGAGCTTCTTCGGTATCCAGCTCAATAAACTCGGTTATGCCTTTCACCAGCGAGTATTCGAGGCGCTTTTTCACGTCCCAACTGCGCCACTCCGCCATCTGGGCATTCGCCGTGTCGTCGGTTTTACTGCCGCGATACTTCTCAGCAAGCTCCAGCAGTCGTTCGGTGCCATCGTCACGGCGGTTGAGGATCACGTCCTCAACTGCATCGCGCAGCTCGGCGGGCAGGTCGTCGTAAATTGCCAGTTGTCCGGCGTTGACGATCCCCATGTCCATACCGTTGCGAATGGCGTAGTAGAGGAATACTGCGTGAATGGCTTCACGTACTGGGTCGTTGCCACGGAACGAGAATGAAACGTTAGAAACGCCGCCGGAGATCAGCGCGTGCGGCAGTTCGCGTTTGATGTCTTCACAGGCCCCGATAAAGTCCTGCGCATAGTTGTTGTGTTCCTCAATGCCGGTCGCCACCGCAAAGATGTTCGGGTCAAAGATAATATCTTCCGGCGGGAAGCCCACCTCTTCGGTAAGAATCTTGTACGCCCGACGGCAGATCTCAATTTTACGCGCGCGGGTGTCGGCCTGGCCCTGCTCGTCAAAGGCCATCACCACCACTGCAGCACCGTAGCGACGCAGCAGCTTCGCGTGATGGATAAAGGTCTCAACCCCCTCTTTCATCGAGATGGAGTTAACGATGCCTTTACCCTGAATGCACTTCAGCCCTTTTTCGATTACTTCCCATTTCGAGGAGTCGATCATAATCGGCACGCGGGCGATATCCGGTTCACCGGCAATCAAGTTGAGGAAACGAACCATCGCCGCTTCGGCGTCGAGCATCCCCTCATCCATGTTGATATCGATGATCTGCGCGCCGCTTTCCACCTGCTGACGGGCAACATCCAGCGCTTCGCTGTATTTCTCTTCTTTGATCAGGCGTTTAAACTTCGCCGAACCGGTAACGTTGGTACGCTCGCCGACGTTCACAAACAGGCTGTCGTCGCCGATGTTCAGCGGCTCAAGGCCGGAAAGGCGGCAGGCAACCGGGATTTCCGGCAAGCGGCGTGGCGGCAGTCCGTCCACTGCGCGACTCATGGCGGCGATGTGTTCCGGCGTGGTGCCGCAGCAGCCGCCAACAATATTCAGGAAGCCTGCCTCGGCCCATTCGCGGATTTGCGCCGCCATGGTGTCGGCATCGAGATCGTACTCACCAAAGGCGTTCGGCAGCCCGGCGTTCGGGTGTGCGGTAACGTAGCATTCGGCAATACGCGACAGTTCCTGCACGTACTGGCGCAGTTCGTCCGGGCCTAAGGCACAGTTCAGACCAAAAGTCAGCGCATCGGCGTGGCGCAGGGAGTTGTAGAATGCTTCGGTGGTCTGGCCGGAGAGCGTACGCCCGGAAGCGTCGGTGATGGTGCCGGAGAGCATAATCGGCAGCTCAACGCCCAGCGCTTCGAATTCAGTTTTAACCGCGAAAATAGCGGCTTTGGCGTTGAGGGTATCGAAAACGGTTTCAATCAGGATCAGGTCACTGCCGCCTTCCACCAGCGCTTTGGTGGATTCGCGGTAGGCGGCCACCAGCTGATCAAAGGTAATATTACGATAAGCCGGGTCGTTGACGTCGGGCGAGATAGACGCCGTACGGTTGGTTGGGCCAAGCACGCCCGCGACGTAGCGCGGTTTGTCTGGCGTGCGCGCCGTCCATTCGTCTGCCGCCGCGCGCGCCAGTTTGGCTGCCGCAAAGTTGATTTCCGCCGACAGGGATTCCATCTGGTAATCCGCCATGGCGATAGTCGTGGAGTTAAAGGTGTTGGTTTCGATGATGTCCGCGCCCGCCTCGAAGTAGGCGTTGTGAATCGCGGCGATCACCTCCGGTTTGCTGAGCACCAACAGGTCGTTGTTGCCTTTCAGATCGCACGGCCATTCGGCAAAGCGTTCGCCGCGGAAATCCTCTTCGCTCAGACGATATCCCTGGATCATGGTGCCCATACCGCCGTCCAGCACCAGAATACGTTCATTTAACTGCTGACGTAATTGTTCTACTTTGCTGCTCACACTCGCTCCCGACAACGCTCAACCAGACCGAAAAAAACTCAACAGGCCATACTGGCACAAACCTGAGAGGCGGAAAAGAGAACAACGGCCAACATGAGACATGTTCAGCTTCACTCATCCGATCAGTACAGGAATTCTTGCATTATAATTGAATAAAACGAAAATGATTTCCACGATACAGAAAAGGAGTCTGCCATGGTTGCCCCCGTTCCCGCGAAACGCGGTAGAAAACCCGCCGCTACTACTGCGCCCGCAACCGGGCAGGTTCAGTCCCTGACGCGCGGCCTGAAGCTACTGGAGTGGATTGCGGAATCCAACGGCAGCGTGGCGCTGACCGAGCTGGCGCAGCAGGCCGGCCTGCCAAACTCCACGACTCACCGATTATTGACCACCATGCAGCAGCAGGGATTTGTTCGTCAGGTCGGTGAATTAGGGCATTGGGCCGTGGGTGCACATGCGTTTATCGTCGGCAGCAGCTTTTTGCAAAGCCGTAATCTGCTGGCGATTGTGCATCCAATCCTGCGCAAGCTGATGGAAGACTCCGGTGAGACGGTCAACCTCGCCGTGCTGGATCAAAGCGATCATCAGGCCATTATTATCGACCAGGTGCAGTGCACCCAACTGATGCGCATGTCCGCGCCTATCGGCGGCAAACTGCCGATGCACGCCTCCGGGGCGGGTAAGGCGTTTTTATCCCAACTGAGCGAAGAACAGGTGACAGGGCTGCTGCACCGCAAAGGACTACACGCTTATACCCACGCCACGCTGGTGTCGCCAGTGCATCTGAAAGAGGATTTGGCCCAGACGCGCAAGCGTGGCTATTCCTTTGATGATGAGGAACATGCGCTGGGTCTGCGCTGCGTGGCGTCGTGCATTTATGACGAGCACCGCGAGCCGTTCGCCGCGATTTCCATCTCCGGACCCATTTCGCGCATTACCGACGATCGCGTGACCGAGTTCGGCGCCATGGCGATCAAAGCGGCGAAAGAAGTGACGCTGGCGTACGGCGGATTTCGCTAAGATGGGGTTGCCGGGTTGCGGTTACGCCTTACCCGGCCTACGGTCGGTTTCATAACGCACGCTGAAACGCTGTTTGCGTCGGTAGGCGTAAACATCTTCCACATGCCCGTTTTTAATCCGCGTTTGCAAACCCCGCCAGTAGTCGGCGCTGAACAAGTCAGCGTGCATCTCTTCAAATAGCGGCCCGATACGCGGGTCGGCACATAGCCAGTGGCGAAACTCTTCCGGGAAGACATCTCCAGGCGATACGCTGTACCACGGCTCAGCGCTCATCTCATCTTCCGGGTAGCGTGGCGGCGGGATATGACGGAAATTAACCTCCGTCATGTAGCAGATTTCATCGTAGTCGTAGAACACCACGCGCCCGTGACGGGTGACGCCGAAGTTCTTAAACAGCATATCGCCGGGGAAAATATTGGCGGCGGCCAGCTGACGAATCGCGTTGCCGTACTCTTCAATGGCATCACGCAGTTGTTGACCTTCGACTTGCTCCAGCCAGATATTCAGCGGCACCATCCGTCGTTCGATATACAGATGGCGAATGACAATCTGATCGCCAAGATCGGTAATTTTTTCCGGGGCTTCCTGCAATAACAGCGCCATCAGCGCCGGATCGATTTGCCGTTTATCCAGCACAAAATTCTCGAACTCCTGGGTGTCAGCCATCCGCCCCACACGATCGTGCTCTTTGACCAGTTGATAACAGGCGCGGACGTGGGCGGCAGACATCTCTTTTTGCGGCGCAAATTTGTCTTTGATGATTTTAAACACCCGGTCAAAGCCCGGCAGGGTAAACACCAGCATCACCATACCGCGGATCCCCGGCGCTTCAATAAACTGCTCATCACAGTTGGCCAGATAGAGCAGATACTCCCGATAACTTTCCGTTTTTGCATGCTTCTGACAGCCAATCGCCATATACAATTCAGCGGTGGTTTTACCGGGCAGGATCTCGCGCAACCACTCCACCAGTGCCGCGGGCAGCGGGGCATACACCATAAAGTAGGAGCGGGCGAAGCCAAACACAATGCTCGCCTCCGCCGTCGTGGTCAGGCAGGTATCGACAAACAACTCACCTTCGTCTGTCCGGTGGATTGGCAGTAAAAACGGCAGCGTTCCAGAAGGGGTAATCAGCTTCCCGACCAGCCAGGCGGCCTTGTTACGATAAAACAGTTCATTCGCCACCTGTAAATGGCAGCCTGGCAATACATCCGTTCCCAGGGTTTCGGTCAGGTGTTCGATGATGTAGTGGATATCACGATGTTTATTCTGCCATGGAAGACGTAGGGGAAGATCGCTAAGGACGCGAGTTAGCAGCCACTCCCAGCCGGTATCAGGAAAAAAGTCTTTCGCCAACGGGCGTGGGATCGTGCGGAAACGACGCTCTGGCTGAGAACTGAAAATAAACAGCCGCTCGGGAGTCAGCGAGCGGTGGTCAAATAACCGACAGTAAACGGAGTTAAAAAAGCTCTCCGCAATCTCGAAGCGCGGGTAATCCGGCAGTAGCCGGGTGTAATGCTCTTTCACGCGAAGTAAAAAATCCGCGTCGGTACTTTTGCCGTCTGTAATGCAGCGCAACTGCTCCACCACCAGACCTACGTGATGATCGTAAAGGTGAATACGGCTTTTCATCGCCTGCTGAACCGCATGCCAGTCGGCATGTTCAAAACGCTGCTGCGCGCCGGAGGTGACTTCCAGAAAACGCCCGTACTGGGCGTCGAAACCTTGCAAAATCGTCTGAGCAATCAGTAATTCCAGGCCACGCGTCATCGACTTCTCCCATCCGGCACAACGTCATGCCGGATGGCGCGTTCGCTTATCCGGCCTACATCCCTTCGTAGGCCCGGTAAGCACAGCGCCACCGGGCATTAATCAAAACTGCGATTCTTCGGTCGAGCCGGTCAGCGCGGTCACCGAGGAAGCGCCGCCCTGAATGATAGTAGTTACTTTGTCGAAGTAGCCTGTACCCACTTCCTGCTGATGGGACACGAAGGTGTAACCGTCTTTAGCCGCCGCAAATTCTGGCTGCTGAACCTTCTCAACATAGTGGCGCATGCCTTCACCCTGCGCATAGGAGTGTGCGAGGTCGAACATGTTGAACCACATGCTGTGGATGCCCGCCAGGGTAATGAACTGGTATTTGTAACCCATATCCGACAGTTGCTGCTGGAAGCTGGCAATAGTTTTGTCGTCCAGGTTTTTCTGCCAGTTAAATGACGGCGAACAGTTGTAGGCCAGCAGTTTGCCGGGGAATTTCGCGTGAATCGCATCGGCAAAGCGCTTCGCCAGTTCGAGATCCGGCGTGGAGGTTTCACACCACACCAGATCCGCATAAGGTGCATAGGCCAGACCACGGCTGATCGCCTGCTCAATACCCGCATGCGTACGGTAGAACCCTTCGCTGGTACGTTCGCCGGTGATGAACTCGCTGTCGTATGGGTCGCAGTCAGACGTTATCAGATCGGCTGCGTCAGCATCAGTACGCGCAATAACCAGCGTCGGAACACCCATGACGTCGGCTGCCAGACGGGCGGCCACCAGTTTCTGGATAGCTTCCTGAGTCGGCACCAGAACTTTGCCGCCCATGTGACCACATTTTTTTACCGATGCGAGCTGATCTTCGAAGTGAACGGCCGCTGCACCAGCCTCAATCATCGATTTCATCAGTTCAAACGCGTTCAGTACGCCGCCAAAACCCGCTTCCGCATCGGCAACGATCGGCAGGAAGTAATCCACATAGCGCGGATCGTTCGGTTCAATACCGGTTGACCATTGGATCTGATCGGCGCGACGGAATGTGTTGTTGATCCGATCCACCACTGCCGGGACGGAGTTCGCCGGATACAGCGATTGGTCCGGGTACATGCTGGAGGCCAGGTTGGCATCTGCCGCCACCTGCCAGCCTGAAAGGTAGACCGCTTCAATACCGGCTTTCGCCTGCTGCAGCGCCTGACCGCCAGTCAGCGCGCCGAGGCTGTTGATATAACCTTTCTTCGATTCACCGTGCAGCAGACGCCACATTTTCGCCGCGCCAAGCTGAGCCAGCGTGCATTCCGGGTTGACCGAGCCACGTAATTTCACCACTTCCTCCGCGCTATATGGACGGGTGATGCCTTCCCAGCGCGGTTGAGTCCATTCTTTCTGTAATTCTTCGATTTGTTGAGTACGGGTTTTCATGTGCAGATGCTCCATATTGTTATGTGGTGGATTACGCCAGCAGGCGGTAGCCTGGCAGGGTCAAGAAATCGATCAATTCATCAGAGGTAGTGATTTGCTCCATCAGGCGCGCAGCATCGTCAAAACGCCCGCTGCTATAGCGGTGTTCGCCCAGCTCGTCCTGAATCACCAGCATCTCTTCGGCCAGCATCTGACGGAACAGCGGTTTGGTAACCGGCTTGCCGTTGCTGAGCGTCTTCTGGTGGTGGATCCACTGCCAGATGGAGGTACGGGAGATTTCGGCAGTGGCCGCATCTTCCATCAGACCGTAAATCGGTACGCAGCCGTTACCGGAGATCCACGCTTCGATGTACTGCACCGCAACACGAATGTTGGCGCGCATGCCTTCTTCAGTACGCTCACCTTCACAAGGCGCCAGCAGTTGTTCTGCGGTAATCGGCGCATCTTCTTCACGGGTCACGAACAGCTGATTTTTGTTTTCACCGAGCACGTCGTTGAACACCGCCATTGCGGTATCTGCCAGTCCCGGATGGGCAATCCATGTGCCGTCATGACCGTTATTGGCTTCCAGCGCTTTGTCCGCTTTTACCTTGGTCAGAACCTGGTTGTTACGTTCCGCATCTTTGCTGGGAATGAAAGCTGCCATGCCGCCCATCGCGAATGCGCCACGTTTATGACAGGTTTTAATCAGCAGACGCGAATAGGCGCTGAGGAATGGCTTATCCATCGTCACCACCTGACGGTCCGGCAGCACGCGATCCGGATGGTTCTTCAGCGTTTTGATATAGCTGAATATGTAGTCCCAGCGACCGCAGTTCAGACCGACAATATGGTCACGCAGGGCGTGCAGAATTTCGTCCATCTGGAAGACGGCCGGCAGCGTTTCAATCAGCAGAGTCGCTTTGATGGTGCCGCGTGGCAGATTAAAGCGATCTTCTGCATAGCTGAACACTTCGCTCCACCATGCTGCTTCTTGCCAGGCCTGCGTTTTTGGCAGGTAGAAGTAAGGGCCGCTGCCTTTTGCCAGCAACGTTTTGTAATTGTGGAAGAAATAGAGGGCAAAATCGAACAGGCTGCCCGGGATGGATTCGCCACGCCAGGTGACGTGTTTTTCCGGCAGATGCAGACCACGAACGCGGCATACCAACAGAGCCGGATTAGGTTTGAGCTGGTAAATTTTGCCCGCTTCGTTGGTATAGCTAATGGTGCCATTGACCGCATCACGCAGGTTTATCTGCCCGTCGATAACTTTGTTCCACTCAGGAGCCAGCGAATCTTCAAAATCAGCCATAAAGACTTTGACGTTCGCGTTCAGCGCGTTGATAACCATCTTGCGCTCAACAGGCCCAGTTATCTCTACGCGGCGATCCAGTAAATCATCAGGAATTCCGCGAATTTTCCAGTCACCTTCTCTAATGGAAGCCGTTTCCGAAATAAAATCAGGCAACTTACCGTCATCAATATCCTGCTGCTGCTGGATACGTGCAGCCAGAAGTTTATTGCGTTTTGGCGTAAATCTTGTCACCAGTTCAGTCAGAAACTCTACTGCTTCAGCGGTCAGAATTTGTTGCTCCTGTTCGCCACGCGGCCTGGTGAAGACCAGTTCATCGGTTGTCGTTGCCTGTTGATTCATTGCGTAGTTCCTCGTCATTGATCCAAACACATCCCCAATGCGAACGAAGGATCGTTGTGCGCTTTTCGTTCAGCACAACTAAGACTACTCATTTAAATTTCAAAATCAAAAACAATTTCCATTTTTAATTTAATTATCAATTAACCTATTGATAACAATATAAATAAAATTTAATTACACGGTGAGGTGCGTTTCGGAAATAAAAAAGGCACCCGAAGGTGCCTGATTCAATATGCTGAAACGCTTAAGGATCATCTGCTACAGAAGATTAATCCAGCGTTGGATTCATGTGACGCAGATCATATGGCGTGATCTGGTAGACGTAATAGTTGAGCCAGTTGGTAAACAACAGATTACCGTGGCTACGCCAGGTTGCCCGCGGTTTGTTTTGCGGGTCATCTTTCGGGAAATAGTTATAGGGCACTTCCGGCGTTAGGCCCGCTTCGACGTCACGAAAATACTCACTGCCGAGCGTATGGGCATCATATTCCGGATGGCCCGTCACAAAGGCAATTCGTTTATCTTTGCTGGCAAACAGGTAGGCATCTCCCTCTTCGGTTTCAGCAAAAATCTCGAGATCGGTGTAGTCGCGAATAAGCGCAGCAGGAAAATCGGCATAGCGCGAATGCGGAGCCAGGAACGCATCATCGAATCCACGCGTCAGCAGCGCATGAGGATGCAGAATATGGTGCTCATAGACGCCTGAGAGTTTGTCCGTACGGGTTTGCTTAGGAATTCCGTACAGGATATTCAGCGCGGCCTGCACCGCCCAACAAACAAATAGCGTTGAGGTAACGTGATCTTTCGCCCATTCAAGCACTTGTTGAATCTGCGGCCAGTAAGCCACGTCATTAAATTCGACCAGACCCAACGGCGCGCCGGTCACGATCAGTCCGTCAAAGTTCTGATCGCAGATATCCTCGAAATTACAGTAAAAGTTATTCAGATGCTCCGTAGGGGTGTTACGTGACTCGCGAGCATCGATGCGCAATAGCTGAACATCTACCTGTAGCGGTGAGTTAGACAGTAAGCGCAGAAACTGGTTTTCCGTTTCAATCTTCTTGGGCATCAGGTTGAGGATGAGCACCTTCAGTGGTCGAATTTCCTGACCGGAAGCGCGGGATGTCGTCATCACAAAGACGTTTTCCTCACGCAAGAAATTGACGGCGGGTAGCTCGTCCTGCACGCGAATTGGCATAACCTGATAACCTCACTACATACGCTTAAACGTTTAGACATCCAGATAGCTGAAGATACCCAGGAATCATGCGAATGTCGAGCCTGCATCCTCAAGTTGAGAAAGTTTCACGGCCCTTGCTGTAGAATAGTGCAGTAAAGATAAAAGGAGAATGCCATGCCCTTTACCATTCGTCGTTCGCGTAAGGACGAAGGCGATAAGCTCATATCTATCTGGTGTCGTTCTGTCGATGCGACGCACCATTTCCTCTCTGCGGATTATCGGATTGAGCTGGAAGAGCTGGTAAGTTCATTTTTACCAGAAGCTCCGCTATGGGTTGCAGTGACAGAACAAGATGAGCCTGTCGCCTTTATGCTTTTGACCGATCAGCATATGGATGCGTTGTTTGTCGATCCGGATGTGCGTGGTAGTGGCGTTGGTAAACTGCTGATTGAACATGCTTTATCAATGGTTTCAACGCTAACGACCAACGTTAATGAACAGAATGAGCAGGCAGTTGGATTCTATAAGAAGATGGGATTTACTGTGACGGGACGGACGGAAGTGGACGATCTCGGACGAGCGTACCCGTTACTCAACCTCGTACACGGGTAGCCGTATCCGGATAACTGCTGGCGCACACCGCATCCGGCGTTTTTTTACCCCGCACACACGCAAAAAAGCCCATCCATCAGGATGGGCTTTTTCACTTTATTTGATGCCTGGCAGTTTATGGCGGGCGTCCTGCCCGCCACCCTCCGGGCCGTTGCTGCGCAACGTTCAAATCCGCTCCCGGCGGATTTGTCCTCCTCAGGAGAGCGCTCACCGACAGACCACAGATAAAACAAAAGGCCCGGTCTTTCGACCGGGCCTTTCGCTTTTATTTGATGCCTGGCAGTTCCCTACTCTCGCATGGGGAGACCCCACACTACCATCGGCGCTACGGCGTTTCACTTCTGAGTTCGGCATGGGGTCAGGTGGGACCACCGCGCTACAGCCGCCAGGCAAATTCTGTTATTAACCCGCTTTTCGCCGGTTAATGTTATCTGTATCAAGCTGAATGTCGTCTCTTCGCCAAAACATCTTCGGCGTTGTAAGGTTAAGCCTCACGGTTCATTAGTATCG